>Ga0187893_10010976_pt1 | contig 13296 bp, 12 predicted proteins | sample MA1701074metaG_FD_139574 | JGI IMG/M metagenome (GOLD analysis project Ga0187893, IMG submission 139574) | White microbial mat communities from a basaltic lava cave in the Kipuka Kanohina Cave System on the Island of Hawaii, USA - MA170107-4 metaG ...
CTTTCGCAGAATGGAGCAACTGGGAGCGCGGCTTGTCAAAGTGCCTACACCGGACGGCATCAGAATCCCGGTGGAAGACATGCTGGCCGCTATTGACGGGCGCACCCGGCTGGTGGCGGTTTCGCACGTATTGTTTCGCAGCTCCTATGTTCAGGATCTGGCGGCGATTGTCGAGCGGGCGCACTCGGTGGGCGCATTGGTGCTTGCCGATCTGTATCAATCGGCGGGCAGTGTGCCAGTGAACGTGACGCAACTTGGAGTCGATTTCGCAACGGGCGGGTCGGTGAAGTGGTTATGCGGCGGGCCCGGGGCGGGGTATCTCTACGTCCGGCCGGATCTGGCCGCGAAGCTCCAACCGCGTCTGACAGGCTGGATGGCGCACCGCAATCCATTCGCCTTTGAGGACGATCCCATCGAGTACGCCGATGGAATGATGCGATTCGCGCACGGCACTCCGGCCATCCCCGCCCTGCACGCGGCCCGGTCCGGATTTCAAATTGTGGCCGAAATTGGAGTGCAGCCGATTCGGGAAAAGTCACTCCGTCAGACCGCGCGGCTCATGCATCTGGCCGGGGAGGCGGGAATTCGAGTGCGTACGCCCACGAATGCGGTCGAGCGCGGCGGGGTAGTGACTCTGGACCTGCCTCATGGACAAGAAGTGACCGAAGAGTTGCTCCGCGGAGACGTGCTGGTCGATTACCGGCCGGGGGCGGGCATCCGCGTCGCTCCGCACTTCTACACCACCGACGAGGAAGTGGACGAGACCATGCGCCGGGTGGCCAAAGCTCTCGACGGGGTTGCCGCCCACCGGTTATAGAGCGGCTATATAATAGTCGGCAGAAAGGGTCTTTATGTTGCACCGCAAAACGATATTCGTCTCGCTGATCTTCCTGCCGCTTTGCGCGTTCGGCCAGTCGTTTACGGCCACCATCCTGGGCACGGTCAAGGATTCCACCGGAGCCGTTGTCCCCAAGGCCGCCGTCATCGTTGTCAATCTGGCAACCAACGCGCGATCGGAGACATTCTCCGACGAGACCGGCCTCTACCTTATTCCCCAGCTTGCTCCCGGCCGCTACCGCCTGGAGGCTACCGCGTCGGGCTTTAAGAAATTCGTACAGGACGGCGTCGTTCTTCAGGTCCAGCAGCAGGCGCGAGTCGAGATCTCGCTCGCCGTCGGTGAGCTCGCCGAATCGGTGCTGGTCACCGCCGATGCTTCCTTACTCGAGTCCAATACGTCCTCCATCGGCCGCGTTGTCGACAACCGCCGCATCGTCGACCTGCCTCTTAACACCCGCAACGTCTACTCCCTCATTTTTCTTACTGCCGGAGTCAGCGGCAGCATCGGCAACAATTACAACAGCTTGAGCTATTCCGTCAACGGCGCCCGCTCGGCCATGATGGACACCATTATCGACGGAGTCACCGCCTCCTTCCCCACCGTTAACGGATTTACCGGCATTTCTGTGTTCCCATCCGTCGACGCGATCGAGGAGTTCAAGGTCCAGGGCGCCAACTATTCGGCGGAATTCGGCCGCTCGCTGGGCAGTGTGCTCAACGTCGTTTTCAAATCCGGCAGCAACAATGTTCACGGCAGCGCCTACGAATTCCTGCGAAACTCCCGGCTCGACGCCAACAACTTTTTCGATAACCGCCGCGGGCAGCCGCTGTCGAGCTTTAAGCGCAATCAATTCGGGGGCACCATCAGCGGTCCCATCCGGCGGGATCGCACGTTTTTCATGGGCTCTTATGAAGGGCTGCGGGAACGCAGTTTCGGCACCACGTTGACCACTGTTCCCACCGATCCGCAGCGGCGCGGCGACTTCTCCCAGACGCTTGCCGCCAACAGCCAGCTTGTGCGAGTTTTCGATCCGTTTACCACTCGCGCCAATCCCGCCGGCGGCTTTATCCGCGACGCGTTCCCCTCAAATCTGATTCCCGCATCCCGTTTCGACCGCGTCGCGGTCAACGCCATGAAATACTTTCCTCAGGCGAATACCGTCACCAACGCGGTCACCAACCTGAATAATTTTGCCTCCAGCGGGTCGCGCTCCATTGACATCGACCAGTTTGACATTCGCGTCGACCATAACATCAGCGACCGCCGCAAATTCTTCACACGCTACTCGCATCGCGAAACGCTGGACAAGCCGCCCACATTCTTTCCCTCCGATATCACGATCGCCGAAGGGCGGTTCAATCAGGAAAACCGGGTACGGGGCGCAGTGGCCGACTATACACACACCATTTCTCCACGTACCATCCTCTCCACACGCCTCGGGTTTGCGCGAACGCTTTTCGTCTATGACAACCAGGGTCTGGGCTTTCTGCCTTCCACCCTCGGGCTGCCGAAAGACATCGATACAGCCGCTGACCGCGCCATGTTCCCGCGAATCGGAGCCGCCGGCTGTGTAAATCTTGGCGGGAACGATCATCGCTGGAACGCGTTCATGAGCCACACGGCACTCGCCAATGTGACTCGCATCATGGGCGGTCATACCGTTAAAGCCGGCTTTGAAGGCCGTCTCATCCGAGTCAACGTTTGGGAAGCGCGCAGCGCCGGCACCTTCGGTTTCTCCGCGGGGTTTACACAGGGTCCCAACCCGAATGCCGCCAGCGCCACCGCCGGCAACTCGATCGCCTCTCTTCTTCTGGGCACTGGCACCACAGGCAACGTGCTGATCCAGGGTTGGAAGAACGTCGCCTCGCAAAGTTTCTACCTGGCCGGTTTTGTGCAGGACGACTGGCGCGTGAACACCAAGCTCACTCTCAATCTGGGTCTGCGCTACGACATTGATACGCCGCGTACGGAGCGCTACAACCGCATGAACTGGCTGGAGCCGCACGCCCCCAGCCCTCTGGCCAGACGGGTGCCCGAGTTTCCGAATCTGGCGGGCGGCGTTGTTTTTGTCGGGGTGGATGGGAATCCGCGATCGCAGTATAAATGGGACCGCAACAACTGGGCGCCCCGATTGGGCTTCGCCTATCAACTGAACCGCGCCACGGTAATCCGCGGCGGCTACTCCCATGTGTTCGGACCATCCAATCAGGCGGCGCAGGGAACCGTGGGGCCGTTCGGCTTCCGCACCGAGAATCTGTGGGCCACCACGCTTGACGGCATCACTCCGTTCAACCTGCTGGCCAATCCTTATCCGCAAGGCTTTCGCCCGCCTCCGGGCTCCTCCGAAGGCCTGCTGACACAGGCCGGCGCCGGATTGCAGGCGGTCCTGCAAGATACTCTCACGCCCTGGACCATGCAATGGAATTTCAACGTCCAGCGCGAACTGCCCGGCCAGATCCTGGTGGAAGCGGCCTACGTAGGCACACGCGGGTTGCAGTTGTCGCGAGCCGGAGAAGGCGGACTCAATCTCAATCAGTTGCCCGTTTCAGCGCTTGCTTTGGGTTCCCAACTCAATCAACAGGTGCGCAATCCGTTCTTCGGCATCGTCAACAATGGCGTTCTGATCGCGCCCACCGTTGCGCGCGGCCAGCTTCTGCGCCCCTACCCTCAATTCACCGACATCATCCCGCTTTATTCGAGCGGCTCGGCTTCCAGCTACCATTCCTTGCAGATCACCACGAGCAAGCGCCTCAGCCGTGGCCTGCTGTTTGAGGGCTCCTACACGTGGGCAAAGAATCTCGACTACGGGCTGAACCACCAGGACAGCTACTTCATCCGCGACAGCAAGTCTGTGGCCGATATCAATCTGGCGCAACGTTTTGTCATGAGCTTTGTATACGAGCTCCCCTTTGGCAGCGGCCGGCGCTTCGGCTCCGGTTCTTCCCGCGCTGTCCAATGGGCGCTGGGAGGCTGGCAGTTCAACGGCATCACGACGTTCATGAGCGGAACTCCTTTGCAGATTACAGCCAATAATACGGCCGGCCTGTTTAACCCGGTAACCAGACCGAACAACAACGGCGTCAGCGGCCGCAAACAGGGGCCGGTCCATGAGCGCCTGGATGCTTACTTTGACACCAGCGTCTTCAGCCAACCGGCTCCGTTCACACTTGGGAATGTGTCTCCCCGGACGGCGGACCTGCGCAATGACAGCGTCCGGAATTTCGATTTGTCGTTGTTCAAAGACTTCGCGCCCCGCGAGAAACTCCGGATCCAGTTCCGCGCGGAGTTTCTCAACGCTTTCAATACGCCGCGCTTCGGCGGCCCTACCACGGCTGTTACCTCCAACGCTCGTGGAGTGATCACCAGCCAGGCCAACGCGCCCAGACAAACGCAGTTCGGCCTCAAATTTCTCTGGTAATTACGACATCGTGGCAGTGAGTCCGACCAGCGGCTGGCGGGTGTTGGGGCGGGCCGGACTTTTGTCCAAGTGGAACGCCAAAGAGAGGGGGATGCTGCTCGCGCTGTTTGCTGCCGCAGCGGCCGCGGATGGCCAGGTTCGACCCGAGGTCGCTCAGCGCTATTTCGAGGAGGCCACGAAGCTCTGTGAGCGAGACGCCGGCCGGCTCTGGGGTGTGTCGCTCTGTGGTCCGATGGTGATCTTTGACCAGGCGACCAGAACGCATGCCACAAGCCAGCCGGAACCCGAGGGGCCGCCACCCCGCTTTCCGGGTCGCGCGGACGGCCCCGTCTCATGGGGCGGGTTGCGGTGGTTCGCCTTCCCCCTGTTCATGCTCACGGGGACGGATACCGATGCACGCCAGCAAAACATGCTTCACGGGCTGTTCCATCGCATTCAGCCGGATCTGGCGTTCTGGGAAGGAAACAGCGATGGCTTTAACGAGCATCTCGATACGCTCGAAGGGCGCGTCTGGATGCAGCTTGAATGGAGGGCGCTCCGCCGGGCAGTCGAGTCGAGCGGGAGCGAGCAGGCACAAGCGATCGCTGATGCGCTGGACTTCAGGCGCGAACGCCGCCGCCTATTTTCCGGCGCGGCCGACAACGAACGGCGCGAGGAGATTCGCGAAGGGCTTGCCTCCTACACCGGCATAGCGGCTTGGGCCAATTCACCCGCGGATGCCCGCCGTGCCGCGGCGTCAGCGCTCGCGGGAGGCGAATCGCAGACGTCCTTCGTCGGAAATTTCGAAGCCGCGTCGGGACCCGCCTATGGTGTGCTGCTGGACGACCTCAAGCCGGAATGGCGCCGGCAGCTTCGTGGCGCCTCGGATCTTGGTGACTTGCTTGCTTCAGCGACCAACAGGCCACCGGCGACGGAGCTTACCGCCGCGGCGGCGCGCTACGGCGGCGCAACGCTGCGAACGGCGGAGGAGGCACGCGATCGGGCGCAACAGGTCCGCGTCGCCGAGTTGCGCCGACGCTTTCTGGATGGGCCGGTGCTGACGATGCCTGCCGCGGGCAGCGGCACCAGTGACACCACCGGCAGCTTCGGCATTCCGGGAGCCGGTACCGTGTTCTTTCGCGATTTCACCCTTTCCGCCCAATGGGGGCGTCTGAACGCCAACAACGGCGTCTTGCGCTCTGCCGATGGGTCCACACTGTCCGTGCCTGTTACTGGGACGCTCGAAGGGATCACCCTGAAGGGGGACGGCTGGAGCGCCACTCTGAACTCCGGCTGGGTGGTGAGGCCGGCGGCACGAGCTGGCTCCTTTGTTATCGTTCGCGGGAACTAATCCCGGCACCACGCTTCGGTTGACGCTCCCCAGGGGGCTCGCTATGATGAGAGTGTTCGAATCCAAGGGAGGTTTCTGTTTATGTGGTCGTTGGGCTGGCAAGAAACAGTGTTTATTTTTCTGCTGGCTCTTCTTATCTTCGGGCCCAAGAAACTTCCGGAGCTTGGAAAGACTTTAGCGAAAGGACTGTCGGAGTTCCGGCGCGCCTCCTCAGAGTTGAAATCAACTTTCGACCGCGAGATGGCCACAATCGAACGCGAGACCGATTCCCTCAAGGAAGGGATGAAGGAGTATCAAACGGAGATCACCAATTACGACTCCTCCTATGAAAACTCCTACTACGATTCCGGCTACGACAACTACGAGTCAAACTCCGCGCAGTCCTCAACGGAGAGTTCCACCGTAAGCGCATCCGCAACTCAGGGCGCTGAATCAACGACGGCCGCGAACGGTTCCTCGGAAGAGGCATCCGGCGCCGCGGCGCCGCAGGCGGATTCCTCCGCCGCGGCGTCCGGAACCGGTATTGCTTCGGCCGAGAGCAATTCGAGCGCGGCGGTAGCGGAGGCGGAAGCGGCATCCATAGGCACTCCGGCCGAGGAACGGCCGGTACCGCGCGCTTAAAGGCGGGGTTCCGCTGTCTTAGCACAGGATGGCATCAGAAGAAGAAAACCAGAGTCCCTCCGCGCCGGAGCCCCAACCAGGGCCTGCCGGACAGACGGAGGAAGTGTCCACCGCCAGCTACTCGCAAACCGTCGACGATTCCAACGGGTACAATGACGATCCGTACGCTCATGAAACCAACACGGCTCCGGCAGTAATGGAGCAGGCGGCCGCGCCACCGGCGACTCCGCCGCCTCCACCACCCGTCGATGAAGAAGAGGATGAAGAGGAAGAGGAGGGCATGCTTCGCATGTCCTTCCTCGACCATCTCGAGGAACTGCGCACGCGGATCATTCGTGTGTTTGTGGGTCTGGGCGTCGCCTTCCTGGTCAGCCTCGTTTTCGCCAATCAACTCTGGAACCTCATTCGGGAGCCGGCGCGCGACGCTTTGGTTCAATTGGGCGTTAATCCGCCCAATCTCGCGCAAATCACGCCCATGGAGGCGTTCTCCACGATCTATGTAAAGCTCCCGCTGCTGAGCGCCGTGTTTCTCGCCTCGCCGTGGCTTCTCTATCAGGTCTGGTCGTTTGTCGCCCCGGGGCTGTACAAACGGGAACGCCGCTGGGCCGCGCCGTTCGTGATCATTTCGGCTGGCCTGTTTATCGCCGGCGGACTGTTCGCCTACTTCGTTGCATTTCGATTCGGTCTTGTATTCCTGTTGGGAATAGGCCGTGGCTTGGGCGTTACTCCACTAGTCTCTATTACCGAATACTTTGATTTGTTCGTTAATGTGACTCTCGGTATCGGGCTTGTATTTGAAATGCCCGTGCTGATCTTTTTCCTTACCCTGCTTAGAATCGCGTCACCGGCATTTCTACTGCGGCATTCCCGGTACGCAATTCTGGGCATTGTAGTACTTGCGGCGATCATTACACCGACGCCGGACATCTTCAATCTGATGATTTTTGCCGTACCGATGGTCCTGTTGTATTTCGTTGGCATATTTGTGAGTTACTTATTGGTGCTCAGCCGCGAGAATCGGCGTTTCCCCTGGAAACCCACGCTGCTGGTGGTGGGTTTGCTGCTTACAGCCGTTACCGGGGTGATCGCTTTGGCCATCATTAAATACGGTTACCATCTGGTACCTGGATTCCCCTTTTTGGTTCGATAGTACCTTTTCCCAGAAAGATTCTTGGTGTCGAATGAGAGCATAGATTGTTTGGTGGCTCGATTCGAAAATATATCCCCATGGACCTCTTTCAGGCCATAAAAGCCCTTTACGAAGAAAAAAGGCGCATCGATGAAATCATTGAGCACCTGGAAACGCTCTCCAGTTCACGGCGAGGAATCACACCGGAGTCCGGGAAGCGCCGGGGCCGGAAGAAAATGGATGAAGCCGAGCGGGTGGAAGTGTCGCGGCGAATGAAGAATTACTGGGCCGAACGGCGCAAGATAAAACGCGGCGAAGCCGGAGAGTGATACAGTGTCCCGGCGGGAGAAGTGCGTGATTTCGCGGGTTGCATTTATTCCGGCTTCTTGAAGAACCAAAGCCAGAAATATTGTTGTCCGGCGCCATGCCGGTAGCGCGGCTCAAAGCCGCAATGGCCGGCCATTTCGACGGCCTGTGCATCGGAGAAGGAAACCCCAAGCCATGTGTCGTCGGGCTTGGTTTCAATCGTGTCGTCGCCTTGCACCTGAAACTTGAACAGCCCGCCAGCCCGGAGCAGCCGCCGCACTTCGCGCACGTAGGAGTAAATGACTTCGCGGCTGGGAATATGTTGGAAGACGATGCTTGAGAAAGCGAAATCGAAAGAGCCATCGCCCGGGATCGTAGTCAGGTCCAGGCCGTTGTTCTGCAACAGGTGGACGTTGCCGCAACCGGCGAGCGCGTGGCGGGCCTGGCGGATCATCTCGCCGCTCACGTCGACGGCCCACACCTGGCCAAACAACTCGGAAAGCGCGCGGGTGACGCGTCCTGCCCCGCAACCGATTTCGAGGATTTTCATCTGCCTGGGGTCTTTGCCCTGGCAGATGTTGATCATGTCGGTGAGGATTTCTTCGTCCACCGTGCGCCGGCCCGACCGGAAAAACTCTTCATCGGTCCAGGCTTCCCGTTCGGTGTTTACGAAGTAGCGGGCATTTTGTTGTGCGCGCAGATCCCAGTCGCGCTCCATTTTTTTCAACTGCTCTTCGAGTTTCATCCCGGGATGGAAAGCTCTATTGTAGCGTGATGGCAAAGCGGCCAGCGGCCGCCGGAGCCGCGGCGTTAAATAGTATACTGAGAGAGGAATAAGCTCTACGTGGGCGGCTAGCTCAGCTGGGAGAGCACAGCGTTCGCAACGCTGGGGTCGTGGGTTCGAATCCCATGCCGTCCACCATACTCTCATCCACATTCGTGCGGCACATAAGCCACAGGGGAACCCCAGCCCACGCTAAGATAACAGACCATGCGAATCCGGATCAAACGCCTGCGCCCGGAAGCGGCGCTGCCAAGCTACGCCCACGGCGCCGATGAAGATGCGGGGATGGATTTACGGGCCGCCGAAGACGTTCTGCTTCCGCCTGGCGAGACACGGCTGGCGCCAACGGGGTTGTCACTGGAGATTCCATCAGGTTGGGAGGCGCAGATAAGACCACGCTCCGGCCTTGCGCTGCGCCACTCAATCACTATGCCGAACGCTCCGGCTACCATCGATCCAGGCTATCGCGGCGAATTGCAGATTATCCTGCTCAATCTCGGCCGCGAGCCCTACCAGGTGCGCGCCGGCGACCGGATCGCGCAGATGGTGATCGCGCGCTACGAAGCCGTCGAATGGGAAGAGGGAGAACTTGGCGAATCGGCGCGCGGCGCGGGCGGCTTCGGCTCCTCCGGCCGCTGAGCCATATTGAATCGTAGATCCGAAACTCCCAACACGTTTGTGGCGATATCATGGTGAGATAATTCCAAATCCAGGAGCAACCGAATGCGCAAAACCCTCATTCCGGCGGTGGTTTGCTCCCTGATTCTGGGCGCAGGCTGCGCGCAACAGCCTCCCTTTCATCCCGTGGCGACCGTCCGGCAACTGATGGACTCGACGGTTCATCCCTCGGCCGAAATCATCTTCGATTCTGTCGGAACCATCATCTCTCTTGAAAAGGGGGTGGAGGAGATCGCTCCAAAAAACGACGAGGAGTGGGCCGAGGTGCGGCGCGGAGCCCTAACTCTCGCCGAGGCGGGGAATCTGCTGATGATTGGGAACCGCCCCAAGGACAACGATCTTTGGTTCCGCAACGCTCGATCCCTTACCGATGCCGCCATGGTCGCCGTGAAAGCCGTCGATGAGAGGAACCCGGAGGCTCTGTTCAACGCCGGAGGCCAGGTATATGAAGTCTGCAAGAGCTGCCACGATCACTATTGGGGAAGCGCCCGGCGCGATCAAGGACGATGAAGATTTCCCGCGCTGAATCCCTTACATTGAGGACATGATCCCGAAACGCTTGTTTCTGGCCGCGCTGGCGGCCGCTCTCGTCCTCCCGCGGGAGGCCGCCGCCCAAGTGATCGCCTTCCGCAACGTCAACGTCGTTCCTATGGACCGCAACCGCGTGCTGGAACGTCAGACGGTGATCGTCCGCGAAGGACGAATCTCTCAAGTCGGGCCGGCGGGCAGAATTGAGATTCCCGCCGGCTCGCTAAACCTGGATTCCACTGGAAAATACCTGATGCCCGGCCTCGCGGAAATGCACGGTCATCTTCCCGCTCCGAACTCGCCGCCGGAGCTCGTCGAGCATATCATGTTCCTCTACCTGGCCAACGGAGTTACGACGGTTCGTGGAATGCTCGGCTACCCGTCGGCGCTCCAGCATCGCGATGCAATCGCCTCAGGCCGGATCCTGGGACCGCGTCTATATGTAGCCGGCCCGGGCTTCAGCGGAAACACGGTGAAGACCGTCGAACAGGCCGCGCAGATGGTGCGCGATCAGAAGACGGCTGGTTACGACCTGCTGAAGATTCTGGAAGGGTTGCCGCCGGAGGTCTACGACGCGATTGCAAGCACCGCGAAACAAGTGAAAATCGATTTCGCCGGCCACGTTCCTAACGACGTAGGAGTTCGCCGCGCCATTGCGGCGGGCCAGCGCAGCATCGATCACCTCGACAACTATCTGGAAGCCCTCGAGGCGGATAATTCCCCCATTCGCAACGCGGATGCGCAAACACGAGCGCGCGATCTCCCCTTTTACGCCGATGAGCGAAAGATCGCCGGGTTGGCGCGCCTGACCCGCCAGGCCGGGGTTTGGAACATACCCACCATGGCTCTCTGGGAAATCTTTCTCAACGACGCCTCAGGCGATGAACTGAGGAAAACGATGCCCGAGACCCGCTACATGCCACGCAGCATGGTGGACCAGTGGACGCAGCGGAAAAACACAATGCTCCAACCGGGCCAACTCCACATGGGATTCGCCGTCGGCTCGAAAACCGGGGCGCGCGTGATCGAGCTAAGAAAGAAGATGCTCCAGGGGCTGCGCGAAGCCGGCGCCAGGATCGCTCTCGGAACCGACTCCCCGCAGGTATTCAGCGTTCCGGGCTTCTCGATCCACCGCGAGATGCAGGCCATGGTTGCCGTTGGATTCACGCCCTTTGAAGTGCTTCAATGCGGCACGCGAAACGTGGCGGAGTATTTCGGCATGACGGCTGAGACCGGCACGGTTGAAGCCGGCAAGCGCGCCGATCTGATCCTTTTGGACGCCAACCCGCTCACCGATATCGCCAATCTGACGCGCAGAGCCGGCGTGGCCGTCGCGGGGCGATGGCTCCCGCAGCACGAGATTCAGGAGCGGCTGGAGAAACTCGCGGCGGCCGCGGCGAAGATGTGAAGTGCGTTAGACGAATGCACTCACCCCGAGAATCCGATCCAGCGCCCTGCCGCGCCCACTACGGTCCACAGCGAAAGCGACACCAGCGCCGTGACACGCAGCCAAAGCGGCCGCAACCGGTTCTCGTCCGCCCCGGCCACTTTCCGGCGCACTGTAAACGCGAAAACAATCGCCGGAAACAGTGCCGTCATCTTGGTCCAGAACGCCGCGTTGTAATAACACTTGATCGCTTCGGAAGTAAACAGAAGTATCCCCGTCGCGATCATCACCAGCAAGCCTCCAACCAGCCACGGCTGCACCTCAGTGGCAAGTTCCGCGACCCTGCGGCCGCGAAATGCAAGACCCAGGAGCCGCAGGTCCACCAGCAGAATAGCTCCGCCTATCAGCGCGAGCGCCAGCAGATGGAAAGATTCGATCACGGGGAACAGCCACAGTGAGTTGCGGATCGCTTCTCCCACCCCCGTGCTTTCACACCACTCAAAAAATGGCAGCAGAGACATGTCCTGGTCCGGGCTAGTGAAGGTCCGGCGAGTCGAACCAGTTGTAGGCAATCATGCGGCCCGCCACCACGATCATGCTCCATATCGCCAGCGACGCCACGCTGGCCCGTCGAGCCCACTTCGGCGCAATGGGATCCAGATCCCACTCCGCAACCCTCCGGTAGACGGTTCGCTGAAAGATCCACGCGTTTAACCCGGCTAAGATCAGCAGCACGACTTTAATCCGGAAAAAGATATTCAGATAGGTCCTCACCGGAATCGCATAAAACAGGAGCGCGCCGCTGATCACCATCAGCGTGAAGCCCGCTATCATCCAGGGCATCAATTGTCCCATCACGTGGGACATCGCGACACGCCGCAACACAAGCCCAAGCAGCCGCAGATCGAGCATCACCGCCATGCCAAGAAACAAGCAAAGCGTCAAAACATGAACCGACTCAACGATCGGATACACCCACAACGATTCGTGAAGCGCGATGCTCCAGGCTGTTTTCTCAAGCCACTGGCAAAGAGCAAGAAGGGACATGCGCGTCCGCTATTATTTCTTTGACTCGGTGGGGTCGCGTCCGTCCCGGGGGGCGCCGGTGCCGGACGAGCCCATGAAGAGCTTTTTCCCGTCGGGCAAGGTGAGGTCCCGGCCGTTGGCTTTATTCGATCCATCCTTGGCCTGATATCCGTCCACGATGATCACGGTGCCCATTTTCAGTGAGTTCTTGTTGAAGCCGCGCCGCAGTAGCGTGTTGGGCGTGCCTCCCTCGATCATCCATTTCTCGATCTTGCCGTCGCGTTTTACGTCGATGTGAATCCAGGCATGCGGATTGATCCATTCCATTTTTGTTACCATGCCCTCCAAACGAACGGGCTTGTTCGCGTCGAATTCCGCGGCGAAAGCGTGGTGCGCCGAGGCGGGCCTCGCTGCCCCAGCCAACAAAATCACGAGTATGGCGGTATATGAATTCATTTCTTTCCTTCCGCGGCTGCTTTCTCCTGCGCCCGGGCCCCTAATAGCAGGTTCACCATACCGTAGTTACCCTCGTGGCAGGCGTATTCGTAAACCGGGCCCTCGGTCTTCTTCATGGGCAGCGCCACCGACCACGCTCTCGTCCACGTGGCCGGATCGCTCACGGTGAACTCATAGAGCAGCGTGTCCGCACCGGCGCGCGTGAATCGCTCCACCAGATGCATGTTCGAGCTGGCCGAACGGAATCCGCCGTCGCCACGAAAGTTCGTAGTGTCCACCACCAGCGTATTGCCTTCCCAGCGGCCGCGGGAATCCCCGCGCCACTGGCGTATGTCGCCGGAAATGTGGGGCCGTCCGTCAAGCGGGACGATACGAGCGTCGTTGATCATCTCATTGAGGATCACCACGTTTCCTGGCGTCTGAAAAATCTGCACGTTGTTGTTGTATGCGCTGGGCAGCATGGGCGGACCGGCATTGGGCGCGACGATGCAGCGCTCCCACAGGTTGCGGTCCTCAGGACCTGCCGGAAGCCCGGAGCGTTTGGCCGCGATGTAAGCGGCCCGTTTCTTTCCTTCCTCGTTGAGCGGTGGAATTCGGCCATCGGGCGGATCCACCACCAGCGATGTCCGCTTCGATGCCACTACGTTGGTTCCAAAGTCCCACCAGAAATGATTGTAGGCCCGGGAGACATCGGCCTGGCTGCCGCCGTCGCGGCGGTCCTGATTGCGCTGCTCGAGAGTCTGCTTCTCAAATTGCGCGGCTTCCTCATCGGTGAACACGTCTTTTCCCGCCAGC
>Ga0187893_10010977_pt1 | contig 13295 bp, 13 predicted proteins | sample MA1701074metaG_FD_139574 | JGI IMG/M metagenome (GOLD analysis project Ga0187893, IMG submission 139574) | White microbial mat communities from a basaltic lava cave in the Kipuka Kanohina Cave System on the Island of Hawaii, USA - MA170107-4 metaG ...
ATTCCGCGTGGCCCGGGCCGAATTCCAACACGTTCGTCGCCTGGATCACGCGCGCGGTGCCCGAACTCGGCGCCGACCTGCCGCCGACCGCGATCGGCAAGGACTACCTGAGCGACAGCCTGGTCGGTTCCGCGCCGAGCGGCAGCGGCGTGCAGTTTTCCGTCGCCGGCCTGTTCGCGCTCACCGCGAGCGGGGTCGAGGGCCTCGAAGTGAACCTGCTAGGCCTCACCTTCGGCATCAATCCCTTCGATCCGGCGCTCAAGCTGCCGCTGCTGGGGCGGCTTGGACCGGCGCGGGCGTTTCCCTGATCGGCAGGTGCACGGCGGCCGCGAACAGGCACAGCGCGATGTCGGCCCACCACATCCAGTCGTAGTTGCCGCTCGTCTCGAAGGCCCTGCCGCCCAGCCAGGCGCCGAGGAAGCCGCCGACCTGATGCCCCAGCATCACCAGGCCGAAAAGGGTCGCGACATAGCGCGGTCCGAAGCGCTTGGCGACCAGGCCTATCGTCGGCGGCACCGTCGAGAGATAGGTGAACCCGATGCCGATTGAAAACAGCAGGAAGGTCGACGTGGTCTTGGGCGCCAGGAAGAACGCGACGATCAGGCAGGCGCGGCCGAAGTAGAGCCATGCGAGCGCGAATTTCATACGCGCCGTCTGAATCACCCTGCCGATCCAGAGGCTGCCGAAAATATTGAACAGTCCGATCAGGGCCAGGGACCAGGCGCTCACCGTGGCAGGAAGTTCACAGCTCGCCACCACCCCCGGGAGATGCGTCGCAATGAAGGCGATGTGGAAACCACAGGTCAGGAACCCGGCGTTCAGCAGCAGGAAGTCCCGGTCGCGCACCGCATCCTTCACGGTTTGCCCGAGCGATTCCGCGCCAGACACCGGACCGGGAACCGCGCTCGCCTCGCGAGTGAGGTAGAGGAGGAGCGGCAGCGCGAGCAGGCCGGTTGCGCCCAGCAGCATCATCGCTGGTTGCCAGCCCGCGACCCCGATCATCAGTTGCGCGAAGGGGATCAGAAGGAACTGCCCAAAGGACCCGCCGGCGTTCACAATGCCCGCGGTGAAGGAGCGTTTCGCCTCCGGCACCCACCGATTCGACGCCGAAACGAGAAGCGCGGGACCAAGGGCGCCTGCGCCACAGGCCGCAACGAAGCCAATGAGCAGGATCAAATGCGCCGCCTGGGTGGCAAACGGGGTGGCGATTGTCGCGGCTACCAGGAGCAGCAGCCCGGCCAGCATCACGCCGCGAGGGCCATTGCGATCGGCGATGGCCCCCGCAACCGGCTGTGCAACGCCCCAGATCAATTGCGCGATGGCGAAGGCAAGGCTGATACTGGCGTAGCCGATGCCGGTCTGCGAATTGATCGCGCCAATGAACAGCGGACGCGCCTGACTGATTCCCAGGGTAAGGGCGAACACCGATCCCGCGGCGATGGCTGCAAAAAGATAGCCGCGGCCGGATCCCGAGGACGTCACGCGGAACGGATCTTCACGACCATCTCGTAGGTTAGCCCGATGTGTTCCTCCAGCAGCGCGGCAGCGCCGTTTGCATCGCGTCGCAGCACCGTGTCCATGAGCCGGCGATGCTCTGCGTTCACATCCTCGTAGACGTTCAGGTCAAGCCAGAGATAACGGTAGCGCGCCATCTGGCGATAGAGGGTGTTCCTGAATTCCATCAGCCAGTGCAGTCCGCAGGCCGAGATCAACGCGGCGTGGAAGGCGTCATGCACCTTCTCCCATTCCTCCCTGGATTTCGCGTCCTTGAACTCGCCGCGCAAGGTGCTCTTCTCGAGGCGGTGGTAGGCCGAAACGATCTCTCCCTCCCAGGCATCGCTGCCTTTGGCCACCGCGAGCTTGATCGCGGCGGACTCCAGAATCTGGCGCGTCTTGGTCGTGTCGAGCAGATCTTCGAGCGAGGCAGGCGCGACGCGAAAGCCTTTCTGGCTTTCCAGCCGGACCAGACCGTCCGCGGTAAGACGGGAAAGCGCCTCCCGCAGCGGGCTATGGCTGACGCCCAATCGGTCGCGCAGTTCATCGATATTGAGTTTGGTGTCGGGGGCCAGCTGGCCCCGCACGATCTCCTCACGAAGCTGCTCCAAGGCTTGGCTCATCAAGGTTCCTCCATTCTGTTCTGCCTTGTTTTTCAGTGACATATGGAATCCTTGAGGAAAAATCGATGAAAGTGGTTGACATGGATTTTATAGCCCCTCAGACTCCAGATCAAATCCATGTGGCAAATTTAAATCGATGAAATACCTTATCGCCGATTATTGACCGTTCCGCTCCAGGCAAGCTGAAAATTGAGCAAAGTCATCATTAGCTGCGCAGTGACCGGGGCCATTCACACCCCGACGATGTCGCCGCACCTTCCGGTCACCCCGGCCCAGATTGCCGAGCAGTCACGCGAGGCTGCGCAGGCCGGCGCCGCAGTTCTCCACCTTCACGCGCGCGACCCGGGGAACGGCCGGCCGACGCCGGACCCGAAGGTGTTCTTGCAGTTCCTTCCACAAATCAAGGCGGACTGCGACGCTGTGATCAACATCACGACGGGTGGTGGGCTTGGAATGACGGTTCAGGAGCGCATGGCCGCCGCGCTCGCCGCGCGACCGGAACTGGCCTCGTTGAATATGGGCTCGATGAACTTCGGCCTATTCCCGATGCTGCAGAAATACCAGCAGTTTCAGCACGCCTGGGAGCCGGAATACCTGGAGATGACCCGGGACTTCATCTTCACCAACACCTTCAAGAGCATAGAAACGATTTTGCGGGACCTGGGGGAGGGATGCGGTACGCGATTCGAGTTCGAGTGCTACGACGTTGGCCATTTGTACAATCTTGCGCATTTCCTGGATCGCAAACTGGTCAAGCCCCCGCTCTTCGTGCAGATGATCTTCGGCATTCTCGGTGGCATCGGTCCACAGCCGGACAACCTGGTGCACATGAAGTCGGTCGCCGACAGGCTGTTCGGCGGCTCCTATCTGTTCTCGACGCTCGCGGCCGGCAGGCATCAGATGTCGATGATCACCATGGGTGCCATCATGGGGGGCAGCGTTCGCGTCGGGCTGGAAGACAGCCTGTACATTGGCAAGGGAAAGCTGGCGGTATCCAACGCCGAACAGGTTCGAAACATTCGCGCCATTCTGGAGCGCCTGTCGCTCGAGATCGCAACGCCTTCGGAAGCGCGCGCAATGCTGGGACTCAAGGGCGGGAGCAACGTGGGGTTCTGAGCGGATTTGGCGCTCGAATCGCCGTCGAGAAAAGGAGGGAAGATGGTTGAGCTGGCGAAGTCGGTAACGATGGTGCGGGACGGTGATGTCGCCGTGCTCACGATGCAGTACGCGCCGCACAATCTGGTGGGCGAAGAACTCCTCGCAGGCCTACTCGCCGGCTTGAAGCAGGCCCAGGCCTCCGGCTGCCGGGCCGTGGTGTTGCGCAGCGGCCTGCGCCATTTCTCAGCCGGTGCGGATCTCGCCCTGTTCTACAACAAGGGCGCCAAATACCGGTCGCAGGTGAACGCGCTCGAGGTGCTTCAGGCGTTCGAGAACCTGCCGCTTCCAATCGTGGCCTGCGTTCATGGCGTCGCCCTGGGGGGCGGACTCGAACTGGCGCTTGCCTGCGACCTGATCGTCGCTGCGGGTTCCGCCAAGTTCGGCCTGGTGGAGGCGACGCTGGGCCTGCACCCCCTTCTCGGCGGCATCCAGCGCATGATCGACCGCGTTGGCGTCGCGCGCGCCAAGGAGTTCGTCATGCTGGCGCGAAGGCATGACGCCGCGACCCTGGAGCGCTGGGGCGTGATCAACCGTGTGGTGCCGGACGCGCAGCTCGAGGAAACCGCCATGACGCTCGCGCAAGAACTGGCGCGCGGGCCGACGATCGCACATGGCTGCACCAAGCGGATGGCCAACCTTTTCCTGAGCCAGGGCATGTCCGGCGCCGACAAGGCGATGGCCGAGATACAGGTTGCGATCTGGGAGAGCGGGGACCTCGGGCGCGGGCTGGCCGCTTTCGCCGAGAAAGGACCCGGCAACGCGGTCTTCTCCGGAAACTGAGCGCCGCGATTTGGCCAAGGGACCCCTCGCAGGCCTTCGTGTGGTGGATTTTTCGCGCGTCCTGGCGGGGCCGCACTGCGCAAAGACCTTGCACGACCTCGGCGCCGAAGTCATCAAGCTCGAGCCGCCCAGGCCCGACATCTCCCGGCTCGCGTTCCCGAGGCGGGAGGGCATTTCCCACTATTACATTCAGCAGAACGCCGGCAAGCGCAATGTCAGCTTCGACCTGAATTTTTCGCAGGCGCGCGAGGCGGCGATGCGGCTGTGCGAGACGGCGGACATCATCGTCGAGAATTTCCGCGCCGGCACGCTGGCTTTCTTCGGCTTCGACTATGCCTCCGTAGCCAAGAGGAACCCGCGTGTCATCTATGCGTCCATCAGCGGCTATGGCCAGGGCGGGCCGCTGTCGCACCGGGCCGCGTACGCGCCGACGGTCCATGCCGAGTCCGGCTTCTCGGACACTTTTCTGAAGCATCTGGGCGGGGATCTCAAGAGCCGGCGCCATGACGCGTACTCCCACGCGGACCTCTACACGGGGTTGCAGGCGACCATCGGCATCCTGGCGGCGCTGCGGCGCCGAGAGCAGACAGGCAAGGGGCAGCACGTCGACGTTGCAATGGCGGCGACCATGCTTGCGGTAAACGAACGCGTGCACTACGACCTGTCGGGCATCGACCTGGGCGAGGAACCGGCTGCGTTGGGGCCCGCGCTGTCGCCTTTCTTCAGGACCTCGACCGGCGAAGTCATCACGATCGCAACCAGCCTCGTCAGCAGCCTCACCTTCCCGTTCTACGTCGCGGCCATGCGCCGCGCGGAGCTGGCAGTCGATCCCCGGTTCGCCACCCCGGAGGCGCGCGCGAGGAACCTGTCGGCGCTTCACGAAATCGTGCAGCAGTGGATCCTGACTTTCCCCTCGCTTGAGACGCTGGATGCTCAACTCGACGAGGCGAAGCTGGCCTTTGGCGTGGTCCGTTCGGTGAAGGATTTCGCCGAATCGGAATGGGCGCGATGGTGGGGTGCGATCGACGAAGTTGACGACCGAGGCGGCGGCAGCGTGCGGATCCCCGGCCGTCCCTGGCGTTTTTCCGGGGATGCGCTCGAACACCCGGGCACACCCGCATTCCGCGGCGAACACAATCGGGAAGTGCTGCTGGAGCTCGGCTATTCGCCGCAGGCGATCGACCTCATGACTCTCGCCGGCGCAGTGACTTCCGGCGTTCCCGAGGCACCGAATCCGAAGATCTCAGAAACGGAGGAGAAACGATGAACGCAAGCAACGCAACCGCACTGGTTCTTGTCGCCCTGGCCGCCCTCGGAGCTGCCGGTACCGCTTTCGCCCAGACATACCCGACGAAGCCGGTCACCATCAAGGTCGCCTATCCGGCCGGCGGGCCAGCGGACGCCGCGGCGCGGCAGATGCAGGTCCAATTCCAGGCGGCGCTCGGCCAGCCGGCAATTGTCGAGAACGTTGCAGGGGCAGGCGGGTCGATCGGGGTGAACCAAGTGCTGAACGCACCGGCGGACGGCCACACGCTGCTGGTGATCACCGGCAACGACGCAATTCTCGCGCCGCTTTCCCTGGTATCCGCAAACTACAAGGCGGAAGACCTGAGAATCGTCTATCCGCTCATCGTTTCAGAGTTTTTTCTGGCATCGAATACGAACCATTCGTTCGACAGCGCCGACGCGTTCATCGAGTTCGCGCGTAAGCCGGGCCAGAAGGAACTCTCCTTCGGTACCTGGGGCCATGGGTCAGCACCGCATCTGGTCGGTGCCGACTTCAAGGAGCAGACGGGCGCGCGGTTCCTGGACGTGCCCTACAAGGGTGTGGCGCCGGTGGTCCAGGATTTGCTCGGCAATCAGATAGACATGGCGTTCCTGCCGCTTGCCGGCAACATCCAGGGCCTGGTGCAGACTGGAAAGATCAGGGCCGTCGGCCTGGCCAGTGTCAAGCGCAACCCCAACCTGCCGAATATTCCGACGGTGAACGAGGGGCGCCATTTGAAGAGTTTTGTCTACACTGTCTGGCCGGCCGTGTTCGTTTCCAGCAAGACGCCCGACGCGCTCGTGACCAGGCTTCATCAGCTCGTATCCGAAGTCGTGAATAGCGCGGCGTTTCAGAAGTACTCGCGAGAAACCGGCAATCTTCCCCTTGAGCCCATGGCGCTGCCGCAGGCGGCCGGCTTCTACAAGAGCGAGATCGACAAGTACACCAGAGTCGCGCGATCGATCAAGCTCGTGCCCCAGTAGCACCCGGCCGCGGTTTCCCTCGTCACCCTGCTGCGGATCCTCGCCTCCGAGATCGAGTTGTTCCAGCCGGCGTGGATATTCGGCAAGGAAAGGTAAAAAGCGATTGTCAAATTTATTTTGACGCCCTAGAATTCGGTCCATGAACTGCGCGTCCCGCCTCGTCGAGCTGTTCGGCAGCCAGGCCGACGTGGCGCGCGCGTTCCAGCTCGACCGGGCCGTGGTGCACAACTGGGTGAAAACGGGCTACGTCCCCGCGCGTTGGGCGGGCGAAGTGGAGCGCGTCACCCAGGGCCGCATCGGCTCGGCGGAAGTCGTCAACGAAGCCAGCGCGAAGAACCCGGTGCGCGTGAAGTCGCGCCCGGACGATGCGCCTTTTGGAATGTCGGAGAGTGATCCCATGACGCAATACGCCCCCGCGAAACGCATCCAGTCCTTCCACCCGCCGCAGCGCACGCTGATGGGCCCCGGCCCTACGGAGATCCACCCGCGCGTGCTCACCACCATGAGCCAGCCGGCGATCGGCTATCTCGACCCGGTGTTCGTCGAGATGATGGAAGAGCTGAAGTCGCTGCTGCGCTACGCGTACCAGACCAAGAACCCGCTCACCTTCCCGATCTCCGGTCCCGGCTCGGTCGGCATGGAGTTCTGCTTCGTCAACATGGTGGCGCCGGGCGACAAGGTGATCGTCTGCCAGAACGGCGTGTTCGGCGGCCGCATGCTGGAGAACGTGATCCGCTGCGGCGGCGTGCCGATCCTGATCGAGGACACGTGGGGCGAGCCGGTCGATCCGCACAAGGTCGAAGACGCGCTGAAGAAGCACAAGGACGCCAAGGTGGTCGCCTTCGTGCATGCCGAGACTTCCACCGGCGCGCAATCCGACGCCAAGGGCCTGACGCAGCTTGCGCACAAGCACGGCGCGCTGGTGATCGTCGACGCGGTAACCTCGCTGGCGGGCACGCCGGTGAAGGTGGACGAATGGGAGATCGACGCCATCTACTCGGCGAGCCAGAAATGCCTCTCGTGCACGCCGGGCCTCTCGCCGGTGTCGTTCTCGGAGCGCGTGGTCGAGCGCGTCAAGGCGCGCAAGGACAGGATCCACAGCTGGTTCATGGACATGAACCTGCTGCTGGGCTACTGGAACGCGGGCGCGCGCACCTACCACCACACCGCGCCGACGAATTCGCTCTTCGCGCTGCACGAAGCGCTGCTGCTGATCCGCGAGGAAGGCCTCGAGAACGCCTGGGCGCGCGCGACGCGCCACCACCTCGCGCTCAAGGCAGGGCTGGAAGCGATGGGGCTTGAATTCCTGGTGAAGGAGCAGTACCAGCTGCCGCAGATGAACGCGGTGCGCTGCCCCGAAGGCGTCAACGAGGAGGAGGTGCGCAAGCGCCTGCTCAACGAGTTCGGCCTGGAGATCGGCGCCGGACTCGGGCCGCTGAAAGGCAAGATCTGGCGCTTCGGCCTGATGGGCTATAGTTGCCGCGCCGACAACGTCATGCTCTGCCTCTCGGCGCTGGGTTCGGTGCTCTCCGACCTCGGCCTGCCGGTGCACGTCGGCGACGCCGAATCCGCCGCGCACGGCGCCTATGCGCAGATGCACGTGAAAGACGCGCAGCGGAAGAAAAGGGCCGCCTGAAAAATCAGGGACAGACCACGTTTTCCACGCCGGAAAACGTGGTCTGTCCCTGATTTTTCATGGATACGCTGACCCACGCCCTTTCGGGCGCGTTGCTGGCGCGGGCGACCGCAGCCAAGGACGCGCCGCCGCGCTCGCTGCCGCGGCGCATCGCCGCCGGCTTCTTCGCCTGCGCCGCGCCCGACCTCGACTTCGTCGTCGGATTCTTCGGCCCGGTTGCGTACCTGGAGCTGCACCGCGGCCCGACGCACTCGCTGCTGCTGCTGCCGCTGTGGGCCGTCGTATTTTCCTGGCTGCTGGCGAAAATCCTGCGCGAGCAGCGCGGCTGGCGCGCGCTCTACGGCGTGACCGCGATGGGGATCGCGCTGCACATCGCGGGCGACCTCATCACGAGCTACGGCACGATGATTTTCTGGCCGCTCTCGGACATGCGGCCCGGCCTCGGCACCACCTTCATCATCGATCTGTGGTTCAGCGGCATCATCGTCGCGGGACTCCTGCTATCCATTGTTTATCGAAATACTCGAATTCCATCGCTCGCGGCGAGCCTCGTGCTCGCGGGTTATGTTTCCTTTCAGGCCCTGCAAAAAGAAAAGGCGCTGGAGTTCGGCCGCGAATACGCCGCAAGCCGCAGCATCGCCGGCGCGAAGGTCACGGCGCAGCCGCGCCCGGTATCGCCGTTCAACTGGACCGTGTTCGTCAGCGACGAGCGCTCGCAGCGCTTCGCGCACATCAACCTCGTGCGCGAGGCGCCGCGCGGCTACCACCCCGGCGACGGCTTCGTCGCGCGCCTCGATTCGGCCTACCAGCCGCCCGGCCTCGCGCCGTGGGAGACGCGCAGCCGCTACGGCGAGAGCGGTGCCGCGCGCGAGGCCTGGAACTCGCCCGCGCTGGGCTTCTTTCGCTGGTTCGCCGAGCTGCCGGCGCTCGAATCGAGCGACGCGGACGGCCGCTGCCACTGGTTCGCCGACCTGCGCTTCGGCAGCCCGAGGCGCGACGTGATGCCGTTTCGCTTCGGCGCCTGCCGCGACTCGCCGGAGGCGCCGTGGCGCGGCTACGAGCGCGACGGCGACAAGGGCCGCATCCCGCTCGGCTAGCGCCGGGGCAGCACCTCGACAAGCGCGTGAAAGAGATCGATCGAGGCGTCGATTTCATCGCGGTTCATCGAGACGCTTTCCACGTTGATTCCGAGCGGGATCTCGCCGGCGCAGGGCTGCTCGAGGATGCGCCGCAGGTTGTCGCGGCAGATCTCGATTGACTTGCCGAGGGGCGAAACGTTCTCCAGGATCGCGCGGCGCGTCTCAGCCGGGATCCGCACGCCGAGCCATTCGAGGAACGCCATGGTCTTCTCGCGTCCCACGGGCGAGAAAGTGAGCACGACGCGCCGCGGCGCGACGCCGGCGCCGCGGCAGTCGCGCAGGTAGTCGGCGAGTAACTGCACCGTGGCCTTGGGCGAGTAGACGGTCTGCGAGATGAAGAAGCTGCAGCCTTCGATGCCCTTGGCGAGCATGCGTGCAGCCTCGCTGCGCGTGCCGGTGTGGCGCTCGGCGATCACCACGCCGCCGACGGTGCAGCGCTGCGCCGCGATGCGGATCGCGCGCGAAAGGGGCAGCGCATGCTTCACGCCCGAGGTCGGGCGGCCGACCACGGACACCAGCGTGTGCCGCGCCACGGTCTCGTCGAGCCAGGCGTGCCAGCCCTTTTCGTCGAGGCTGCCGAGCGCCTTGTAGACGATCGTGGGCCGGCCCAACAGCTGCGCATAGTCGCGCGGATCGACCGTGCCGGTGAACGGGAAGGGGCGCGCTGTCTCGCTGCGCCCCGTCTCGTCCTGGATGTCGTACACCACCACGCCGTCGACCGGCAGCGGCGCGAGCCGCGCGGCCAGCTTGTCGGCGGCGGAACGCACGGCACTTTCGCCGGCGCCGGCGCGCGGCGGCGTGGTGCCGTAGAGCAGCACCGGACGCGCCGGGTCGAGGAGCTTTTCCTTCAGGTCAATAGCGGTAGTGATCCGACTTGTACGGGCCGCTCTTCGCGACGCCGATGTATTTCGCCTGCTCATCCGACAGCTCGGTCAGCTCGGCGTTCAATTTTTTGAGCTGCAGCCGCGCCACCTTCTCGTCCAGGTGCTTGGGCAGGGTGTAGACGCCCACCGGGTATTTCGCGGTGTTGGTAAAGAGCTCGATCTGCGCGATGGTCTGGTTGGCGAAGGACGAGCTCATCACGTAGCTCGGGTGGCCCGTGCCGCAGCCAAGATTCACCAGCCGCCCCTTGGCGAGCAGGATGATCCGCTTGCTCGGAGTACCGGCACCTGCGGCGCCGGGGGGAAAGATCACGTGGTCCACCTGCGGCTTGATCTCCTCCCACTGGTACTGGGAGAGCGCCGCGACCTCGATCTCGTTGTCGAAGTGGCCGATGTTGCAGACGATGGCCTGGTCCTTCATCTTCTTCATGTGCGCGTGCGTGATGACCTGGTAGTTGCCGGTCGCCGTGACGAAGATGTCGGCCTTGTCCGCCGCCCAGTCCATCGTCACCACGCGGTAGCCTTCCATCGCCGCCTGCAGCGCGCAGATCGGGTCGACCTCGGTCACCCACACCTGCGCCGACAGCGCGCGCAGCGCCTGCGCCGAGCCCTTGCCCACGTCGCCGTAGCCGCACACCAGCGCCACCTTGCCCGCCACCATCACGTCGGTCGCGCGCTTGATGCCGTCCACCAGCGACTCGCGGCAGCCGTAGAGGTTGTCGAACTTCGACTTGGTGACGGAATCGTTGACGTTTATGGCCGGGAACAGCAGCTCCTTCTTCTTCGCCATCTCGTACAGCCGGTGCACGCCGGTGGTGGTCTCTTCCGTCACTCCCTTGATGTCCTTCGCCATGCGCGAATACCAATCCGGTGACTGGGCGAGCTTCGCCTTGATCGACTTGAACAGGCTCGTCTCCTCCTCCGAGCCCGGCTTGGCAATCAGCGAAGCGTCCTTCTCCGCGCGCTTGCCCAGGTGCATCAGCAAGGTAGCATCGCCGCCGTCATCCAGAATCATGTTCGGCCCGATCGGGTTTCCACCTTGGGAACCGAATTCGAAGATCCTGTGCGTGTACTCCCAGTAGTCGTCCAGCGTCTCGCCCTTGACCGCGAACACCGGCGTGCCGCCCGCGGCGATCGCGGCGGCGGCGTGGTCCTGCGTCGAGAAGATGTTGCACGACGCCCAGCGCACATCCGCCCCGAGCGCCTTCAGCGTCTCGATCAGCACCGCGGTCTGGATCGTCATGTGCAGCGAGCCGGTCACCCGCGCGCCCTTGAGGGGCTGGGACTTGGCGTACTCCTGCCGGATCATCATCAGCGCCGGCATCTCGGATTCCGCAATGGCGATTTCCTTGCGGCCCCAGTCGGCCAGCTTGAGGTCGGCGACCTTGAAGTCGGTGAACTTCGGGTTTGGTGCGTTCATGAAGAGCTCTCCATAGGTTGTTGGCGAGGCCCCAAAAGCGAAGCGCCCGCATCGTTTCCAATGCGAGCGCCGTTTTTATCGCTGAGCCTGATCCCCCTTTGGGCGGAATGCAGCGCTCCTCAGCAGGGGCGGATTATGGACCTTTCGATGCAGACGGGCAACCCGTTCTGGCGTCTGCCTCACGCGCTTTCGAGCAGAGGAACCACGATTTTCAGGCAATCGTCGTAGCTGCGCCGATATTCCAGAATCTCCAGGTTGGAGAAGTCATCGCGCAGCGTTGCTTCGCCTGCCTTGATTCTGGCAAGGATGAGGTCTCTGCGGCTGCGCAATACCGGCGCGATCGATTTCAAGGCTTCGGCCTCTTTCTCTGCGACCAGGGCAAGATCAAGGATATCCCGCGCCGTGAATCGGTCGCCGCGATGCCAGACCTTTTTCGCGATGATCTCCGTGGATGTCTCCACCATGACGTCGCGGCCGAACAAGGTTTCGCTCGCGGCCGGATTTTCCGTGAGCGGCGCGGACACGACGAAATCGATCTCGCCTTCCGGAAATTGCAGCTTGAGGTATTCAGCCTGCAGCGTGTAGTCGCCCGTCATGGATCCGGCGGTGTCGTTGAGATGCGGGCTGAGGTAGCCGAGGTACTGCGGGCTGGGGATGAAGATGTCGATGTCCTTGCTGAGGCGGTGCTGGTAACGCCGCATCAGCACCGTGCCGCCGCCGAAAGTCCAGTCCGAAAGAGCGATGCCGGCCTTGCCGACCGAATCGATCAGGACAAGCGCTCGCTGGAAAAGCGTCTCCCAGATCTTCAATCTGTCTTCAGCCATGGTCCGATCTCTCTCGATGCGCCGCTGTCATGCGCGAGCCGCTCCAGGTTCCTGGCGAGCTTTCCCGGTTTGGTCCATTTGCCGGCTTCCTCGGCAAGGCCTGTAAGCATGCCGGGCGGGGCCTCGTCAAACAGGACTCTGAAGTGCGCGGCTTTTCCTTTGGGCACTTTGCCGGTAACGAGTGCGTGGACGAGTTCGTTTTCCGAGAGTGAGGTCTTGAAGCTCACGCTGGCGGTGTTGCTCGCCATGCGGAGGTAGTCGGGCTTCCTCGGCTTTCCGAGCGGCTCGACAGCGAGGGCCAGGTCAAGCGCATCCAGCACCGCCAGGACTTTGCGAATCCCGAGATCGCGCACGAGGCCGCTCTCCAGGAGATTGAGAGTCACCCGGGAGAGGCCCGCGCTGCTTGCCAGCGCCGCCTGCGTCAGGCCGCGTGCCTTGCGGGCGCTGCGTATGGTCTGTCCCAGTTCGTGCGGCTTCATCCGGAGTTCTTAAATGTTAGATATAGATAACATACTGGAACTTTAAGGTCAGGGTCAATAGAGGAAACCAAGAGCTGCTTGCAGAAAATAATAGAACTATAGTACTATTCATGTCTCCCGCAATGTTGGAGCTTGCCATGCATGCCATCGATGTGGATTTCGACGTGTTCAAAGCCATCACCCTGCGCCGCACCTCCGAAGAAGTCACGCCGAACGATGTCCTTCGGCAGATGCTGGGGTTGCCAAGCAGAAAGGATCCAACCGCGCCGTCACCGAAAACCGAACCCGGCGACTGGATCACCAAGGGCGTGCGGTTTCCTGCCGGTACGGAATTTCGCGCGAAGTACAAGGGACAAACCTGGCTGGGCCGAGTGCAAGGCAGCGCCCTGGTGCTGAATGGCAAACGCTATGACTCCCTGTCGGCGGCTGCAATCTCGATCACCGATAGCCCGGTCAACGGCTGGACCTTCTGGGAATGCAGACTGCCCGGGCAGGGCGCATGGAAGATCATCAAAGCCCTGCGCAAGTCGGCAGGCTAAGGGGGATCTGTCGTGGCAAAAACAAAAGATTTTGGCGCGTCCAACGGCGGCGACGTCGGAAGCACTGCGCAG
>Ga0187893_10010978_pt1 | contig 13294 bp, 9 predicted proteins | sample MA1701074metaG_FD_139574 | JGI IMG/M metagenome (GOLD analysis project Ga0187893, IMG submission 139574) | White microbial mat communities from a basaltic lava cave in the Kipuka Kanohina Cave System on the Island of Hawaii, USA - MA170107-4 metaG ...
GCCGCACATGTCGCCGTAAAGGGTGCAATAGCCAACGGCCAGTTCGCTCTTGTTGCCGGTGGTCAGGAGGAGCGAGCCGAACTTGTTCGACAGCGCCATGAGAATGACGCCGCGCAAGCGGGCCTGAATGTTTTCCTCGGTCGTGTCCTCTTGGCGGCCGGCGAAGACGACTTTCAACTGTTCCTTCACGGCGACGAACGGCGGCTGGATGGGAATCACGTCGTACTGGATGCCGAGGCTCTTTGCGAGCAGGCGCGCGTCGTCGAGGCTGCCTTGCGATGAAAACTGCGACGGGAGCGACATACCGCGCACGTTGTCGCGCCCCAGCGCGTCCACGGCGATGACCGCGGTGAGCGCGGAGTCGATGCCGCCGGAAAGGCCAAGCACCGCCGACTTGAAGCCGCACTTATGCACGTAATCGCGCAGGCCGAGCACAAGCGCCTTGTAGATTTTCTCCTCATCCGGGAGCGAGCGATGCTGAATCGCGGGCGCGGCGTCGGTGTCCACGATCAGGAAATCCTCGGCGAACATCGCGCCTTCGGCGATGAGTTGGCCCGCGGCGTCGTAGGCCAGGCTCGTTCCGTCGAAGACGAGTTCGTCGTTTCCGCCGACGAGATTGCAGTAGCACACCGGCACCTTCGCTTTCGCGGCGAGACTGCCGAGCATGTCGCGGCGGGTGCGGTTCTTTCCGACGTGCCACGGGGACGCGGAGATGTTCAGCAGGATTTCCGCGCCGGCCTTGATGAGTTCCGCCGCCGGGTCGCGCTGATAACGGCGCTCGCGCCAGAACGCTTCGTCGTTCCAAACGTCTTCGCAAATCGTCAGGGCCAGCTTGTGGCCGTTGAACTCAACGAGCTTGTTTTCGGTCGCCGGCTCAAAGTAGCGATCCTCGTCGAATACGTCGTAGGTGGGCAGCAGTGTCTTAACGCGCGTGGTGAGCACCCTGCCGTGTTGAAGGAGAGCGCAGGCGTTCGTGAATTCACGGCCGGGGCGCTTTTCGCTCCGACCGGGGAATCCGACGAGCAGCGCGGTCCTGTCGGTGGCTTTGGCGAGCCGCGTGATGCCGGCCCAGCAACCCTCGATGAATCGGCTCTTGTAGAGGAGGTCGCGCGGCGGGTAGCCGGAGATGGCCAGTTCCGGCACGAGCACCAAATCCGCACCCGCCGCCTTGCCGCGTTGACAGGCGGCGAGGATTTTCTCCTCGTTCCCGGCCAGGTCGCCGACGGTGGTGTTGATTTGCGCGAGCGCAATCTTCATCGCGGCACTGTTCTACAGCGGCGGAAAGGTGTGGACAAGCCGCATGCGGTGGCTGCGAGGGGAAACGGATGAAGAGACGGGGCGCTCGTGTTCACGACGAGGGAGGCGCGAATGGAGAATAACCATCCGCGTGAAAGGCTCAATCCAGCAAAAGCGAACCAGCATGGGAAAAAGTGCCGTCACAAGCTCACCGCAGACGGCGTGACACTCATCAGTAACCCTCCGCCATTCTCCTTTGATACCCGCTGAGTCTCCGGAGCCCCTTCGAACCTCTCCGTTGAACCTCCGGGAGTCACGGGAGATACTTGGAGAATCATCGTTGAATCTCCGAGAATGATCGATGACATGAAAAGAGTCGTCCTTGAACCCCTGAGACTCAACGATGACTCTCCGAATCTCATCGTTGATACAAAAAGAGTCAGAATTACGCAGGCGATCTTGCCTTCTCCAGAAAACTCTTGCGCGAGCACACCGGCAGGCATACAAACCGACCGTCAGTGAGCGCAAAGTCACCACACATGTAAGAACAATCAACAAATTTGCGTAGCTTTGGCTACGGTCTGGCTGAAAACCGCGAACTTTCAAGTCAACAGGCCTGTCAAGCGCGCGCCCCTCGGGCGCGGCTTGGCGCGCTCTGTTGACGGGCGCTTCGCGGTGCCTCAGCCGGGGTGCGTTGGGTTCGCGCCCCTTCTATTCCGTGGAGCAAAGGCGCAAGAGGCAAAAAATGAAATCAGCGAAAAGATTCCCCTTGTTCAATCCGTTCAGCAGGCGTAACCACCTGCTCATGCTGGGTACCGTAATCCGCCGGTCCCTCTGCTTTTTCGTGCTGGTGTTCTTCACCACGCTTGCCATCCCCTTCGCTACTGCCCGTCCCCGCCCGCCGCTGCCCCCGCCCTTCGAGCCGTTCCTCCAACTCTGGCGCTTCAACGCCCCGCTCTCCCTCGAAACCGCCATCACCGAGGGCGTCCTGGCCGACAACGTCACCGCCGTCGAAAACTGGAGCGGTTACGCCGTCGAACTCAGCGGCCTCAAACCCTCCACCCTGCGCCTCGCCACTCTCGACGCCGCGGATCGTCCGAACGTCACCTGCGACACCGGCGCGATCCGCTTCTGGTTCTCGCCGCTCTGGACCAGCCAGGCACTCGGCGGCGTCGGCCCCGGCGCTCCCGCGCGCTTCCTTGAAATCGGTCGCTGGACGGAAAAGGCCGACGGCGACTGGTGGTCCCTCTGGTGCGATCCGAGTGGCAACGCCATCTATTTCAGCGCGCAAGCCGCCGGCCACGCCGCCGATTACCTCAAAGCCCCCATCGCCTGGCGCACGGACGAAGGGCATCTGATCACCCTCAGTTACTCGCCCGAAAGAACCGAACTCTACCTCGACGGCGCACTGGCCGCCGCGGGACCCGGACTCGACCTCGTGCCCGGCGACAAGACCGTCGCGGAAGGCTTGTCTCTCGGCTGCGACGCCGACGGCCAAAACCTCGCGCAAGGCCTCTTCGACGAACTCACCACCTTCGATCAACCCATTGATCCCCGGCAAGACGGCCTCTACTTTGCCCTGATGAGTCCCTGGTCGCGCCTCGGCCCGCTCAACAAGCCCTCCGCCACCGGCCCGCGCCTCGCGCTCGCTGGCATTACCGGCGATGCCCTCCGCAGCGCGGATGACACGATGCCGCTGAACGAGCTTCAAGACGGCCCCGAAGGAAACCCGCCCGGCCCGAACAGCCCGCTCCAATCCAGCAACTGCCTCTGGCTGGAAATCACCCTCACACCCACGAACATGGCGCTGCTTACCCTCCACGGCACGACGCCCGGCACCAACTACCTCATCCTCAGCAGCACCGCCTTGCCTGCCGCGCATTGGGCCGTGGAAACCTGGCTCTACACCACCAACGAACAGGACTTCATCGAAACCCTGGTTCTCCTGAATCGCCCCGTCGTCTTCTTCCGCGGCGGCGTGGGCGAAGACACCGATGGCGACGGCCTGCCCGACGTGTACGAAGAACTCGTCACCGGCACCGATCCCAACAATCCCGATACCGGCGACACCGGCACCCCCGACGGCTACAAGGACACCGACGGCGACGGGTGGACGAACCTTGATGAGATGCAGAATGGAACAAATCCGAACGCGGCCAATAACCGACCACCACCTTGGAACGTCCGCACGACCATTGCCAGCGATGGCGTGACCGTGACGCTGCGATGGGAAGCCTCGCAACCCGGAGCAATCCGCTACGTCGTCAAGAGATCCCATTACGGTGAGCCGGATGCTGAGATCGGGCAGCCGACGGCAGAATCGCTGACGTTCACCGATTCAGGTCTTGTCGAGCAGCAGATCGGCTGGGATCCGAATTCCTACTACGCGGTAAAGGCGGTTTATTCCAACGGTGAATCCCAGTGGAGCGAATGGGTGCCAGCGCGTCGAAGCGATTTAACAACCCCGGCTGTCATTGTTCGGGGGCGCGGCGGGAAAATCAAACTGGTCGTGTCTGCGTTGCCAACGGGGGCGGACCGACTTCACGTAGCCTGGAATCGTTGGGTCGATCCAGACTTGATTGTCGAAAGCCTGGATGTGCCAGTAACGAACCTCGTCAATGGCGTGTATGAGTTCACGGACTCGGAAGCATCGCAGTTCGTGGAGCCAGACGATCTTTTTGGGCACTCCTACTTGGTCCCTCTCGTTCAAGTACGCTGCGCAGATGGAGCGATGGGCGATTACTACGTGAACTACGAGGCCTGGCAGGATCTCTCGGTCTTCGGAGATACCATCAATCACTTTGTGGATGCCTCGGAACACATCGCGCAGAATGCCCGCTTCCTGATGCGTTCGGCATATCGGAACAAGCCCTTCGGATACAACCCATCGTTCAGCGTTCCGGGGACCTCTGTTCGCGGAGCCTACGGCTTGGGTCCGGATCGTACCTATGAATTCGCGGGCTATTACTGGAACACATGGTTCTGGACAGCGCATGTCTTCAACGAATTGGCCCCAGTATGGGAAAATGCCATCTGGCGCAATTTCTTTTACGACACCTCCGACTTCAACGGTATCACCTGGCTGACCGGGGCATTTTATAATCCATCCACTTGCCCGGGATTTCGGGACGCGGGAAACCCACGCTACTACTTCAATTACACGACCCCGCACCCCTATACTAACATCCCACCCGCGCGACTTGTCAACCAGGCTCACACATGGACCCTTTACGGTCCGCCATTCGTTGCGTGCGAGCCTTCCGAGCAGCCAATGTCCTTTACCTGGAACGATCCCACTTACTCCGTTACGCTGGAGCCGGGCATGACCAACTATTTCGGCCTGGCTTTCGTGTCCTCAAGAATTGCCTACGCGAACACTCCTCCGAGTCAGTTCCCGACGCTTTCACCGGGCCAAACCGTTGAACTGACGAATTACGTCGTCGGACTGTTTCACGAAGCAGCCGATCCGATCTTGAGCACGGTCAAATACGTTTTCCTCGACCGTTACGCGGTCATGCCGGGCCATCCCGGCTTCTCGGAGGATGGACTCCCACAACCGTTCATCATCGGCATGGGGCGGGCACTCCAGCTTGCCGCGTGGGCCAAGCAGGTGGCGCTGAACGGCGACACGAACAAGCCCATCTACATCGGGCAGTACTTCGATAAGGCCTACAAGCTCGACGCCAGTGGCAATCCGACTAACGAAACGGGCATCCTCTCCGAATACGGCGAGTTCTTCGCCACCGAACCGGGCCGCATCGCGCTGACGACCAAGCCCGACCCCGACCAGGGCGGCATTCAGGGCACCTGCCTGGTGCATGTCATCAGCCTGAACCTCGACGCGAATCATGACGGGACGATGGACCGCTTGTATTCTGGGCCTGACCAGACGAGCCCTTCAAAGCCGTTCCGCTTCTGGATCAACAACGACAATGATGGACTTACGGGGAATGACGCTTACAATCCCGGCTTCAAGGATTCCGATGATGATGCTATCGGACGATTTGACATTGTCATGGGCGCCATCGTAGGAGGACCTAGGTCTCGCGACCTTGAGGACTTCGCACGCCTTTGGATATCTGGATTACCTGTCCTATCTCCAAATGAAGGCTATTCTGTCACGCTCGGCTGGCGCGGAAGTGGACCGACCATCAAACTTTACAATGCTTCCGAGGCTGATGGTGGAACAGGTTACTTGACAGATACAGAGACAGCTTCAGAGCAAGTGAGTATCAATATTGCGGAAAGCCCACCATCAGGTTTCGGAGTAAAGATAGCCACACTCCCCCCTGGAACCGCCTTCACTCTACCCGCCAACCTTCTTGCCACTCCAGGCCCGAAACATTTCCTGTTTGAAGGTGTCAGTGCGGGCCAAGGAGAGTTAATCCTCACGGTGAGCAAGGCGGGACAGGTCGCCGCCGAAACTGGCGCGCATATCAAACTCCAAGACGTAGGGAGCATGTACGATCGCGCGTTCATACGAGACGTTATTACAACGCATCCAGCGATGCGGTGGAGCACGAACCAAAGCACATTCGGTATTGAGCAAGAATTGCCGGAACAGCCTGACGAGACTGAAGGCGTAATCGTTTATGTTCACGGTTGGAACAACGATTACCGGCAGTTCAGAAGTTACGCAGAGACAATGTTCAAGCGGCTGTGGTGGCAAGGTTATCGAGGCCGCTTCGCCGGTCTAAAATGGCCAACGCTGACTTTTGCGACCAGCTATAATCGCAGTGAGTACATCGCATTCCGATCCGCTCAAGGGGCAACCTCATATTTCAGCCACTTGCGCACCAAGTTTCCTAACCATTCGATAAACGTAGCTGCGCACAGCATGGGCAACATCCTAATGATGGAAACGCTCAAGCTGCAGCTTGCTGCACAAACTCAACCCCTTAATAATTATGTTTTGATGGAGGCAGCTGTTCCTGCACAATGTTACGACGTGAATGCGCCGTTATATGATTCATTCACGATACGCGAGGGAGAAAGTCCAACACCGAACACCTACAACGGCTATCCGGGTGCCATTAACACTGCAATTCGCGGAGAGATGTCAAACTTTTTTAGCGACGAGGATTTTGCTACGTCGAGAGCTTGGGAGGATAACCAAGTTCTTTTCAAGCCGAACCTCTCATTGGGTTATCGGATCTTTCCAGAAGGTCCCTATTTTATTCTCGCCAGTCCAGCAGTTCCCGTTGACGACCTAAGAGAGAGGATGTCCTTTGTAGCACGTCCTCGAACCAAAGCGGTAGGCGCTCAATCTAACGTCGCCGGCGTAATACATGGCGAACAGATCGACTTGGAACAGGAATTCGGATTCACAGATACCATCTCCGACCACAGCGGGCAGTTCACTCGCAAAATTCAAGACGTGTGGGGAATTTACGTTCACCTTCTAAACCGTATGGACCTGCTGCCATGAACCGCCGCCAAACACTTGTTGCAGTGGTGATTTGCCTTTTCGTCGGAGCGATACTGTTGTGGGTGTTGCTTCACCGAAACGCCACATCCACTGCGCTCAACAACGACCCTCAAATTCTTCCAACAAACACGACTTTAGCCGTCTTAAAACAGAGCAACGGGCAACGGCCACACAGGTTCCCTCAATCGAATTCAGTTGATCGCGCAGACTTAATCCGATACCGGCTTAGAGCGATACAGATGGATCCCGATTGGGATTCGAAGCGTTCAATCGCGTTTTTTGGCAGGGTATTGGACTTAGATGGATCGCCCGTGCAGGATGCACGCGTCGATTTCAATTGGAGTGATGCCGGAGGCAATGGAATACAAGCGGTTAGAGTTACTACCGTTGACGGCAAATTCTCGTTGACTGGTGAGCGGGGCAAAAGGATTCAGGTGCGCGTGTCGAAAGACGGGTACTATGCAGTTATCCGATCTAATCGGATCAGCTTTGAATACGCAAACGCTGCTGAGGCAACTTATCACGAGCCGAGATCAGATGAGCCAGTCTCGTTTTTTCTTAAGAAGAAGGGCAAGGGAGAAACACTGCTCACATCGGCCTCTGGAATGCGATCGGGGATGACCGTCAGGCCGCCAACTAATGGCGACCCGATATATGTAGACGTCATCAATCGTCGAGTGGGCACGAGCGGACAAGTCGCGATCCAAAAGTTGTGGGAGCCAAAGAGTCTGGAGACAGGGCGCAACAATTGGCGCTTTTCAATCGCTGTACCAGAGGGGGGGCTGATCGAACATGATGAGGAATTTCCCTTCACTGCTCCTGAAACAGGCTACAAGCCGGGTTACGAATGGAATTTTGAGAGTAGCGGAACGAATTGGCAAGCAACGCTCAGTAAGTATTATTTTATCAAGTTCGGAGATCCACCCCGCTATGGCAGAATTAATCTGCGCACCAGTGCTTTCGGTACGGGCGTCAATCTCGAGTATGCGGTCAATCCAACTGGCTTCCGAAACTTGGAGGAGGCGCCCAAGGCACCACTGCCGCCCGGAACGATCCTGGAGTAAGTAACTTCTATCTAGCCGATAGGAATGCAATTCTTTGAGCACATTCTCACGGTCTGCCTGGTGGTAACATTCATCGGGGCTGGCACGGCATTGTTCTCCAGGGCCGCGGGGATTCTCATCCTGCGCGTGGCCGTGTTTTCCTTGGCGGCCTTCTATTTGTGGGCGACTTACAACTATCTCTGGCACAACATTCGGATGGCCGATGCGTTTGGTGGTGATCGTTCTCAAACGCGTGTATGGTATCTTTATTTTCCTCTGCTGATGTGTTATTACGGGTTGGCGGCCCTCACGACCCTCACGAGGCCGCTGAAGCCAGTTGCCATTCTCGCGCTGCACTTTGTGCTTGGTCCTGTTGTGGCCATTTTTCAGTTCAGCGGGTTGTTCGGAACTGCCATGCTGAACCAACGTTTTTTGCATCTGCTCTGTTTCGTTCTGCTCTGGTTGCGGCTGCAACAACTGCGGACGGCGCCAATCGGGACAGCGAAAAGTATTGCTTGATCCTGAACCATTCAACTTTGGCGACCCACGTTTTCAGAATCCATGAAATGGAGATACTTGCTGCTCGATCCGGCGCCATTCAACTTCGGAGATCAAGTCAAAGGCCACAGTGCTCAGTTTCGTTTTGATTACAGGGATTGCTGGTTGTTCTGGGATACACTTCTCGAAACGTTCGGTATTCTCAATCCATAGCTATGAAGAAACCAGACGCCCGCCGCATCTCAGTCCTACTATGCTTGGCTCTCTTGCTGGTGGTAGGTCTGATTCTGTGGGTTACCAATCGTCTCCACGATAGCCGGAGGAACGGGGACTCTCCCGAATCCGTCACGGGCTTGCCCGCTTCTCATACGTCAAGTACTCCCTCGGTGGTAACACCCGCTGGACTGAGTGACACACAACTGCCGCCGCCCGTAACATTTCCAACGGCTAACGGGGTGATTCGGCCGGCCGCTCAAGCCCTGAACGTTCCAGTAGAATTCTGGGGTAAGGTTGTGGACCAGAACTCAAACGCGGTCCATCAAGCAGAGATCACGGCTAAAGTTCGCCGGTGGACAGGGAGTGGAACATCTGTTCGCCCTGACTTTTCAAGTTTTCGTCCTCTAAGTGATGCTGCAGGTCTCTTTAGGATAACTGGAGCAGAGGGAGACTCACTGCGAATCGAGAGCATTGTAAAAAACGGCTATGTATTGTCGCCAAGGGCCCAGACTAGCTTCGGCTACAACATATCCAAGAATCATGTTCCTGACTCTGGGAATCCAGTTGTCTTCCGCCTTTGGAAGAAAGGGCCTTCTGAGCAGTTGATAAGTCACCGGCTTTCACGGCTGGGAATTCCTTCAGACGGAACAGCACACCATTTCGATTTGCTGGCTGGGAAGAGAGTGCCGAGCCAGGGGGATTTGCGCGTCACCTTTAACCGCAAGCCTCTGATCTTGACGTCTCCCGGTGAGCGCCACGATTGGGTCGTAGCGCTTGAAATTCAAAAAGGAGGACTTCTCTTGAGTTCCGATGAATTTCTGTTAGCCGCGCCGCAGGGTCTGTATGAAAAGCAAATGAGATTTGACATGTCCAAGGAGGATTTGAACTGGACGACCGTATTGAAGCGGCAGTTTTACATCCAAATCAGAGACGGATTGTTTGGAAGATTGTCGTTGTCCCTCTCGACAGACCATCCCCAGCCAACTGGAAGTCTAACTCTGGAATTCTCAATAAACCCAAGGGGAGGACAGAGCTTGGAGGGCGGGCTTAAGCCCGCAGCGAATGGCAACCTCATTGAGTGAACAACTAATGGCAATCATCGGTTCACTTCCGCTTTCAACCCCCAAGGGAGCTTTATGAGCAGGTGGCCATCGTCAACGTTTGGGATGATCCAACCGCCTTGGAACAAAATGAGCCAGCATACCGGAGCCGCTGGATCACGACGCATCGCCCGTCGGAAAGTGCGACTGCGAGTGAAGAAGTTATCGTGTTCGTTCATGGCTGGAACATGAGCCAGTGGAACTATCACAACTTCGCCGAAACGATGTTCAAGCGCCTTTACTGGCAGGGTTATCAAGGCCGCTTTGTCGCGCTTCGCTGGCCTACGTTCAGCAGTGACGATTTCCCGAATTTCGGAAGCATTAGATCGATTTTTACCTACAACCAAAGCGAGTATCGTGCATTCCGCAGCGGCTATGGCGCGGCTGACTATTTCGAGAGATTACGGCAGCGTTATCCAAATCATCGAATAGGCGTCTGCGCTCACAGCATGGGCGGACCGGTCATGGCTGAAACTCTCAAGATTCTTGACGCCAGAAACAGCCAGTCCATTGATAATCTGGTGCTGATGCAGGCGGCGTTGAGCGCTCATTCCTATAATTCTGCGTTGCCCGACTACGGATTACTGGCAAATCCAAATCTGGTGCCCGCGGCAGACGGTTATCGCGGATACATGGCAGGTGCCAGCGGGGCTGTGGCTGGAAACATCGTTAACTTCTTTAATGCGTTTGATTTTGCCCTAGCGACGGGTGTGCTAGGGCCGGTTGAGGCCAATTGGGAATTTAATCAGCGGGAGAAAAAGCCCGTGTTGGTCGGCGCGACAAATAACTCGCCCATCGGCATGAGCATCGTCATTTTTGACCGTTACGGGCTAAACCAGAATGGTCAGCCCATGCGCGTGGTCGAGCAGCAAATCGGAACTGGGTCGCCAACCCAGTACACAACGAATGTGCTTTCCACTCGAGTTCTCACTGATGTTCGGGAAGAATGCGCCTATGCCTCGCGAAGCAGGTCGAAGGCAGTCGGTGCGCTTGCGGGAGTGGGAGATCTGGTTACAGTTGAATTGGACTTATTTCAAAATTTTGGATTTTCAAACAAACGAAATGAGCACTCTGCTCAATTCAACCTGAACTATTCCGTTACCTCGCCTTTCTATAATGCGCTGCTTAGGAAGTTATTGGATTAATAACAATATGCGTACGCGAGTCGCAATCTCTGTCGTATTTACTCTTGCCGTAATCGCGCTTATTCTATGGTCGAGGAAACGTATAGAGAATGCTAAGAATTTCATTCCTTCGCGAGAAATGTCTGTCCATGATTGGGAATTATCAAATCGTGTCCAGTATGCAGTTGCCGCAACTCAGTCTACAAATTGGACTTCTCCAATACGAAACGATCCCGACTCTAATTACACTCGTTGGTACATCTTGGAGTCTGCGAAGGATCCGCGAATTGATTGGAAATCTCCAATGAGCTTCTTTGGATTGGTATTAGACGAGCAAAACCAGCCAGTTCAGGAAGTCGTCATTGATATGATTTGGACCGATCTGTCGGCGCAAGGGAATTCACAGGAGCGATGCTTCTCTGATGGAAACGGCAAATTCGCATTACTTAACCGTCGTGGAAAGACTCTCTGTATGCGTCTCTCAAGAACCGGCTATTATGTCGCGGGTGGTGGTCAAAATTGCTATGAGTACGCCAGCCCTTGGGAAGGTAATCGATTTTACCCTGACTCCAACAATCCGGTAATCTTTCGCCTTAAGAAAGCTGGAAAAATAGAGCCGCTTATCGGATATTCTGTCAGCCTACCAGTCAGCAACGAAAGCAGGCCAACCGACTATGACTTGTTGACCGGGAAGTGGATCGAACCAGGAAGTATCCAGTTCGAGTGCCAAATCGGCCCCGAAGCTGCCGCGCAACGCCGCTTTGACTGGAAGTTCTCGTTACGCGTTCCTGGCGGAGGCATTCTTGAGCGGACGAATCGACTCGACTTTGAGGCGCCTGCGGAAGGCTACGTCGAATCCGTTTCCTTCTCCAAGCGCGCCCAAGATGAAGATTGGCAAAACGGAGTTTCAGGGATGTACTTTGTGAAATTCGGTGGAAAGCCCTTCTTTGGCCGGATTGAATTCGATTTTCATCCCAGCCGCTTGAGCCGTGACCGTACATCGTCCGTCTCGCTGAAATACTGGGTGAATCCCTCGGGGTCCACGAATCTGGAAGCTGACCCAACCAAGGTGCCTCGCGAGGTTCCCAAAGCGTATCTTCGGACGGGAATCCCCGAACAATAGGGATGGACATGAGAACAAGAGTCGTTCTTTCACTCTTGATTGTCGCAGCATCGGTGTTTTTGCTGATCATCGTAGTCCGGCCCAGGCCGCGAACTGAAATCGCGACTCCCGAGGGTGATGAAGCAAAACCCGGTACTCAGGCGGTTCTCGACAGCCGACCAGTGACAAGACCAAGGCAGTTCCCCGAAGCCGACGAATTGCCGGGAGAACCAAAGTGGCTGCTTGAGCCAATGCCGCCGGGTACTAACCTGCAGGAGCATTTGCAGGAGTTAGCCCGGCAGAAGGGCGTTTCGGTGAACACGCTCACACAACTAGCTATCGCAACCTTGTCGAATGCTTTAGCGGGACAACTGAGTGGCTCAATCGAGTTTTATGGGAAAGCGGTGGATGAGAGGGGAGCACCCTTGCAAGGGGCTTCGGCTGCCATCAGTTGCATCATTTTTCCAGAAGCGGAGTTCACGACGAATCTTGTCACCGATGCGAAAGGGTTGTTTGCGCTCCGGGGTATTGCCGGGCGGGCCTTGATTGCGAGTGTCACCAAGCAGGGATATGAGGAAATTCCGGGAACAAACCAGAATCTCTTCGCGTATTACGGAGTTGCCAACGGCTTCCAGCCACTCTCGAATAGTCCAGTGGGTTTTCGTCTGCGGGAGAAGCGGAAATGAGTGACGAATAGTACGGGGAACGCAGAGCAATTGCTTGATACCTTCGGGATCCTCAATCAATAGACATGAAAGAGCGGAAAACACGCCGAGGGATTATTGCGCTGGGCCTTTGCCTTCTCTCCCTGATGGGTGGGCTGATTCTATGGTTTTCTCATGGGCCTACCATTGACCGCCAAGCGAAGGACGCACTTCAACCGGTCGTAAGTTTGCCTGATCCTACCGGATCGAATGTAGTGCCAATTAAGCCGCTGCCGGTATCGGATGATCCACAAACGCCACCGACCGGAAAGGCTCCCTCTCGCAGCAAGGAAATTCAGTCCGCAGCTCAAGCTCTGAATGTTCCCGTGGACTTCTGGGGTAAGGTCGTGGACCAAAATTCCAATGTGATTGTCCAGGCTAAGATTGTGGCCAGGGTTCGCCAGTGGAGTGGACGTGGAACGGCTGTCCGCCCTGGCTTTGTTGAGCTGCAACGTGAAAGCGACGGCGCTGGTGTCTTTGAGATCACTGGGGCAAAGGGTGACTCGTTGCGTATCGAAAGCATCATAAAGGACGGTTATGTCCTGTCGTCAAAAGCGCAGACCAGTTTTGGGTATAACATCTCGACCAATCATCTGCCTGACCGTCAAAATCCTGTCGTGTTCCGCCTTTGGAAGAGTGGATCTCCGCAACAGTTAGTGAGTCATCGACTTTCACGCTTAGGGATTCCTTCGGATGGCACTGCACAGCATTTTGATTTGATTGCACAGTAGTCCCACAGGTTTGATGGATCCGGGGATGGGTTGAGAGAAAGAAGTTGGCTTGGGGGCGGTGGACCTGCCACAAGGCAGGCCATGAAAAAACACGCAACCCACAAGCCAACGC
>Ga0187893_10010979_pt1 | contig 13294 bp, 12 predicted proteins | sample MA1701074metaG_FD_139574 | JGI IMG/M metagenome (GOLD analysis project Ga0187893, IMG submission 139574) | White microbial mat communities from a basaltic lava cave in the Kipuka Kanohina Cave System on the Island of Hawaii, USA - MA170107-4 metaG ...
CCCGTGTTGTCAAGCCCCGCGATGTACGTAGACCCTTTCGCCGCCCTCACGATCCCCGATGGATAAGATCCTGATCCTGGACTTCGGATCGCAATACACCCAGCTCATCGCGCGCCGCGTCCGGGAGCTGGGGGTCTACTGCGAGATCCATCCCTACAGCCTGCTCCCGGAGCGTGTGAAGTCGTTCGACCCGAAAGGGATCATCCTCTCCGGAAGCCCGGCCAGCGTCTACCAGCCTGATGCCCCGATGTGCCACCGGGAGGTCGTCGAACAGGGTCTGCCGATTCTCGGGATCTGCTACGGGATGGGGGTGATCGCGAGCTTTCACGGCGCTGCCACGGTGCGGGCGGCGCGCCGGGAGTACGGTCGGGCTGCGCTTGCGATCGACGACCCCTCCGATCTCTTTGCCGGTCTGGCAAACGGGCTCGTGGTCTGGATGAGCCACGGGGACAAGCTCGCGGAGATGCCGCGGGACTTCCGTCGCCTTGCCCACACGGCCAATTCACCCTTCGCCGCGATCCGCCACAATGAGCGACCCCTCTACGCGGTTCAGTTCCACCCCGAAGTGGCGCACACCGACAAGGGGAAGGAGATCCTCGGGAACTTCCTCTTCAAGGTCTGCGGCTGCGCGCCGGGCTGGGAGATGCGGTCGTTCGCGGAGGTCGCGATCGAGAAGATACGGAGCCAGGTCGGGGGCGGGCGGGTCCTCTGTGCCCTGAGCGGAGGGGTCGATTCCTCGGTCACCGCCGTCCTGGTTCATCGGGCGATCCGCCCTCGCCTGACCTGCGTCTTCGTCGATAACGGCCTGCTCAGGAAGGGGGAGGCAGCGCAGGTCCGACGGACATTCGGGGAGCACCTGGGGCTGAACCTGATCTCGGTTGACGCGCAGGAGCGCTTTTTGACTAGACTCAAGGGGATCATCGACCCGGAGGAGAAACGGAAGATTATCGGCGCCGAGTTTATCGCGGTGTTCGAGGAGGAGTCACAGAGGCTGGGCCGGTTCGAGTTCCTGGCGCAGGGGACGCTGTACCCCGACGTGATCGAAAGCGTGTCGGTCAAGGGCCCCTCGGTCACGATCAAGTCCCACCATAACGTCGGCGGGTTGCCCGAGCGGATCGACTTTGAGCTGGTTGAGCCGCTCCGTGAGCTGTTCAAGGATGAGGTCCGAGCCCTGGGCAAGGGGCTCGGCGTGCCGGATCAGATCCTCCGGCGCCAGCCGTTCCCCGGGCCCGGGCTGGCCGTTCGGATCGTCGGCGAGGTGACGGCGGAGCGGCTGGCGCTCCTCAGGGAGGCCGACGCGATCGTCGAGGAAGAGATCTCGGCGGCGCATCTGGACGAGGAGCTGTGGCAGGCATTCGCCGTGCTGCTGCCGGTCAAGACCGTCGGGGTGATGGGCGACGAGCGGACGTACGAGCATGTCATCGCCGTTCGCGCCGTCACCAGTCTCGACGGCATGACGGCCGACTGGGCGCGGCTTCCCCATGACGTGCTCCAGGCGATCGGGAGCCGGATCGTCAGCGAGGTCAAGGGGGTCAATCGGGTCGTCTACGATATCTCCTCGAAGCCGCCAAGCACCATCGAATGGGAGTAACTGCAGAGAGTGATCCGAATCAACTTAGCGGTCGAGAACAAATTACTGAAAGCCATTGATCGGGCGGCCGCGAAGGAGGGCCGGAACCGAAGCGAATTCTTGCGCCACGCTGTTGAGGAGTATTTCGCGCAAGAAGAGGTAAAAGAGCGCCGACGGCGTGCCATGCAGAAGGCCATCACGATCCAGGATGAAATTCGGGCGAAGACTAGGCCCTGGGATGCCGTCGGCTTTATCAGGAAGGTGCGAGCCGCAAGGCGTTGAAGGCAAGAGTCGGCGATGAGCTTAGAAACAATCTTAAGGGCTTCAGGGATCGATGCGGCGCTGATCTCGCTCGGCAGAGAGACCACGACGGCGGCGAAGGCGGCTGAGGCGCTCGGGGTCCCGATCGACGTCGTCATCAAGTCGATCCTGTTTCAGGCGAAGAACGGTTCGATCGTCCTGGTTGTTGCACCGGGGACAGGCCGCGTGAGCACACAGAAACTTGCCCAGGTGACCGGGATCGACGGGTGGAGGCTGGCGAAGCCCGATGTCGTGCTGGAGGCCACCGGCTATCCGGCGGGCGGGACGCCGCCGATCGGCTTCAAGCAGGCGATCCGCACGATCGTCGATACGAGGGCGGCCGCGCTTCAGGAGGCCTATGCCGGCGGCGGCGGCCAGGATGTGATGCTGCGGATTAAGCCGGCCGACATCGTCCGCCTCAACCGGGCGGAAGTTCATGACGTACTGAGTGAGCAGGAAAAGGCATAGGGTCATAGTCGATCGGAGGAGCGATGCCTCATTCCGATTTCGTTCATCTTCACGTCCATAGTCAGTACTCCCTGCTCGACGGCGCCTGCGCCCTGGACAAGCTGGTGGCCAAGGCCAAGGAGTACCGGATGCCCGCCCTGGCTATCACCGATCACGGGAACCTCTTCGGCGCGATTGACTTCTACACCCTCGCGATGAAGGAGGGGATCAAGCCGATCATCGGCTGCGAGATGTACGTCGCGCCGGGCAGTCGCTTCGAGAAGTCGAGCCAGGACAGCGGCTACGAGGGCGCCAGTCACGTGACGCTCCTCGCAAAGGACTTCGCGGGGTACAAGAACCTCATCAAATTGGTCACGGCCGGCTACCTCGAGGGGTTCTACTACAAGCCCCGCATCGACAGAGAGCTGCTGGCCCAGCATGCCCGGGGGCTGATCGGCCTGTCCGGCTGCTTGAATTGCGAGGTCGCCAAGGCCTTGCTGGACGACGATGTCTATCGGGCCAAAGAGATCGCCGGGTGGTACATGGAGGTGTTGGGCCGGGACAACTACTTCCTCGAGGTCCAGGATCATGGCATGCCGGAGCAGAAGCGGGTCAACGACGGGCTCCTCCGACTCGCCAAGGCCCTCGAGCTGCCGCTGGTCGGGACCAATGACCTTCACTATCCTGCACAGGAAGACGCCCGCGCTCACGAGGTGCTCCTCTGCATTCAGACCGGGAAAACGATCAAGGACAAGGACCGGTGGCGCTTCTCCACCGATCAGTTCTATTTCAAGTCTCCGGCAGAGATGAAGCAGGTCTTCGCCCATCTCCCCGAGGCGGTGAAGAACACCATCGCCGTGGCCGAGCGGTGCAACCTCCAGCTCCAGTTCGGACAGCTCCGCCTGCCCAAGTACCAGGTCCCCGAAGGGCACACCCTTGATACCTATCTGGAGCATCTCACCTGGCAGGGACTGAGGCTTCGCTACCCCAGCGCCAACCCCGAGGTGGAAACGCGGCTCAAGTATGAGCTCGAGGTGATTCGCAAGACCGGCTTCGCCGGATACTTCCTGGTCGTCTGGGACTTCATCAAGTTCGCCAGGGAGCGCGGGATTTCGGTCGGCCCCGGCCGGGGCTCGGCCGCCGCCTCGCTGGTCGCCTATTGCCTTGGCATTACGACCATCGATCCCTTGCGGTACGGGTTGATCTTTGAGCGGTTCCTGAATCCCGAACGGATCAGCATGCCGGACATGGACATCGACTTCAGCGATGATCGGCGGGACGAGGTGATCGGCTACGTCACGAAAAAGTACGGCGCCGACAACGTGGCCCAGATCATTACCTTCGGGACGATGGGAGCCAAGGCGGTCATCCGCGATGTCGGGCGCGGCCTCGGGATGCCGTACGCCGACGTGGACAAGATCGCCAAGCTGGTCCCGAACCGGCTGAATATCAGCCTGGATGAGGCGATCGCCGAGAGTCCGCCGCTGGCCGAGGCGGTGCGAAGCCGGCCGGAGGTGGACGAGCTGTGGCGCGTCGCCAGGTCTCTCGAGGGGTTGACGCGCCACGCCTCGACGCACGCCGCGGGTGTCGTCATCTCCGGCGAGCCGCTGACCGAGCATGTCCCGCTCTATAAGGATCCGAAGGCCGGGAGCAAACCGACCACTCAGTACGCCATGGGAGCGATCGAAAGGATCGGGCTGCTGAAGATGGATTTCCTGGGTCTCAGAACCCTCACGGTGATCGCCAACACGTTGGAACTGATCGCGTCCGGTCGCGGGACGCGCATCAGCATCGAGGAGGTGCCGCTCGACGACCCGGCGACCTTCGAGTTGTTGGGCGAGGCCCGCACCTTCGGCGTGTTTCAACTGGAGTCCTCGGGGATGCGCGATCTCCTTCGGCGTCTTCGGCCGGAGCGGCTGGAGGATATCATCGCGCTTGTGGCGCTCTACCGCCCGGGGCCGATGGTGATGATCGATGATTTCATCAGCCGGAAGCACGGGAAGGTCAGGGTGAGCTATGACCACCCCCTCATGGAGGCGATCCTGAAGGAGACGTATGGGGTCATGGTCTATCAGGAGCAGGTGATGCGGATCGCGTCGGACCTGGCCGGCTTTTCAATGGGGGAGGCGGACGTGCTCCGAAAGGCGATGGGGAAGAAGGACCCGGAGATGATGGACCGCCAACGGACGAAGTTCATCGACGGGGCGAAGTCGAAGGGCATCCCGGCGCCGACGGCGGAGAGGATCTTCGACAAGATGGCCCCCTTCGCCGGCTACGCCTTCAACAAACCCCATGCGACGTCCTATGCCCTCCTGGCCTATCAGACGGCGTATCTGAAGGCCCGCCATCCGCTCGAGTTCATGGCGGCCCTCCTGACGTCGGAAATGGCCGATACCGACAAGATCGTCAGGTACATCGATGAGTGCCGCCAGATGGGGATCACCGTGCTGCCGCCCGACGTGAATGAGTCGGGAAGCAGCTTCGCTGTCGTCGGCGACCAGATCCGCTTCGGGCTGGTGGCGATCAAGAACGTCGGGGAGGCGGCGATCCAGTCGATCCTGGCGACGCGCCGCGACAAGGGACCGCTCCGGTCCGTCTTCGACTTCTGCGATCGCGTCGATCTCCGCCTGGTGAACAAGCGGGTCGTCGAAAGCCTGATCAAGTGCGGGGCGTTCGATTCGCTCGGAAAGACCAGGGCCCAGCTCATGGCCGTCGTCGATAAGGCGATGGAAGGGGCTGCTCAGTCGCAGCGGGAGCGGATCCACGGGCAGGGGTCGCTGCTGGACGTTCTGGAGCCGAGTGGGGGGCTGGGCCGCCAAGACCCGGCGATGCCCGAGGTCCCCGAATGGACGCGAAACCAGCGGCTGGCAGCGGAGAAAGAAACCCTCGGCTTCTATGTGACCGGCCACCCCTTGGCCGACTATCGGGAGATCATCGCTCGGCAGGCCACGGTCACCACCGACCGCCTCGCGTCCCTGAAGGACAGAGAGGTCGTGAAGCTCTGTGTCATCGTCGCTGCAATCAAGGAGATCACCACAAAGAACGGGGATCGGATGGCGTTCGTGACGCTTGAAGACCTGGCCGGGACGGTTGAGGCCATCGCGTTTCCGGACCTGTATAGGGCCAATCTGCTCCACCTGGTCAAGGATGCGCCTGTCATGGTGAAGGGGCAGATCGATATCGGCGAAGAGGCGGTCAAGCTGCTGCTCACCGAGGTCGTGCCACTCTCGGCCGTTCGCGGCAACGGCGGATCGCTGGTGGAGATCACGGTGGAGGAGGCGCAGCTCTCGATCGAGCGACTGGAGGAGCTCCGGGGCCTGGTCTCGAGGTTTCCCGGGTCCGCAACTCTGCGACTTCACCTGAATGTGTCCCCGGGCACGCGGGTGACCGTCGCGGCCTCGCCCGGGGTCACGGTGGCGGCAAGCGAGTCCTTGAAACGTGAGGTGGAGGCGCTGCTGGGTCCCGGCACGGTGACCGTCGCCTGAGCGCGTAAAAGGATGCCATGGGGCACTACGCGATAGATTTCGAGCGACCGATCGTCGAGTTGGAAGCCAAGATCACAGAGTTGAGGCACCTCTCGGAGGCGCAGCGTGTGGACGTCTCTCAAGAGATCGACCGGCTCGAGCAAAAGGTGGCGACCCTCTACGAGGAGGTCTTTTCGAAGCTCACCCCCTGGCAGCGGTGCCAGCTCGCCCGACATCCGAACCGGCCCTACACGCTTGATTACATCCGGGCGATGATGACAGACTTCATCGAGCTGCACGGCGATCGAGCCTTCGCAGACGACAGGGCGATCGTCGGGGGGCTGGCGCGCCTTGACGGGATGCCGGTGGTGGTGGTGGGCCATCAAAAGGGACGGGACACCAAGGAGAAGCTTGCCCGGAACTTCGCCATGGCCAATCCGGAGGGGTACCGGAAGGCGCTGCGGTTGATGAAGCTGGCGGAGAAGTTTAGCAAGCCGGTCCTGACCCTGGTCGATACGCCCGGCGCCTACCCGGGGATCGGCGCGGAGGAGCGAGGCCAAGCCGAGGCGATCGCCCGCAACCTTCGGGAGATGTCGGAGCTCAGGACGCCCATCGTCGTGGTCGTGACCGGCGAAGGGGGGTCCGGCGGCGCGCTCGGGATCGCCGTGGGAGACTCGATCCTCATGCTCGAGTACGCCATCTACTCGGTGATCTCACCGGAAGGGTGCGCCTCGATCCTCTGGCGCGATCCGGTGATGGCGCCGGCGGCGGCCGATGTGCTGGGCCTCACCGCCGACACGCTGAAGCGGCTCAATCTGATCGATGAGATCATCCGGGAGCCGCTCGGAGGGGCTCATCGACGGCCTCAGGAGATGGCGATGACACTGAGGGGGCGCCTCATCAGGGAGTTTTCCAGCCTCCGCCGGGTCCCCATCGACGAGCTTCTGGAGCGGCGCTACCAAAAGTTTCGCCGGATGGGCGTCTTCGAGCAAGGGTGAGGGAGCGCCGCGCCCCATCGGGCGCGCCGATCTACATCACGCCAGCTCGCCGGCCCCGGGCCCGACCTCTACCGTCCTTGCTGACCTGATCCGGCTCCCTGCTGGCCCAGCAGTCCCGCGGCACATCGACCCGCTTCACCCTGAGAACGATCGCGATCGGATAGATCGCAGGCGGCAGGATACTTCGTATTATCAGGAAGAAGGATGGCTGCGATGACGTCCGCCCCTTCGTCCGCGGAACTCCTGTCCCGTGTGGTGTCCCGCGACGCCGATGCCTTTGCGCTGCTGTACGATAAGTATGCGCCTCTGGTGTTCAAGCTGGTGTTGCGAATGATGAGGGACCGAGCGGAGGCCGAAGACCTTCTCCAAGAGATCTTCCTCCAGGTCTGGAGGACCGCGGCCTCCTACGACGCGCGTCGCGGCGACCCGTCCGCGTGGCTGATCACGATCGCCAGGAGTCGCGCGATCGATCGCCTCCGATCGCCGCAGTATCGCCGCAGCACGGTCGAGATGCCCGAAGGTGCTGAGGCGAAGCTGGCGGGCGGCTCTGATCCTCGCGACGAGTTGTCTGCACGGGAAGGGGCCACGGCGGTGAGACATGCACTGGCCTCATTACCCGAGGAACAGCGGCGGGTGATCGAGCTCGCATACTTCGACGGGTTGACGCAATCGCAGATCGCGCAGAAGGTCCAGGAGCCCCTCGGCACCGTGAAGACCAGGATCCGCCTCGGGATGCTGAAGCTCAAGGGAGTGCTTGCACTCAAGCAAGCAGCGACAGGCTGATGAGGCATGAAGAGCTGGAAGAGTTGATCCCTCTGCACGCGCTTGACGCGCTGGACGGCGAGGACCTCCGCGCCGTCGAGGCGCATCTGCGCGAGGGGTGTCCTCGGTGCGAGTCACTGGTTCGAGAGCATGCCATGATCGCCGCGCGTCTGGGCGAGTCGTTGCCGGATGCGGCGGTGCCGTCGGACGTCAAGCGCCGGGTTCTCGACCGGATCGGGCGCGAGCTCCGCGTCGAAGTCCCCGCGCCGCCGTTACGGCGCCGACCGTGGCTCCTCCCGTGGGGGGTGGCCATCGCCGCCACCGCCGCGGCGTCGTTCCTCCTCTGGAACGGACTGGCCCTTCGCGGCGCGCTGGAGCGTGAACGGGTGGGCACCCTGGAGCAGCAGCGGTCTCTGAGGGCCGAGGCCGACCGCCTGCGGGATCAGCTGGCCCTGCGGGAGGCAGACGTCTCGACGCTCCGGGCCGACCTGACCAGCCGGCAGAGCGAGTTCGCGCGCCTTCAGACGCAGTTCCAGGAGCAGCGACGGGAGGCCGCCGAGACAATAAGAGACCTTCAGGCCCGTCTCAGGCAGGAGACGGTGCTGGTGGCGAGCCTTCAGGGTCGCTTGGCGCAACAGGAGGCGATCATCCGGGTCGTCGAGGATCCTCAGAGCCGTGTCGTCGCCCTGGACGGCCTCAAACCGGCGCCTGGGGCCTCAGGGCGGGTGATCTGGCATTCCGGGCAGCAGCGTGCCCTCTTTTACGTGCACCGCCTTCCTGCGCTGCCGTCCGGCAAGACCTATCAGCTCTGGACCATCACCGACCAGCCGATCAGCGGGGGGGTCTTCGACGTCGATCCTCTGGGGAACGCCTCGCTCCGTCTCACCGCGGTCCCCCGCCAGGTGAAGACCTTCGCCGTGACGATCGAGCCGGCTGGCGGCCTGCCGCAGCCATCCGGCGCCATCTACCTCGCAGGTTCCCTGTAGCCCCAATAGAGTCGTTCCCCCACTCGACGCTCACTCACTCGCCTTCTGTCCTTCCCCTCCTTCGCGGTCCAAGACAGACGCATTGACTGAACCGCCAGGTCCGCTCCGTTCAGTGCTTCCCAGGGTGGCACCGATCGCAGGGGCCGCCGGTCTTTTTTGCTGGGGAAGCACCCTTTTTTGAAGACAGCAGCAATCCAAACCGGCGCGGGGAGTCGTAACAAGGGAAGGAAGGCAGGTTGAAGGGTCACCGCGTGGGAGGAGGGGCAACGATGAGGCGATTCGCACAACGACTTGTGGTTCTGAGCGTGGTCGGCCTGACGGCGATCTCACCGGTATTGGCGGGAAGCCCGACGCCCAACGAGAGCGGAGTCACCATCCAGACCTTTCAGTTCAAGCCGCCCTCTCTCGAGGTCAAGGCCGGCACCCGGGTCGCGTGGACCAACGGAGATGACATCCTGCACACCGTCACCTCGGGGACGCCCGAGAACCCCGACCGCCGGTTTCACTCGCCACTGGACGGCAAGGGCGCGACGTACAGCGTCACCTTCACCGACCCGGGGACCTACCCCTACTTCTGCAACCGCCACCGGTCGATGCGAGGCGAGATCGTTGTAAAGCAGTCCGGGAAGTAGCGCGATGGTCAGACCGTTGTCCGTCACTTGTGGAACGGGAGACATGAGCCGACTCATGTCATCCGATCATGAAAGGAGGAGTGAAATGTCCAAGAGAGTCTCACGGTTGGGGGGCGTCGCGGCACTCGCTGCCCTTCTAAGTCTGGGTTGCAGCACGACGATGCCCCGGCACGACATGATGGCCAAGGCGCCCGCCTCGATGGCCACCTCCGGCACCAAAGCAGCAGAGCTGCGCACGGGCCTCAACGCCCTGCTCGGCGAGCACGTCCTCATCGCCGCCGTCGCCACGTCGCACGCGCTGGGCGGCCGGGAGGCGGCATTCAAGGGTGCGGTCATGGGCCTCGACGCCAACTCGGTGGACATCGCCAAGGCGATCGGATCGGTCTACGGGACCGGAGCCCAAGAAGCGTTCCTGCCGCTCTGGCGCAAGCACATTAACTTCATCGTGGACTACACCGTCGGCGTCGCCACGAAGGATAAGGCCAAGCAGGACAAGGCGGTCGGTGACCTGGTCCAGTACACGCAGGACTTCGGCGCGTTCTTGAGTTCGGCCAACCCCAATCTGCCCAAGCCTGTCGTAGCCGACCTGGTCAAGGCCCACGTCCTGACGTTCAAGGACGTGATCGATGCCCAGGCGGCGGGAGACTTCCCGAAGGCATACACGGCAGTCCGCACCGCCTACGGTCACATGCAGATGATCGGGGACCCCCTCTCGGCGGCCATCGTGAAGCAGTTCCCGGAGCGTTATGCCGGCTGGACGGACTCGCCGGCTGCCGGCCTCCGGTCTGGACTCAACCTGGCGTTCCGTGAGCATGTGGTCCTGGCAGCCATGGCCACCGGTTCGGCGCTGGGTAACCGCGGCGCGGAGTTCAAGGCGGCGGCTGATGCGCTCGACGCCAACTCGGTGGATATCGCCAAGGCGATCGGCTCGGTCTACGGGACGGGCGCGCAGGAGGCGTTCCTCCCTCTGTGGCGCAAGCACATCGGCTTCGTGGTCGATTACACCACCGGCGTGGCGACCAAAGACAAGGCCATGCAGGACAAGGCCGTCGGCGACCTGGTCCAGTACACGCAGGACTTCGGCGCCTTCCTCAACTCGGCCAACCCCAACCTGCCCAAGCCTGTCGTAGCCGACCTGGTCAAGACGCACGCCCTGACCCTGAAGGAGGTCATCGATGCCCAGGCGGCGAAAGACTGGCAAAAGGTCTATACGAACCTTCGCGGCGCGGCCGGCCACATGCAGATGATCGCTGATCCGTTAGCCGAGGCGATCGTCAAGCAGTTCCCGCACAGGTTTGCACAGCGGTAAGGCTCGCGTCACTCCAGGGATTCTTCCTTCACGACCGGGGCCAAGCGATCAGGCCCCGGTCGTCCTTTTTTTGGGCGCCACTCACCGGCCGGTCTGCTCTATCACCCAGAGTAGCGGGACGATGTAGGCACGGACCGCGAAGAGCAGGACGTGGAACCCCGCGAGGATCATCGAGCCGATGGCGGCCGGCGTGGAGTCGCGCCGGTTGATGCCAAAGACCAGCCACTGGACGGTCCCCGCAAGAGCGAAGAGATCGCCGGCCAGTCGCTCTCCCGTGAAGAGGCCCGGCGATTCGACAACGGCGCGGATGTCCAGGGCGCTGACGATCTCATAGATGTACCAGGCTGCACTGACGAGATACCCGATCCACAACGGTGTCGCCAGTCGCTGAGCGGTGAGGACGACTGATCTAGGGAGCGCCATGCGGCTTCGTGGCAACGCGCCTCGAGAAAGGCCGCATCAAGAGCCGGCGGTGTATTCGGCGAGGATCTTCGGCAGGTGGGAGGCGAAGACAGAGCGAGGCAAGACCCGATCACATCCGGCCAGTGTGGCCCTGACCTTGAGATCTGCCTGGACATGAGACAGGAACCCGACGACCGGGATATGCCGGAGATCGGCGTCGTCTTTGATCTGGCCGATCGTCTCGATCGGCAGGCAGCGGGTGGAGTTGAGATCGACGATGACAAGGGCCGGCTTCTCCGTCACGGCCCGGGCGATCACCTCGTCCTGGCTTCGAGCGAATATGATCGAAACGCCGAGCTGTTTCGCCGTCTCGCTGATCTTGCTCGAGAAGAAGAGATCGTCAACCGCGACTAACACGCTTCGGTTCATCGGTCTGACCCACACCTTCTTCTACCACGAGCCAACGGCTCCGTCAAACCGATTTCGCCTGTAGTCTCTGTCGGTTGACAAACCAAGGCCTCCCGAGATATATCTCTCATGGCGAATTGGGCCTGGCCAACTCGTATGCGGGGGGGACGGACGTGTCGCGCGCGGCAATGCCTCGTCTCAAAACGGGGTCCACGTGAACGGAGAAGATTGACCGGCTGGGATGGGCAGCCGGTATGACCTTCAACGCGTACGGCGTCCGCGTCGGCGTCCGTGTGAGTGTGCGAAGCGCGCTGGAGCGGGTGCTGGAGCGCCTTCCGCCAGGATGGAAGCCCGCGCGCTCAGCAGTCGTGTCGCGCCTCTATTCGCTCATCGCCGGCGGCGACGGACCACGTCGGGGCGTTCGGCGTCTCAGCCTGCTGTACGCGGACGCGGTCAGGTTGGCACGTAGCCGTGACGTTGGCGAGGTGCTCGATGCATTTGAAACAGACCTACAGCTCTATGTCGCGGAGGCGTCGCCGCGACGGCTGTTTGTCCATGCGGGCGTGGTCGGTTGGCGCGGGCGAGCGATCATCATGCCCGGGCGGACCTTTACCGGGAAGACATCCCTCGTGGCGGCGCTGGTGAAGGCCGGGGCGACCTACTATTCCGACGAGTACGCGGTCCTGGATGCGCGAGGCCGCGTCCACCCGTACGCCAGGCCTCTGGGGATTCGAGAGCGCGGCGCGCTTGAGAAGGCGAAGCGGTATCCGGTCGAAGCGTTCGGGGGTCGGCCAGGCGTCAGGCCGTTGCCGGTTGGCCTGGTCATCGTCAGTGAGTACAAGGCGGGAGCCCGGTGGCGGCCCCGTCAGCTCTCGGCTGGGAAGGGCGCGTTGGCGGTGCTGGCTCATACTGTCTCGGCCCGGCGACAGCCCGAGGTGGCACTGCGCACGCTCCAGCAGTTCATCTCGCGCACTCCGGTGCTGAAGGGCGTGCGCGGTGAGGTGGAACAGGTGGTCGATTTTGTCGTCAAGACCTTAGGTGACCGATGAGCGCCTTATTTCTTGACACGGCGCACCTCTCTGCTGTAAGAAAGTTCAACCCTGACAAAGCAGTTTGGGTGACCCGCATCTGAAAGGAGGCCCCTGATGCCCGACACGAACGGACGCCGCCTCCCGCACGCCCGCCGGGACGGGCTCCTGGTCCAGGCGATCGACGACGAGGTGGTGGTCTACGATACCGAGCGGCACAAGGCCCACTGCCTGAACCGGACCGCGGCCTTCGTGTGGGAGCACTGCGACGGGCAGACGACCGTAGCCGACGTGGCCCGCCGCCTCGCGCGCGAACTCGAGGCTCCAATAGATCAGACCGCGGTCTGGCTGGCGGTCGAGCAGCTCGGGAAGGCGCACCTTCTGACCGAGGCGCCCCGGCACGCGGCCGGGCTCTCCCGCCGCGAGCTGCTGAAGCGGCTCGGGGTCGCGGCGGCCGTGGCCCTGCCGCTGGTGACGACGATCCGCACGCCGGTGGCGGCCCAGGGCGCGAGCTGCCTTGGGGAGGGCGCACCTTGTGATCCTGCTAATGATCTTTGCTGTCCCGGCTTCGGCTGCCAAGCCGGGCCAAACATTTGCGTCGAGGACTAAGTCGCGCTTTCGACTAACGGTTGCTACTACCGGTCGCGTGACGACAGTGGGACGCGGGCTGTAGCCCCTTCCGCGAGGTTTGGCGAAGGCCGCCGCGATCACCACCCTGTCCGAAAGGGCGCAGATCGGCATGATCCTGCTCTTGGTGATGGGCGGCCTGCCGCCCCTTCGACAAGGGTCAAGACACGCCGGCCTGACCGCCCCTTGTGACTCTGCTCTGATCTTTTCCGTGGCCTCAACAGGCACCCCTGGTGTTCCTACATGCCGCCCGGTCAGTCTACTCGACTATCATCTCGCGGCGAGATCCCGCTCAGCATGCGCTGACACCGTCTCGGCGACGTTCTTCTGATGACTTGAGGTCGTCGATCTTATGCGCGAC
>Ga0187893_10010980_pt1 | contig 13293 bp, 9 predicted proteins | sample MA1701074metaG_FD_139574 | JGI IMG/M metagenome (GOLD analysis project Ga0187893, IMG submission 139574) | White microbial mat communities from a basaltic lava cave in the Kipuka Kanohina Cave System on the Island of Hawaii, USA - MA170107-4 metaG ...
TCAGCGCCGACCTCACGATCAGCGCCTTGCGGTTCGCTCGGGTCGTTGCGACCAACTTCCCAGAGGACTTTCACCTCCAAGTCAGTGTTCATGCTGGGCACACGAAAGAGGGCCGCACCCTGTTGAGTGCGGCCCTGACTTCATTCTGACTAACAAGCGCTTGGTCTAGTCTCCTTCGTTGTCGTAGGTGAGCCCTGCGGAACTCCGATACGTCTCGAGAAGATCAGGCCCTCCACCACCGCCCCCACCACCTTCCCCTGCGTCACCTCCGCTGCCGCCTCCGCCACTGTCCCCCCCGTCGGCGCTCACCCCTGCAAGCGCCGGCTCGCTCAGTGAGAAACTGATCGCGCGTCGCGTCCCCTCTGGCCAATCCGGCATTTGCAAACCCGCTACGAGCAACCGAAGATCCGCCCCGGACGCGCTGAGAAACTCGGCTGCAGTCGACTGCAATTGCTCGATGGAAATCGTTAGGTCTCGCGACACCAGCCGTCCTGTGACGGCATCACGCCAGGCCGCATCGCCGACCGCACCACGATCGGCCCAGATCCCGAGATGCTTGACGGTGCCTGGCGCAAACACATCTGCGCGCTGCGACCGCACCACAGCGGCCAGCGCGAGTGCCAACGATTGAACCGTCGGCTCGCCATAGAGCGTGACCACGTCGCGCGACGGCCGCTCGGAATCGAGCGTGGCCGGCACGGAGTTGACGTGCGCCAGCACCGAAGAATGCTCGGGGCTTTCCTCGAGCATTACGAGGATGTCCATCACCCCTCCTACAAAACGCTCCGCGACCCAGCGCGTCCCGCTCGTCGAGTGCGCCGTGGCCAGCGGAGCTACGACAGCTTTCTAGTGGATAGACCCTGCGACACCGCGATCCGACACACTGTTCCGGTGTTCCCATCGCCCGGATCTGCGCACTACGACTGCATACTAGTTACAACCCAGCGGAGAGCTCAGGCGTATCGGGCAAGTCGCGTACCTAGCGTGAGGGAGATAGCGATCGTCGCCGAATACAGCAGCGCATGCGCGGCGCTCATGAGCGACCACTCCGCTGCGCCGAGAGCGCGCGGGAAAACAACACGCGTGACGATCCAGAGCGCCGCGGTGATCACATTCGCGGCGAAGAAGAGTTTGCCGCCTCGTAGAGATTGAGCGACAGCGGTGAAGCAGAACCCCCACAAGGCGAGCAGGATCGTGTGGACCGCGAGACCCATCAGCGCGTGCACACTCGCCGGCACAGCGACGCCAATTGGTGATGCAACAACGGCTGCGCCGAGATGGATGAATGGCGTCCACGCATTTCCACCACGCCAACCACCACCAACGAGCACACCCGCGCTCGCGGCTGCTGCGAGCACTCCGGGGAAAAAACGGCGAGCGAGCGAGAGGCGCGGAATTCCAGCGCTTGGTCCGACAACTCTCGCTCGCTCGATATCTGTACTTTCCCAGGTCACTTCGATTTGATCTTTACTCCGTAGCCGCCGCGATCCCAATGCATCATCAGCATGTCGTCCTGCACGAAGATGCGGAATCGTTCCTCTGATGCCGGCAGCGACATATGCGGGTCGAGAGGAATTCGCACGAGATCCTTGCTGCTATCGTACGCAGTGCCCCACTGACCGGTTTGCGTGTTCACGATGAGAAAGGATTTCGTCGCCGACGGAAGCAGCCAGAGCGTATACATGCCGGCTGGCACAGTCATGCCGCCGATATCGAGATCTTTATCCGTCTTGAACTGCGTCGCTGCATTCGCGCCGAGCCGCCACGTTGTGTCGTACGGAACAAGCGTGCCCCAAATCGTGCGACCACGCTTTGCAGGACGACCGTAGTCGATCCAGATGTTCGCGCCTCCCACGACCGCGGACACCGTGTCGCGCGGTGATGCGATACCCATCGGCTGGCCCGCTGCGTCTTTCGCTGCCCAGTCGTACGCTAGGCGGCCTGCGTTCGCTCTCGCGTCAGGTGTCACGATGAACTTTTGTGTTGTGAGCGATCCGTCGCCGCGAACGATCTGACCGTTGCTATCGAGCTTGAAACCGGTGCGAAACCCTTGAATGACGATTTCTGCTGAGTCCGAGCCGATGAGCTGCACATTCACCTGCGTGGGAGCGGCTTGCTGTGGATTGACACCAATACCGAATACCTGACCGCCGCGTTTCGCGGTCTGAATCGCCAACTCCTGGGCAAACCAGGACCCCCCGATGCTCGGCAGCGTCGTTTTCGGCGCGGCACTGCGCAAACTCAGTGGCACGTTGTCACGACTGAGCTCGCGGATCACGCTGTCGCCAGTGAACGACATCTTGAGCGGCACTGCCGGCGCGTTCGGAACCGGCGAGCCGTCCGGCCGCGTTAGGGTCTGCTGGTAAGACGCGACGCTTCCGTCAGCGTTGAAGGTGACCGTATAGCGTAGAACGTTCGTCTGCGGCAGACGGCGAACCAGCATACCGACGATGCGATCGCCGCTGCGTTCGAAGCGCTCCACGCCAACGGTGTCGCTGCCGAGCATGACGACGAAACCGCGCGCCTGCTGCGCATGCGCGATCGCTGGAAGCGCCAACATACACGCGACGCCAACTCTAACGATCAAACTTCGCATTTCTCCCCCGAACGTGAGGTGATTGTGGCCGCTCCGCTGTGCCGACCGTTTACGGCGATTGCGAGCGGTGTACGAACTGTCCGTCGCGCACCCAGACTTCGCGTCCGACTGTGACAGTCGCGTCGGTGAAAAAGTTCCAGCGCACGTAGCCTCCCGTCACCTTACCTCCCAGCTCGCTGTTGTCGCCTAACGAGAGGCGCACGACGCCTGCACCGTAACCATAATACGGTATCCAGGGCTCGCCGCCTTCAGGGATGGCGAGCAGCGGATTCATACCCAGCGCGAATTCGCGGAAGCTGCGTCCCGCGTCACCCGCGCGTTGCAGCTCGAGCTCAACGCCGGCGCGACCCGCCTTGGCTGTGAACGACGCGACGCGCCCGCGCTCGAAGCGCATGACGAGTCCCTCGACACGCTCGCCTCCCCAGTCACTCGGCGGAAAAGCGATCGTCCCGCTCACAGATTCTTCGATCGGCGCGACACGAATCGCGCCAGCCGGAAGCTCAATCTCGCGATCGATCAGGTTCCGCGCCTGACGAACGCGCACGCCCTCCGCATCTCCATCTTGTCGCGTCACTGGACGATCTCCGATCCTGAAGCGCAGGTCCGTCCCAGCTTGCGTCGTGACGCGTACTTCTTGATCGCGCATCGCACGTTCGAACTCGCGCTGAACGAGACCGAGCGCGGAGTAGTCTGTTTCGAGGAGGGCGCGCTGATACAGCGCTGCTCGCGCCGGCGTGACATCCAGGAGCGTGCCGCCTAGCGAGTAGGCGCCGGCCCAGTGAAAGTGGATGGTGCGAACGCGGCCGCCCTGCGACGTCGCGAGCAGGCGCTGCATGGCGGCGTATGGCGCGTGTGCGACCGTGGCGCCCGGGAGCATCACGCCGACGTCCACGTTCGCGAAGTAGGCGTCGAGCCCCTGAGCAGCCGGTAGACCATCGGTGAACTTGCTGCGCCACGACGCTGGAGCGGATCCTGTCACTGCGAGCGCGCCGAGATCCTCGGCTCCGGCTTCACGCAGAGCTGCCCGGAGGTGCGGAATCAGTTCGTCCGCAGCACCTGGGGCGCCGACGAGCAAGACACGCTCTCCTTTATCGGGCGTGATCCGGCTGACGATCAGGCGCGCGATACGCGCCCAGTCGGGGCCAAGGCCGGAAGGTTGGGACAGTACGACTGCCGGCGTTAGGCTCAGGCCCGCAAGGGCGACGAGCAATAAATGGAGCGCGCGTACAAGCCGCATGGAGTGCCTGATGCTATGCCGCCGGCTGCGTTGTTGCCAGCGTCCTGACCGGACCCTTGCCTCGGTTGCGCCTGCTCGGCTCGGCTGGCGACGGAATCGGCTTCTAGCGCCTTGCCGGGTCGGAGGAGGACGCCACATAATTGCCTGCAATGACGGCAGCACCCGTCGACGCCAAAACGATCCTCCTCATCGAGGATCGCCGCGAAGTGCTCGATGTGGTTGGGCGCACACTCTCGAGCAACGGGTTTACCGTGCTACAGGCCATGGACGGGGACACCGGCCTCCGCACGGCACTCGATCAGCGGCCCGATCTTGTCATCCTCGATATCGGCCTCCCCAAGCTGAGCGGGCTGCACGTCGCGCGCGAGCTGCGAAGCCGCGCATTCACGGCACCGATTCTCATGCTCACCGCGCTCGACACGGTGCCGGACAAAGTGAGCGGGCTCGATTCAGGCGCTGACGACTATCTCGCGAAACCATTCGACTACGACGAGCTGCTGGCGCGCGTGCGCGCGCTGCTGCGGCGCTCGACGCGAGAGCCTGATGCAACCGTCGTGAAGATCGGCGATCTCACGGTGGACCTCGTGACACGCGACGTCACTCGCCGCGGACGCGCGATTTCCCTGACGCAGAAGGAGTACGGGCTACTCGAGTATCTCGTTAGGCACGCCGGTACGCCCGTCACTCGCGAGCAGATCTCCGAGCAGGTTTGGCGTCAGCCCTTCGACGCCAACACGAACATCGTCGACGTCTACATCAACTATTTGCGCAAGAAACTCGACGTGGACGATCTGCCGCCGCTGGTGCATACGGTGCGCGGTGTGGGTTACGTCCTCCGGCCATCAGCTCCCGCGGCCGGCGAGGACGCCGCCAGCACGACGTAGGCAAAACTGCCTCTTGCGCTCCAGCGCCTCCGTGCTAAGAATTCAGCACCTGCTAAAAACTTAGCACTCGGGTCCCCCGTAGGAGATCGCTGTGGCAGATCGCAGAGTCGTACAGCTCAGTCGGCGCGAGCGGCAAATCATGGATGTCATCTATCACCGTGGTTCGGCGACGGCAGCCGAGGTGCGCGAGTCGCTCCCCGACGCGCCTAGTTACTCAGCGGTGCGGGCGCTGCTGCGCATCCTTGAGGAGAAGGGCCACCTCACGCACGCGCAAGACGGCCAGCGCTACGTCTTTTCGCCAGTCATCTCACGCCATGCAGCGCGCGAATCCGCGCTGCGCGGTGTGCTGCGCACGTTCTTTGACGGCTCCGCAACCAAAGCCGTCGCCACACTTCTCGATATTTCGGATGGCAAACTCTCGCGCGGCGAGCTGGATCAAATCGCTGGGCTGATTCGCCGTGCAAAGAGGGAGGGACGCTAATGCTCGACATCGTTCAACGCGCCGCTGAGATCGGGCGCATTGCACCCGCGCTGGCGCTGGCCGCGCTAGTTGTGCTCAAAGGATCGGCAATTCTCGTCGCTGCCGCGCTCGTCGTGCGTGTACTCAAACGCCAATCGGCAGCGCGACGGCACCTCGTTTGGAGCGCAGGCATCGCGAGTGCCCTGCTCCTTCCGTTCGCACAGTTCTCGCTGCCGTCGTGGAACGTGCCCGTGCGCTACACGCTAGCAGCCACGCAGGGAACAGCGGCACCAGTCCACACACAGCGAGTCACGTCGAACACTGGTGCGCGCCTGAATCGGCAGCCTGCGCCACGCCTTGGCAGCTCAGCTATGTCCAGCATCGATCGCGTGTCGAATGCGGGGCGGGCGTCGCTCCGAGTACCAACGCCCGGGCCCCGAGCCCCGATCCCCGAGACTTCGTTAGGCTTTCCTCGTCCGACCGTCGCGCAAGTTGCGATCGGTATCTGGCTCCTCGGAGCCGTTATCGCCCTTCTCCCATGGGCACTCGGCGTCATCGCGCGGCGACGACTATTCGCGCGTGCGAGTGATCAGCTGCCGCAGCCGTGGGATCAATCGCTGCTTGTCCTGCGACTCTTAGGGAAGGTTCCAGCCCGCACACGCGTGCGCGCTACGAACGATTGCGTAACGCCGATGACGTGGGGTGTCGTGCGTCCGATCGTGCTGATTCCAGCCAACACAGACTGGAACGAGAGCGAGCGACGCAACGCACTGCTGCACGAGTTTGCGCACGTGGACCGTGGTGACTGCGTCACGCAGTTCCTGTCTCGCGCGATGTGCGCGATCTACTGGCTCAATCCGATCGCATGGATGGTCGCTCGCGCGGAGCGCCTGGCGCGAGAAGAAGCGTGTGACGACGCGGTACTGCGCGCCGGTTCGCGCCCGTCAGCGTATGCCGAGCAATTGCTCGAGGTCGCGCACTCATTCACGCAACGCAGCGTCGCGGTCGCCGCGCTTACAATGGCGCGCCGCTCGAGCGTCGCCTGTCGCTTGCATGGAATCCTCGACGCGGCACGTGATCGTTCGCCGTCGGGGCGCAAGCTGGCGTCTTTGGCAACGTGCGCGACGTTCGCCCTGGTGCCGCCGTTCGCGGCGCTTGCCCCAGAGTTCGTGCGCGCGAGTACCGTGAGCGAGAGCATCCGGCAGTCGGGCGGTACGCCTAACGTGGCATCCGCGACGGATAGTGTCGTCCTGCCCGCGGGCCCGCGCGCCGATGCGCCAGCGATGCTCCTGCCGGACATCCCGCGCCCGAGCCTCAGCAACACATTGTCGAGCACAGCGTCCAGCGCTCTGGTCTCCACGCAGCCTGGAGCGCTGTGCACACCAGGATCAGGCAAGCGCTCCTCGAGCAACATGCGGACTGACGATGGTCGCGGTCCGGAGAGCCGGCGCTGGCAGGTGCGCTGGCGCGACGACAACTGCACGATCGAGCTGGACGCACGCGGCACGTTCACGCTGTCGCCTAACGCGGACGACGTCACGGCGATCACGCCGCGCGGATACATCGATCTGTCACAGCAGCCACGCGGCGGGGTCGAGCGGCGCGTGCGCATCGAGCCCGGCGACGGCGCGACTCTCGAACGGACGTACTGGGTAGATGGGAAGAAAGCGGAGTGGAACGCCGACGCGGCGCGGTGGTTCGCCCAGGTCCTCATCATACTGGACCGTCGCACGGCATTCGCGGTCGACAGCCGGTTGCCCATGCTGCTTCAGCGCGGCGGCGTCGATGCCGTGCTGGCCGAAGTCGCCGAGATGCCCACGACGTATCCACAGCGCGTCTACTACACGAAGCTCTTCGAGCGTCAGGTCCTAACGAGCGCGCAGCTGGCGAGTGTGCTCGAGACGGCGTCGAAGACGTTCGACTCGGGGTACGAGCGCGCGGAGCTGCTCCTCAGCGTCGCGAAGCAGAAGAACTTCGCGGAACCGCTGACGCTTGCCTACTCACAGATGGTGAAGTCGATCGACTCCGACTATGAGCGCCGCCGTGCGCTCGGCGCGCTGTTGTCGAGGAGCGATCTGACGCCGGCCGTGGTTCGCACCATGCTGGAAGCGACCGAGGGAATGGAATCCGATTATGAGCTGGCGGAACTGCTCATCGGAATCGCTTCTCGTTATGCGGTCGATGATGCCGCGCGGCCCTTTTACACTCGCGCGATAAGCAGCATCGAATCCGACTACGAGCAGCGGCGAGTGTTGTCCGCGATCGTCGCGGGCGGGCGCATCGGCACCGGCGTCACCGAGGAGCTGGTCACCACCGCCGGGCGCACGATGCAGGGCTACGAGCTGGCCGAGTTCCTCATTGCGGTCGCCACGAAGGGTGCGCTGGACCAGAGCGGCAGCACAGCCTTCTTCACGGCCACACGCAGTGTCGGTTCGGACTATGAGCGGCGCCGAGTGTTGGAAGTCTTGTTGAAGCGAGGGCAGCTCACGCCGAGCGTCGTGGAGGGCATCCTCTCGACGGCGTCGTCAATCGCTTCGGACTACGAGTGCGCCGAGCTGCTGATCGCCGTGTCGCGCGCCGTGACGATCGATGAAAAGCTGCGGCCGGCGTACGACCGCGCAGCGCAGTCGATCGAGTCAGACTATGAGTATGGCCGGGCGATGTCGGCGGTGCGTCGCGCGGCACAGCGCCAGTAGAGCATCCGAGTTTAGGCCAGTCAGGTCGTTCGGCGTCGCGAAGCGTCGGCGGACGCGCGCTCGGGCACGCGGGCGGCAACGGGATCTTCAACACGCTGCACGTCTCCTGGATCGATGCAGACACGCACCTAACGATTTTCTCCAGCGTGGCCAACCATCAGGCTGAGCGCGTCTGGGAGGGCTTCCGGGAGCCCCTGGTGTCAATTGCCAAGGAGTCACGCGAACGACGGGGGAGGAACACCCGGACCGTTAACGTTTCCGGCGGCAGTTGCGTCTGACGCGGAAAGGGTGGGGTGGGGCGGTCTAGCCCCTATCCCCTGACCCCTAGCCCCTCGCCCAGATGCGCCGCCCGTCTCTATTAGGCCTTACTCTCGCAACTAGCGTCGTGAGCCTCACCGCGCTGCCCATCGCGCAGCGCGAGCTGGGCTCCGACGAGCAGGCGATACACATACTCAATCGACTGGCCTTTGGCCCGCGCCCCGGCGATGTCGAGCGGGTGAAGGCCGTTGGGGTGGACCGCTGGATCGAGCGGCAACTGGACCCCCGCGGCATCCGCAATGACGCGCAGGAACGGCTGATCGCCGACGCATTTCCGTCGGTCCACCTAACGGCGTCACAGTTGTTTGCTGAAGCTCCGCCGCCGAACCTCGTTCGCCGGCAGGCACGACGGCAGGGCGATACCGTGCTCACGCGCACCGACTCGATGATGCTACGCACTGCTGCGCGCGAAGCACGTGCAGTCGTCGGTGATGTCATCGGCGCACGAGTGGCGCGCTCGGTGGCTTCCGAGCGACAGCTCGAAGAAGTGATGGTTGACTTTTGGCTCAATCACTTCACCGTCTTCGCCGGCAAGAGCGTCGTGCGTTACTACCTCGCCGACTACGAGCGCGAAGCGATTCGGCCGTCCGTGCTTGGGCGTTTCTGCGATTTGTTAGGCGGCGTGGCCAAGAGTCCGGCGATGCTCTTGTATCTCGACAACGCGCAGAGCGTCGCTGACTCGACGCGACCCACACTCGGCGGCCGGTTCGGCCGGGCAGCGCGTGGCCGGGGCGGTCTCCGGGGCCGCATAGCCCGCCGGCCGCAAGCCGCGCCACGACTCGATTCGCTGCGCGCACACGTGCCGCGCGGACTGAACGAGAACTATGCGCGCGAGCTGCTCGAGCTGCACACGTTAGGCGTCGACGGCGGCTACACGCAGCAGGACGTCATCGAAGTCGCACGCGCGCTCACGGGCTGGACGGTTCCTGGCGCACGCCAGGGAGCCGACGGCTTCCGCTTCGTCCCGATGCTGCATGACGCGGGGGACAAAACCGTCCTTGGTCGTCGTCTCGCCGGTGGCCGTGGGATTGAAGACGGCGAAGATGTTCTGGATATCGTCTGCGAGCATCCGTCAACGGCGCGCCACATCGCGCGCAAGCTGGCTGTGCGCTTCGTGAGCGACACACCGCCGGCGCAGCTCGTGGACCGCGCCGCGGCAACGTTCACACGAACGCACGGCGACATCCGCGAGGTCGTGCGCACGATCGTCACCTCGGATGAGTTCTTCTCACGCGCGGCGTACCGCGCCAAGGTGAAGTCGCCGTTCGAGGTCGTGGTGAGCGCGCTGCGTGCGTTAGGCGCTTCCGCCGATACCACGCCGCGCACGGCAGGGGCCGTCGCCCTTCTCGGGCAGCCGATCTACGGGCATCAGGCGCCTAACGGCTGGCCCGAGACTGGAGAAGCCTGGCTCAACACCGGCGCCATCCTGAATCGCATCAACTTCGCACTCGCCGCAGCAGCGGGGCGCATTCCGGGAGCCTCCGCGCGAGCGTGGGCCGGTGATTCAATCGCACGACTGAGCCGCGCCATGCAGATAGATGTCGTGGTCCAGCGGCTGCTCAGTGGTCACGCATCGAGCGCGACGCGCGAGATCCTCGCCAGTGGTCGCAATCCACAGTTGGAACGGATTGGCGGTGACAGCAGTGAAACGCAACAGCCGGGCACGGACACCGACATGATCGGCCTGGGCCCGCCAAATGGTGCGCGACGAGCCGGCTTCGGTCCGCCGCCAAAACTAACAGGCGTCGCCGAGCTGGTGGGTCTCGCGTTAGGGTCGCCGGAATTTCAACGGCGGTAGAGGACATAATATGGGTGCGGGACGTCGAGCATTCGTCAAATCGGGCGCGCTGGCGCTCGTCACGATGGGCCTGAGCCCATCATTTCTGCGCCGCGCGGCGTTCGCGATGGATCTGCCGAAGACCAAACGCGGCAACGTGCTGATCTGTCTCTTTCAACGCGGAGCGGCAGACGCGCTCAACATGATCGTGCCTCATGGCGAGCAGGCGTACTACGCGATGCGCCCGACGATCGCGATTCCACGTCCGCAGCGCGGCAACGATCAGACGAGCATCGACCTGGACGGCTTCTTTGGCTTGCATCCGTCCTTGGCGCCGCTCGAGCCGCTGTATCGCGATGGCATCCTCGCGCCGATCCATGCAGTCGGCAGTCCGAGCGCGACGCGATCGCACTTCGACGCGCAGGACTATATGGAGAGCGGGACGCCGGATCTGAAATCGACGCCTGACGGCTGGCTCAATCGCTATCTCGCGACCAAGGGAACGTGCGAAGCGTGCGCAAGCAGTGCCGCCGAGTCACCGTTCCGCGCGGTGGCCATGACGTCGCAGATGCCGCGCATCCTCGAGGGGCCGGCGCCGACCGTGGCGATGGCCTCGTTAGGCGAGTTCACCGTGCGCGCCGACGGCGACGCCGCCACGCGCCTCGAAGCGCTGTATCGTACCGGCGAAGCTGACCTCGTGCATGGAGCCGGACGCGAGATGTTCGAGGCCGTGAAGCTGCTCAAAACGGCGAATCCGCAGCGCTATCAGCCGGAGAGCGGCGCCGACTATCCGCGCTCGCAGTTCGGCCAGCGTTTGCGTGAAATCGCGCAGCTGATCAAGAGTGACGTCGGACTCGAGATTGCGTTCGCCGATGTGGGCGGCTGGGACACTCACGTAAACCAGGGAGGCGCAACCGGACAGCTAGCTGTGCGCTTGCGCGACTTCGCGCAAGCGATCGCCGCGCTCGTGACGGATCTCGGTCCGCGCATGAGCGACGTGCTCATCATGAGCATGACGGAGTTCGGGCGCATGGCGAGTCAAAATGGCAACGGTGGCACCGATCACGGCCACGCCGGCGCCATGTTCGTGTTAGGCAGCAGCGTGAAGGGTGGCAAGGTGCTCGGCAAGTGGCCTGGCCTGCAGCGCGAGCAGCTGTTCGAAGGACGCGACCTCGCGCTCACGTCTGACTTCCGCAGCGTATTCGCCGAAGTTGTGTCCAAGCATCTGGGCGGAGAAAAACTCGACAAGATCTTCCCCGGCTTCGCCGCGCACCGGCTCGACTGGCTAGGCGTGCTCTAAGAGAAACAAGGCCGTTTTGAGTTACTTCTGAAGAACGTTGTTGACCAAACAACGTCGTGGTGTTGAATACGCTACTACGTTGTTCGGCAACTAACTCAAAACGCTTTAGCGTCTCTATTGCCGCCAGAGTCTTTCGAACCTTCGGGGCAAACGCTCCAGCTGCCGGCGTACTTCTGGAAGCCGGTCGCGGATCTCCGGAAGCTTTTCGCGAATCATGTCTCGAACAGCGTCGGGTAGGTCGCGGCCGAGATCGACGATCCACCCATCCACCTCGGGTGGCTCGTTATGCTCGCGGCAGCGCTCGACCGGCTGCGTGCCGAGCTTGAACCAGTCGCGCTCGCGATTCGGGCACCACTCGCCGGCGAGCTGGCCAGTCTCAGGATCGATTTCACGCGACACCAGCCCGGTCGGCGCCGTCCATGCGTTTGCCGGAGCGCGCTCGCGCCAACCATCGCGATAGAACTCGGCCCACGCCGGCGCAGCAAGACGACCGCCGTTGGCCCCTTCGCCTAACGACTTCGGAACGTCATAGCCGAACCAGACGCCGGCAACCAGCGTAGGCGTGTAGCCGACGAACCAGACGTCGGTGCCGCCGTTGGTTGTTCCTGTCTTCCCCGCCACGGGACCTGTAACACCCGCGGCGCGCACGGCGCGGCCGGTGCCGTCGTCGACGACAGCTCGTAGCATCGACGTGAGCTGGAAGGCGTCTCGCGCATCCATGACCTGCGTCGCCTCACTTTCGCCGCGCCACACGTCGCTCTTGTCGGCGCGCTCGATACGACGAATCAGCCGCGGCGCCACGCGCAGGCCGCCGTTCGCGAATGGCGCGTAGGCTGCCACCAGTTCCAATGGCGTTACCTCGACGGCGCCTAACGCGATAGCGGGAAGCGCTCGCAGCGGCGACCGGATGCCGTTGCGTGACGCGACCTGCACGACGCGCGCCTCACCAACGCGGCGGCTCACGCGCACTGTAGCGGCGTTCGCCGAGTGAGCAAGCGCCGAGCGCAACGTCACGCGTCCATAGTACTCGTCGCCGTAATTGGCCGGCGTCCATTCATTCGAACCGTCGAAGACGGTGATTGGCTCATCGTCCACGACCGAAGCGGGCGTCATCCCGGTTTCGAGAGCGGCCGCATACACGAACGGCTTGAAGGCGGAACCGGGCTGCCGCTTCGCCGCGACAGCACGGTTGAACGTGCCGCGTACGTAGCGACGTCCACCAACGAGCGCGCGGATGTCACCGCTGCGCGGATCGAGCGCCACGAGCGCGCCCTGTACTTCATCCTCGGTCTCTTGGGTCCACCAGGACGCCTCTCCCTGAATTCGTTCGGCGTGACGCCGCACGACGCGTTCGGCGATGCGCTGCGCGGTCGGGTCGATCGTCGTGTAGACGTTGATGTTGGAGCCCTCTTCGCCGAGCCCTTTGAGAAGCGAGTCGACTGCGGCACGTACGGCGTCCAGCGCGAAGGACTCGTTAGGTGCCGACGGAGCCCATTCCTTGCCGGCCAGGAGGATCGGCTCGTTCTGCGCGATGCGCACGTCCACCGGATCAGCCTTTCCCTGCTGCTTCATGAGAGAGAGCACGAGGTTGCGGCGCGCGACCGCGCGATCGTAGCTGCGCCGCGGCGTGTACGCGGACGGTCCCTTGGGAAGCGCCGCGAGGAGCGCACCCTCCGCGAGCGTGAGGTTGCGGACCTTCTTGCCGAAGAGATCGCGGCTCGCGGCTTCCACGCCGAACGCGCCGTTCCCCAAATAGATCGCGTTGAGATACAGCTCGAGGATCTCGTCCTTCGTTAGGTGACGCTCGAGGAGGCGCGCCAGACGCAGCTCGAGCAGTTTGCGTCCGATGGATCGCTCGCCGCGGTAGCGCTGCGCGATGAACGTATTACGCGCGACCTGCATCGTGATCGTGCTGAACCCTTCGCGAATACCTAACGAGCTGACGTTGCGCACGACGGCGCGCACGACGCCACGCCAATCCAGCCCATCATGCTTGTAGAAGCGGCGATCCTCGGTCGCGATGAA
>Ga0187893_10010981_pt1 | contig 13293 bp, 11 predicted proteins | sample MA1701074metaG_FD_139574 | JGI IMG/M metagenome (GOLD analysis project Ga0187893, IMG submission 139574) | White microbial mat communities from a basaltic lava cave in the Kipuka Kanohina Cave System on the Island of Hawaii, USA - MA170107-4 metaG ...
CTGCCAGAACATCCCGAAGATGCCTTGCTGGAAAGTTTGAACGCGCTCGGGATTCCGACCGAGCTGCGGCAGGACTATCTGTCGCTGCAATTGACCGCGCTGCCCGGCTGGGCCGGCTTCATTAAGTGGCGAGCAGAGGAGCGGGATTATCCCTGGCAACAGGCCTATCCGGTCGGTCTCGTGAAGTTTCTCGCTATTCGTCTCTGGTATGCGCGTGAATTGGTTCAGCAGGCTTGCCGCGAAGAACTCGGCATTGAGGGCCGATATGATGCCGTAACGGCGTACCTCCAGACGCAGCCGGAAGAGTATTATCTGAGGCGTCAACGCGTGGCAGGCTGTCTTCCTGCACTCTACGCCGAGGAAGTCGACCGGCTGGCGCATCAGAAAGGCGACGGCTGGAAGACCCTGCTCGCTCGCTATCGAGCAGAGGTGGTCCCACGCCAAGAGGCAGCCGCACGGCGCGGCGCGGCCAAGAAACTGCTTGCATTGGCGCGATCGCTGGACATTGACAAGGCGCAACTCATCGACGGCGCTCCCGCGGACCTCAAACAGATCGTCGAGTGGATAGACGCCTTCCCCGAATCCGATCATGGACCGGTGTGGCTCAAGGCCTTCGAAGCCGGGTACCACGACCTTCTGTTAGGACAACTGCGGACACCTTCGAAAGAAGCGAATCGACAAACGCCGGCACGGCCCTCTTCGCAGTCGGTCTACTGTATCGACGTGCGTTCCGAACCGTTCCGGCGTCATCTTGAATCCACCGGCGCCCACGAGACCTATGGGTTTGCCGGCTTCTTCGCCGCCTTCATCCGTTATCGAGCCTGGGGCAAGGAGCATGACACTGAACAATTCCCGGTCATCATGCGCACCAAGAACGAGGTCAGGGAGGTCCCCCGCAGCTTTCTGGATCACACCCTGTCAAAACACGCGTCTCGAACCAGGATGGTTCATGCGGGTCATACCCTTCTGCACGACCTCAAAGAAAACGTCATCACGCCCTATGTCATGGTGGAGTCGTTGGGGTGGTTTTACAGCCTACCGATCTTCGGGAAAACCTTGCTGCCTTTGTTGTACCGTCGCTGGACCGCCTTGTTACGGCGATTCTTTGTCCCGTCGCTCGCGACAACACTCACCGTCGACAAGCTGGCGCCGGCCGAAACAGCAGATATGCTAGCAGCGGAGCAGCAGGCGACCGTGCGGCACGCGTTGCAAGAGCGAACCGGTGTGCGTAGCTCTCGGATCACGCCGGAACTCGTCGAAGCTTTGCGACAGCGAGCCGTAAGCGGGGAGGATGACCCGGAACCTCCTTTGACCCAGGCAGCGACAGAGGCAGGGCTCTCGTCTGAAGTCCTGACATCATTCATCGCCGCCTTACGGCAGCATCACGGTATCAATCAGCGCGCATCTTCCAGACAGAAGGAACGGATCACGCGCACCGGCTTCACGCTTGAAGAACAGGTGCTCACTGTGGACACGGCCCTGCGCATGATGGGAATGACGAAGAACTTCGCGCGGCTCGTCCTGTTCTGCGCTCACGGCAGCACGTCGGACAACAATCCCTACGAGTCTGCCCTGGATTGCGGCGCCTGCGGCGGAAATGAGGGTAAGCCCAACGCCCGCGTCCTCGCGATGATAGCGAACAACCAGAAAGTGAAAGAACGGCTGGCCAAGGTTGGGATCGACATTCCCCCTGATACGCACTTCCTCGCCGGCCAGATGGATACGACGACCGACGAGGTGCAACTCTTCGACTTGGAAGACGTACCGCCGACGCACAGTGCAGACTTGGCCCGACTCCAGAAAGATCTGGAGGAGGCTTCCGCGCTCACCAGCCAAGAACGCTGCGGCCGCTTTCCCGACATCCAGCGGACCATGGAGGGGCGAAAGGCCGAAACACTCGTCAGACGACGGAGTGCCGACTGGAGCCAGGTCAGACCTGAGTGGGGTCTCTCAAGCAATACGGCATTCTTGATCGGGCGGCGTGAGCTGACAAAGGGGCTGGACCTAGGAGGACGTGTCTTTCTTCATTCCTACGACTATCGGGAGGATCCCAGCAATCGTCTGCTCGAAGTGCTGTTGACCGGTCCACAAGTCGTGGGCCAGTGGATCAACATGGAACATTATTTTTCAACTGTGGACAACGATGTGTATGGCAGCGGGAGTAAGATTTACCACAACGTGGTGGGGCGACTCGGTATCATGTCGGGACCCTGGAGCGATCTCCGGCTTGGATTGGCCAGGCAAACCGTCATGAACGGCGAGATGCCCTACCACGAACCGATGCGGTTGCTCACTATCGTCGAAGCGCCGCGCGAACGGATCGACAAGCTGATCGAGCGGCACGATGTATTGAAATACTTCTATCGCAACGAATGGGTGCACCTCGTCGCGCTGGAACCGGAGGAAGGTGTCCTCTATCGTTATCGACCGACGGGCGAATGGGATAGAATAGACGATGGAACCGGCTTAGGATAGGGGGGGTCATGAAGGGACAACCCAGCAAGAAAGGAGTTCAACTGTGGGCGCGTTGACGTTGCATCCGATGAAGGAAATACGTGTGATCGTGGCGGGGGAGCACCAATCATTTGTGACAGAATTGCTGGACCGGGTCAAGGCGACCGGCTACACGATCATCGGCAATGTGTCGGGGAAAGGGCATCACGGCGTGCATGAAGCGCACTTCATGTTCAGCGAGCAGGAAAGTCTCGAAATGATCATGACGGTCGTCCCGGAAGAAAAAGTGGAGCCGATCCTCGCCGGACTCCGGCCGTTGTTCGATCGGCACTCCGGAGTCATGTTCGTCACGGACGTGGCCGTCAGCCGGAATGAGTATTTCGGAAAGAAAAGCAAAGAGGCTTGAACAACTCATGTCGCTGGCGCTCTGTTCCACCCTTGTCTTCGCGCCTCCACTTGTCTAGAATGGGGCCCTCTTCCAGGGCTAGCGGGCTGTTCAACAAGGCCGGCGAACGGTTCGTCAGACGTGAATCGTCACATGTGAAAGGTTTTGGAAGAATAGTGCTTGGCAACCCTGCCTTACACGGTTTTTGAGACCGAGGCGAGACTGAAGAAGGCGACTCTTTCAGCATTCTGCCGAGGAAAATTTGGCGAAAGGTCTACGATTCGAACGCATCGGGGAAAACCGTCACTACAATGTGGTGTTCCACATGGGAAACAGCTACGTGCCCGTCACCGATGAGATCGTGGAAGAGCTCAAGGCTAAGAGTCTACTCCCCGTCGAACGGTTTCTCGACCTCTTGATCGACCGCGTGGGGTATTCCTCCTATCTCAAAGATCAAATCCGCACAGAACTGAAATCCTCGGGTGATCCGGTCACGCAGATTACGGTTCTTCAAGGCGCCATCCGCGACCTCTAGTCGGGTGCTGAAACAGGCGCCCAACTTCGTTCTCGTCTCAAAAAAATCCTCAACGTACCCCAGAGGGTACGCCTCCGGTGTTTTTTTCGCCTGCGGCCTCGTTGACCACCTGTTTGAGCAACCGCACCGTGCAATTGATGCCCCGTGGCATGGCGCATAACAACGAGCATCATGCGTCGCCGTAGGCGGTCGCCTCGGCTACGTCATGAGTCGGTCATAAAAGTTCCTCAACTGTCGATCCTTCTCGGTGGGTAGGCCTGGTATCGTCCAAACGGTCGCCTGCCGCGCATTATTGAATCGTGGACGGTCGCGGTAAACGTCCGCCAAGACGCTAGTGGAAACGAGGACCGAGATAACACGCCCCGCCGCCAAATACTTCCGAAAGTGCCGCTCGTGCGCACCAAGGAATCGAGCGTTTAAGTTGCTAATGTACTGACCCATTGTTTCCTGAGTCGGCGTTCTCAGAATGTGATTAGCTGGAACCAAATCGTCGATATTTACAGCGATGATGCCAAAGTCAAAGCTTGCTTCAATTTGGGCTACCGCCTGCGACAGAACGTTCTGGACATGCTTCTCCGAGTAGAGCTTCTTACAAGCAATGCCGATGCGCGCATCGTCGAACTCTACAATGAGGTCAGGCGGCTCCTCAAGGGTTGCGACGAACGACCGGCGCTTAAGGATCGCCCACAGCTCTAGCTCCCAAAGGACATCCTTCGCATTCGATTCCTTCCGCTCCAGTAGGTCCAAACTACCCGATGCAAGGGCCTTCAGGAATCGCGTTCTGTCGGGCACATCGCGGAGCGGTAGGACCGCATCGGCAATACGATCGAAATGCCCGACACGAAAAAGAAGGGTCATAGGGTGGTTCTCGGCCTGCCCCATCAACCATGAATCGGAAAGCGTCTTCGCGTCCGCGATCAACCGAGCTAGGTCAGCCGTACTAGCCAATGGTACGCCGCTGTCCGCATAGAGCTCCTCGACCGCAAGGGCCTTCTCCTTGATGTGGAGGTACGTTTGGGATGAAGACTGGGAAAGATCTGAGACGGTCCCGCCGGGAATAACGACCCCTGACTCGCGTCCATACCAAATATGTTGAACAGACTTCAGGCTCCCCACGCGGCCCTCGCCTTGCATCTCTAGCTACTGAGTATACTGACAGGCATATCCTGCTCCATGAATCCGGCCAGAACCGGCAGGATTCTCCCTATGAGTCGAAGGCTTGTCAACGATCTCCCCTGTGTAAGGAATCCGCGAGTCCTTCCTCCACCCCTCACGCAGAGGGCCTGAGGCCTCCTTCTTCGACTGCGCGCATCGAGGGACCACCGTTTCATCGTGGGGCCTCTGCGAGCAAGGAAGAAGGGGGCTCGGGCCCTCAATCTGCCATCTGGCCTTCTTGGAATAGCTGATTCAGTATCGCATTTCTCTTTTCGGGGTCTTTGTAGTACTTGAGCGCCTTGGCAAAATTGTCCAGGGCGCTTTCTCGCTTTCCCTTTTGGGAATAGTATTCGGCAATGCCGTGGTAGGCCCGAGGATCTTCCGCATTGGACTTGAGGGCTCGATTGAAAGCTTCGTAGGCGTCCTGCATGTGCTGCTTGCTCAGCGCCAACCAGCCGATCGCGGAATGCGCCGGACCGAAGTTCGGATCGGCGATGAGGGCCGCATCATACTCCTTCTGTGCCAGGTCCAGGCGTCCCTTCGTTTCGTAAAGACCTCCCAGAGCAAAATGCACTTCTGCGTCCTCTGAGTTAAGGCGTAATGCTTCCTTGTAGGACTGCAAGGCTGGCTCAAACTTGCCCTGCTCGGCGAGCGCGCAGGCGAGGTTCGCATGGGCAGTCGCATCATTCGGCGTCAGCTTGATTACTTCCCGATATTGCGGAATCGCCATCTCCAACCGGCCCTGCTCTTGATAGGCCACCCCCAAGTTGATCCGCGCCGGCGTATAGGAAGGATCGAGTCGGACGGCTTCACGGTATTCCTTGATCGCCATTTCGAGGTGGTTGGCCCGCTCATGAATCTGGGCGAGAAAATAATGAGGATAGGCGGACTGTGGGGCGAGCTTGGCAGATTCCTTGTAGGACGCGATCGACTGTTCGGATTGGCCTGATTGGGCCAGGAACAACCCCATCACAAGATGTGCATAGGCCTGCGCCGACTGTCGCGCAACGAATCCTTCGATCCACTCTTTGACCTGGGCAATGTCTTCTGGTTCCTGCAGGCACTGCGGGTGAGTATTCCAGGCTTCGGCGAACTCCCCGCGGAGCAGGTGGATCACGTTCAGGGCGAAATGGGGTCGAGGGTCCCGGTCTGTGCCGGAAGCAGGATGGCGGGCCCAGGCCAGTGCGGCCTGCTGCGCCTGATCCCATTGGCCCTCCAACAGCATCGTTTCACATTGGGCTTGGTAGTCGGCCATCGGGGTCGGTCGTAATAGCTATCTGGTGAGGGTGTCCTCCACGTCCGGCGAGGTCGCCTGAATGCGATCCCCGAGTGCAGGATAGCGCGCCGCAAGTTTTTGTTTCATCAACCAGGCCACAGTACGGTACGACCAGTGGCCTTTCACACCGGAGCGGAGTTTGGCGATGTACTCGGCTTCTGCGTAGTCCATCTTGAACAGACAGCGCAGCTTGAATCCGAACGGCGTCGCGTAGAGCGACCCCTCCGCGCTCGTTTTCTTGAGCTGTTCGATGTCCGAACGGACTGCGTCCATCGCCTGTCGATACTCCTGATCCAATCCCGCTTGCACGAGCGGCGGTGGAATCTCATACCCGTGCACCGTCGTAAAGTTCTGCTGAATCTGCTGACAACGCCGATGCCGATGCATGTCGCGCCAGCCTCCGATGTCCATCAGCACGTCGAACGTGAAGGCGTAGCCGCTGCGGAACTCTTTGATAAGTTCATCGTAGGGCCCTCGCGCGCTCATTGTCACGTCAACCGCCTCCTGTTTCTGTTTCTCTGTCCAGGTGCGGACGACCGCGAGGAGGATTCGATAGGGGGTATGCGAGACACGGTACAGTAAGGTGGTCACGATTTCGTCCAATGGATCGTGAGGGTCGATGAGGTCTACCGGCTCCGGTGTACCCCAGGACGTCGGTTGATCCAATCCGGTTCCCCGGAGAGCGTCCTTCGCGTATTTGGCGAGGTCCTGGTAGACCGAGGCTTGATAGTCGTTCGACTTGGCATGGCGAGCAAGCGTCGGCGCGAGGGGCTCATGTACTTCGGCTGACTGGCCACATAGCTCGCCCCAGAGGTTCACCGGTGACCGTTGGCAGGCATCCTTGAGTTCGTCTCCGATCGCGCGAAGCTCCGGTAACTGTGACGACAACAGTCTGGTGATTTGCTTCTCCAATGTCCTGATGCTGACGATCTGCCCGACGTTCGTCCTGGCCGCGAGGGGCAGGAGATACCGCGTTACATCGAACGCGCGCGCGGCAATCGTTCGTTGGTAATCAGCCGGCTTCATCGACTCGGGGCGCGGCTCACGCTCCGAAAGAAATTGGGTCAAGGGTCGATGCAAGAGCCGATAGATCTCGGCGAGGCTGCGGAGAATGCCGTGGTAGGTGCCCTCTGTCTCCGACCCTCGAATGGAATCCGGCACGAACCACCCGCCGGACGCAAAGTTTTGATACCGGCTCGATTTCGCCTGGCCATCCCACAAGGGCTCGTCTTCGAGACGAATCGCGGCGAGTTCGGAGATGTCCTCGAAACAGATGATGACATGGCCTAGATCGGCGATCGAGGCATGGCCGTAGTCGAAGTAAAATTGATCCCAGAATTTTTCAGCAGAATGTCCATGCACCCAACGGAGGCTGCTCTCGATAGAATCGGGCGAGCGACTGTAGCGGGCCAAGGCGTAGGCGGATTTCTCGGGTGGCATTGGTGCGAGCGCGATTACGCGGCGGGTCGGCTGATCTGTACCCATGAAACATCCCCGGACAACAGATAGGTCGCGAACTATACGCCCGTGCGCCAGTCGGCGCAAGAAGGCGCAGTTTCCCTCGTTGTACGTCGTTTGTGAAGCGGTAGAATCTCCGAACTTGCGGTCTCGCGAACGACGCTTCACGGTCAACGAACTACTGCCTTCGGCCTGCGTTGACTTGCCCGCAACCCCGCCGCTATAGTCCCGAATCTTTTTAAATGCTTCAGTGATTCGACTATGATCATTAAGGGGATCAAGGGTGTCAAGGATATCCTGCCTGAGGAAACACCTCGGTGGCGTTTCATTGAGGAAGCGGCGAGGCGTTGGGCTCACTCTTACGGGTATCAGGAGATCCGTGTCCCCATCTTCGAACTCACCGCACTCTTTGCCAGGAGTATTGGCGCGGCGACAGATATTGTCGAGAAGGAAATGTACACCTTTCCCGACCGGGACGGGACCTCACTGACTTTGCGCCCGGAAGCCACGGCCGGCACGGTCCGCGCCTTCATCGAGCACAATCGGGCGGCCGATCCGCTCCCACAAAAGTATTTCTACATCGGTCCAATGTTCCGTCACGAGCGGCCACAAGCAGGACGCCTTCGGCAGTTCCATCAATTCGGTGTCGAATCCTTTGGCACGTCGGACCCTCGTGCAGACATCGAAGTTATTACGCTGCTGTGGCGCCTACTATTGGATCTGGCTCTGCCCAACCTGACACTCGAGATTAATAGCCTCGGAAGCTCCGGCGACCGCGCTGCTTATAAACCCATCCTGCGAGCGTTCCTTTCACAGCAGGCTGCCTACCTCTGTGCAAACTGTCGGCGCCGAATAGAAACGAATCCCTTGAGGGTGCTGGACTGCAAGGTGCCGGACTGTCGAGCTGCAACCGAATCTGCGCCTAAGTTGACCGACCATCTCTCTCTTGAAGCCCGTACACATTTTGACCAGGTTCTTATAGGTCTCGGTGCCATCGGAGTTCCCTTTCGACTCAACCCTCGTTTAGTGCGGGGACTTGACTACTATTGTTTGACGAGTTTTGAGATTACGTCGACTCATTTGGGAGCTCAGAACGCGGTGGGAGCCGGTGGCCGCTATGATGGCTTGGTGAAAACGCTCGGCGGCCCCTCTGTTCCGGCCGTAGGATTCGCGGTTGGGCTTGAGCGTGTGTCATTGATGCTTCCTGAGATATCATCGTCCTCTTTAAACGAGTGTCTCTATTATGTCGCGGCTTTTGGAGAGAAAGGGACCAGCCTTGGATTCGTGCTTCTCGACGAACTCCGTAGAATCGGACTTTCGGCCCAATGTGACTATCGGGCTACCACGCTTAAAGCTCATCTTCGCCAAGCCGATCGATCGAAGTGCCGTTATGCCATTCTCTTAGGTGATGATGAGGCAACTCGCGGCTCCGTGATTCTCCGCAATCTTGAGTCGAAGGCTCAAGAGGAACTCCATCTGGCAGGTCTCGCTTCCCTCCTTAAAACTCGTACCTTTCCCTCATAAACCGCAATTTTTTGGTATTGACTTTATATTGAAAATCTCGTACGCTCGCTCAATAATATACTTTGTAAATAGTTGATTGTATTGACTTCTTTGGTTTATAATTATGGCGGCTCGGAAGCTTGGTCTCTTGTTATCCACACCCCCTTCTCATCCCAGTGTTGAGACTGTTGTCCAGCTGGCTCAGTCTGCTTTGCGTAGAGGAGTCGAGGTCTATCTCTATCTCATTGATGAGGGGGTAAAGACGGCTGTGGATCAACGCTATGTTGATTTGATTGATGCTGGTGTGAAGATGTCTGTCTGTGCATATGGCTGTCAACAACATGGTGTTCTCACGACCACTGTTGATTCGAGAGCTGCTTTGTCTGGGTTGGTTGTGCTGTCAGGAATTATTGATAGTTGCGATCGCTTTCTCGCGTTTACATAACAAGTTGTTGTTACTGTATTTAGTTTTCTATGTCGAAACGTATCGCTGTGGTGATTTCAGAGGATCCCTTCGTGACAGCTCGCCCTGTTGAAGCACTTCGTATAGCGCTAGGACTTTGTGCCGGTGACCATGAGACGAGCGTCGTCCTCCTAGGACGCGCTCCATTTCTTCTGATGAAGAACACGGAAGAGATAGTCGATGTCGATATTCTTGAAAAATATCTTCCTTCCTTTAAACAGTTATCAATCCCATTTGTCGTCGAGCCAGGGACGCCAATGGACGCTTGGTCCGATGATTTTTCCGTGACAACTCGAACACCGGATGAAATTAGACAGTTAGTTCAAGCAGCTGACAGAAGTCTGATTTTTTAAGACAATTATCGGTGTTATTTATGGGTACGCCGCTTTATGTTCTTCGGAAACATCCGGATCAAATCTCTTCCTCGCTCTTTCGAGCTAATGATGAAGATATGTACATCGTCTTCGTTGAGCAAGCATCATCAACAGTCCCTTCGTCTGTGAAGGGGATTGTGGTTGCTACTGGGGAAATGGCTGTTGAACTTTCACATCCGACTATCACATATGACGACCTTATCGAGAAAATTTTCTCATCCGAACACATCATTGTTGTATAGGTGTAACACCATCTCTTTTCCTGAAATATTATCTATGGATAGAAAGATCGTCGTCGGAGGAGGAGTAAGAGTAAGTGTAGTGGATATTGTGGACAGAGATAAAAGAGGTGATTTTTTTAGGTTTCTCCACCGCTGTTTTTGTGGAGAGAGTTGGGGGTTGACTCTGGGTAACCCCTGCATGCAGAGTCCATAAACTGTGGTCATTCATGCAGAGGACATAGTCGTGATCTATTCAAGGTCTGATAATAATCGAGTTCGAGAATCGAAGAGAGCACGAAGAACCAGGTTATCAACAGATGTGAATAAGTCTGTGTATGAAGAATGATACAGGAAATATGACTATCACAGATGAATGGCAGAACGCCTTGGCTTACATCCAAGGAAAAGTGCCAAAACAGGTCTATGACACGTGGTTTACACCCATTCACCTTGAACGGATTGAGGATTCTACGGCCCAACTAGGCGTACCGAATAAGTTTTTCGGCGACTGGTTGAACCAGCACTACGGGCCCCTCCTGGTTGAAGCCGTATCTGCTGCTCGAGGTGGGGAAGAGACCGCGATCACGTTCGTCATCTTTCATAAACAGGCGACAAAGCAGCCTGAGAATAGTGGAAGTACCGCTGCCACCAGTCGCCAAAACATCGGATCGCGGTCGAAACGAGGGATACAGCTCAACCCCAAGTATACTTTCAAGAATTTCGTAGTAGGAGCGGGAAACCAATTTTCCCATGCCGCCTGTATGGCGGTCGCCGAACAGCCAGCGAAAGCCTATAACCCACTCTTTATTTACGGGGAGACCGGGCTGGGGAAGACGCACCTCTTGAATGCCATTGGAAATTATGTGGCAGAGCGAACCGAACTCCGGATTGCCTATTTGACGACCGAGCAGTTTACGAACGAGGTTATCAACTCCATTCGATACGACAAAATGATGGATCTGCGGAAGCGGTATCGTCATATCGACATGTTGATGATCGACGACATTCAATTCTTGGCGGGTAAGGAACGCACGCAGGAGGAATTCTTCCACACGTTCAATGCCCTCTATGAAGCGCATAAGCAGCTCGTCCTCTCGAGCGATCGCTTTCCGAAAGACATGCCCGATATCGAGGAACGGTTGCGATCACGGTTTGAATGGGGACTGATCGCGGATCTCCAGCCGCCGGACGTGGAAACAAGGATCGCCATCTTGCGGAAAAAGTCCGAGGACGAGGGTGTCACATTGCCGGAAGACGTCATTCAGTTCCTCGCCACGACGATGAAGAGCAATATCCGAGAGCTCGAGGGCTCGCTGGTGCGCCTCGGTGCCTATGCCTCGCTCACCGGCCAAACGATCACGCTGGAGATGGCAAAGAGTGTGCTCCGGGATCTGATCGGCACTAAGAAAAAGATCGTGTCGATGGATGATATTCAGGAAACAGTGGGCGCGCGCTTCCACGTGAAGGTCGCCGACCTGAAATCCCGCCGCCGGAGCAAGACATTGGTGCACCCGAGACAGATCGCCATGTATCTCTGTCGGGAGCTCACGGACTCCTCGTATCCCGAGATCGGGCGGCAGTTCGGAGGCAAAGACCACACGACGATCATCCATGCCTGCAAGCAGGTCATAAAAGCGAAAGACAGCGACAGTGTATTGAGTGCCACGTTGGACAGCTTGAGGGAGCAGATCCTGCGAGCGTGAGCGGCGTCGCCGAAGGGGAAGAGATGATGAAGCTGCGTATGGGACAAGTTGAACTCTTGACGGGTCTGCAGCGGGTCCAAGGTGTCGTCGAGAAGCGCAACACGATGCCGATCCTCTCGAATATCTTGATTGAGGCGAAGCAGGAAGGGGTGGAAATTGTCGCCACTGACCTCGAAATCGGCATGCGCGGGCTCTACAAGGCGACCGTGGAGAAGCCCGGAGGGATCACGGTTTCGGCGCGGAAACTCTATGAGATCATCAAGGAACTGGCGGTGGGTGAAATCGAAATCACTTCGAGTGACAATAATTGGACGACGATTCACGCCGGCAAGAGCCAATTTAAGATCGTCGGACTTCCCAGCACCGACTATCCCGCGTTGCCCACGATCGAACGGGAAGGGCTCATTCCCCTCGCCGGGGCCGGCTTCTTAGAGTTGATTCGGAAGACCCTCTTTGCTGCCGGAGACAATGACGCGCGCTACATCCTCAATGGTCTGCGGGTGACCCTCATCACGTCGGAGAAGAAAACGATCTTGCGGCTGGTCGGCACCGATGGACATCGGTTGGCAGTTGCCGAGCAGGAGGTCGGAAAGACCGGCGCCAAAAGCGCTCCGCAAGAGATCAAAGCCATCATTCCGAAGAAGGCGGCACATGAGATGCAGCGTCTTCTTGAAGAAGGCGGCGAGGGCGAACCCTTGATCGGGTTCACCAAAAATCTCATGATTTTCCGGAAGAGCGGGCTGCTGCTGACCTCGCGGCTCATGGAAGGGAACTACCCGAATTATCAGCAAGTGATACCAAAAGAGAGCAGCGGGAAAATCGGGGTCAATCGCAGCGAGCTTGAAAGTGCGCTGCGGCGCGTCTCCGTGCTGTCCCGTGATAAGGCGAGCGCGGTGAAGGTGTCGTTTGCCTCCGGACAGATGACGCTGTTCTCCAGCAACCCTGATTTTGGGGAAGCGACCGAAGAGCTTGCGGCACGGTATGACGGTGAGGCCTTGAACACAGGGTTCAACGCCCGCTACTTGCTGGATGTCCTCGGGGTGATGGACGGAGAGACGATCTCTCTGCAAATGGATAATCCGCTGAGCCCCTGTTTGATTCAGGAGTCAGACAGTCCCGGGTTCAAGTGCGTGGTCATGCCGATCAAAATCTAGCTAGGCCCAGCAATCAGCGGTCAGCTGTCAGATAGATCGTTGAAGGCTGAAGGCAGAGAGCCGATGGCAGTATTGAAATGGGAGCCTGATGGCCAGTAACGACACAGAGACCACACCGAAATCCGACAGCTACGGCGCGGATCAAATCAAAGTATTGGAAGGCCTGGACGCCGTGCGGAAGCGGCCCGCGATGTACATCGGCAGCACCGGTGTGGACGGCCTCCATCACCTCGTCTATGAAGTCGTCGACAACAGTGTCGATGAACATATGGCGGGATTCGGTGAAACCATCGAGGTGACGATCCACATCGACGACAGCGTCACGGTCGTGGATAACGGACGCGGCATTCCTACCGGGATGCATTCCACGCAAAAGAAGTCTGCCGCCGAAGTCGCGCTGACGGTCTTGCACGCGGGCGGCAAGTTCGAACAGGGCGCCTATACAGTGTCCGGCGGGCTCCACGGCGTCGGGATCTCGGTGGTCAACGCTCTCTCTGAATGGCTCGAGTTGGAAATTTGGCAGGACGGCCAGGTGTTCGAGCAGCGCTACGAACGCGGCAAGGCGACTGCCCCGCTAAAGATGACGGGTAAAACCAAGCGCCGTGGCACGAC
>Ga0187893_10010982_pt1 | contig 13291 bp, 9 predicted proteins | sample MA1701074metaG_FD_139574 | JGI IMG/M metagenome (GOLD analysis project Ga0187893, IMG submission 139574) | White microbial mat communities from a basaltic lava cave in the Kipuka Kanohina Cave System on the Island of Hawaii, USA - MA170107-4 metaG ...
CCTGATGTCCAGCCTGTGCATGAGGGGGGAATCGCCGCAGAAGCTTCCGCTGGGCGGCGGCAGGGTGCTGGACCGCCAGACCAACAACGGTCGCTCGCCGTCGACCGGAATCCGCATCCCGCTGCAACCTGTAATTCAAGGTGAAAATCACGCCGTGCCTGAGCTGGCGTTCGATAGCCCAGGCGTTCGAGAATCCAATGCTGGTTATCGCGATCTCGAAACTCGGCCAGTGCGGTCCGCAGTTCCTCCACATCGCGGAAGCGCCGGACCCATAGCCGCTGTTCCTTCAGTGTGCGAAAGAAACGTTCGATGCACCCATTGGCCTGGATCGTCAACTGCAGCTCATACCGTCGGTGCCGACGGTACCTTTGAGATCATCCATCCTCACCATCCGCTGAGAGGCCAGAGTTTCAAGCTGATCACGTACCGCCACAACTGGGGCGAGGATCGAGTTTACTTCCACCATGTTGATGGCAACGAGCAAAGGGTTCTCCCGCAAATTCCGTGCTGGCTGGCGGTGAAGAATGGTCCAAAACACTACGAGATCGTAATGTTTTATTCTGTGAGAGCAAATGGCACCTTCCCCGAGCCATTTGCAGACTCTCCTCCCCGGCGGAGCCGGTCTGAAGCTTCGCCGAATCCGGGACCAGGACGGCCTCGTCTCGATCATCGCCACCGCGGCAGCCCCGACAGGCGACTGCCCCACGTGCGGTCGCAGCTCCAGCCACGTGCACAGCCGGTACCGGCGACGGCTGCGTGACTTGCCTTGGCAAGGATCCGCGGTCGAACTGCATGTGGAAGTCCGGCGGTTCCGGTGCCGCGGACGGGATTGCCCTCGCAAGACCTATGCGGAGCGTCTGCCGCTGGCGATGGCACGGTATGCGAGGCAGACGTCACGGCTTTCGGAAACCGTCCGGCTGATCGGTTACGTATTGGGCGGCGAAGCGGGGTCGCGGCTAACCGGCCGATTGGGAATGCCAACCAGTCCTGATACTGTACTCCGTCGCGTGAAGCAAGGCCCCACTGTCGGTGTGTTGCCCACGAGAGTCCTGGGGGTGGATGACTGGGCCTGGCGCAAAGGGCAGCGCTATGGAACCATCCTCATCGACCTGGAGCGGCACGTGCCGATCGATCTGTTGCCGGACCGCTCGGCCGAGAGCCTGGAAGCCTGGCTGAAGGCCCATCCCGGGGTAGAGGTGATCAGCCGTGACCGTGCTGGTAATTATGCCGACGGTGCCAACCAGGGAGCGCCCGAGGCAGTCCAGGTCGCGGACCGTTTCCACCTTCTTTGCAATCTGACCTCCGCTGTCCAGCGATCTTTGGAACCGCGGCGGGCTCTGTTGCGCACTATCGCCAGTGAGGGATCGCCGGCGCCGACCATGCCTCCGGCGCCGGAGTTGCCACTGCCGAAAACGCGCTCCCAGCAGCGGAAGGATGAGCACCGAGCGCACCGTCTGGACCGTTACAGCCAAGTCATCGAACTCCATCGACATGGCATGTCGCAACGAGAGATCGGCCGGCAGTTGCACCTCGACCGGAAAACCGTACGGCGGTTTCTGCTAGCCGGGAGATTCCCGGAGCGATCCGCCCCGCATCGCCACCCGCCGCGAGTCAATGCCTTTCGTGACTACCTCCAACAGCGCTGGAATGAGGGCTGCCATAACGCGACGCAACTGTGGCATGAGATTCAGGGCCGGGGATACGATGGTGGCCGCCGCATGGTCTCCGAGCTGGTGTCGGAGTTCCGCACCAGCGGAGCAAAGTACTCTCGCCAGCTAGGCGTTCAGCCAAAGGTCAAACACCGCGACCTCTCTCCCCGACAGGCGGCGATGCTGATGGCGCGGCGATCAGAGGACCTGAGCGCAGAGCAACAGTGCCTGCTGGCCAAGCTCACTGAGGCAAGCCCGGAAATCGCTGCGATGCACGACCTGGTAGGTGAGTTCCGTGCTCTGTTGCGCGGTCGGCGAGAGGAAGACCTCGTAAAATGGACGGACCACGCGATCTCGTCAGGGTTGCCTGAGATGCAGCGCTTCTGTGAGACGCTGCGGCGGGATCAATCGGCCATACTGGCGGCCATCCGCCTGCCTTGGAGCAACGGGCAGGTCGAGGGCCAAGTGCATCGCCTCAAGCTGATCAAACGGCAGATGTACGGCCGCGCAGGGTTCCTGCTCCTCAAGCGCCGTGTGTTGCCGCCCTGCGCGCGGTCCGATGGACTGAGCCGCTGAAAAGGAGGTCGAGACCAAAGCACACCACAGCATGCAGCGCCAGCGGGAGAATCCTGCTGCCGTTGAAGCATTTCGTGCTTCCAGGCCGCCGCCAGCGCCGCAGAGGGACTGCCCCGGGGACCTTCTGTGGCGCTCACAGCCGCCGCGGCGGTCAACACGCCGCCGCGACAGCACGGAATTTGCGGGAGAACCCTCTTCTTGGTTCTCCCGCAATTCTCGTGCTGGCCGGCGGCGGAAAATGGCCCAAAACACTACTAGACCGTAATGTTTTATTCTGTGAGAGCAAATGGCACCTCCCCCGAGCCATTTGCAGACTCTCTTACCCGGCGGGGCCGGTCTGAAGCTTCGCCGAGTCCGGAACCAGGACGGCCTCGTCTCGATCATCGCCACAGCGGCATGCCCAGCAGGCCACTGCCCCACTTGCGGTCGCAGTTCCAGCCATGTGCACAGCCGGTACTGGCGGCGGCTGCGCGACTTGCCTTGGCAAGGATCCGCGGTCGAATTGCGTGTCGAAGTCAGGCGCTTCCGGTGTCGCGGACGGGATTGCCCGCGCAAGACCTATGCTGAGCGTCTGCCGCTGGTGATGGCCCGGTATGCGAGGGAGACGGCACGGCTTTCGGAAACCATCCGCCTGATCGGCTACGTTTTGGGTGGTGAAGCTGGATCACGGCTGAGCGACCGATTAGGAATGGGAACCAGTCCTGATATCGTGCTCCGCCGCATCAAGCAAGGGCCGACTATCAGTGTGCTGCCCACGAAAGTCCTGGGCGTGGATGATTGGGCCTGGCGCAAAGGGCAGCGCTATGGAACCATCCTCATCGACCTGGAGCGGCATGTGCCGATCGATCTGTTGCCGGACCGTTCGGCCGAAAGTCTGGAATCCTGGCTGAAGGCCCACCCCGGGGTGGAGGTGATCAGCCGTGACCGCGCCGGTGCTTATGCAGACGGCGCCAACCAGGGAGCGCCCGAGGCGGTCCAGGTCGCCGACCGGTTCCACCTGCTTTGCAATCTGACGTCCGCTGTCCAGCGATCTTTGGAGCCGAGGCGGGCGCTATTGCGCACCATCGCCAGTGAGGCCTCCAGGCCGACGCCGACCACCCCTTCAGCGCCGCAGTTGCCACTGCCGAAAACGCGCTATCAGCAGCGGAAGGATGAGCGCCGAGAGCGACGTCTGGAGCGCTACAACCAAATCATCGAACTGCATCAGCAGGGCATGTCGCAGAGCGAGATTGGCCGGCAGCTGCACATCGAGCGGAAGACCGTGCGGCGCTTTCTGCGAGCCGAGAGGTTTCCGGAGCGATCCGCCCCGCATCGTCGGCCACCGCGAGTCAATGCCTTCTACGACTACCTCCAGCAGCGCTGGAACGAAGGCTGCCACAATGCAACGCAACTGTGGCACGAGATTCAGGGCCGGGGGTACTCCGGTAGCCGCAGCATGGTCGCCAAGCTGGTGGCGGAGTTCCGAACCAGCGGAACGAAGTACTTCCGCCAGCGAGTCGTTCAGCCTGAGGTGAAACACCACGACCTGTCTCCCCGACAGGCGGCGATGCTGATGGCGCGGCGGCCAGAGGACCTGAGCGTAGACCAACAGCGACTCGTCGCCAGGCTCACCGAGGCAAGCCCGGAAATCGCGACGATGCACAACTTGGTTGGTGAATTCCGTGCCCTGTTGCGCGGTCGGCGAGAGGAAGACCTCCCAACCTGGACCGATCACGCAGTCGCGTCAGGTTTGCCAGAGATGAAGCGCTTCTGTGAGACGTTGCTGCGGGACCAGTCGGCGGTACGGGCGGCAATCCGCCTGCCCTGGAGCAACGGGCAGGTCGAGGGGCAAGTGCATCGTCTCAAGCTGATCAAACGGCAAATGTACGGCCGCGCCGGGTTTCTGTTGCTGAAGCGCCGTGTGCTGCCTCCCTGCGCGCGATCCGATGGACTGAGCCGCTGACAAGGAGGTAAAGACCAAAGCACATCAGAGCATGCAGCACCGGCAGGGGAGTCCTGCTGCGAGCATTTCGTGCTCGCAGGGCGCAGCCGTCGCCGCGGAGGGACGCCCCAGGGCCCCTTCTGGGGCGCTCGGAGCCGCCTCAGTGCTTAACACGCCTCCGCGTTAGCACGAGAATTGCGGGAGAACCCGTTCTTGCCAAGCGCCCAAGCTCTGAGGGCGAAGGCTTCGTTGCTCAACAAATAACCAAGCCAAATGAAGTGGTACGATATCGCCATGAAACCAGAGGACAATTTGACGGACGCTATCAGAGCGGCGGAAGATCGACTGATCGACTCGCCGCAGCCAGTAAGCGTGACGAAGAGATAATTCACCGTGCTCGTGAATCCAAGAGGCAGATTCTTGCCCTTGCCAAGAATGCGGAAATGGTTATCAATGTCGATCTCGGACCATATCCGTTGCCTCCCGACGACATCGGGTACGTTTCCCCTATGCCACACGAGATTGTGACGTATCAGATTAAGGAAGGTGACTTGCTGACGGATGAAGGGCTGCCAGCGGATAGCTCGCCGTCGATAGCCGAGCGGTTTCTGCGGCATGCGACCAAGATCGTGGCAGGAGTGGAAAACAACCTCAAGCGCGCGAGACATGCAGGTATGCCGCAATACTGAATAGCTCCAGTTTCGAGCCAAGCTGGTTCTGGGAATGACCTCGACTGGAGCCAAGGAACTCAAGAAACCAAAGCATTTTCGTCTTGGACCTAATCTCGCCTCAAGTGGCGATCACTGCGGCATCGGCTGATGTCCTCAAGGTCGTTTCGCGCCACCGACACGTCAGCGATGCCTACGGCATGCGTTTCACGGCTTCCGGCAGCGCGACCTTCACTGCTTCCAGCGTAATGGTCCCGGTGGCCTTTCGCACCATGTCCTTCGCCTTGTTCCACACGGTGTCGCTTCGAGCCGCGTCGAGGAACTCATGACCTGAATACGTGAGCCGCTTCGGCTTCCAGCAGACACCACCCATCGTCGTCAGGTTCTGCGCCTCGGTCAGCCCAGCCTCGTGAAGCGTGAAGCAGCATGACGTGGTAAGTGATCTCGTCTGGCGTGCGGCCATTCACGGCGATGTTGTGGAACCCGCCATCGTAGGGCAATTCTTCCACCTTCGCCAGGATCTCTCTAGCCAAGTCCATGTCGCGTTTCATGGTTCGCCGCCCCCTACCCAATTTCGGCCAGGACGGCGTCCTCGGCCGCATAGTCGAACTGTCCGGGATCGACATCCCCCGGCGGATGGCTCCGCTCCCATTCTATGGTCCTCTTGAGCGCGTCGGCGACCGTCACGCGTTCCCGGTATCCCAACTCCACGCGGATGCGCGTCGTATCGGCAACCCAGTGTTGCTCAGCGTTGCCCGGCACCCGCAAGTGAGGCGGCACCCGGTCCTTGGGCAATACATGGAAATCATCCAGTTCCGGGCCGACACCACACCCTACCTGGCCCCGGCGCCCGGCACGGCGAGCTTCCATGTATTGAAGATGGCCCGGGACGGACTCCTGGCGGACTTAAGGAGCGCCATCCGGCAAGCTTTCCGGGGGGCCGGTCCCGTTCGCCGGAACCGGGATTCGTGTGAAGCAGGATGGCCGGCAGTTCCAGCCGATCAATCTCGAGGCAACGAAGGAATACCTTCAGACCGTAATCGAAGCGCAGGAGGCGGCCAACGAAGAGCTGCGCTCGGCCAACGAGGAGATTCAATCCAGCAACGAGGAACTCCAGAGCACCAACGAGGAGTTGGAGACCGCAAAGGAAGAGCTGCAATCGGCCAACGAAGAACTCACATCCGATAAGTGATCCGCGCATCAGTAATAAAGTCGCAGCGACAGCTGGATTGTCCGCCCCGGATTGCCGGTTGTGATCTGCGTCACCGCGGCATTGCCGATCACTGTATTCGGCGTGCCCGGATTGTAGTGGTTCAGAGCATTGAAGAACTCCGAGCGCAACTGCAACCGCTTCGACTCCGAGAACCGGACTTCCTTCGCCAGCAGGAAATCCAGGTCGAGCGCGCCCGGCTCGCGCAGTCGCGGCTCCGTACGCGAGCTGTTCCCGAAAGTGAACTGGGGCGGCGCAACAAAGCCGCTGGCGTCACACCAGCGGAGGCGGTTGCGCTCTTCATCCGGCAGCGGCGTATCCCGAATGCGGTTCGGACGGATTCCGCCGCCCAGAGATCCGGTCTGATTCGGGGCCACGCCCATCGTCAATGGTCTGCCGCTCCGTATCGTCGACAGCGCGCTGAGATTCCACCCGCCGATAACGTAGTCGAGCCAGCCGCCGCTGGAGTAGCGGCGGTCCTTGCCGTAGGGAAGCTGCCAGATGAAATTGTAACCAAGGACGTGGGTGGCATCGAAGCCGGAAACCGAACGCTCCGCGCGAAGGTCGTAGTTGTTCTGAACGGCGCTGAAGCCGAAGTCGCGAAAAGCGTTCGTGCCGGACGTGTTGTCGATCGACTTGGAGAGCGTATATCCGATCTGCACTCCAAAACCGCGGGCGAGCCGGCGCTCGATACGAAGTTGCATGGAATGATAGGTCGATGCACCGGTCGGCGAGGTACGAATCGTCGTGATATTCCCGACCAGAGGATAAGGCCGGCGGGATTGTGCGTTGCCTGGCCCCAGCAGATGCGGAGGCACCTGGTTCAAATTGATGCCCATGTCCAGATGCAGCCCGCGTGTTCCCACGTAGCCGATCTCGGCAACCATGCCGCTCGACAGCTCTCGTTCCACGTTGAAGCTCCACTGCTGCGTATAGGGAGAGGGAGAGTCGCGCGGGACCCAGTTGACATTCGTGGTTGGCGTCACTTCGGCGGGCGCCGACGGGTCCAGGGTTACCCGTGGGAATGCCGAACTGAACGTAACCGGGAACGTGATGCCGTTATCCGGGGTCACCCAGCTTGTATTCTTCTGCCAGGGACCCAGTACCAGGCTGTTACCGGTGACATCAGCCGGCAGGAAGAAGAGGCCGTAACCGCCCCGGATCACCGTCTTCTGGCCGTCAAACGGCAGCCAGGCGAAACCAAATCGAGGCTGGAAGTTATTCCAGTCGGTATCATGAAGGGTTCTCGGGTAGCCGTCGCGGCCGGCGATCTTCAGGGTCTGCGAGGCAAGATCGAAAACAGACTGGAAGTTATTCGCCTCCTTGCGCGGCGTCGTGGTTTCCCAGCGCAGACCGATGTTGAGCGTCAGGTTCCGGTTCAACTTGAAATCGTCGTGAACGTAACCGGCGTAGTAGTCGGTGATCAGGTTGAACCCTTCGCGCCGCACGAGGTTCAGCGAAGCCGTACTGGGGTAACCGGTCAGGAAACTGGCGAAAGCTTCGCCAAGCCGCGACGTCTGCGGATCCATGGTGGCGCGGTTATCGAAAGCGAAAGTGGACGCCGTGCCGCGCGCGTCGGCAAACACGAAGTGGCGGTATTCGAACCCGGTCTTGATGGAGTGACGGCCCCGCACCCAGGTAAGGCTGTTGCCGAGATTCCAGTTCCGGCCCGGGAATCCGTCAAAGACGTTTGCTCCGCCAAACCCGGATAAACCAACGATAGTCACGAGCGGAAACTTGTCGCCCGGAACGTTTTGGAGCCCCACCTTCGCCGACCAGTCCTCAAACGTGCCCGGACCGGAGAAAACCTGCCGCATGCGGTAAATGCCGAAGCGAAAGTTATTGATCAAGGCGGGAGTGAACACGTAGGTGTGGTCGACGCTGCCCGCCTGTGTGGAGTTGTCCTGGAGCAAGCTGAGCGAACCGTCGCCCGCGGCGGCCGGGCCATCGTAGCGAAGCAGCGAAGTGGCCAGTGTCTGCCGGAGAATATAACGCATCGACAAGCGGCTGCGGTCGCTGAAATTATGGTCGCCGCGGACGTTTACCGCGTCGCTGTCGGTCGGCGTAGCGCCTTGGCGGACATAGTTATTGGCCGCTCCAGGACGGTTGGGAAGCGGATAGGACACCGCCAGCAGATTGCTGGCCACCGGGTGGATCTGAGAAGCAGCAATCTGATTGTTGGCAAAAGGAGTCCGCACGAAGCCGCGCCCGTCGGGTCCGGGCCGCGTCGAGGCGGGATCGAAGATGGCATTCATGCCGCGAAAATCCCCCGAACGCATAGCGGCGCTCGGCACCGAGGATACCTGCTCGCCGAACCCGCGCTCGCGGATTCCCTCATAGCCAACGTTGAAGAAGGTCCGGTTGCGTCCGTTATATCTGGGGAGCAGCACCGGACCGCCCAGCGAACCGCCGAACAGATTGTAGCGTTGCGTGGGTTTCTGGGTGCCCACGGCATTGCTCATGAAGCTGTTGGCGTTCAATGCATTGTTCTGGAAGAAGTGAAACAGCGTGCCGTGGAACTCATTCGTGCCGGGCCTCGTTGTGAGACTCACCTGCGCCGACCCGCGGCCTTGATCGGCGCTGTACTGCGCCGTCTGCACCGCGAGTTCCTCCACCATTTCCGTGATGGGCTGTAAGGTTACATCGGTGAGATTCGAGGATACGGCGGAGAGGCCGTCCATCTCGTAGTCGGTCGCGTTGGCCCTGCTGCCATTGATATTGCCTGAAGCAATTCCGCGCGGCCCCGGCTGCACGCCCGGCAGCACCCGCATCGCATTGAAAACTTCACGCCCAACGGGAAGATTCTCGATCTGCAGGGGTGTGAAACTGCTTCCCACGGTCGCTTCATCGGTCTTGATGGCGGGCGGCTCAGCGGTCACGCGCACCTGCTCGCTCAAGGCCCCGAGCTCGAGTTGCACGTCTACGCGAAGCCGTTGGTCCGCGCCGAGCCGCAGGTTCGAGCGAACGTATCGCTTGAACCCCGGGCTCTCCACAGCGAGTTCATAACTGCCCAGCGGGAGCAAGGGTAGCACATAGACACCGGCCGGGGTCGTTGCCGTATCGTGTTTTTCTCCTGTCGCGGTATCGGTAGCGGTGACGGCAGCATTCGGCACGTTTCCGCCGCTCGGATCCTGGACGGAACCCGTGATGGAGCCCGTGATGTTCTGAGGCCATATGGGCCGCGGCAATGCCACGAGCCCCAGCGCCAAGATTGAGTAAGCGCGCATACGTTCCTCCTTCTGAAAGGATTTCAATTTGGCCTTCGGCAAGGTAAGTATCTAAACTTACATCAGCCGACCTTGTTCGCCCACGTAAACTGACGGCCGCGAACGGGAACCCTCAGACGCACCGTGCGGCCGGCTTAGAAGCTCAACCGGAGCGCCAGTTGAATTCGCCGCGGGTTCCGCGCCGCTATGAACTCACCGAAACGTGCATTCGTCTGCCCTCCCTGGGCATCGAACCGCGCATTGATATCCACGTTGCTGAATTGCGTGTGATTGAACGCGTTGTATGCCTCACCCCGAAACTGCAGTCTGACCCGTTCGCCAGGCAGCGGGATGTTCTTGAACAGCGACATGTCCCAATTATTGATTCCCGGTCCGCGGAACACGTCCTTCGCGGCGTTCCCCGCCATCCCGATGATGGGCGGGGCGAACGCTGTGGTGTTGAAATTCCGGCCGAACGTACGATCGCCTTTGGGAAGCAGCGGGTTGGCAATCACCATAGGGCGGGCCGCCGCATGGGTAGGCGATCCAGTGATGTCGGTTGTAGAAATCAGCGTTGCGTTAACTCCCAACGGCGCGCCGCTGATCATGCTCATGATCCCGGACATCTGCCAGTCATCGAACACGCGTCGCAGCACCGGGTTATTCCACAGCCGGCTGGCCTTCGGCAGGTCCCAAATCCAGGAAAGCTTCACCACGTGGGTGCGGTCAGAGCCGGCCTTGCCGTAGTTCCAAACTCTGGGACTCACGACCGTGCTGATCAAGGCTTGGTCCGCGTCCACATAATCCATCGCCTTGGACCACGTCCATGCGAAGCCGAATTGGACTTTGTTAACAAACCGCCGGTTGGCAGTGACTTGCATCGAGTGATAGCTGGAGTTGCCGTCATAGGCAAAGTAGTTGATATTGTTGTAGCCGATGTACGGACGCAGGAACGACGCGGGCAGGGGGCGGTTGGCATTGGTCGGATCCTGATTCGGCGCGAGGAAATTGGAACCGAAAGGCACCGCGTTCAAATCGCGGCCCTGGACCAGATGCCGGCCCAAAGACCCGACATAAGACACATCGACCACCGTCTCAAAGCCCACTTCTTGTTGTATACCGAAACTGTAGTTCATGATGCGCGCCAAAGGCCTAGCGCGATCGAATCCCGTTGTTGCCGACGGGAAGTCAAGTCCCGGCACGCCGGTGAAGGTGTCAAGATTCCCGTAGTAGATAATGGGATCCAGGCGCGCCGGCGGGTTTCTGAAGATACCGTAATTGGCGTTGTTTCCTTCAAGAACTTCGTAGAACACGCCGAAGCCGCCACGTATGGCTGTTGATCCCTTGCCAATCGGGTCGTAGGCGAATCCGAAACGCGGAGCGAACTTCAAGCCAGAGTTATCACGCATTCCCTGGGGATAGTTGGGATCACCGGCGGTGGTCACCGTACCATTGAAAGGGTCCCCCGAAGACGGGGCGATCGCTCCGATGGCAATCTGCGGGTAAATCTGACCCGTCGAGGGATTGATTCCCACCCGCTGGCCACCCACAATCACTGGCCGAATGAGACTCACTCGGCTCGCAGGATTCCACTGTGACGGCACGAATCCGGCTTCGTCCCGCCTGGGGCTGTGCCAGGCCTGGGAGACCGCGAACCGCATCCCGAAATCCAGCGTGAGCCGGCGCGCCGCCTTCCAGTTGTCTTGCACGTACCATTCGACTGGGAGGTTGCGCCCATTCAGTCCAGGCCGCGTAGTAGATTCCACGTACGAGGTAAAATTCCCGAGCAGAGCGTTGGAGTAGGGATGGTTGGAATCGTTGGGATTGTTGGTGTCACGCGAAAAATTGAACGTGCCATTGAAGTTGCCTTGCTGGCCCATGTAGACGATGAACCGGTCAAGGGTGAACCCAGCCTTTCCGCTATGCGATCCCAAGGTCTTGGTGACGGCCGCGTTCCAACTGAGGATGGTCTCGCTGCCAAAAAACGGGAAACGGTCATCAATGACAGTGCTGGCCGCACCCGTGATGCCGCCAAACGTCGCCTCCGGGACCAAGTTGTAAGGATTGTTTTCCGGGTGGAACTGCGGAATGTTCACTCCGGACTTGACGCGGCTGAGTCGCTCAACGCTGGCGTCATCCAGCGCTGACGTTGTGTAGACTGCACGCAGCAGGCTGACAGAGGATTCCACAATCGTCGTCGGGTTGAGGATCCTCGTTCCGGAGAGCACAAATGTCTTGGAGACGTCCTTGAAAGAAACGGGAAGCCATCCCCATGCACCGTTGCCCGCCGGTACGGCGTTGCCCCGCACGTCCTCGCTCCAGTAGTTGAATCTCCCGTAAACAGTCGTGTTCGGATCAAGGGTGTAGTCCACGCGCGCTGTTTCGACGTGCTTGGGGACGCGAAGACTTTCCTGGGTTTGGTAATTGTAACGCCGACCGGAGATACTCACATCGAAGAAGTTCGGCGTGGGAAAGAGATTTAGATAGTTCCTGCCGTTCTGATTGATCCGATTCGCGGGGATCACATTCCCTGGAAAGGGCTGCCGGCTCAGGGGATCGTTTACCGTGATGAGCCTCGCGTTAAGGTCCCGGGAGTCGCTGAAGTCCCCGCGCCGCTCCAGTTCTGTCGGCATCGTCAGTTGCTGGATCGCCACGGCCCGTGCCTCCCGCAACTGCTCACTCGCAAAGAAAAAGAAAAACTTCTCACGGTTGCGATTGAACAACCCCGGGATGTACAGCGGCCCGCCTACGTTGAAGCCTGCCGTGGTGTAGCGATAAGGAGCTTCGGGAATACTCTGCCGATTGTTGAAAAAGCTGTTGGCGTTGAACTGTTCATGCCGGGTGTACCAATACGCGACGCCATGAAAGTCCCGCGTGCCTGATTTCGTCACGGCGTGGATTCCGGCTCCCGGCTTGCGGCCGAACTCCGCCTGAAAGTTGCTCACCAGAACGCGGACGGTGGAAATCGAGTCCATGCTGATGAATGTGTTCGTCAGGGTTCCGGTCCAATTCTGGCTCGGCATGCCGTCGATCGTGATGTTGTTGCCCGTGCTCCGTGAGCCCTGCACGTTGAAGGTCACGTTCGCGCCGTAGCCTTGCAACTCTGCGCCGGGCTGCTCAACTACACCGGGCTGAAGTGCAACGAGAGACGCAAAATCGCGGTTTATGACCGTCAGGTTTGAAACTTCGCTGCTGGTGATTGTGCGGGACCGCTCCCCGCTGGTCAGCTGCACGGTGGTTCCTTGCTCAGTCACCGTGACGGTTTCCGCGACGTCCGCGACCTCCATGAGAATGTCGCCGGTGGACAGTCCCTCGTTAGCGGCAACCTCGATGTTCATTCGCTGGTGCTGTTTGAATCCGCTGTGTTCGACGACCAGCGTGTAAGCACCCGGCGGAACGGCGTTGAAAGTGAAATTGCCGAGTTGGTCACAAACGCTGTTGCGAACAGCCGACGTGGCCTCGGAAACGAGTTTCAGAGCTGCGCCGGACACGGCGCTACCGCTAGCGTCCTTGACAGTGCCTCGAACGGAACCGGTGACGGTTTGAGCGACTAAGCTGGCCGCCGCGAACAAGGTCAGAATGACGACACGCATTGGAGCGGTTTTTCATCCTTATCCGGGATTTCCATTTTGGGTTCCCATTGTCGGACAGTATACACCCAGTTGATCCTCCGAGACACAGTTTTTCCCTTCGGGAGCCGCCTTTCGCCCCCGAATCGTGGTGGTGTCGCCCCTGTCGAAAAATCCAAAACCGGGAAGCCCCGTCTTTTCAACGCATTCCGCAAACACCTCCCCGACCTCACCTCCTGGGTTGCGTGATTTCACCGCTCCTGTCGCCTCTCTCTACCCGCTCGCCACCGCCAGCGCACCGATCCGCCGTACCATGCTCCCAAACAGCCGCCGTGTGAGATGGCTCTCGGCCAGCATCAGCCAGTAGTACCGGGCATGCTTGACCAGCCTGCCGCCGGTCTTCACCAGCCGTTGCTGCAAGCTGGTCAGCGACCAGTTCTCGATCTTCTTCGGCAGCACCAGCCGCCGCCACAAATTTCCAAAGTTGTAGGC
>Ga0187893_10010984_pt1 | contig 13290 bp, 14 predicted proteins | sample MA1701074metaG_FD_139574 | JGI IMG/M metagenome (GOLD analysis project Ga0187893, IMG submission 139574) | White microbial mat communities from a basaltic lava cave in the Kipuka Kanohina Cave System on the Island of Hawaii, USA - MA170107-4 metaG ...
ATGCAGGTGCTCGGGTTCGCGCAGGGGCTCGCGCGCGAGGCGACGCTCCGCGCCGGGCTGCAGGTGGGACTGGACGACGTGCTCTCCCACCGCGCGGCGGACCGGTTCGCCCGGATCGACGGGGAGCTCTTCCCTGCGATCGCAAGCGGATCCTACTCGCCCGGCTTTCACGTGCCCGCGGGAGTCCCGCCGCTGGCGCGGCTGGCGGTCGAGGCGCGGCTCGGAGCCTTTGTCGAGTCGTCGGTGGCGCTCGTGCCGAGGGAGGATCGACCGAACGTGTCGACCGAGGAGCTCATCCGGCTGATCGAAGAAGGGTCACGGGACGGCCGCCTCCGTCGGCTTCTGGTCCTCTAGTGCTCCGTTTCGCAAGTTTGTGTAGGGTTGAGCCTGAAATGAGGAACTCGAAGGATTACCAAATCACGTCCCTGACCCCGCCTGGCGGACCTTGTCCTCCATTTCGGAAACCCTCAGAGGATTCATTGAAATGGAGGACCTGCGAAACGGTGCACGAGTCCCCCATGTCGATAAACCCTACACGGATTTCCGAAATGAGGACCTAGGACGAAGATGCGGACGCCGGTTCGACATGTCACACCAGGGTTGACCCCTGGTGTGACCTCGAGGCGGTAACGCGGCATGGATGCGCTTCGCGGCCGGATCCGGCGAATCTCCGCCAATATCTGCGAGGTCCAGGCCGGCTCGGAGGTCCGCCGCTGCACGTTTCGAAAAAAGCTCAAGCGCGAAAAGCGATGGTCGATCAAGCTCGCCGCCGTGGGCGACGAGGTCCTGTTCACCCCGATGCCGGACGGCGAAGGCGAGATCGAACGGCTGCTCCCCCGACGGACGAAACTCTCCCGCCACGACATTCTGCATCCGAATCGCGAGCAGGTGATCGCCGCAAACGTCGACCAGGTCCTCGCGTGCCAGGCCGCCGCCGAGCCGCCGCTCGATCCGTTCCAGATCGACCGGACGCTCGTCATGGCGGGCGCCGGGGGAATGTCGGCTGCCCTCGTCGTCAACAAGGTCGATCTCGTGCCCCGGTCGGCGCTTGAGCCCCTGCTGGAACCGTACCCCGGAATCGGGCTCCGGATTCTCTACGTCTCCGCGGCCACCGGAGAAGGGATCGAGGAGCTGCGCGGGTTGCTCCGCGGCAAGGTGACCGTGCTGCTGGGTCCCTCCGGCGCAGGCAAGTCGAGCCTGGTCAACGCGCTCGACCCCCGCCTGAAGCTCCGAACCGGAGAAGTGAGCTGGAAGACGGGCGAGGGAACTCACACCACGAGCTGGGCGGAGCTGATCGACGTCGGCGGCTGCTGGGTCATCGACACCCCGGGGATCGAGTTTTTCACGCTCTGGGGCGTAGGCGAGGAGAGCCTCGCCGGGCTGTTCCCCGAGTTCGCGGGGATCGGCTGCCGCTTCAAGGACTGCACCCACACCGTCGAGCCCGGATGCGGCATCCTGGAAGGCCGGGGGATCCACCCGCTTCGACAGGCGAGCTACATCCGGATGCTCTGCGAAATCCGCGCGCTTCCGAAAATATTTCGCCGCGAGGGCCGCCGGAACATCCGCGCCCGTTATCAGGAGCAAAAGGACGAGGAGGAGGATTAACGGCGTGGAGCGTCGCCCAGTCGTGTATCGAATCATCCAGTGGGCGGCGCGGTTCCTCTGCGTCGTGCTGTGGAGATTCCGAAGCCACGGGCTCGGCGGCGTTCCCCGCGACGGGGGGCTGATCGTGGTCGCCAATCACCAGAGCTTTCTGGATCTGGCCCTGCTCGGCGGCACGATTCCCCGGAATCTGATCTTCCTGGCCCGGGGGACGCTGCGCGCAAGCTGGGTCTATCGCGCGCTCACGTTTCCGTTCGACATTCTCGACCTGCGGCGGGGCGAGGGGGATGTCGCCGCCTTCCGGGCCATGATCGATCGCCTGCGCGAAGGCCGCGCGATCCTGGTCTTTCCGGAAGGGACGCGCACGCGCACGGGAGCGCTGGGGGAGCTTTCCCCCGGATTCCTGCTTCTGGCGGCGCGATCGGGGGCGAGCGTGGTCGCGGCGCGCATCACCGGAGCTTTCAGGGTCTGGCCGCGCGGAAGATCGCTCCCCCGAGGGGGGAGCATTCGTGTGGACCTCAGCCGGCCTCTGAGACTGTCGGGGCTTTCCCGAGAGCAGGCCCTTGACGTCGTCCGGAAGCACCTGGCGGGCCGCCGCTTGACGCGGCGGGTCGCCGGCGTATAATGCGTTCCGTTTTTCGCCTCGGCGGAGGCATTTGCGTCCGCCGGGGGCGTTTTTTTGGGGGTCGATCCCCATGAGGAGTGAGAGAACCGCGCATGGCCAATAAGAAACTCGTCGAATCGCTCTGCCCGAAAGTGGACGCCATCGAGGAAAGGGTTGAGCGCATCATGAGCGAAGTCAACCCGCAGCAGCTGCAGAAGATCTACGACGAGTCCATGCGCGAGTTCCGGGTCGACACCATCGTCAAGGGGAAGGTCCTGCGCACGGTCGGCGACGTCGTGCTCGTCGACATCGGCTACAAGTCCGAAGGCGCCGTTCCCAAGACCGATTTCCCGCGCCTCGACGACATCTATCCCGACGCCGAGCTGGAGGTGTACCTGGAGACCATCGAGGACGAAACCGGCCTCGTGCAGCTTTCGAAACAAAAGGCGGACCGGATCCGCGGCTGGGAGCGGATCATGGAGTGCAACCGGGAGGGCGACCCGCTCAAGGGCAAGGTCATCCGGAAGGTCAAGGGCGGCCTGCTGGTCGACGTCGGCGTCCCCGTGTTCCTGCCGGCGTCCCAGGTCGACATCCACAAGATCGAGGACATCGGCGAGTTCATCGGCAAGGAGATCGAGGTCAAGATCATCAAGATCGACGAAAAGCGGATGAACGTCATCGTTTCGCGGAAAAAATTCCTTGACGACCAGCGCCTCGAGGTCCGCAAGAAGCTTCTCACCGAGCTCAAGGAGGGCGTGATCCTCAAGGGGACCGTGAAGAACCTCTCCGATTATGGCGCCTTCGTGGACATCGGCGGCTGCGACGCGCTGCTGTACCTGTCGGACATCAGCTGGACGCGCATCCAGCATCCGAGCGATGTGCTCACCGTCGGCCAGGAGCTGACGGTGAAGATTCTCAAGATCGACCAGGAGAACCAGCGCATCTCCGTCGGGTTCAAGCAGCTCCAGAAGAACCCGTGGGAGGAAGTGCAGGCCAAGTTCCCGATCGGGACGCGGCTCAAGGGCAAGGTCGTCAACATCGTCCCCTACGGCGCCTTCGTCGAGATCCAGGCCGGCATCGAGGGGCTCGTCCACATTTCGGAAATGACGTGGACGAAGCAGCCCGCGCACCCGAACGAGGTCGTCAAGGCGGGCGACGAGGTCAACGTCTCCGTCATCTCGGTCAACGTCGAAAAGCAGGAAGTGGGCCTGTCGCTCAAGCAGGCGATGGAGAACCCCTGGGAGGTCATTTCGCAAAAGTACCAGACGGGCTCGGTGGTCAAGGGCGTGGTCAAGAGCTTCGTCAACTACGGCGCCTTCGTCGAAATCCCCGAAGGGATCGAAGGGCTGCTGCACGTGCGGGACATGTCCTGGACGAAGCGGCTGTCGCATCCGAACGAGATGCTGGAGAAGGGACAGGAAATGGACGTGATGATCCTGTCGATCAGCAAGGACAAGAAGAAGCTCGCGCTGGGTCTCAAGCAGCTTCAGGAGAACCCCTGGGAGACGACGATCCCGGACAAGTACGCCGAGGGCACCGAGATGACCGGGAAGGTCTCGAAAGTGGTGAGCTTCGGGGTGTTCGTCGAGCTGGAGGCGAACCTGGAGGGCTTGATCCACTCGTCGCGCATGGGCAAGACGCCGGAGGGTGCGCTCGGGCCGGGCGACGTAGTCGAGGTCCGCGTCGAAAAGCTCGATCTGAAGGAGGCCAAGGTCGGCCTGTCGCTGGTGCGGGTCATCGAAAAGGGTCCCCCGCTTCCGCCCGCGAAGGAGACCGCCGCGGCCGCGTCGACCTCCGAGGAGCCGGCCGAGCTCGCGGAAGCCGAAGAGGACGCGGGCGAATAGCCGGAGCGGCAAGCGTCGAGCTTGCAGCGGGACTCAAACCCCCTATCATGAGGGGGTGCTTCAGATCTCGTGCCCGGGCTGCGGCGAGAAGTTCGCGATTCATCCCGCGATGGCCGGCAAGCAGGTGCAGTGTCCAGGATGCAAGGCCGCCGTCGTTCCGGGGGGCGGGACGCGGTCGGTCGGCTCGGATGATTACACCGGGAAAGTCGAACTCGGCGCTCGCATAATGAAGGAGAAGGCGGCCGGGGAGGGGCGGAGGCCGCTCATGCTGATCCTGGCGGCGGTGGGAGTCGTTGCCTTGATCCTCGCGCTCTACTACCTCTTTTTGTCCGGTTGACGGGCCCCGCACTCCCGCCCGTTATGCTATAGTAGTGAAACAGCTCCCGGCGGCGTTATAATTGGCCACCGCTCGATGCCAGAGAACATACCGGACAGTAACAGCAGCGAAGAGGACATCCTCAACTACGACCTGCAGACCGCCGCGGACATCCAGAAGAAACTCATCCCCAAGGAGATCCCGAAGATCTCCGGGTACGACCTCTCGGCGTATTACCGCCCCTGCAAAAAGGTCAGCGGCGACTACTTCGACATCATCAAGCTCGACGAAAAGCGCTACGGACTGCTGATCGCCGACGTCTCGGGCAAGGGGTTGAGCGCCGGCTTCATCATGGCGCAGGTCCGCACTTTCATGCACAACAATCTCCAGGTGCTGGGGTCTCCCTGCCTGACCGCCGTCAGCCTGAACGACTATCTTCGCAAGACCATCCCGCACGGCATGTTCGTCACGATGTTCTACTACGTGCTGCACGTTCCGACGGGGAAGCTGGCCTGCGTGAATTGCGGCCACAACCCCCTCGTCTGGTATCAGTCGCTGTCCAAAGAGGTCAAGATGATCGGACAGCAGGGCATGGCGCTCGGGATCGCCAGCAAGGCCATCTTCCAGGAGACCATGCACGAGGTGTCGATCCATCTCGCGCAGGACGACATGGTCCTCATCTATACGGACGGCGTGACCGAAGCGACCAACTCCAGCGGCGAAGAATTCGAAAACGACCGCCTGGGGCTCTCGATCAAGACCCACGCGTCCCGCAGCGCGCAGGAGAGCCTGGAGTGGGTGATCCGCGACCTTTACAATTTCGCGGGCTCCACCAATCTCGAGGACGACGTCACGATGGTCGCCCTCAAGAAGGTCTCGATGGCCGCGGCCCCGCGCAACGAGGTCGACAAGCGGGCGTCGGACCGGCTCCTCACGATCGCGGAGGCGGCCAAAAAGACGGGGGTGTCGGAGGACACGATCCGGGAGGCCGTGCGCGGCGGGCAGATGCGCTCGCAGTTCGTCGAGAACGTGTGGGATTACATGGTGCCGGAGCTGGACGTGCTGCGTCTCGCCTCCAGCTTGGGCGACAAGAGCGTCCTCAAGCCGCGCGTGATGCTGGTGGGCGGGACCTCGAACTTTACCGAAATCCTGTCCCTGGAGCTCAAGCGAAATCAGAAGATCGAAACCCGCCAGGTCGGCGTGTCGCCGGACGCCATCCGCATGGCGCAGACGTTCGACCCCGGCGTGATCATGTTCGAGTTCGCCGAACTGAGCCCCAAGGTGACGCAGATCCTGTCCGACCTCAAAAAATCGTGCCCGGTGTCCGAATTCATGGTCTACATGGAAAATCCCGAATTCGTCACCAAACAGCCCGAGGCGGCGAACCTCTTCCGGCTTCTGAACGTCAAGCACATCTTCGACAAGCAAAAGGGGTCCCGGCCGGTCCTGATGCTGCTGTCGTCGAAGATCAAGGGGCAGATGGCGACGTAAGTCGGAAAACGAAAGGCGGAAAGCGGAAGACGAAAGGGATCCCGAACGTTAAGAAGTTTGGACCGTTTCGAAGGGGAACCGGATGACTCGATCGCTGGTAGGGGGGATCCTGCTCGGCGTCGCGGCGGCCGCGCTCGCGCAGGACGATCAACCCTATTACAACTCGTACATGGGCAAGACGCCGCCGGAGCTCGTCTCCGAAAAGGAGCACTGGCTGAACGCCAAAAAACCCCTCTCGCTCGAAAAGCTGAGGGGCCGCGTCGTCTGGCTGGAGTTCAGCTTCATCGACTGACCGAGCTGCCGGGTGATGGCGAAGAACCTGGCCAGGTGGCAGAAGGACTTCGCGGACAAGGGGCTCGTGATCATCGACATCGACGACGGCGAAGCGGACAGCCTCGAGAGGCTGCGCGGGCACGTCGAGAAGAGCAAGACGGCCTATCCCACGCTCTGGGACAAGAACTCGAAGAACGTGGAAAAGTACGGCGTGCAGGGCTTCCCGGCCTCGTACTTGATCGGCGTGGACGGAAAGGTCCTCTGGGAGGGCTTTGCCCCCGCGAAGATCAAGGAGGTCGAGGACCTGCTGAAGAAGGAACTCGCGAAGATCAAAAAGGAAGACCTGGAAAAGTGGAAAAAGGAGGACGAAAAGTAGTCCTCATTCGTCGATCGATGATCGTCAATCAGTGATTTCCGATTGTCGATTATCGATTGGACGCCGGCCCGAACTGCGTCGCATGCAACGTGGCGTAGAGGCCGCCCCGTTTGATCAGCTCGTCGTGGCGACCCTGCTCCACGATGCGGCCGTCCTCCAGGACCAGAATCCGGTCCGCGTTCCTGATCGTCGAAAGTCGGTGCGCGATCACGAAGGTGATGCGGTCCCTCTTTTGCCTCCCTCCTCGGGTGGCGTTTTCGATGGCCGCCTGAACCTGGCGCTCAGCTTCGGCGTCCAGCTGGCTCGTCGGCTCGTCCAGGATCAGCACCTCCGGATCCTTGAGCAGGGCGCGCGCAATGGTGATCCGCTGGCGTTCCCCGCCGGAGACCATGGCGCCCCGCTCTCCGACGAACGTGTCGTACCCCTGAGGCAGGCCCTCGATGAACCGGTCGATGTTCGCGGCGCGGGCGGCCTCCCGAACCTCGTCGAGGGTCGCTTCGGGGCGGCCGTACCGGATGTTCTCGAGGATCGAAGCGTTGAACAGAAAAGGGTCCTGTCCGCAGACCGCGATCTTCCGCGCAATGGACTGGCGGGTATAGCCCCGGATCTCCCGGCCGTTCAGCAGCACCCGCCCCCCCTTCGGGCGGGTGAACTTGAAGAGCAGGTCCACGAGCGTCGTCTTGCCGGCGCCGCTGGGCCCCACAATGGCGACGACCTCGCCGGGCGTGGCCCGCAGGCTCACCCCCTGCAGCACCGGTTCGTCGCCGTATGAAAAGTGAACGTCCTGGTATTCCACGCTTTCGATCGACGGGACCGGCTCCGCGCCCGGGTCGTCCGGCAACTCCTCTTCGGCTTCCAGGACCTCGAAGACGCGCTCCACGCCGGGAAGCGCCTCCAGGCAGGTGTTGAATCCGCGCACCATTTCGCGCGTCGGCGTCGAGATCATCGCGATCCCGAGCGCCAATTGCGCCACCGATCCGGCCGTCAGGTTGAGCTCGGTGAACCAGGCGGCGATGATGGAAACGACGCCGATCAGGATGAGGGCCAGGAACACCTCGACGATCGCCTCGCTCAGCGCGCGGATGCGCATGGCGGTCATGGTCTTCTTGAAAAAGCTGCGATTGCGGCCCTCGAAAGTTTCAAGCTCCCGGTCCTCGGCGGCGTGGGTCTTGATCACCTTGGCGCCGGCCTGCATCTGGACGAGCGAATCGGTCGACTCGCCAAGGTGGACATAGCTGCGGCTCTTGGCCTTCCAGATGCGCCGGCCGAGCGTGGCCACCGGCAGGATGAAGACGGGGGCGATGAGCACGAGCAGCCCCGCCAGCAGCGGGTTCGCGTCGATGACGACCCCGAGCCCGACCCCGATCCGAAGGGCGTCCATGGGCAGGTTGACGTAGAGGAACCGTGTGGCCGCCTCGACCCGGCCGGCGTCGTTGGTAACGCGCGAGAGCACGTCGCCGGCGCGACTTCGATAGAAAAAGCCGAGCGGCAGCAGCAGGAGCTTCCGACCGAGGTTGTTCCGATAGTCCAGGGTGATGCGCTGGATGACGTACTGCGAATACCACTCCTGGAAGTACTTCGAGACGGCGGCGACGATCGAAAGCAGGACAAGCCAGTAGGTGATGTCGATGAGGGTCGAGGGGGTGAACTGGTCCAGGAACGGGCGCGTAAAATAGGCGCGCCCGCGCTCGGCGGCGGTGGTGACGGCGACGAGCAGGATCGAGAGGACCAGAGGCCAGAAGTAATTCCGGTTGTAATGGAGGACCCGGTCCGCCACCTTCCGGAAGGAGGGCTTGCTCGGGTCGGCCATTCATCCCCGCCCGTAGGCGAGCTTCATCTCCTGGAGGCGCGCCCGGTATCGGCGAAGGTTGTCCTGGACGTCCTCGAACGTGTCGGCCCCGAATTTCTGAAGGAAAGCGGCCGCGATCTCGAAGGAGACCACGGCCTGGCCCACCACCGACGCCGCCGGCACGACGCAGATATCCGAGCGTTCGTACTGGGCGCTCTTGGGCTCCTTGTCTTTGAGATCGACGGTCCGCAGCGGCGTCCGAAGCGTGCTGATGGGCTTGCACGCCCCGCGGACGACGATCCGCTCGCCGTTGGACATCCCGCCCTCGATTCCGCCGGCGTTGTTCGTGTGGCGGCGGATCGAGCCCTCGTCACCCTTGACGATTTCGTCGTGCATCTGCGACCCCTTGCGTCGGGCCGCTTCAAAGCCGAGGCCGATTTCGACCCCCTTGACCGTCTGGACGGACATGATCGCCGCCGCGATGCGCGAGCCGAGTTTTTCGGACCAGCGGGCGTAGGTCCCCACGCCGGGCGGGACGTTCAGCGCCACAACCTCGAAGATGCCCCCCAGCGTGTCCCCTGCGGCGCGGACCTCGTCCACCTGGGCCTTGATCCGATCCTCGGCCTGCGGGTCGATCATGTAGAACATCGACGCCTCGCGGCGCCGGCGGATCTCCTCGGGGTCGACGAGCGTGAGCGAAGACTCGATGCCGCCGATGGCCCTGGCGTAGCCCAGGACGTCGACTCCGAACAGGCCCAGGAAGTGACCGGCGAGCGCTCCGGCGGCCACCCGGGCGGCGGTTTCGCGGGCGCTGGCGCGCTCGGACACGTTGCGGGCGTCTTCGGTTCCGTACTTGGCGGCGCCCGCCAGGTCCGCATGGCCGGGGCGAAGCTTGGTCAGCTCGGTCAGCTCTTCGATGTTCTGGACCTTATTGGCGATGCCGAAGGTGACCGGCGAGCCGATGGTCTTCCCGTGGCGCAGGCCGCTCAGGACTTCGACCTCATCCTTTTCAATCTTCATTCGGGCTCCGCGGCCGTACCCCCCCTGTCGCCGGGCGAGCTCCCGGTTGACGAAATCGACATCGATCGGCGTTCCGTAGGGAAGGCCGTCCACCACCGTGACGAGGCACTTGCCGTGGGACTCGCCGGCGGTGAAGTAGGTCAGCATGTGGGCCGCCCCATTATCGAGCCTGCCGCCGCCGGATTCAACGTCGCGATTTGGAACATTTATGCGAGGCTGATATGTTCCAAGTTCACTCGGAGACCCGGCGCAGCCCCTCCTTCGCCCCCGCGTGGGCGGGGTCCAGCTTGAGGACGTCGCGATACTCTCGGGCGGCCCTGTCCTTCCTGCCCTGGGCCTCGTAGCAGATGCCCAGGCCGTAATGCGCCTCCAGCGACTCGGGATCCAGTTCCAGCGCCTTGGAGTACGCGGTCTCCGAGCCCGAAAGATCCTTCAGCCTCAGCCTCACCGCCGCAAGCTGCAGATGGGCCTGCGAGCTGGCAGGGTCCAGTTTCACCGCGCGCTCGGCGAACGGCAGCGCCTCGTCGTCCCGCTTGCGCGTGTGCAGAATCAACGAGACGTTGAGCACATAGGTGAAATTGTCGGGGTCGAGCTCGGCCGCCTTGCGGAACCACTTTTCGGCGGCGGTGTAGTCGCGCGCGTTGGCGGTCGTCTCGCCGAGCTGGTTGTAGTTTTCGGGGAAGTTCGGGGCGAGCGCGGCCCCCTCTTCGAGCTTTTTCGCGGCCTCGGCGTACTTTTTCGCCCGCCGGAGCTCCGTCGACTCCTTGACGATCTGGGAAAACTGCGCCTGCTTGGAGGTCGTGGTCGGATTCGGATCGAAAATGCGGAAGCTGCGCATCGACGCGAGCACCAGCCCCTCGTAGCGCTCCGCCAGCTTTTCGAAGCAGGTCCAGACCATCGTGACCTTGCGGCCCGACGCGTCCACGAAATACCAGACCGCCTTGTACGAGACGAGCCCGTCGCTGTAGCTCGCCTGCGCCTGGCACGCCCGATGCTTTCCGAAATCCTCCAGCGCCAGAACCTTGAACTTGAGGTCCTTGACGTCGGTCTTGGTCTTGACCTGCGCCTCGTGCTTGTTGACGAACTCGAGCAGCTCGTCCTTGTTCGGCTCCAGGAAGATCTCGACTTTCGGGGTGTACAGGCCGTCCTTGGGGCCGGCGAAGGCGAGCGACGCCCCGGCGTCGGATTTGACCGGCTCCCACTTTTTCGGGAGGGTGATCCGGAAATTGATCCACGGCTCGCGATAGGTGTTCCCCAGCTTCGGCGGCTCCGGGGGAGGCGGCTTGGAGGGGTCCGGTTTCGCGGCGGGCGCTTCGAACGGCTTTTCTTCGATCCGCTCGATCTCGGATTCGTCGACCGTCACGACCCCGTAGCGGGTCTGGATCTTGACCTTGCCCCCCTCCCGCTCGATGACCTTGCCCTCGATCTGCCCGCCGCTCTTCAAATGGACGATGTCGAAGAGCAGGACGAGGAGGAGGGCGAGCTTCATGCCTTTTCCTTTTTGGACGACCGGAAGACGCGAATGGCATAGGCCAGGGTGGCGCCGAGCACGGCGGAAAGAATGATGACCACAAAAATGGGCGCCCTCATGGTCCAGAAGACGAAACTGACGTCAATGGAATCCCGATTCAAGATGATGAAGAGCAGAAGAAGGACTCCGCATCCGATCAGCAGGGCGAGCCTGAGCTTGTCCTTCATGATTCAGTCCTGCACGAAAATGCGGTCGCCGTCGACAAAGCGGGGCGTGAAGACGCTGAGCACGACCGCCGGCTCGGCGCCCGTCGATTCGAACGCGTGAACGGTCCCGCGCGCCACGAAGACGACGTCCCCGGGCGCCACGCGCATCTCCTTGTCTCCCAGCGTGAGCCGACCCTCCCCCGAGAGTACGCAGACGATTTCGTGGCTCTTCCGATGAACGTGCGCCTTGACCGACGCGCGCACCTGCACGACGTTGCAGGTGTGGACGTCGTCGCCGTGCAGCATCGTGATTTTCGCAGGCGCGGGGCCGACCGGATCCATTCGAACGAGGTCCGGGACGTTCGTCACCATCGACTGGGCCGCCATGCGCGGCGCGGCGCAGCCGGCGAGGAACAGGGCCAACGCGAATCTCATCAATGCCACCCGACCAAAGGATGGAGCTGGGGGATGACGTGGAGCGTGAGCCCCTGGACGCACCCGCGAAGCTCGCCCAGCCGCTCGGGCGAAGGGGCGCGGCTCTGCGCGTTCACCTCGGTGACCGGCGTGAAGACGATCGGGATCGACGGGTCGACGCGCCGCACGAGGTCCGCCGCGCGCTCGACCTCCGCGGGGGTGGGGGTCTCGGCCATCACCACCATTTTCACCTGGGCGGGGTGTCCGGCGGCGATTCTTACGCACGCCTCGAAATCGCCCCAATCGAGCCTGACGCCGGGCGTGGAGGGCGGTTTGAAGTCGAGCGAAAAGGTCTCGACGTGGCGGGCCACGCGCGCGAGCCGGTCCGACTGCGTGCCACTCGTCTCCAGGTAGACGGGCAGCGGCAGGCGCGGCAAAAGCGCCTCCAGGAAATCGACCTGCACCAGCGGTTCGCCCCCCGTGATGCTGACCGACTGCGCCCCCGGGGCGTGCCGCTCGACGGCCCGCAGGACTTCAGCCGCCGAAGCCGGATTCATGCGCTCCTCGAACCGCTGCGACAGCGGCTCGACCTCCTCGCGCCACGTTTTCGACGCGCCCCACGATTCGGGCGTGTCGCAGTAGACGCATCGGAGGTGGCAGATCGACAGCCGCACAAAGACCTGCCGGACGCCGACCCAGACCCCCTCGCCCTGGTAGGACGAAAAGATCTCGAGGAGATTGCCGGAGTCCTTCATCGGGAGAAGCCCGATTATTGCGCGGAGGGCCCCGCTGTCAAGCGGAGGTCGACGGATTTCAACCTCCCTCGTGATTCGCCGAGAACGCCCGGCTCGACCGCCCGCACGATTCGCAGCGGCCGCACGGCTTGGCGCGGCCTTCATAGCACGACCAGACCAGGTCCAGCGGCGCCTCCGCCGCGCGGCCGCGCGCGACGATCTGGCGCTTGTCGAGCGCGTTCACGAAGCTTTTCACGCGGACCCCGTTGGCGGTCGAGTATCGAAACGCGGCGTTGGCGGCGCGGATAAAGGCGGCGGAATTGTCCGGGAACGTGCGCGCCTCTTCGCGGTCAAAGCCGGTCACGACGAGCTTCGCCCCCAGCCCTTCGGCGACGGCCGCGGCGATATTGAGGAACACGCCGTTCCGGTTGGGTACCCACACGGCCGCGGCGGAACGTTTCGCCGCGCGAAGGTTGTCAAGTTCGGCTTCCGCGACTCGAGGGACGCCGCCCCTCACCAAGGCCGTGGAGGTAACGCCCGCCAGCCACGGCAGGGCGATTTCGCGCCACGGAATTCGATAGTGCCTGGCCACCGCACGTGAGGCCGCCCGCTCGCGGATCCGCGCCCGCTGCCCATAGTCGAAAAAGAGGGCCCGCACGAAACGGACGCCGGCCCGCCGAGCGAGCGCGACCGAAACCGTGGAATCGAGCCCGCCCGAGAGGACGGCCACCGCCTTCACGGACTCGACTATATCAGCTCGGCATTCCGGCGTCAGGGACACGAGCGTTCAAGCGGCTGGCGGAGGATCGCTTCGATGAAACTGTCGCTCCGGTCGCCGCGACCCTGCCGCTCCGCCCCTGCCCTCGCGATCCACCGCCGGGTGAACCGGCGGCGGCGGGAGCGTCTGACGCGCGTCGGGTTCTTTCGATTCTTCATACCCGGACGGTAGGCAAAGGGCGTGCCTCATTGAAGCGATGGATTGGCCGGGGAATTCCGGCCGACCGCCGGTCGACCGCTGACCCGTCGCCGAGCGTTGACCGGCTTGTCGCTATAATGCCGACCCATGGATTCGATCCGGTGCTTTGTGGCCGTCGAAATCTCGAAAGAGCTCAAGAAGCGGGTCGGCGACGCCATCGGCATGCTCGCCTCG
>Ga0187893_10010985_pt1 | contig 13290 bp, 7 predicted proteins | sample MA1701074metaG_FD_139574 | JGI IMG/M metagenome (GOLD analysis project Ga0187893, IMG submission 139574) | White microbial mat communities from a basaltic lava cave in the Kipuka Kanohina Cave System on the Island of Hawaii, USA - MA170107-4 metaG ...
CCTCCCACTTTGCCGCCGGGCCCGATGGGAATTTCAGCCCCGGCACTTCCCGTCACCTCAAACTTCAACTCCAAAGATAGATAGGCCTCATTCTCTCTGACGTTGAAATGCAATACGTTCCCAGCATCGTCTGCCTTCGAAAGTCCTTCCACATAGTCAAAGATCCGACCACCAGGTTTTTTTAGACGTAAACTCCCATCCCACTCGCCAGCAACCTTGAAGGTAAATTTCCCTCCAGGCAAGTTTGGCCTCTTCCATTCAGTGTCGTTTTGAAATTTCACACCAGAAACGGATTCGGACTCATCGAGATCCTTGAGCTTCTTGGCAGCTGCTTGAATAAATGGTGATCCCAGAACGTTGAGTACGGCCCTGGCGGTGTCTGGCTTGAGTAGCGATCGCAGGTCGGAACCTTCCTTGAGTTCCAATTGGTTATTACCCAGTTTGATCTTGAATGTGGTCATTCGGATCTCCTATTCGTGACCTTGAGTTCGTCGACCTCAAGAGAAGCATCATTCTGAAAATCTCGGAGTCTCCTGTGCAATGGTTTTAGAAGGGGTCTCGCATGAAATGCATTCAACAGGTTCTGTTATGTGGAGTTTCGTGGCGACCGAGCAATCTGCGAACTACAATTCAAAAACATCTGCTTTCACACTGCTCAGGTCAATCTTCCTAGCTTTGGCAGGAGCGTCATACACAACTAGCAGTGAGGCAGAGCTCTCCGAGTTCGAAAAAAGGGTCATACCTTCCGCGTGATCCGTTCCGGCATCATTTCCTTGTCCAAATGGCACTTCGAACAATTCTTGAAGGCTGGATGTTTCCACTAAACTGTCGCCTGAGGTTTTGATGGCATTCTTCCATTTGAAAACCTTAACAGGGACGTCCAAATCCATTGTTGGGCCAGCCAGAATCAGCAGATCAGTTCCCAAGATACAAAGTTCTCGAATACCCAAACCTCTGAGCGGCAAGAAATGTTTTCGGTATGGCCGATCTGCCGATCCAATCTTGCTAAGCTGCAGGCGCGACTTCTCGTGCACTTCAATCTCAAGTTCGAGAAGAAGCGCCCAGCCGCGCAGCACAGGTCCACGAAGACCTAAGAAGACTCGATCTCCAGTCACTGCCAGGCCTTCGATATCAAACCCGTTATCCTTCCCGGGAACTGCAAAGAAGCGTTTTAGGTGTTTGTCTTCTGCCAGAGCGTCCATGAGCTCGTTAGCATTCTTGGTGCGGGGCAAGAGGGCGGCGGGAACAGCCTTTGACGGTCGTCTACCGGTCTGGCCTTCAGCCTCCAATGGGATCCGGGCTAGAGTGTAGCGATTCTCTTCGAACTTGACGCTTGAGAGTTTGCCTAGTTTTTCTTCAGCGGTTTTATCCTTCTTTTTTGGCTCTCCACGCTTGAGACTGTGGGATCCAACCAGCCAAATAGCATCGTCCTGACAGTCGAGTCCTTCAATATCGATTTCTTGGTCGTCTCCTCCTGGCAAACTGAAAAGAGACGAGAGGAGAAACGAGGTATGGCCGCCAAACGTAGTGCCAACCTTTGCTGAGAGTCGTTCCAACCTGGTTCTCTCGTGAGAGGCCAGCCACAGCTCGCTTCCAACTCGGACAATGGCAGAAAGGGAATCTCGTAGCTGCTTGTCCTCTTCTGGAGGTTCGGAGGAAAACTCAAGGGTCACAGACCGATCGGAAAGCTTCATGAGACCTCCTTGATATCGATGTCGGTCTCAGCTGAGATTAATAACCATGGGTTCCTTAGTGTTGCTCCCGGACGGACTCTTCCGAATGATGTCCGCCAAAGCTTCGCCGGGTACCTGCTGATCACCAATGACGCGAACCGTCATGGAATCCCCATCAATTGTGACAAGCAGAAAGTGACATGCTGCACACCAGGACTGTGTGTGCACCTCCGCAAACTTTTTCGGAGTTTCCGTTCGGACCTTCCCGCCACCACCTGTCACGAAGTAGTCAATTCCGTCCGCCCGTGAATGTTGGAAGTTGTGCTCATGACCACTGAAGACCACACGCACGCCAGCTCGGCGGAAGAGTGGCAAGAGCTGCTCCATCTCTGGGGTGTTGAAATGCCGTGGTCCAGCGCAAAACGGAGGGTGATGCGAGAAGGGAATGCGCCATTTCGGCCCGGCGGAATCAGTAGTCACTGCCGGAAGAGCTGTTTTGAGAAACTCCAGGTGCTTCGGGATCTCAAAGAGTCTCCCCTTGAAACCGGAACCGGGCTCTTTTGAGGTATCAATACAAAGGAACTCGATGTCAGCACCATAGCGGAACCGATAAAACAATCCTGGATTGATTGAGGCCCGTCCACCCGCTTCCTCGCCGGCGAGTCGCTCGTGAAGGTAAAAATTGTCGAACAGCTGGGTCCGATCGTCTCGCTCTTCAGATTCGCTTGCATCGTGGTTCCCAATGCAAGGGTAGACTGGAACCCTATTGATGATGTAGCGATACGGCTGGTAGTAGGTGAAGTACCAATCATCGTCTTCGTCGCCTTGGGAACTTACTGGCAGACCTAGGAAAGTCTTTGCGTAAATGTTGTCGCCCGTGGTCAAGATGAGCCGGACACCGTCATTGACAGCTTGCTCGAGTGTCGCCGCTACTTCTTGCTGGCGCCTGTCTTCATCGGAAGGCTTCTTGATCCCTCTCCCAAAATCTCCGATTACCGTGAAGGTCAGCCCTCCACATGGCTTTGTTGGATCAGGGTGCGTGCGAAAGCGATTGTCATAACGGTGGCCAACGCGCTCTAGGCCTTGATGGTCATTGGCAGCCACCCAGTCGCGCCGCTCGCCCGCTGCCCACTCCTCACCATTGACGATTACACGGTAGGTGTATTCAGTGTCAGGCTGAAGGCCGGAAAGCCAACAGTGATTCGCGGTGGAAGTGGAAGCTGAGGAGATGAGGGTTTTTTTTGAGGCATCGAAGACTTCCACTGTTGCAAGCCCCTTGGCCGCATAAGTCTCGGAGCTTTCTCCAATAGTTTGCCGGCGGGGAGGGAACACCTGGCTCAGGGCACTATCGTCTACGAGTTTGAACGAATCCTCGTTCTGCTTGACCTTGAAGAAGAAGGCACCCCAGGAGATTAAGGCAGACTTGTGCGTCAATCCAGCGACGCAAAGGAAAGGTTCAGAGTGAAATTCTGGCATTCTGCCCTCCTTGAGAAGTAGCGAAGCAACGCCCAGGAGCACCCCAAGGCCGACGAAATAGACCATCCGGAGGTGGTTCTATGCGAAGACCCAGTGGCCGCTTCTGCCGACAAGCATTGCCCCGATGAACCATCGAGTTGATGCCTAAATTAGAAACTGATTAGGGAAAAATCTGGCAGACACTAGCACGTGAAATGTAAGGGCTGCAACAGACTTTTCGTCGCCGGTAACAAAAATAGCCCGGTTGTGAATGGCTGGAGGTGATAACTACAGGTAAGCCATTTTTTGATATGATCTGGAGAATTCCAGATGGGATACAAGTGAATGGAAGGCCCAATGATGCGTTTAGACCACCGACAGGGGCCGACGACCCGTTCGCCACTGCCCCAAAACGAGGTGTAAACAGGGCTCCAAATGGCCAAGCCGACGTCGTCAACTACCGGCACACGCAGGCGGACTGGGTTCGAGAGACGCGGTACACCGTTCTCGTTGCCGGAGGAGGGCAGGTCACGATTAGCTTCCGAGGCTTTCGCGCAGTAGGCCTGTTTCAGACGAAATCGAGAGAATCCAAGAGGCGACAGACCTGCAACGGCTGGTGATCAGCAGAGACTACTATGACACTCCGGATTGTTGGGAAATGTACCGGGCGCTGGACAGAGATCCAGGTTTGAGCCAAGGACTCGTGCTACCGGTGCCTGCTCTTGCCACGGATGGCCTTGATAAAGGGATCACGAGTAGTGGCCGGTTGATGTAGATTGTTCCAAAACTGGAATCACTACACTAGCAACTGCCATGGACCTACCTCAGTTAGCTCACGTGGGTGCATAAGAAGTGTGTGTGCAAGAACGAAAGCCTGCTTTTGTTTTTCTGAGCTACAAGCGGAATGCAGAGCCTGATGAAACGCTCGTCAAGAGAGTTCACGACGCACTGACCGCGCTCGGCCATTCAGTATTCTTTGACCAAGAGATTAGAGTAGGCGAGCAATGGGACAACAAACTAGAAAGCGAAATTCGGCAGTGCGACTATCTCATTGCTTTCCTCTCGCCAGAGTCTTCTACCAGTAGATGGGTGGAAGCAGAGATCGAATTCGCTCTCAATCAGGCAAAGAAGTCTAACGGTAAGCCAACACTGCTGCCTGTGAGAGTTTCTTTTGACGGACAGTTGCCTCTCGCACTGGATGCCCTTCTTGGCTCAATCCAGCATGCCCATTGGCGAACCGAAAATGACACTGAGGACCTGATACAGCAACTTCGGCTCGCTATTTCCGGACAACCGGATCCGCCTGTATTACCAGGACCGCAGCCTTTAGAAAGGCCCTGTCAACCACCGAACGGTTCGATTCCAGGTCCGCCCATCGCGAAGACCGCAAACGAAACCAGCGACAATCTACCTGATAGGATCAGGGATGTAAGAAAATGGAGTCGGTTTGTGAAGAGCTTGCCATGGTGGGGAAAAGCCACGGTGGTAGCTTTGTCGCTGGCAGTAGGGCTGCTGTTTCTAGGTGAATGGACAGGAATTTATTCCCCGAAAGAACGCCTGAGAGCCGTGTTCATGAGTTTGGCGATTCGCTTTCATATGGTTGCTCCCGAGGCATGGGCTGGGCACGTCTGGATGGATGCTGGGAATGAGATGTTTCCCTTTCAGATTGCAGATTGGAACGGGGCAAACAATAGGTCCCTCCGCGAAATCAAGGAAAAAGTCTTAGTCGGTGATCAGTCAAAGGAAGTGCTCAAGAATTTCTTAACGATTTTTTCGAATGAGCTAGTCCGCTACAAATTGAAGGATAGGAGTCAGAGTCTCCGCAACTTTCTTCTCAGTTTTACCATCAGGGTTCTACCGGGTCAGAAATCGATCTCCTGGATTCTAAGGATGCAAGAGAAATACAATAGTTTCTATCGCTTCCAGCTGACTGTAGCTGACCGGTGTGGCGTTCAATCAACATTCGAGGGATTCGAATGCATAGGAGACAAAGGATATGACTGCAAGCAAGGTAGAAAAACAATTCTCATGGGAAAGGATACTGATTTGAAGCTCCAGTCAATGAGAGAGAAGGATAGGCTCACGGTTATTATTGATGCGGACGCAAACTCATTTCACCACTACTTTCAAATTACACCCCATCTTCCCGAGGGGTGCCCGGGACAAAGCTGGAAAATGGAATCTCAATTATTCACGGCTAACGCCACTCGATACCTCGATTTTGGTGACTTTGGATTCTGGGTACCTAAAGGAGGCTCGGAAATCAGAGTTGCACGAGTCGAAATTTGTGCTGACAAGGATCGAGAATCACTGCTCAAGCGATGCGGGGACCTTGTGGGAAATATCCGTCACTAAAAACAAGAAGTGGCCATGATATTTGTATTTCGAGTTCTCCAATCTCTCGTGGCAGCCAGCTTGATTTGTGCCCACGGAAGCACTTTTGCCTCCAACAATAAAGGGGACCTCACCGGAAAAGTAGTGGATTCCGGCAAGAATCCAATATCTGACGCTGACATCCTCATTACCTGGCTCGAGCGCTTCGAGGAAACCATTCCCCCCAAAATCAGCGAGAGCGACGGTAGCTTCAGTGTTAGCCTTCCACACGGATCTTATAGCGTGACCGCGTGGAAAGGGACACCTACGGGTTGCTGGTTAAGCACCAAGACTACTACAATAAGTGCGAACAAGAAAAACAGCATTGATCTAACAGCGGATCCTTCTCCTTGTCTAGGCCAAGGATCAATGTCTGAGCCTCGTTCGGGAGGAAGCTTCCTGTTGCACCTTCCTGCCTTGTGGCGTTTGAGGCCGTTCTTCAACCCCTTCCAGGGCTCGTCATGGGAGCCAAAGTATGCGGAGCTTAGCGGCAGTCGAGACAGGTCCGACAAGAAACCCGTAGAAATCAAGGGCGTTGTTGAGGGTAAGACACAGAGTTCGGCCCTTCTGATAATTAGGGACTTCTCTACAAGTCGAGAGGTGGCGCGAATAAAAACAGATGCTAGCGGACAATATGTCATGTCTTTGCCTCGGGGAGCTGATTACCTGCTTCTTGCTTTTGCAGTCGACTATCAGTCTGCAGTGTTTGTGCTGCGGGTGGCGAGAAACGGTTCAGTATCGCTCGTCGACAAAGCCGGCAAGGTAACTGGTGCCGAAAGGATAAAATTGGAGATCGAAGATCTTGTTCAACCGCTAGAGTCCAGTAACTACTCGCGCTACTTCAATTTCAATGCTTCTGCTATCGAGGCTCTCCCGCTGTCTGGCACTCGCCGGATCGACGATCTGGCATTGTTGTTGCCGGGCGTGGCTCCTGCTCCCGCTACCTTCGGTAAAGTGGGACCTAGTTTCAGCCCGACGGTTGGCACTGCGGGACAGTTTGCTTCCAACGGGCTCAGGAGTCGTGAGAACAATTTCACCGTGGATGGGTCGGACAACAATGACGAGGATCTCGGCGTGAGGAGGCAAGGCTTCGTTGCCCTGTTCCCCCAGACAATTGAAAGCGTTGCCGAGTTTCAAGTGATTACCCTGTTGGCGGACGCAAGGTTCGGGCGCAGCATTGGGGGGCAGGTTAACGCTCTCTCGAAATATGGCCAGTCTCAGTTTCATGGCACTGCCTATGGCTTTGTCACCGGATCGCTATTCATGGCGCGAGATTTCTTCGACCTGACGAGGAACAGCTACCAGGGTGAGGCTCGCGAACGTATCCCTCTGACAACCAATGGTCGGTTGGAGGGGAGTCCGGTGCGTCTTGATTTGGGAGCAGGAGCAATTTCAGGATTGCATGCAATTAATGGTTTGGGATTTCAAGCAAATCCGATAGGCGGGGAAGATTCGTTTACACGAGCAAATGCGGGGTTTGTTTTCGGAGGGCCCATTCCGCGAACAAAGGGGTTCATCTTTACTTCGTTCGAGCGACAGACAGTTCACTCGGGACAGGAAACACATTTCGCGGTTCCTACTCTGCAACAGAGAGGGCTCTTTGAAAGGGGCGACAAGGGATTGGGATCGACCGAGAACGCAGCCTATCCAGCTTCGCTGGAAGGCAACGCGATTTTTAGCCTTTATCCGTTCCCCAATAATCCGCTGGGCCCATACGGACCAAATACGTTTACACAGAATCTTCCTGCGGACGGTTTGAGCAAGCAGTTCTCCGTCAAGGGCGACTACCAATTCAAGACAGCGCACATGTTGACTTTTCGTTACAACTACACGAGCGAAAATAGCGTTCTTCCGTCGACCGGAGGCGCCCTCTTCTCTTCGCTGCGGCCCCAAATCAAAACCTACAATGGAGCACTTTTCTTTAATACTACTTTCTCGAAATGGTGGAACACTTTTCGCTCTTCGTTCGGCAGAACGAATGCCACCTTTGATGAAGTGAGAGATCCAATGCTGTTGCCCGCCTCGGAGTTCTCCAACTATTCATTCTTGCTCAACGCTCCACTATTTCTCAATCTCAGCTCTCCACAGTCAGAGCAGCCTCGCTTGGTGTCGGCGTCTTCATCAGAAGGACTGAGGCAGCTAGGGCTGCTGGGCTTATCGGCGGATACACTCACTACCGACAAGATCAATGGACCCTTGGGACAGCTCAAGATCGCTGGATTTAGTCCTCTCGGAATAGACGTGTTCCGTTTTCCGCAGCGCAGGTTCCACAGCACCGTCCAATTTGCAGACACGATGACTCTGGTTCGTGGTAAGCACACGATCATGGTAGGCTTTGATCTTCGCCGTGTTTACTTGAACAGCACTGTGGAGAGAAACGTCCGCCCGCTGGTCGTGTTCCACGGAATCCGGCGGATTCCTGAGTCGGAGATTCCAGTGAATCAGCCTTGTGGCGGCATTTTCGGGTGCCCTGCTGCAGGCCCTTTGACCATCCCTGACGTTGATGATGTGTTTTCTGGTACAACCCTGGCGGCAGCAGGCTCGCCAGTCGGGGTGTTTCGCACGCTGACGGCCGATCCCGACCTTGGACTGAAGCTTCGCAGAACGAACGGTGAGTATTTCATTCAAAACGAATTCAGGTATAAGCCAAATCTCCAACTTCATTTCGGCGCTCGAATAGCTGGAAGTCCACTTCCGAAGGACGTGGACCAGCGCTTCCTGAGTGCGTTCAATTTTGACGAACTCACCAGGCAGGCTTTGGAAGTTAGGTCCCGTCCAAACTGCGACGCAAGATGCCAAGCGATTGTGAATTCCTTGCAGAGAACCTTCCCGGCTAATTTTGGCAGTACGTTTGGAGCAGATCCTAGCGAGTTCGACCCCCGCTTTGGCTTTGCCTGGAGTCCGAGCTGGGCTAGTAAGATGGTGCTTCGTGGTGGCGTTGGAGCCTATTCCAGTACCTTTCCTGCCATCATCATCAATGAAGCTCGAAATGTATTTCCTGGTTTTTTGCCTCTAAATTTGGGTAGACAAACAGATGTTCGAGATCCGTTCAATCCCCGGGGAGTCTTGTCCCGTTACCTCCGGGATGGCTCGCTAAACCATTTGGTCCAGGCTTCGGGGCCAAACTTTAATCCCATATCTTTTCTGGCACTGGATTTACGGGTCTTGGAACCGACCCTTGCGATTACGGTGCCGGGAGAGAATCTTAAGAACCCATCGGCTTATCACTGGGGAATAACAGTCGAACGAGAGCTGGCAGCGCAGACCGTAGGAACCTTGTCTTATGCCGGCACGATTGGACGGAAGCTATTGCGTGTGGCTACTCCAAACTTTGGAGCTTACCGAAGTCAACTTCGTTTTCAAGGCATTACGGCTCAACCAGGGCAGTCACCGTTTCCATTGGCTCATATTACCCTCTTCTACCCTGGTGTGCAGCTGTCGCGAGATTTCACCAATGCCGAATCATTTGTTCCAGTTCCGATTACTCGCCTCGAAGGCACGGCTAATTCTCGCTATCATGCCCTCCAAGCTGAGCTTCGTAAGAGCTATCGGCAAAGGTTCTACTGCAACGTCGCGTTCACCTACTCACACGCTATCGATGAGGTATCGGACTTCTTCGATCTGGGTGGAGCCTTTGCGCTTCCGCAGAATAGTCTGCAACGAAGCGAATCCGGCTCCGCCAATTTCGACGTACGACTCCGGTCCGTAACGACCTTTGCCTGGGACTTGCCGAGCTTTGTGGGGACAAAGGCCGCACAGGGGTGGAAAGCGCGAGTCTTTCAAGGCTGGCAATTGGCCGGGATCTACACAGCCCAAACCGGTCAGCCATTCACAGTTAACAGCATTGTGGATTCCAATTTGGATGGCAACGCTACTGATCGTTTGGCGACAACACAGGGGCTGATCACTGATCCTTTTCGAGGAGACCGGCGAATCAAGCTGTCAGTGGCACCCGGGCTCGATCTCGCTTCGCTCCTGGCTCCCACGGGTCATGACGGACTTGTTGGTCGAAACACTTTCAGAGCGACTGGCATTCAGAATCTGGACCTCGCCTTGGTTAAGAAGGTACCCCTTGGTCACAATCACACTTTGCTATTCCGTACGGAAATGTTTAACGCGTTCAACCGGGCCCACTTCGGCATTCCAGTGCGGATTCTTGAACATCCTTCTTTTGGTAGATCCGTGAGCACTGCTTTGCCCCCCAGAACGATTCAATTTGCTTTGAAATACTCCTTCTGATCGGAGCCTTGAGGCAATGTGGCAGCCAAGCCTGCTCTTGGCCAAAAAACCCGATCGAGCAGGTTGGACTCAATCCAGAATAGACGAGCCATTCCCTGGGTGAGGGGTTTTGCACAACGAATTCGTGAACCACCTTTCGCAACGAGCCTTCTCTGAACAGGATCATCCGCTCCAAACAGGATTCCTTGATGGTTCTCACGAAGCGCTCGGTGTGAGCATTCAAATTCGGTGAGCGTGGCGGCAGTTTCACGCATTTCACTCCGCTGCTCCCAAAAGTCTCCAAAAACTCTGCCGTGAACGATGGGTCTTGGTCATGGATCAAGTACCGTTTCCCGACCAGGAAGCCTGCCTCAGCATCGCTGAGGTTGCGTTCCATTTGGCTCATCCAGAGCTCATTTGCCAGCTTGGCCAGTCCGGCTGTCTCCACCCGTTGTGTCGAAAGGTCGATTGGGAAGAGCACCAAGAATGCCTCTGGCGTAGCAACACTTGATGGCGAAGCATCAGGGGATACTTGACGATTGACCTACACGCTGGTATCAATCTCAGAGCTGAAAGGGATTGGATGATGGTTCAAACTGCGGTCAGAGAGGATACGGACATCCTGAACTACTGTGCGCATTATATTGCACGGGATAGCACCGATCCGCGACACAACTTCGGGCAGTACGATCCAGCTGACTTCCGCGCCCGAATTTGCGAGCCGTGGCGGTTTCCCATCATTGATGGCCACAGCGACGGCCAGGATTTCATCACCAGTTATAAGTTCAATGATGTGACGTTTGTCTTCGCGTTGCAGTCGCAGTTCCAGCCGCCTCGGACAGTTGGCGTCGTGGGAACCTTCGCCAATCTGTACGAGCCGCTACCGCTGCGCCGTCTGAAGTTCCAGGATCTCGAATTGCCCTACTACGCCATCACGGTCGTCGTGCCCAAAGGCGAAGTGCATACGTACAAGTTCCTTGTCGACGAGCGGCCCCAGCTCGACCCGATCAATCCGCAGCTGGCCGTGCTCGACAACCGCCGGACCTGGTCGCGTTTTTTCACCCAAAACTGTACTCAGCCAATCAGCCTGGAACGTTGGGAATACGCGCTGCTCCAACGCTTGACCGATCACATTCTCCCGTTTCGGACACAAGAAGGGCAACGGGCGTTGCAGCAGAATCTGGTGGCGAAAACGTTCCTGCTCGACGAATCGGTCGGCGCGGTCAACTTCATCGACAAGCTGATCAGCCGCGAGGAGAACCAGTACTTCGACGATTACAAAACGTGTCTCGAACTGATCGACCGCGTGCTGCGGCAACGCAATCCGTTCGAGGAACCGGCGGTGATGTCGAAACAGCTATTCGTCGAACTCTACGACCAAATGGGACGCAATACCGTGCCGGGCTGGGATTACGGCCGCTATGACAACCCGAGATTTTTTCTTCAGTTGCTGCGACGGCACACTTACACGGGCGCGTTCTCTCATCCCAAGTACGGCGGCAATACGCAGGGAGCGGGCTGGGCCTATCTTGAAGAAACCTATCGCGGGGCGGGGGACAAAACGCCGTTCGACTGGCGCCGTGCCATCGAGCGGCCGCTCGGGAACGATCCCGATTACCACGGTTGAGATTCCGAACGATTGGGAAGTCGGTATGCGCGACCAGTTTGACTTGGTGATTATCGGGAGCGGCGCGGGAGGCGCGCCGATCGCCAACGTTCTCGCCCAGGCCGGCAAGTCGGTGCTGATTTTGGAAAAAGGGCCGCTGCTCGGCGCCCAGCACCAGAACCCGCGCAGACTGAGCGATTACAAACGCGACGAACTGCTGGCCACCGGGAGCGAGAAACGAATTCAGCATCCGACAGCCAATCAAGGAGAATCGTTTTACACGAGCCACGTCGAGCCAGATCTCAACGACGAGCCGCACATTTACCGGGGCGCCGATGGACGCGATCGCGTGACCATCGAAGGCTATACGGCTCAAGCCGTTGGGGGCGGCACGAATCTGTACGGAGCCGTCTCGTTGCGATTCACTCAGGACGATTTTCGACTCCGTTCGTACAACGACGGCCGCACCGATCTCCGTAACGATCCTAACGGCGACGTCCAGCGCGAGGTGCGCGACTGGCCGATCAGTTACGACGAGTTGGAGCCGTACTACTGCCAAGCCGAAAAACTCATCGGCATCAACGGCACACGCTTGAACCAAGCCAAGGGGTTCAGTGAGGACAACTACCAGACACCGCTGGAACCGAATCCCATCAGCCGCTTCGCCGAGATCGGCATGGACGCGCTAGGCATGGCCCGCTACCGCACGCCGCTGGCGGTCATCACGCAGGATCATACGTCGAGCGGCCGGAAGTCGTATCCCCCGAAAGCCGGTTTCGTCAATCGCTACGGCGATCCGCTAGGGTTGAAGTCGAACACCTGGGTGTCGCTCTTATGGCCGATTATCCGGCGAACCGATCTGGAGCTGTGGCCGAATTGCGTCGCCACGCATCTCGGGATCAACGGCGCGCAGGTCACGAAGGTCCACTACCGCGATCCGGGCGGTGCAGCGCGCACAGTTGTAGGAAATGTCGTGATCGTGGCTTGCTCGGCGATCGAGTCAGTGCGGCTGCTGAAACTTTCTGGTGAGATCGATCCGGCGTTCGGCGCGCGCATCAACTCGAATGGCTTGCTGGGCGCGTACTTCCTGACGCATTGCTTTGGTGGCGCGGAGGCAGTCATGCCGGGTCGCTACGATAAGTCGATTTCGCTCGACAGCGACTGGGCGACCGATTTCTGCGCAAGTCACGACTTCATCCGGAGCAATGGGCTCTGGGCCGGCGGCGCGATCTACAACAACACGTCCGATCAGGCCCTGCCGATTTCGCTGGCTCGCACCCACGGCAGTCAGGATCTCGACACGATCTGGAAAGCGTTTGTCGACGACACGGGCATGACTGGCGAAAACCTCAGCGCCTGGCTTGGCGCCAACTTCGGCACGCGGCTCTCGGTGAGTTTCATGGCCAACCAGGTGCCCCAGCGCGGCAACCGCATCGAGCTGCATCCGAACATTCGCGACAAGTGGGGCCGCAAGGTCGCCTACATCATTAAGGACTGGCACAGCCACGACCGGTACCTGATGGACACGCTGGCCGAACAGTGTGCGCGGGTGCTTCGGTACGGCGGGGACGGTGGGAACGGCGGCTATCCCGTGAGCGAAAAAGGGGGCGTCTACCTGGCCGAAAACGGCCTCGTGCGGATCGCCAACCATATCCTCGGCGGAGCCCGGTTCGGCGCCCACGAAAACGATTCGGTGCTGGACAAAGACTGCCGCGCCTGGCGCTTCGACAATCTGTACGTCACCGATGGATCCTTCATGCCGACCAGCGGCAGCGCCAATCCGACGCTGACGATCCAAGCCAACTCGTTTCGCGTGGCCGAAATTCTCACTACCAGGATTTAAACCATGGATCCAAGATTCAACGACATCTTCACCGATCCGGAAAACAGCGTCTTCCGCGTCGTTTTCTATCCAGACCGCATCTATCATGCGACATATCTGAACGCCACTCGCAGCCGACGTTA
>Ga0187893_10010986_pt1 | contig 13290 bp, 12 predicted proteins | sample MA1701074metaG_FD_139574 | JGI IMG/M metagenome (GOLD analysis project Ga0187893, IMG submission 139574) | White microbial mat communities from a basaltic lava cave in the Kipuka Kanohina Cave System on the Island of Hawaii, USA - MA170107-4 metaG ...
CAGCCGGCACGCCAGCCGCCCCCGCCGCGCGCCACGCCGCGGTCTTTTCATTGAGTCACCCCCCCGCCCGCCCGTCGGCCATCGGCTGTGGCGGCAAAGGGCGTGCCGCGCCCCCCCGCCTTGGTTTCCCCCCCTGGACCCCCCCTTCCGAGGCGCCCCCCCGCGTGCCCCTCGCCGGCGAGGGTGAACAGCGTGGAGCCGGCGAGGGTCACGCGAAAGGAATCCCCAGGGGGGGAAACCCATCTTGCGCCAGGCAAAGCCTGGGGAAGGAGAAGGAGTGACGTAGCCACTACCGAAACCTTTCGTAGCGGACCCAGCGGGTGTGAGCCCCGCCCGGTAAAGGCTGGCCACCAGCCGGAGAGCGAGTCTTGCGTGGAGGTGGGGCGACCCACCCTGCGAAGCGTAGACAGCGAGCGTGAAAGCCGCGTGATTGAGCCTCGAAAAACCCGCATCGGGAGAGCCGGCGCTTGATGGGAACCGCCGGCCGCACGTCCGCGCCGCAACGGCCTGGCGCGGGGGTCTCCCCGGGGTCGGAGAGCGCAGCGAACACGCAAGGGTCCGCCCAGGAACCTGGGAGACCCCGCCGTTCCCGTGGAGCACTGGCTGGAGGGGCGACCAGCGATCAAACGCCCAGGCTCACGGCCGCAGGCGCCGGCCACCGTGAGAGCGAACGACGGGCGTCGACCACGGTACCGCCGAGCGAACGCAAGGGAGCGAAGCGGGAAGGACGGTGGGGAGTCGGAGCGTCTTGGTAGTACCGACGAAGCGGGGGAACCGACCCGAGGGACCCCGTAGAGGGAAGCAAGGCGCCGGGGACACGGAACCGCGGGAGGGAAAGACCACGGAGCCACTGACCTCCGGCTCGGTCTCCACGAGACTCCAGCGGATAGCAGAGCTGGCGCGGGAGGACCCGAAGCGGGCCTTCCGGAGCCTGGCCCAGCACATCGACGTAGAGCTACTCCATGAGGCGTTCCGTCGCACACGCAAGGACGGCGCCGTGGGGGTGGACGGTCAGACGGGGTGCGAGTACGAGGAAGGGCTGGAGGAGAACCTCCACTCGCTCCTCGACCGCTTCAAGTCGGGCCGGTACCAGGCCCCTCCGGTACGCCGCACCTACGTGCCCAAGGGCGACGGGAGCGAGCGTCCCATCGGGATACCGACCTTCGAGGACAAGGTGCTCCAGCGCGCGGTCGTCATGGTCCTGGAAGCCGTGTACGAGCAGGACTTCCTGCCTTGCTCGTACGGCTACCGGCCCGGCCGTTCGGCGCACCAGGCGCTCGAAGCCCTCTGGCGTGAGCTCATGGCGATGGGTGGGGGCTTCGTTCTGGAAGTGGACATCAAAGGCTTCTTCGACTCGATTCCGTACTCCCAGCTTCGAGGGATTCTCGACCAGCGGGTGTGTGACGGCGTGCTGCGTCGGACGATCGACAAGTGGCTTGCCGCCGGCGTCATGGAGGATGGAGCCGTCAGCCACCCCGACGCTGGCACCCCGCAAGGGGGAGTCGTCTCGCCGCTTCTGGCGAACATCTACCTCCACGAAGTCATTGACCGCTGGTTTGCAGCGGACGTGAAGCCACGGCTCGCCGGGCGTGCCTTCATGGTCCGTTTCGCGGACGACGTGGTCATGCTCTTCGCGAGCGAGCGCGATGCGCGCCGGGTGATGGACGTGCTGCCGAAGCGACTCGGCCGGTACGGCCTCACCCTCCATCCCACCAAGACCCGGCTGCTGGGGTTCCGTCCGCCGACGGGCGGGACCAGGCCGCCGGCCACCAAGGAGAAGGGCAGCTTCGACCTGCTCGGGTTCACGCACTTCTGGACCCGATCGCAGCGAGGCTCCTGGACGGTGAAGCGCAAGACGGCGGGCAAACGCTTCGGGCAGGCGGTCAAGCGGGTGTGGGAGTGGTGCCGTACGCACCGCCATGCACCCGTGCCCTGGCAGCACGAGCAGCTCGTGCGGAAGCTACGCGGACACGACGGCTACTACGGGATCCAAGGCAACTACGACGCGCTGGTCCGCTTCCGTCTCGAGGTGCGACGGGCCTGGCGGAGATGGCTCGACCGCCGCTCCGACAAGGCCCACATGGCGTGGGAACGCTTCAACCGTTTGCTGGAGCGCTACCCGCTACCGAAGCCGGTGGTCCGTCACCGGCTGCGGCCGTCCGCAGCGAATCCGTGACCTGACGAGCCGGATGCGGGAAATCCGCACGTCCGGATCCGTGGGAGCCCCGGGCGGGTAACCGCCCGGGGCCACCCGGCCCCCCACGCGCATCGATTAAGGCGCGTGGGGCCCCTGGGGGGGGCTTTGCGCCGACCACGGGCCCCGGTCGGGTCCACGCGCGCGATGGTGAAGATGGACGCGCGCGTGAACGCACGCCCTTTGCAGAGCTGGCTTCTGGCTGTGGCTCCCGTCCGCCCCCCTCAAGGGGGGCTCCCTCAACGAACAGCAGGTCCGCCTCGACGACGGCGAGGAAGACGTCGAGGCGGTCTTCAACCAAGCGGCTTGTGGCTGCTGGCGGCTCGCCCCATTCAGGGGCTCGCCTCTGGCTGTGGCTGCGTGCTTGACGAACAGCAGGTAGGCCGCGGCGATGAAGAGCTCGGCGCCGCGGCCGGCGTCCTTGAGTCGCGAGCGCACGGGCCAGCCGCGCGCCGGCGTCCCCGGCAAGGTCGTGCACCGCCGTCACACGGCCGGCATTCGCGCGCTCGCGAACGGCGCGGCCGGGGCTCGTCACCCGTGCCGCGCGCCCTTGGTCATGAGGGCGCGCGTTCACCGACGTCGTGAGCTCTCTGAAGAGAGGCCCGGCCGGCGGCGCTTAAGGCCAGCGCTTCGCGATGAAGCGGTCGCCGTCCTGCGTTTCAACGGGTCCCTGGTCAAGGAAGGGTGCGACGGTCCTCCGGTCGCCCACATTTGGAGCGCCGGATCGGGCGGTGGGCCCGCGCCGTCGTCGCGCCCACGTGCAGTACAGGAAGCGGCGTGCGCGTGTCATGGCCACGTACAGAAGGCGTCGCTCTTCGCTGAGGTCTTGATCCGGCCTCGGGATGAGGCCCTGCTCGCAGCCGATCACGATGGTGCCTTCCACGGTGAGTCCCTTCGAGCCGGCCATGCTCATGAAGCGGACGCCGCTCTGCTTGGCCTGGGCGATGTCCTTGCCCAGGGGCGCGATCTGATTGAGGAAGCGCGACAGGTCCACACCAGCCTCGACCACGCGGTCCAGCTCGACGACGATCGCGGCCAGCTCGTCCGAGAACGCGGGCAACACCTCGTCAACGGGCTCCAGCGAGACAATCCACTCGCCCCATCCGTCATCCGGCGTCTTTCGTGGGACCTTGATGATCGCGAGCCACTCCTGTGCGGCGGAAATCGCGGCTGCCGCTCTCGAGCGCGCCGCCTTGGGCGAGTCGGGGAACCCGGTCTCTTGTCCGGCGAGCAAGGTCTCGCCAAACCTCTTCCGGGCTGCCCGCGCCTGCTGGTAGATGGATTCGACGAAGGTCTCTCCCACTCCTTGAGTGAGACGGAGGATCGTGGCCCAGGCCAGCGAGTCTTCCGGCTGGGTCAGCAGGCGGAGCATTGCCATGCGGCGACGATTGGCGTCTTCGGCGAGCGCGCGGCGGACGACGTCGGGGTCAGACGTCGGTATCGCGAGGTCGGCGAGCTGTTTCTTGAACGGCTTGCTGAACAGGCCGTAGCGGTCTCCGCGCATCAGCACCAGGATGTCCCCGGGCTTATGGCCCTCGTCGTCGATGAGGTGCTTGATCAGCTGTGCCGCGCCTCGGGCTTCCTCCTCGTCATCGGCGAAGGCCAGGAGGGCCACGTCGCCCTCGGGCGCGGTCGGCTTAGGAGTCAGCGGCGACCGCCCTTTGGGTCTGGTCGTGTCGCCCTCGATCACGAAGCGCGCCCACTGGACGATGCGCTTCCCACACCGCTGGGTGATGGAGAGGGGATACTCGAGGCTGCGGGCGTAGTCATTCGTGAAGCGGCGAATGCCCGCGGGGGCTGCCTTGCGGAAAGAGTAGATCGACTGGTCGTCGTCGCCGGCGGCGAGCACGGTGCAGCCCCTCTCCGCGAGCCGCTGCAGCAGCTCGATGTCACACACATTCAGGTCCTGGTACTCATCCACGAGAAGGACCTGGTGATCGAGGCCGCCGCTCAGGTCGGGGTGGTCACCGAGAGCGCGGCGCAGAAGATCCGGCAGCTCGCTCAGCATCGTGTAGCCGTAGATGCTCCGATGCTCCTTCCATGCGCCCACGAACCGCGCGCGCATCTCTGGCGTGACCTTCACGTGCTTGTAGGGCTCGAGCGACTGCCAATTCGCCTCCATCTCGATCATCAGGTGATCGATGTCCCTCAAGCCCACGCCGACCTGCTTCGCCAGAGTGGGGCGCACGAGCTCGTCGTACTCCCACTCGTCGGCGATCCTCAGGGGGTGCGGATAGTCGGCCGCGCCGGGATTCTTCAGCAGGACGCTGATCGCGAACGAGTGGATGGTGCTGGGTCGCTGGGCGGCGAGGGTCGGATGCTCCGAGACCTTCTTCGCGAGCTCGCCAGTCGCCGCGCGTGTGAAGGTCAGCAGCCGCACGCGCACCGGCGGGTCCTGGGCCGCGTACTCCTCCACCAGCGCCACCATCGTCGCGCTCTTCCCGGTGCCGGGGCCAGCGAAGATCACGCCGTGACGCTGGGGGGAATGGGCGAGGATGCGCTCCTGCTCCTTGGTCGGGGTGAAGGTCATCCGGGAAAGTCCTGTGGACCCTGATCAGCGACTCACGACACCTTGGCGAGGAAGGCGTCGATGGTGCCGAGGAGGAGCCGCTTGTCGTGGTCGGAGAGCTGGTCGATCTTTCGGAGCCGCCGCAGGAAGCGCCGATCGACGCCGTAGCCGTCGTCGCGCGGCGGCTTGACGCTCAGGATGTCGTCGGGCGTGGTCGCCAGGATCTGAGCGAAGCGGACGAGCAGGGTGCCGTGGAGGCGCAGGTAGCCACGCTCGTACTGCGAGATGAGCGAGGGATGGATGCCGAGGCGCTCGGCGACCTCCACCTGGCTCAGCCCCCGGCGCTTCCGGATCTGCTGTAGCCGTAGGCCGAACGCCTTGTCGTCGGGCATGGGCACCACCTTCGGCGCCGCAGCGGCCTTCTTCCTCATGGCCGCAGTGTACGGAGGCGCCAGAAAGACTATTGACAGTCAAAGAAATCTAGCATCAAATAAAACCGCTTGACAAGGGTCACGGAGGACCGCCCATGCAGGTGACCAAGGAGGGGATCGAGCGCCTCAAGTCGGCGAACGACCTGGCCGCGGTCGTCGCCGAGCACGGGATCGAGGTCCGGAAGAAGGGGCGTGTCCTCGTCGCCCGCTGTCCCTTCCACGAGGAGCGCACGGCGTCCTTCACGATCACGCCGGCGAAGGGACTCTTCCACTGCTTCGGCTGCGGCGTGGCGGGCGACGTAATCGGTTTCCTCACCAAGCACGACAAGGTGAGTTTCGGAACGGCGCTCGACAAGCTGGCCCGGCGGGCTGGGCTCGACCTCAAGGCCCTTATGGAGGACCGGCCGCGGCCTATGCGTGCCGTGCCCGCAGAGGCTCTGGCGCGGCCTGCGCACGCGAGCGGCAACGGCCACATCGGGGCGGGTCCGCTTCTGGCCCGCGTCGTTGAGCACTACCACAAGACCTTCTGCGAGCGCGCCGACGCGCAGGAGTACCTGAAGCAGCGTGGCCTCGAGGACGCGGACCTCTTGCGTGCGCACCGCGTCGGCTACGCGGACGGCTCGCTGCTCAAGGTGATCCCGAAGGACGGCGACGTGCGGCAGCAGCTCCTCGCTCTCGGCGTCATCACTCCCGAGAATCGCGAGCTGCTCGGCGGCTGCATCGTGGTCCCGATCCCCGATCCCGTCTCAAGCCAGTGGACGAACCTCTACGGCCGCGGGCTCAAGGCGCCGCGCCACTGCTACCTGCCGGGCCCGCTGCGCGGCATCTTGAACTTCCAGGCCGCGTGCACGAGCGACGAGGTGATCCTGGCCGAGTCGGTCCTCGACGCGCTCAGCTTCCACCAGGCCGGCATCGCGACGGCGATCCCGCTCTACGGCACGAACGGCTTCACGCCGGATCACCTGGACCTGCTGAAGCGCGAAGGCGTCAGGCGCGTGATCCTCGCCCTCGACAACGACGACGCGGGCAGAAAGGCGGCGGACTCGATTAAGGAGAAGCTCACGGCTGCCGGCATCGCTGTCCGCGTGGCGTGCTTCCCCAAGGGGATCAAAGACGCGAACGATCTCCTCGTCTCTCGTAACGGCGACGCCAGCGACGTCTTCGGCCAGGTCCTCGATGCCGCCGAGCCGCGGTCGCCCGCGCCCACGCCGCCGGCACAGCCTCCAGCGGAGGCCTCTAGCTCACCCTTAAGTGAATCGTCGGTGGCTGCGTCCGCGACGAGCGACGGGTCGCTGACCCTCGCTCGTGATGGCCTCAGCTACAGCGCGCGCGTGCAATCGACGCTCCTCGGCCGGCTGCGCGTGACGGTGAAGGTGACGCGCGGCGATCTCTTCCACGTGGACACGCTCGATCTTACGCGAGCAGGGGCCGCAGCGAATACGCCAAGCGCGTCTCCAAGGTCTTCGGCGTGGAAGGCGCCCTCGTGGAGGCGGCCCTCCTCTCGCTCGTCGTCGAATCCGAGAAGAAGGCGGACCAGGAACTCGACCAGGTGGCCGCGCCGCCCGCGGCCATGACGGACGCCGAGCGTACCGACGCGCTGGCGCTGCTCAGGCGGCAGGATCTCCTCGACCAGGTGGCGCGGGACATCGACGCGCTCGGTTACGTGGGCGAGGAGACGAACAAGCGCCTCCTCTACCTCGTGGCCGTCTCACGCAAGCTCGACGACCCGCTCTCGGCGATCGTGCTCAGCCAGTCGGGCGCCGGCAAGAGCGGCCTCACCGAAGTCATCGAGAAGCTGACGCCGCCGGAAGACGTCGTGCTCCTGACGCGGCTCACGCCGCAGAGCCTCTACTACGTCGAGCCCGGCTTCCTGGACCGCAAGCTCGTGATCGTCGAGGAGCGCTACGGCTCGATCGAGGCTGACTACTCGATCCGCGTACTCCAGAGCCGGAAGAAGCTCATCGCGGCCGCGCCCGTCAAGGACCCCGCCACGGGGAACATGAAAACGGCTCTTCGTGGAAGTGAGTGGGTGAAATCCGGGAGGTAACCGTGCTATCGCCGGCTCTGGGCGCGGCTGGGAACGGACCCGAGAGGCCACTGAAACGTGACATGGTTTCAGCATGCCCAAGACCCGGCGCCGTCTCCGCCTTGAAGGGTCGTACCGCTTTGCCGGCTTCCGACCGGAGAGCACGCTCACGGGGATCTTCGGCGACCGCTGCGCTCGCGTGGTCACACTGCATCGGCGGTCAAAAAAACGGCGTGCGGGACATGCGCCCGGACCAGCCGGACCTTCTACGACCGGAAGAGACGACGGGTTCGCGACTTGTCCTGCGGCGACACTCGAGTCTTTCTGGACCTCGAGATCCGCCGCGTCGATTGCGTGCTTTGCGGCAAGGTGAAGCAAGAGAGGCTTTCCTTCCTAGCGGACAATCCGTTCTACACCAAGCGCTTCGCCTTCTATGTGGGCCGTCGCTGCCGATCCTCGACCATCAAGGATGTCGCGCAGGAGCTGCACCTCGACTGGCACACGGTCAAGGAACTCGAGAAGCAGTACATGCGGGAGCAGCTTCGGCGAGCCGGGAGGCCGGGGCCGAAGGTGATTGGCATTGACGAGGTCTCGATCCGGAAGCGGCACACCTACCGCATCCTGGTGAGCGACTTGGTGCGTGAGCGACCGGTGTGGTTTGGGGGTTAGGATCGCTCCGAGGCGAGCATGGGCGAGTTCTTCAAGTGGCTGGGATCCAAGAAGAGTGCGGGGATCCGCATGGCCGTGATGGACATGTGGAAGCCGTTCCGGACCTCCACCAAGGCGCACGCTCCCCAGGCCAGCATCCTCTTCGACAAGTTCCACGTGCTGCGCCACCTGGGCGAGGCGCTGGATGACGTGCGGAAGAGCGAGTACGCGCGGCTGTCCGGCAAGGATCGCCGCTTCATCAAGGGGCAGAAGTACACGTTGCTCTCCAACCGCGAGAACCTGACGCTGGAGGGGCGCAGGTCGCTCAAGCTCCTGCTCGCGGCGAACCGGCGCATTCACACCGCCTACCTGCTCAAGGAGTCCTTCGGTCAGCTCTGGGACTATACCCGCGAGGGTTGGGCCCGGCGCTTCTTCGAGAACTGGCGCGACTCGCTCAAGTGGCAACGCCTCAAGCCCTACGCGAAGTTCGCCAAGATGATCGAGCGCCACTGGGACGGCATCGCGGCCCACTGCGCCGTCGAGAACAAGGTCGCGCTCGGCTTCGTCGAGGGTCTCAACAACAAGTTGCGCGTCATCCAGCGCCGGGCGTACGGCCTCCGCGACGAGGAGTACCTGCGCCTCAAGATCCTCAGCTGCATGCTGCCCGCGCTCTGAGGCATCGAGCTCGTATGGTTCCTTATAGGCTTTTCACCCACTCGAGAACGCGAAGAGCCATGAAAACAAAGGTCTTCACCGTCGAGGCGCGCGCAGCCTTCATCGAAGCTACGACCGCGAGCAGCGTCAACCACGAGAACGCGACCCGCTGTTTCGAGCTGGCGATGGACGAAACCGCCGAGCAGACCCGGCGCATACACGAGCGCATGAGCCTGCTCAGGACCGAGCGCGGCCTGCGCCTGCGGCAGGAGGCGGAAGCGGTCTCTCGCCGGCACTGGAACGCCCAGCGACTCCTTGAAACACTCCCCGTCGTCATCCCCTTCGCGGACAGGCTGACCTTCCCCTCGAGCTGGCTGCGCACGCGGCGTGACTACGCGCGCTTCCTGAACCTGATCGAGGTCTCGGCCTTCCTGCACCAGCACCAGCGTGAGCGGCGAGACCGTGCCATCGTGGCCTCCACGGCCGACTACGCCGTCGCCTACGCTCTTGCCGCCGAGGTCCTGGCCGAGACCCTCTCCGATCTCAGAAAGCCGCTGAGGGAAGCGCTGGAGCGCGTGCGCGGCCTTTCCCTTAAGGGAGACGGCTCTGTGTCGCGCCGCGAGATCAGAGAGGCCCTCGCGCTGCCCGACTCGACGGTGCGGCGCTGGCTGCAGGACCTTGTCGAACTGGAGTACCTGGCCCAGGCCGAGACGAGCAAGGGCGGTGCGGGCAAGACGTCACGCTACCGCCTGGTGCCTCTTGAAACGCAGCGGAACAAACCCCTCGGCCTGCTCACACCCGAGGACCTGGCGGCGCGGCTATGAAGAACCCGCCACCCGCCAAAACCCGCCAAACGGGAGTGGCGGTTTTTTCTTCCAAGCGAGTCAACGGGATAACCCCAAACCCGCCACCTCGCCACCGAAACCATGGAGGCAGTGTGTCTCCGCCTTCGGTGCCCGTGAAGCTCGACCGCAAGACGGCTCTCGTCCTGAAGCAGTACGAGGACCACCTCCACGTGCGCTACGCGGAGAAGACGGCCAGGGGCTACCTGACCGTGCTGCGCCAGCACCTCGCGTGGCTTGTCTCACGCGGCCTCACGCTCCTGACGGTGAGGAGCCAGGACCTCGCCGCATACCAGACGGCGCTCGTCGCCTTACGGAAGGCAGATGGTCGGCCCTACTCGTCCGACCACCAGATGCAGCACGTCACGGTGCTGAGAAGCTTCTACGGCTTCCTGTGCCGGCGCGGCTTTCTCCTCACGAACCCGACCGGGCTCCTCGAATACCCCAAGGTCGAGAACCACCTGCCGCGCTCCATCCTGAGCAAGGACGAGGCGCGGAAGATCATCGAGGCCCCGGATACGCGAAGTCCTCTCGGCCTGCGCGACCGCGCGATCTTGGAGACTTTCTACGCGACGGGCATCCGCGCCGGCGAGCTCGCAAATCTCAAGCTCAGCGAAGTGGACACCGAGGACCGCCTCCTGCGCGTGCTGCTCGGCAAGGGCCGCAAGGACAGAAACGTCCCGCTCACGCGCCCGGCCGCGGAAGCGATCGAGGAGTACCTACTCCGCGGCCGGCCGCGGATGCGGGGCGCGCGGGGCTCGTCGCTCCTCTTCCTCGCCGAGCGCGGCGGGAGGATCTACAACGACGCCTTGAACGCGCTCATCGCCTCCTGGGCCCGGAAGGCCGGGATCGAGAGGCACGCCACCTGCCACACCTTCCGCCACAGCGCGGCGACGCACCTGCTCAAGGGGGGCGCCGACATCCGGCACATCCAGAAGCTCCTCGGCCACGCCTCGCTCAGCTCGACCGAGCGCTACACCAGGGTCGAGATCTCGGACCTCAAGGACGTCATCCGCCGGGCGCACCCACGGGGACGGTGAGATGCCGAAGCGACGACGGCCGATCGACCCGCGCGCCCTGGGCGCGACGCTTGACGCCCTACGGAACGACCTCTCGCGGCGCTTCTACTCCGAGTCGCTGCAGAGCCACGTCAGCGAGGCCCTGGTGCGCTTCTTCGCCTTCCTCGAGGCCCGGCGGATCTCAGACCTGCGCTCGGTGAGGCAGGAGCACGTCACCGCCTACGCACGGGATCTCGCGCGGGCGACATCGGCGCGGGGCAAGCCCTACGCCGTCTCCACGCAGCGCTGGCACCTTCAGTCCGTCCGCCGTCTCTTCGGCTTCCTCGAGCGCGAGGGTGTCCTCCTCCACAACCCCGCGCTCGACCTGGAGCTGCCGTCGTGGCGCCTGCTGCCTCGCGCCGTCATCAACCAGGACCAGGCCAAGCGCCTCGTGGCTCATCCGGACCCACACACCAGCCGCGGCAAGAGAAGCCGCGCGATCCTGGAGCTGCTCTACGGGACCGGGATCCGGGTCAGCGAGTGCGAGCGCCTCGACGTCTCGGATGTGGACCTCGCCCAGGGTGTGCTCTTCGTCCGCGACGGCAAAGGGAGGAAGGACCGTGTCGTGCCCGTCCTCGGCCGTGCTGCGGACGCGCTCGACGTCTACCTGTGCGACGCGCGGCCGGTGCTCATGAAGGACCCCGCCGAGCGCGCGCTCTTCCTCACCCGCTTCGGCACGCGCGTCCGGACCAAGAGCATCCGCTACCTCGTCCTCATGAACAGGAAGGGCGCCGAGATCCCGCTTCCCGTCACCCCTCACGGCCTGCGCCACGCCTGCGCCACCCACCTCGTCAAGAACATCGCCGACGTGCGGCACGTCCAGAAGCTCCTCGGCCACCAGAGCCTCACCAGCACGCAGATCTACACCGACGTCGCCGCGGCCGACCTCGCCCGCATGCTGGAGAAGGCCCACCCGCGCGAGCGGGCCTGGAAGCGCAAGGCGGCCAGGAGCGGCCGGAAGCGATAGAATCGTCCCATCGGAAGGGGGCCGATGGGCGACACGCGACGCCGCAAGCTGCCCGTGATCCTCGCCATTCTCGCCGCCTTGGTCGCCGGCATCGCTGCGCCCGCTTCCGCCAGCTTTACTACCAGCGCAGCCCCTCCTGCACTTCCTTCCTCCTTAACTGCATCCGTCGAGACGCCGACCCCCTCTCTCGGGATGCGGCTCTCCTGGCCGCGGACCCCCACAGGGCCGTGCTCCTACTTCGGAGCCCGATACTACGGATCCAAGATCGGACGTTTCACCACCACTGACCCCGTCTACACCTGGCGGGAGAACCTCGTCGACCCCCAGCGATGGAATCGCTACGCCTACGCCAGGAACAACCCGCTTCGTTACGTGGATCCGGATGGCCGTGAGCTGCGGACGACTGCCCAGGAGACGATCAATGCGATCGCCGGCGACGCCGCAGGAAGGGTCGTTATTCAGAACGGGGTGGCGAACACGTCTGGTCTGACGGCCGCGGACTTGTCAGGCAACGAGGGTGCGTTGCTCCTGAATCAGCTCGCTACGAGTCAGAGCGTCTATACGTACACGGAGGCGAGCAATCCGAGAGGCGTCACGAACCTGGATAACAAGCCCGACTGGCGCTATGGCAAGGGGAAGGGCCCGGGAGACCTTCCGCCGGCGGGAGTAGATGCGGCTGTGACCATTGATCCAAGCGTGACCTACGTCGATGCGGCCACGGGCACGAAGAAGGTGTCGCGCCCGGCAACTGCGTTTCACGAACTGGCCGAGGCTTACGGCAAGGTGGACAAGGGCATGCCCTATGTCCAAAAGGGTGGCGGACCGGGGGCCCACGAAGATGCGCGTCAGCGCGAGCGAACGCTCATCGGCCAGAGGCCAGGCTTTACCGAGTTTCCCGCCGGCGAAGTGCTGAAGAAGCAGAACCCATGAAGGCGCGTGGGACTTGGGTCTCGGAACTTCTTGCTCTGGTGATGGGAGCTACGACCCTGCTACTCAGTGGCTGCGCATCGGCTCAAGCGACAGGGGCAGAGTCGAGCCCGCCAAAGAAGTCACGCTGTGGGATCGAGGGCTTCACGAAGTCCCCATCGGAACACATCGTTGTAGAGCTTGACCAGCCTCTTCGGGTCAAGACTGTCGAGGGGGTGATCACGAGCCGGGGCGGAGACTGGCCCGATGGCACCTTCGTCCTCTTCGAGCTTCGCCCGACGCGCGGCCAGGGCACGCTACGACAAGCCAAGACGGACGGCCGAGGCGCCTTCAAGATCCCTGGCGTGCCACCGGGCGAGTACTGCTTCAAGGCCACAGCGGACGGCTGGCAGTCCGTAGTCGGCGTCATCGTCGTGACCAAGGAAGCCGATCCGGCGAACAGGGTGAGCTTCGAGATGCTCTTAGGCGTCTGAGCTGCCGCCGGCCCGGCTTCAACTAAGGAGGGCCGCCGTCACGGCGCCTGCTGGACCGCCCGTGCTCGCCGGCAGGCGCCGCGCCGGTCGGCCATCGTTCACTGAAGCGCGGCGTGGCCCCGGGCGTGATCACGTCGCGTGCAGGGACGGCCAGACTGGCGGCACGCGCGGCGCCAGCCCTGCGCCACGCCGCGAACGGAAGGGCGGTGGCCGCCACGTCGCGTCAGCTCGGGCGAGGGCGGGGCGGCCGCGACGTCGCGGCATCGTCGTTTAGGGTCCGGCTGCGGCGCCGATGGCTGTGCGGCCGCCGGCTCTCTCGCACGGACGAGCGCATCTGGGGCTAACACGGCGATCGAGCAGACGGGCGGCGGAGGAGGCGCACGCCGGCCGTGAGTCTCGCGCGCGGCGTTCTTGAGTCGCCGCCCGCAGCTCATCGCGCGGTTAGCCCTGGAGGCGCTCGACGGCATGGTCGGCGCTGGCTGCTGGCTCGTGGCGGCGCCTCCGCCGGACCGAACGGCGCCGCGCCGGACCGCGCGCCGTCACTGCGCCCGCAGGTCGGCG
>Ga0187893_10010987_pt1 | contig 13286 bp, 10 predicted proteins | sample MA1701074metaG_FD_139574 | JGI IMG/M metagenome (GOLD analysis project Ga0187893, IMG submission 139574) | White microbial mat communities from a basaltic lava cave in the Kipuka Kanohina Cave System on the Island of Hawaii, USA - MA170107-4 metaG ...
AAGTGGCCAGATGGTTTCCGACAAGGACATTTTTTCGTGGCAGCGAAGAATGATCCGGGAAGAAGGCATCTACGCAGAACCCGCCGGCGCCACGGCCTTGGCCGGTCTGGCGTCCGCGGTCGAACGTGGCCTCGTTCAACCCGACGACAAGGTGGTGTGTTTAGTGACCGGGAACGGCTTTAAGGATCTTAAGTCGATTGAATCGAGTGTCGGAGATGCAACGATTCCCTTGATTGACGTCGATTCTGTTTGAATCCAACCGGACATTTCATGAAACTCAAAGACCGAGTGGCTCTCATAACAGGTGGCGGAACGGGTATCGGTAAGGGAATCGCCGGGGCCCTCCTGCACGAAGGCGCCCGGCTCATGCTGGCCCAGCGCCGTTTGTCGGTGGTGCAGGAAACCGCCCGCCATCTCGATCCAAGTGGATTGCGCGTCAAAGCCAGAGCGTGCGATGTTTCCTCTCGCCCGCAAGTGCAGCAACTGGTGAAGGACACCCTGGATGAATTCGGTCAGATTGACATTCTGGTCAATAACGCCGCGATCACGGGAATGCCGGCACTCGCACCATTCCTTAAGTGCTCCGATGAAACGTGGGACACCATCCTGGATGTTAATCTGAAGGGAACCTTTATCTGTTCGCAGGAAGCAGCGCGCCATATGGCAACCAAGGGAAAGGGCGTCATTCTGAACATTTCGTCGGTCGGAGCTTTCGCGGCGCAACAGCTGGCAGCGGCTTACTGCGCCAGCAAGGCCGGAATGGAAGGGCTCACGAAGGCGATGGCGCTGGATCTGGCGTCAGAAGGGATCCGAGTAAACGGTATCGCACCTGGAGACATAGTTGTCGAGAAGAACCAGGCAATTGCCCAGGATCTCGCCGAGGCTGGAGTGGATTCTGCGTTTGTGCGCAAGACGCCCCTGGGCCGCCGCGGGTTGCCCGAAGAGATTGGAAAGGCGGCTGCGTTCCTGGCTTCTGATGACGCGAGCTTTGTGCATGGAACCACTTTGATCGTGGATGGCGGATTCCTGATCTACTGAGAACTCCGAAAGTGAAAAGTCAAAAGCAGCCGCGAGCATCGCTGGAGTTTCTGACCTGTCGTGCCGGCAGAGGCTCCTTCGTCCCCTGAGCTGTGAAAAACTGAATTGAGTCCAGTCTGCGCCGTCCCGTTTCCGAATCTGAGGGTGAAGATGCGCCCGAGTGCTCGTTCCGCTGTTCCCAAATATTTTCCGACCCATGCTCACTTCTGAAGGGTGTCGCAATCGTCAGCATCGCATGTTGAAGGAAATGGCTGGAAACCGTTGGGATCTGTTTGCCAGCGGCGACTACCGCACAGCCTATTACTTCACCGGAGCACTTTGCCCGGCCGATACGCCAGTGCTATTTCTTCTTTGGCAAGACGGACGATCCTCACTTGTTTCCACGGCCAAGACCGCGCTCTGCTGCGAGGAACTCGTTTCGGTCGAAACCTATTCGATCCAGCGCTGCATCACGCGGCCGATGCATGAGGCCGGCGCACAATTGAGTGAGTTGATTTCCCGGTCAACGACTCCGGTGATTGCGCTGGGTCTGGAGAGTGGCTCAGTGCCTGCCCTCATGGCCGACCGTTTGACGGCGAGCCATCCGCAAGCCGAAATCGGCGATGCGACGGAAACGCTGCTGAAGTTGCGCAAGCGGAAAGAACCCGATGAAATTGCCAGCATTCGAGAGAGTCTGAAATATTGTGCCGTGGCCTATCGAGCAGCCAGGGAAGCCATCGTCCCCGGAAAGACTGAGATCGACGTCTACAATGCGATGGCCTCTGCCATTTACAGAGAAGCCGGCACCACCCTTGTCTTTGCCGGGGATTTTGCCTGCGGCGAACGCGGAATCAAGGAAGGTGGCCCGCCCACGCTGCGCGTCATTCAGCCGGGCGACCTGTACATACTCGACATTTTTCCCGCCATGAGATTGTACGCCGCGGATACGTGTCGTACGTTTGCCGTAGGACGTCCCACCGACACTCAATACCGGGCCTGGGAACTCGTCATGCAGGCGGTCCAGATGGCTGAGCGGCTGGTACAGCCCGGAGTTCCAGCTCGTGCCGTGTATCAGCAGATTAAGGAGTTTCTGGATAACCACGAGCTCACGCAAAAGAGCTTCTGGCATCACCTGGGACATGGAATAGGACACCGCGGGCACGAAGCGCCGCGCATCATTCCAGGCAGTGACGACATTTTTGAAGAAGGGGATGTCTTTACCCTGGAGCCGGGCGTCTATGCCCAGGCCCTTCAGGGAGGCATCCGGCTCGAGGACAACTACGTGCTGCGCGCCAATGGGCCAGAGGATTTATTCGACTTTCCGTGGGAGCTTTAGAACGCACGGGTGTCTAGGAGAAACAAGCGTATGGGGATGCGATATCGGATTGTGTTGTGGCTGGTGCCACTGCTTCTTGTTGGACTGGAGGGCGCCGTAAAGCCAGCCGCGAAGATCACCCGAAGAATGCCTCGCATTCTCCAGCAGATTGTGGCGCCAGCCACGCCGGAAAACCCGCGTCATTCTGAAGGGTCCATGGTCCTTCTCAAGGACCGCCGAATCCTGTTTGCCTACACCGAGTACTACGGAGGCGAATCGGAAGATCATTCACCGGCTAAAATCGTAGGTACCTACACGTCGGACCATGGCCGGACTTGGTCACCCCCCTTCACATTGTTGGACAACATCGCGCGGGAAAACGTGATGTCGGTAACCCTGCTGCGCCTTCAGTCTGGCGAAATCGCTTTCTTCTATTTGCATAAGAATTCCAGTTCGGACCTGAAGGCCTACATGAAACTGTCTCGTGACGAAGCCAAAACCTGGGGAACGCCTGTTTGCGTGACACAGGCTGAAGGCTATCACGTGATGAACAACGATCGTGTCATCCAGCTGAAATCCGGACGGCTGCTTGCACCCATTGCGTCTTCGCCCGACTTTCGAAAGCTCGATCATTGGATTTCTTCCTGCTATTACTCGGACGATCTTGGCAAAAGCTGGAAGCGATCGCAGTCCGAAATCGACCTTCCCAAGCGAGGAGCCATGGAACCCGGACTGGTCGAACTTCGTGACGGATCGGTAATGATGATCATCCGGACCCAGATGGGCTCTGTTTATAAAAGCTACTCGAAAGATGGCGGCGTGACGTGGACAGCTTCAGAATCTCTGGGACTGGTCGCACCGGTGGCACCCGCTACCATTGCGCGCATACCCAAGACCGGGGATTTGTTGATCATATGGAACAATGCCCCTGACAAGCGCACGCCGTTGACCACGGCCATTTCTAAAGACGAGGGCAACACCTGGGACCACATCCAGAACCTAGAAAACGATCCCCGCTTTGCCTATGCCTACACCAGCACCTTGTTCGATGGAAATTGGGCACTTCTCTCTTACTGGGTGCATCAGCGTACCCCTGAAGGACATCTCATCTCGCTCAAGATTGCTGCTATGGAAATTGATTGGTTCTACCAATGAATTGTGCATCGCCACCAAACATTTAACAGACAAATTGCCAATCTCAGCGTGCCATGGAGATTTTCAGGAGTATCCATAATGCAGTCGATCCCAACAATTCTCACTTCTCTTCTGGTGCTTATGACGACTCTCTCAGCTGCAGCTCAGATTCTCAGTTGGAAAGAAGGCAAAAAGCTGGTTCTCGCAAAGGGCGGCTACGCCTCAGGCATCTTCGAGGGAAAACTTCTTTTGGCCGGCGGAACTTATTGGAAGGACGACAAGAAGCTTTGGACCGATGAGGTCGTGGCTTATGACCCTGGCCACGATCGGTGGGACGCGTTGCCGTCGCTGCCTAAGGCACTGGCCTACGGCGCCTCTGCAGCGGATGAAGAGGCTTTCTATTTCCTGGGGGGAGCAGGACCAGAGCAGTCTGAGCGGGCGGGCTACCGGCTTAAACGTCAAGGCGGCACCTTCCAATGGGAAGAGTTCACGCGGCTACCGATGGATCGCTCTTACTCGCGTGCCGCTGTTCTTGATGGACAACTGCTGCTCGCGGGAGGCAGCGAGAGTTCCACAGACCTGTCGAAGGCTTCCACAGCGCTGCTGGGTCTGTCATTAAGGAAGCCCAAGGCGACCTGGAAGACCCTGCGTCCCATGCCGGAAGAAGGACGCGCGGTTTTCGCAGCGGCCAGTTGCAACGGCAAGTGGTACGTGTTCGGGGGGTGCCTTGTCGAAAGCGGAGACGTCCGGAACCTGGGTTCAGCCTACAAATACGACCCTGGCGCCGATTCGTGGACGCGCCTGCATGACGTGCCTGCCCCTACGCGCGCCTGGAGCGCTAGTTCTGCCGACGACCGTTTCATTTTCTTGTTCGGTGGATACTCAAGTTCACAGGATCCCGGTGGTGCGGCGAAGAGTGGCGGTTTTGAACAGCGGGTGATTCGCTACGATACGAAACTCGACACCTACCAGGACATGGCTCCCCTGCCCTTCGCTAACGCTGACATGAATTTTCACTTCTTGAACGGCGCGTTTTACGGGGCCGGCGGAGAACCGCTGCAGAAAGCCCGCGCGGCCTGGACCTTTATTGGCCATTTGCAGGGCGGGCCGCGATAGGTAACGTGGTGCCGGCTAGTCGTCCGCGGGATAGCAAGATCTGTTCCTTGATGGCATGCATCCGAGTCAGCAGGGACATCGAATCGTCGCTGCCTTGCTAGGTCAGACGACTGCAAACTGTTGAGCTCTCAATAGCAGTTTGCAACGGCGTTTGCGTTGGACGTGTGGCCAAAGTCTCGAAAGCAAAGCAAGCAGACATCTGAGAAAGCAATCTATGAAAACCTACCGGGTTGGAATCGCCGGATTTCTTCACGAATCCAATACCTTCCTTCCCGTGCCGACGAAACTGTCTCATTTCGAGGAAGCCAGCCTGACTCGCGGTGAAGCGCTGTTGCGCCGATGGTCTGGAAGCCGTCACGAACTTGGCGGCTTTCTGGAAGGCGCTCAAGCCCACGGATTTCAGCCAGTCCCGTTGCTGGCCACTTTCGCCATACCCAGCGGAACCATTGAACATACGGCTTTCGAGGAACTGATTGGCCAGATGATAAGTGACCTGAAGTCCGCACTGCCGCTGGATGGGTTGCTGGTCGCGTTACACGGAGCTACGGTCTCCGAGCATTTCCCGGATGCGGACGGAGAAGTTCTGCGCCGGTTGCGCGAAGTGCTGGGGCCCGCCGTGCCAATCATCATGACCCTCGACCTGCATGCCAATGTATCACCGCAAATGATCGCCCAGAGCACCGCCTCCGTGTTTTATCGCTCCAACCCCCATCTCGATCAGCAAGAGCGCGGCTTCGAGGCAGCGACGCTCATGGCACGAACGCTTCGGCGCGAAATTTCCCCAGTGCAGGCGATAGAAACGCCTCCGCTGTTGATCAGCATCGCCAAACAGCACACTGAAGAACAACCGGCCAGAGGACTCTACGATGACGTGCAGTCGGTCCTGCAATGGCCAGGAATCCTGTCGGCTAGTGTGGCAATGGGTTTCTATTATTCCGACGTGGCAGAAATGGGCGCTTCCTTTGTAGCCGTGGCTGATGGGGACAGCGAGCTGGCGGGGAGGGCCGCAAGCTGGATGGCCCGCCGCGCCTGGGAGCGCCGCCTGGAATTCCAAGGGCAGTTGCCAACTCCCGAAGCAGCCGTGCGGCAGGCCGGGCTCGCTGATCAGGGTCCGGTGGTTCTAATGGATGTTGGCGACAATGTGGGTGGCGGCAGCCCGGCTGACTCGACGGTTCTGATTGCAGAGGTGCTGAAGCAACAAGCATCAAATGCACTCGTTATCCTTTGCGACCGCGAGGCGGTACAAGCATGTGTTCGGGCAGGTGTCCGGCAAGATGTCGATCTCGAAGTAGGCGGCAAGACGGACCGTCAGCATGGCGATCCAGTTCGCCTGCAGGGCCGAGTGCGTCTGATTTCCGATGGGCTCTTCACTGAAACGAAAGTTCGCCATGGTGGCTGGGGTGACTATGATCAGGGCCTCACCGTCGTGGTTGAGACCTCCCAGCATCACACCTTCGTTCTCACCAGCCGGCGAATGGCTCCCATGAGCCTCGAACAAATTCTCAGCCTTGGCATCAAACCCGAAACGAAGCAAATTCTGATCGTGAAAGGGGTGATTGCTCCCCAGGCCGCCTACGCGCCTGTTGCTCGGACAATTGTTCTGGTCGACACGCCCGGCGCCACCAGCGTCAATCCGGCCAACTTCAGTTTCAAAAACCGTCGTCGGCCGCTTTATCCACTGGAACCCGAGGCTGAGTACGGCAGCTGATTCCTCTTTCGCAGAAAAGTGAACCTCAGGCAAATCGAGGCCAGCCGCAACCCAGTTGCACGAGATTCAGACCAGTTATCCCCCTCACCCCAGCTTCTCCCTCGCTGGGCGAGGGGAGCCGATTCGAACGACAGTCATCGCTTCGGAACACAGAACGCACTAGAGGGATCCCAATAATTTGGGATCCTCAGAGGGAGAATATTCTCAAAGGAGCTCTCATGAGATCTCGTCTTGCCCCTTGGCTTTTCCTTACCCTGATCTTGCTAAGCAGTCTGGCATTGTCTGAAGAGGCCATCCGCATTGGTTCACAACTGGAACTGCTCGTCGACGAACACCTCATCGCCGGAAAGAAGGGAGACATTGGTCTGCGTCTGCACCAGCCCACGGCCAGAAACGTGGCTCTGACAACCGATGCGCCTTGGGAGGGCAACGCGTGTCACTACCGGTCCGTGTTCCAGGATGGCTCGCTGTATCGCATGTATTACAGCGGCCTCCATTGGCAGGAAGGTGGGGAGGCTGAGCAGGCACTGCCCAGTCATCCGGGACTCCTGCTGTACGCGGAAAGCCGGGACGGCATTACCTGGAAGAAACCCGCGCTGGGACTGGTGAGCTTCAAGGGATCCTCCCAGAACAATATCCTGCTCGATCCGCAGGCCCTGCCAGAGGCCGGTATCGATCCCGCACATTTCTCAGTGTTCAAAGATGAGAACCCTGCATGCCCGCCGGAGGCTCGGTACAAAGCCTTGATCGTAGGGAAAAAGCCCCGGGGACTCTTCCCATTCCAGTCGGCCGATGGCCTTCGTTTTGTTCCGATGCAGAAGACACCGGTCATTACAAAAGGGGCTTTCGATTCGCAAAACCTCGCCTTTTGGGACTCCCTCCGGGGCGAGTATCGAGAGTATCATCGCGACTTCCTGGAGAAACAACGCGGCATTCGCACAGCCACTTCCAAGGACTTTCGCAACTGGACCGAGCCGGTCTGGCTGCAATTTCCAGGTGCGCCCGAGGAACAGCTCTATACCAACCAGGTGCAACCCTATCTGCGCGCACCGCACATCTGGCTGGGCTTCCCGATGCGTTATGTCGATCGGGGCGTCACGACCGCCACGTACGATCTTCCAAACCCCAAACTGCGTAAACTTCTGGTGGACCTGAATCCCCGTTACGGAACCACAGTTACCGATGGCCTGTTCATGAGCAGTCGTGATGGCGTGTCTTTCAAGCGGTGGAGCGAAGCCTTCATTCGTCCCGGGTTGGAAGGAGAAGGGCAAGGACGATGGTTTTATGGCGACAACAGCCCGGCTTGGGGTCTGATCGAAACCCGCTCGGAGTCGGCTCCCGAGCTGAAAGAGCTGTCCCTGTTCGCTACAGAGGGCTATCGCACCGGCACGAGCTTGAATGTCCGGCGGTATTCCATTCGCCTGGACGGATTTGTTTCGATGCAAGCTTCATTTCGAGGCGGCGAATTTGTCACCAAGCCGCTCATCTTTCAGGGCAGCCGGCTCGACTTGAACTTTTCTACTTCCGCTGCAGGCAGCATCCGGATCGAACTTCAGGAGCCTTCGGGGCAGCCCATCACAGGATACACGTTGGCCGACAGTCCCGAAATTTTTGGCGATTCGCTGGAACGCACGGCCCGATGGAATGGAGGGATGGATGTCGGCCGGCTGTCCGGTCGGCCTGTGAAACTGAGATTTGCCCTTAAGGACGCGGATCTTTATTCTTTTCGGTTCCGCTAGGCAGGAGTTGCGCCGCTCATGTGCCTGCGGCCCCAGCGCTGGCAGGACTCTCAGCAGGCTTGATCCAGCTCCACAACCATCCAACCAGCAACGTAGTAAAGCTACCGATAACGCAATACCAAAAGAGTGAGATTGACGTGAAGACGAACACATAGAGGACAGTGACAAGGCCCAGTACGGCCGCGACGATGACACCCGAACTGCTGGCGCGTTTGTTCAGGATTCCAAGCAAGAACACACCCAGGATGACACCGCCCATCAAGCTTTGAATCTTCGCAAAGGCGTTGATCAAAGCTCCCAGGCGTCCTGCATAAAACGCCCCAACGGTTGCGAGCACTCCCCAAAGACAGGTAGCCCAGCGGCTCGCCAGCGTATAGTGCCTGTCGGAACGATCGGTTCTGATCATCCTTTTGTAGATATCCACGACGCTGGAAGTAGCTAGCGAGTTGAGGCTGGCGCTCACAGTCGACATCGAACCCGCAAAAATAGAAGCGACCACCAACCCGGCCAAACCATGAGGCAGGACCTTGGCGGCGAAATGCGGAACAACGGCATCCGGATTCTGCAGGGTTGCCCTCAGTTCCGGCCGCGAAGAATAAAACACAAACAGAATGACTCCCAGAATCGACAGCAGAGTCATGAGAGGAACGATGACAGCACCGTAAAAGAGAAGTGATTTGCTCGTCTCCCGAGCAGACTTCGTCGTGAAATATTTCTGCAGCACTGCCTGGTCAGTACTCATCGCCTGAATCCCCAGAATGGTTCCACCAAACAGAATGGCCCAGGAATTGTCCACCCGGTTCAAATCGACTGAAAAATCGAATAGATCAAATTTATGATGGGCCAACCCGGTTCGCCAGACTTCTGGAAACCCACCTGGAATTTGCCATAAAACCGCCACAGCCACTGTTGTGAACCCAACGAAGACCGTTGCCACCTGGATCGCATCGGTCCAGATCACGCCCTTCATGCCCCCCAGCGTGGTGTAGAACGCTGTGAGAACTCCCATCACTAGGATGGACAACTTGAGGGGAACGCCCATCAGTTCTGCCATCATCAGTGCCGGTGCATAAATGACCACCGCCACGTGGGCTCCCCGGATGACCAGGAAAAAGACGCTCGTCAGCAAGCGGACTCGAAGATCAAAGCGATTCTCCAAGTATTGGTAAGCAGTGAACAGATTGCCGCGAGAGTAGACAGGGAGGAACAACAAAATGACAACTGGAATGGCCAGCAGATAGGTAAAGATGTTTTGATTAAGCTTCATGTTCTCCTGGAAGCTCCAGGCCGGCACGCCAAGATAGGAAATGGCGCTTGTGTCCGCCGCCAGAATCGACAGCGCTACTGGCAGCCACTTCATTCCTTTCCCGCCCAGCAGATACTCCTGCATGTTGGTGTTCTTTCGGTAGAACCGCGAGCCAATCCAAGTTATCCCGGCCAGATATCCAACGATTACAGTTAGATCGAGCAGATTGAGAAGACCCATGTTTGTCCTGTTTCCAGAGAGGAGCTTATTCGTCGCATTGCGATATCGCGGTCCAATAACCCGGACGCACGGAAATCGCAAAGAGACCCGTTGAGTGATGCAGAATCAAACAAACCCTCTCCACACTGGCGCTGCTGAACCGGAACGGGGGCAGAGCACCGGGTGGAGCGAGCGTTCCTGCGGACGCTTTTCGTCCTGGAAGAGCGAACTCTCACTTTCTCTACAATTTCAGTCTGGGATATGGACTAAAGACGCTGGGTCACGCTCACGACAGAGCTCTTTGCTCCCAAGCACTCCGTATTCAGCGGACACTCGAACAAATCTGCTCCAGAATGTCGAACCCAATCTGCTCGCTCCACGCCTCCGCTATTCTCTTGAACAGAGGACCGCGCGTTCCGTCGCCAATGGGGAGGCCATTAATGCGGGTAGCCGGCGCAATACCATAGGGCGTTGTCGTGAGGAATGCCTCGTCGGCATTGATGACATCATGAACTTGGAATTCGCGCTCGATGAAGGGAATCTGCAGTTTTGCACATAGCTCCATCACATTCTGGCGACCGACCCCTCGCATGGTGTTTCGCGCCGTGGGAGAAATCAGCCGTCCATTCTTCGCAATCAAGAAGTTTGAACCACCTGTCTCGGTGACGTTGCCATCCAGGTCCAGCAGAAGCGTTATCGCCTTGGGATCCACAAGATGGGCTTCTTGATCCGCCAGCCACCAATGCATGCGACTCCGGCACTTGATCTTTGGGTCAACACACTGCGGAGGGATGTGACGGATGGACGGAGTGACAACATGAGCTCCCTCTCGAAAGAGATGCACCCAGTTTGAGAACGGCAGCGGGAAGGTATGGATGCAGAAGGTCGGCTCCAAATGCACGGTTCCTGCGGCGGAGCCGGCATAGACCGGATTCTCCCCAGGAGTGATGAAATAGACGATGGCCAGATCCTCCTTGGCAGCAAGCTCCTGTGCGTTATGCCGGGCGAGCTCACGCGTCACTCGCGCGGTTTCCTCGAGAGGAAGGGGTGCTTGGAGCCGGGCATACTTACAAGATTCGAAGAAGCGTTCAAGATGATCCGTAAGCCGGAAGGGTTCGTGCCGGTAGGTGCGGGCCATGTCTGTAACCGTGGCACCCATCACAATCCCCAGATCATAGATCGAAAGTTTCGCCTCGGCAGCTGGGACCAGGCGATCTCTGAAGTACGCCAACGGTTGGAAACCGGCCACGAACTCTCCTCGGTCAGGTATCGCGGTAGACTTTCTGGACATCCTTGAACTTTCTCTGGGCAACAACCCTTCAAACGCTTACATCGGAAGGAATGCCGCGCGCTCGAGCGCGTCGACGCGGTGTTCATGACAGCCGGCATCCCGAACCGCCAATCTCGTTCTGCAGCCATTCCCTGGCACACCATCAATGTCACCTGCACGAGGTGGCCTCCGCAGGAATGAGCGTCTTGGGCCTTCTCCCTTAAGCCCCAACTAAGCCGTACCGAGAAAGCGCTGCCGTGACAGCTTCCGTTGTCGGCAGCACCGTGAGTCGCATGCGATATCGACGGGCTTCTCCCGGCTGCAACTGCGTCGGTTGTTGCCACTCCTGCCAGCGCGCGCGTCCTCCAGCAAGACAGTTGGTCGGCTCCACACCCAGAACATAATCGCCCTGGCCACACATCTTCCATTGCCAGACGTACGGCAAATCACGAGTCGAGTGAGAGAGTTCCACTGCGAAGTTTCTAATACCCTCGTCAGACATCACCAAGGCATGGCCTTCTTCCGGCAGTTGTTCCCGGTAAGAATGGAAGAACACTTCTTCACTAAACCCCGGGGCCGGGGGACCAAAAATCTGCCAGGTAGTCAACTTGGCAATTGCGTCACGAGCCTCCACTTGATCAGTCGTGAGGTACAGCCGGCTCTTCTCGTTGAGAAACGGAAATCCGAAGTTCCAATGATAGAGCTGCAAGTGAATCTCCGGACGAAACCCTTCGTTCGTCACGCAGTCTTCCAGTTCTATCCAGTCTGCGCCGAATTCCGTTCTCCAGTTCCGCTGCAGCGTCAGATTGGGACCAAAGAGATAGCTTTCCCTGACCAGCCCGGAAAGCTCGATACGATATCGATCACCCTCCCAACAGCGGACCACAGATATGTCAGAGGCAGGCGCATACGCGATTTCTCCGTGAATTCCAAAGGTCTCCCCTCCCTCGGAACTGGCTGGTCCAACATTTCTGAGGCCACAAGTCGCAAGCATTCCGCCAAACCCCCGCAGCCAGCCGTTGCCCTGCCGTTCGTAGTAGGTTGGAGCGACAATGCCGGCCGGAGATCGCCAGCACAAAGATCGGCCATTGTAGGTCACGCCTGCCAGGTCCATCGCACGATCGACCAGGACCGTAAACATCAACCCCGAACCAGTTTCAATCTGAAAGGCCTCCACCGACTTCGCCCTGCCGTCCATGAAGACGATTCGATGAACGGGAGCCAGCTGGTCCATGGAGCCGACATGCTGCAGCAAGCTTGCCCTGGGTAGTGTGAAGTGCTTATTCAATGTCGATATAAAGGAAGATAGTTAACAGTCAATGCATGATCCAGCCGCCATCCACATTCAACGTCTGACCTGTCATGCCCCCCGAGTCGTCTGACGCGAGAAACACGGCAACCCGGGCAATGTCCGTAGGCACAATCCGCCGTTTAAGGCTCTGCAACGGCAAGAAGGTCGCAGCCAGCTCTTCTGCCGTGCCAAAGTTCTTTTCACTTTCAGTCGCAACCGCTCCGGGTGAAATGCAATTTACGCGGATGCCATAACCTCCCAGGTCGCGTGCCAGCGAACGCGTGAACCCAACGATTCCGCCTTTGGCGGCTACATAGTGGGTCAGGTTCGCCATCCCCAGAAAGAAAGTAACCGATCCCACATTAATAATGCTTCCGCGTTTTCGCTCTACCATGGCGGGAGCTACGGCACGCGTACAATTAAAAGTTCCCGTAAGGTTGCCAGCCAACATCTGGTCCCATTCGGCGTCGGCCATGTCGAGAAAATGACGGCGAGGATAGAAGCCGGCATTGTTAACTAGAACATCAATGCTTCCAAATCGATTTAAAGCGAGCTCAACAGCAGCCTTAACCTGGTCCCGCTCGGTAATATCAAACGCGCAAGGAATGACGGTATAACCCCGTTCCTCCAGAGCCCGCGCCGTCCCCTCCAGCCTGGGCCTGTCCCGATCGGCCATGAAAACCGACGCCCCTTCCTTGCAAAATTCGCTGGTGATGAACTCACCAATGCCCTGGGCGGCGCCAGTGACGAGGGCAGTCTTTCCACTCAATGTTTCGGCCATCGCTCTAACTCACGATTTACACTTTACGATGCCATGCGCCCGGAAGGTTCCGGTCGGGAATAGATAGGGTTGCAACCCAGTCGAGTCTCTGCTGAACATCTTCCGCCCGTTGGCACGTCCATTCTCGGCGAGTCTAAAGCAACGATCGAGGATTTCGCCACTGGCATCACGACGGATGAAGTCACCTGGCAGACAGCCTTTAGACCAGCCGGCGAAATCCCGATTGCCTGACGGGACATTCCAGAAACCTGGCAATGTCGCCATCATCCAGAGCCTTCCGCATGACGCATAAAGCTTCGCCAATCGCGTTTAAGGCGCGGTCCAGATCAGCCTGGGTGTGCTGCAGGCAAAAGAAATGGCCGGGTCCGCCAAACAGCCCGCGCTTGGCCGTTTCCTGCAGGTACAACGTAACCAGAGCATCAAGCCGTTCACTCGAAGGTTCTTGAAAAC
>Ga0187893_10010989_pt1 | contig 13285 bp, 10 predicted proteins | sample MA1701074metaG_FD_139574 | JGI IMG/M metagenome (GOLD analysis project Ga0187893, IMG submission 139574) | White microbial mat communities from a basaltic lava cave in the Kipuka Kanohina Cave System on the Island of Hawaii, USA - MA170107-4 metaG ...
GCATCTCCTGCTGCTCGGCGTGCCCGCGGGCTCGGATCACGCCGGCGCGTCGTTCGGACACCACCCAAGCGGCGCCGTTGCGGCGCAACAAGAGCCGCGCCACGGAGACGCTCGCCGCCCCGTTCCGTGGTTGCGTCACCAGCGCCGCGCCGATGCTGGAGTCCGGCATCTCACGGTGCGAGTGACCGAACACCACGAGATCGACGCCCGCCTCGTGCGCGACACGGGCGGCGATGTTCTCGCTGGCGACGCCGGTCGTGGCGGTGTCGTACGACGACGGCTCACCCAGCCCCGAGTGGACCACGGCGACCACGGCGGCAGCGCCCGCGGCGCGCGCCTCGGCTGCCGCGGCGCGCACCGAGGCCACGATGTCCCGAATGACCAGTCGGCCCGCAATCTTGTCGCGATCCCAGACGTGCGACCCCGGATTTGTGGCGCCGACAATCGCCACCTGCACGCCGCGCCGGGAAACCAGCGTCCACGGCACGTAGGCATGCGCGCCCGCGGGCGTGTAGGCGTTGGCCGCGAGGAAGGCGAATCGGGCCTGCGCGATCGCACGCCCCAAGTACCGGATCCCGTAGTTGAACTCGTGGTTGCCGATGGCCGCGGCGTCGTATCGAAGCGCATTCATCGCGTCGATGACCGGATTGGCGCCCAGCGAGTCGCGCAACGCCACGCTCGTGACCGGCGTTCCCTGCAGCAGGTCGCCGGCATCCACCAGGACCACGCGGTCCGGGTTGCCCGCGCGCAGTGAATCCAGGATGGTGGCAATGCGCGTCAGGCCACGGGAGGAGTCGGGCGCGTTCGCGAAGTAGTCCCATCCGCGGAGCCAACCATGCACGTCGGTGGTGCCGGCGACGACGATGGTCAGGGTGTCCGCGGCGGTCGACGCGCGCAGCATGCCGCCCCGCGCGCAGGCCGCCATCACGGTCGTGGCGACGACGGCGCCGAGGCCCACGAGGCCACGACTCCAGGGACGTTGCATTGCCGGCCAAAGGTAGCACCAGCACACTCGCCGGCCCATTGCCGAGCGTCGCGGCGGTCGGTCAGCTTTCCGGGTCATGACGCAACGCAGCGCGCTGCTCATCGGCATCGCCGGCGGCTCGGGATCCGGCAAGTCCACTGTCGCGCGCAACGTCGCGGCGGCCCTGCCGGCGACGTCGGTCGCGTTCATCGACATGGACGCGTACTACAACACGGCGTCCGAGCTCTCGCTCGACGAGCGCCGCCGGATCAACTTCGACCATCCCGACGCCATCGACTGGGACTTGCTCACCCGCCACCTGCAGGCGTTGGCGTCGGGCGCGCCGATCGAGAAGCCGGAGTACGACTTCACGTCGCACACGCGGCGCCCGGAGACCACGCGCGTCGCCGCGGCGGACGTCGTCGTGGTCGACGGGATCCTCGTGCTCGCCGATCCGCGGGTGCGCGAGCTGTTCGACGTAAAGGTCTTCGTCGACACGGACGCCGACATCCGCTTGATCCGGCGCCTCCAGCGCGACCTGGTCGAACGGGGACGGCCGCTCCAGGAAATCCTTGCCCAATACCTGACGACGGTGCAGCCGATGCACCTGGAGTTCGTGGAGCCCAGCAAGCGCTACGCGGACGTCATCGTGCCGCGCGGCGGGGACAACACCGTCGCGATCGAAATGATCGCGGCGAAGATCCGGCAGCGGGTGGCGCGCTAACGCGCGACGGCCGCCAGAATGGCGTAGCCGATCGCGGCCATGAAGGCCGACGCTGGAATCGTCAGGATCCAGGCCCAGACGATGCGGCCGGCCACGTTCCAGCGCACCGCGCGCGCCCGCTGCGTGGCGCCGACACCGACGATCGAGCCCGTGATCGTGTGCGTCGTGCTCACGGGAATGCCGAAGCCCGTGGCGATGAGGATGCTCATCGCGCCACCCGTTTCAGCGCAGAAGCCACCGACCGGCCGGAGCCGCGTGACGCGCGAGCCCATGGTGTGGACGATGCGCCAGCCCCCGAAGAACGTTCCCGCCGCGATCGCCGCGTGCGCCGCAGCCATCACCCAGTACGGAATCACCTTGGCGTCCGGCACGTGAAGGAACCGCAGCCAACCGGTTTCGCCGGCGAAGACCGCAGAGGACGACGCCAGCAGGCCCACGACGATGCCCATCGTCTTCTGCGCGTCGTTGGCGCCGTGCGACAGCGAGAACGCCGCCGAGCTGGCGAGCTGGGCGTAGCGGAACAGGCTGTTCACTTTGCCCGGGCTCGCGCGATGAAACAGCCACGACACGAGGATCATCAGCGATGAGCCGAGCAGCATGCCGAGAATCGGCGAGAGCGCGATGAAGGTGAGTGTCAGCACCCACTTGCTGCCCCACGTAACGGCCGCAACGCCGGCTTTGGCCACCGCGGCGCCGGCGTACCCGCCGATCAACGCATGCGAGGAGCTTGACGGGAGGCCGAAGTACCAGGTGATGAGGTTCCAGATGATCGCGCCCATCAGCCCCGCGAGGATCACGTTGGGATCGACGATGGAGATGTCGATCATCCCGCTCCCGATCGTCCGCGCGACCGCCGTGCCCGCCACGAACAGCGCGACGAAGTTGAAGAAGGCCGCCCACGCCACCGCCTGCAGCGGCGACAGGACCCGCGTCGCCACGACCGTCGCAATCGAGTTCGCGCTGTCGTGAAATCCGTTGATGAAGTCGAAAACGAACGCGACCAGGACGATCGCGAGGATGTACGCAATCACGCGTTCTTGAGCGAGATGCCTTGCAGTGAGTGCACAACAGCCATGGTGCTGTCGATGGCGCGCTCCAGAACGTCGTAGATCTCCATCCAGCGAATGACCTCGAGCGGGTCTGGCTGGCCCTCGAAGAGCGCGCCGACCGCCTCGTGGTACACGCCGTCGCCCTCCTCCTCCACGCGCTTCACCTCGATGGCCGTGGACTTCACCTCATTCGGCGTGCGAATGCCCGCGACTCCCCGCTGCAGGTGCTCGGTGGCCTCGGCGAGCAGCTTGGCGAGTCGGCGGGCCGGATCCTTCACGGAGCCAACGCGCAGCATCTCGACGCGACGAGCCGTGCCGTCGATCAGGTCGATCACGTCGTCCAGCCGCGTGGCCAGCGCGTGAATATCCTCGCGGTCGATCGGCGTCACGAAGCTGCGATCGATGCGGGCATCGATCTCGTGCGTGAGCTGGTCCGCCTTGTGCTCGACCGCCTTGATCGCCTTCACCTGCTCGGCAATCTGTGACGGCTTTTCGAACAGCTCGTAGAGCAGCTTGGCCGAAGTGGCGAGGTGCGTCGCGAGTTCATTGAACAGCGCAAAGAACTCCTGGTCGCGCGGAATCAAGCGTCCGAGCATGGCGGGTCCGTCGTGAGAAGGGAGAGTCGGGCCTGCTGCGCGGAGCAATTGTAACGGAAACCGCCGGCTTCGTCGCTCGCCGTTACACGTCCTTTACTCAGGCGCCGGATGATGTCACCACTGGCGGTCCGGATACGCCTGATTGTGACGCAGTCGCCGCTGGCCCATCAGCTCGGGTCGCGTGAACAGCTTGATGAGCGCAACGCCCGCAACGAAGCCGCCGATGTGCGCGCCGAATGCAATCCCGCCCGAAAGGTCGTTCGACGATTGCAATGCAGGCAGGGCCGCGATGAGCTGCCACGCGAACCACCACAACAGCGCCGCCCACGCAGGCACCGGAATCACGCGGATGATGAAAACGAAGAGGAACAGCAGGTTCACGCGGGCGCGTGGATACAACATCAGGTACGCTCCCATGATCCCGGACACGGCCCCCGACGCCCCCACCGTCGGAACCGGCGACCCCGGCGAACCGGCGATGTGCGCCGTCGATGCCAGCACGCCGCAGAGCAGGTAGAAGACCAGGAACCGGCCTGGACCCATCGAGTCCTCGATGTTGTTCCCGAAGACCCAGAAGAACCACAGGTTGCCGATGACGTGCCCCCACCCGCCGTGCAGAAAGATCGTGATGACAGGCGTCAGCCAGTTGATCGGGTTGTCGTCCACCACGCACGCCAGCCCGTCACCGAGCGGCACGGCGAAACCAATCGGCCTCAGCCCCGTGATCTCGGCGGGAACCAGCCCGTAGCTGCAGACGGAACTCAGCAAGCGCGCGTCGAACCCGGCTCCTTGCACGAGGATCCAGACCAACGCCGTTGCCCCCAGGATGACGAATGTCATCCATGGCGTCCGTGTCGTCGGGTTGTCGTCGCTCAGCGGGAACAAGTTGTCAGTCTTCGGCTTTGGATGTCTGCCAAAATGGCCGGATTAGCTGGTCCCGTACTTGCTTTGAAAGGGCGCGCGGTTCAACCACATCACTCTAAGGAACAATGGCTGACAAAGTTATCGGGATCGACCTCGGCACCACGAACTCGGTCGTCGCCGTGATGGAAGGCGGCGATCCCGTCGTCATTCCGAATGCGGAGGGCGGCCGGACGACACCTTCGGTCGTCGGTTTCACCAAGGACGGCGAGCGCCTGGTCGGCCAGGTCGCGAAGCGGCAGGCCGTCACCAACCCGCAGAACACGGTCTTCTCGATCAAGCGCTTCATGGGCCGGCGTGTCGCCGAAGTTCCCGATGAGATCAAGCGCGTGCCGTACAAGGTGGTGTCCGGCGGGAACGACATCACGTCCGTCGAGGTTCAGGGCAAGCGGTATTCCCCGCCCGAGGTCTCGGCCATGATTCTGCAGAAGATGAAGCAGACCGCCGAGGACTACCTTGGCCACAGCGTGTCCAAGGCCGTCGTCACGGTGCCTGCGTACTTCAACGATGCTCAGCGCCAGGCAACCAAGGACGCGGGCAAGATCGCCGGCCTCGACGTACTCCGGATCATCAACGAGCCTACCGCGGCCGCGCTGGCGTACGGCCTCGACAAGAAGAAGGACGAGAAGGTCGCAGTCTTCGACCTCGGCGGCGGCACGTACGACATCTCGGTGCTCGAGCTGTACGACGTCGAGGGCTCGCGCCAGTTCGAGGTGAAGTCCACCAACGGCGACACGCACCTTGGCGGTGATGACTTCGACCAGCGCGTCATCGACTGGATCGTGGCCGAGTTCAAGAAGGACCAGGCCATCGACCTCTCCAAGGACCCGATGGCGCTGCAGCGCCTCAAGGAGGCTGCCGAGAAGGCGAAGATGGAGCTGTCGACCACCATGTCGACGGACATCAACCTGCCCTTCATCACGGCGGACGCCAGCGGCCCGAAGCACCTGCACTACACGCTGTCGCGGGCCAGGTTCGAGCAGCTGGTGGACGACCTGATACAGCGGACGATTCCGCCGATGAAGCAGGCGCTGAAGGATGCAGGCATGGAGCCCAAGGACATCGACGAGGTGCTGCTCGTCGGCGGCTCGACCCGCATCCCGAAGATCCAGCAGATCGTGAAGGACTACTTCGGGAAGGACCCGAACAAGGGAGTCAACCCGGACGAAGTCGTCGCCATCGGCGCTGCCGTTCAGGGCGCGGTGCTGACGGGCGAGCAGAAGGACGTGCTGCTGCTCGACGTCACGCCGCTGTCGCTCGGCATCGAGACGCTGGGCGGCGTGATGACGGTGCTCATTCCGCGCAACACGACGATCCCGACGAAGAAGACGGAAACGTTCTCCACGGCGGATGACAGCCAGACGCAGGTGGAGATTCACGTGTTGCAGGGCGAGCGTCCGCTGGCGCGCGACAACCGGACCATCGGGAAGTTCCAGCTCACGGGCATCCCGCCGGCACCGCGCGGCGTGCCGCAGATCGAGGTGACGTTCGACATCGACGCGAACGGCATCCTGCACGTCTCAGCGCGTGACAAGGCCACGGGCAAGGAGCAGAAGATCCGCATCGAGGCGTCGAGCGGGCTCTCGGACAACGACATCGACCGCATGGTGAAGGAGGCCGAGAAGAACGCGTCGGAGGACAAGAAGCGCCGCGAGGAGATCGATATCCGGAACCGGCTCGACTCCATGACGTATGAAGTGGAGAAGAACGCGAAGGAGTGGTCCGACCGGCTGCCGCCGGAGCTGAAAGCGAAGCTCGAGGCGTCCGTCGAACGCGCGCGCAAGGCGTTGCGCGGCGACAACCTCGAGGAGATCAAGGCGGCGCAGGAGGACTTGTCGAAGACGTTCGCGGAGGCCGGCCAGTCGTTCTACGCGCAGAACCAGACGCCGCCGTCCGATGCAGGGGCGAGCGACGGCGGTCAGGCGCCGACCGACGGCGCCGGCGAAGCCGGCGGCGACAAGGGCAAGAAAGAGGAAGACGTCGTCGAGGCCGACTACGAGATCGTCGACGACAGCAAGAAGTCGTAGGCGGGCCGCGGGACTCGTGACTCGCAGGAAACGGTCGTAGTTTGACTGGTGTCGAACTGCGAGTCACGAGGCACACAGGCAGTTGAACCAAAAGATCCGGAGCTGGGTGCTGGTTATGAAGATGAGATACCGTCTGCAATTCGCCGCAGGATTGCTCGTCGCATTCGCGAGTGGCCTGGTGTTCGCGTCGGGCTTCGACTTCACGAAGCTCGGTTGGGCGCAACAGCGCGCTGCGCCGCGCCAGGCCGCGGCGGCCCGCTCGCTCGACGAGACCGCGCAGGCGTTCGAGTCGATCGCCGAGATGGTGACCCCCGCGGTCGTGTCGATCGAGGCGGAGCAGCTGGAGGTGCGCCGGCCCACCAATCGCAATCGCAGTCAGGGCATCGAGGAGTTCCTTCGCGGTTTCGACATTCCCGACCCGCAGCCGCGGTCCGGCCAGGGTTCGGGGTTTATCGTGACGAAGGACGGCTACATCCTCACGAACAACCACGTGGTGGCCAACGCGGATCGCGTGACGGTGACGATGCTCGACAATCGCCGTTACGCCGCGAAGGTCGTGGGCCGTGATCCGACGACCGACGTCGCGCTCATCAAGGTGGACGGCAGCAACCTGCCGACCGTGACGCTTGGTGACGACGCGGCGATGCGCGTCGGCCAATGGGTCGTGGCGATCGGCAATCCGCTCGGCCTCGACTTCACGGTCACGGCCGGCATCGTCAGCGCCAAGGGCCGTTCTCAGCTCGCGCTGCCCGACCGGGCGCGCTACGCGATTCAGGATTTTATCCAGACGGACGCCGCGATCAACCCGGGCAACTCGGGCGGGCCGCTGGTCAACATCCGTGGCGAAGTCATCGGCATCAACAGCGCCATCGCGAGCAGCACCGGCTTCAGCGCCGGGTACGGGTTCGCGATCCCGATCTCGCTGGCGAAGATCGTGATGGAGGACCTCAAGACGTACGGTCGGGTGCGCCGCGCGGTGCTGGGAGTCACGATCACGGAGGTTTCACCCGCGGACGCGCGCGCCGCAGGCCTCAGCGAAATCCGCGGCATCAAGATCGATGCGTTCGAGCCGGCGGACGACAGCCCGGCGAAACGCGCCGGTGTCGAGGTGGGCGACGTCGTCATCGCGGCCGGCGGGCAGCGCGTGAACCGCGTGGCCGAGCTGCAGCGTGTCGTGCGCGGCTACAAGCCGGGCGACCAGATCGACATCGAAGTCATGCGCTTTGGCGAACGGAAGTCCTTCAAGGTGCGCCTGGGCGAGCCGCCGTCGACCGCGGATGATCAGGTCGCGTCCAACAGTCGCGGCACGCTCGAGCCGGTGCGCGACACCCGCAGCTATGACCGGATCGGGATCACGGTGACCCCGCTCTCCGCCGAGATCGCGAACGCGGCGTCGGTGAGGGAGGAGTATCGCCGCGGATTGCTGGTGACCGCGGTGTCCCCACGTGGACCGGCGTATCGCGAGTTGTTCGCCAACGACGACGTCATCGTACGGACACTGCGTCCCAAGCGGGCGGACATCCGGTCGGCGTCGGACCTGGAGGATCTCGTCAAGGAAGTGAAGCGTGGCGAGATCCTGTCGCTCGTCGTCTACAACCTGCGAGCGGGCAGCACCAAGGTCGTGAACCTATCGCTGACCGAATAGCGTCCGGGACATGGAGTACGGTGCCGGGCGCCGCAAGGCGCCCGGCACTTTGTTTTTGCGTCGGCGGGAGTGGCGGAACTGGCAAACGCGCAGGACTTAGAATCCTGTGCCGCAAGGCTTCCGGGTTCGAGTCCCGGCTCCCGCACTGGAAGGCTGGCCTACCGAATTCGGCCGATCGAAACGACGCCCATCACGAAGGCGCCCGACAGGCCGCCGTCCGACTTGAACATCCCTGCGATGGCTCCGAGGGCGAGGACGCGACCGGTCGTCGAGATCCGGTTGTGCCCGACCTCGACCCCGCCGCCGATGAGGTTGTACGAGGTGCCTGCAGACGTCGATTTCCCGACTTCCGCGCGCGGCCCCCACCACCAGCCGGCCGGCCGCCGCATGTCCTGGTGGAACCGGACCTGGCCCATGACGAGCCACGCGAACTCGATGTCCGGGTCGATCACGTGCGCCAGCAGTCCGGCCGACGGGATTCGCAGACCGCCGGCAATTCCCACGTCCGGCTGCGTCAGCTTCTCGAACTCGATCGTCGGCCCGAATTGGAGGAGTCCAAGCGGATTCACCGTGATGATTCGGGTTCCCGTCGCCGGAGCCGACTGGGCGCCGAGCGGGGAAAGCGGGAGGATGGCGCAGGCAACCAGGAGGGCACCGCGCGTCAGCAAGGGCATCGTCGTCTCCGTGGGAAGAAACCGCTTCATTGTGCGAGTCGACGCCGCAGAAGGAAAGCCCGACCCGGCACGAGCCGGACATCAAGGGTGTCGCGCCGCGGCATCGGCCTCCCGGTGCCCCTCGGCAAGGCGGCGCAGCTCTTCGCCAATCTCCCGCGCAGCGTCTATCAGCGTGGTGAGTGGCGCGAGGTCGCTGGCGTTGGCGTGGAGGCGCAGCAACTCGAGGCGGATGCCTTCCAGCGACGCCACGCTCTCGGCCAACTGTCGCGCCGCCCGCTGCTTTCGCGCCGCAAGTACGTCCGCATCCTGCCCGGCCGGCGCCATCGCCGCCACCAGGTCCATCTCGGCGCGCGCCTCCGCTGCGCGCGCCTCGAGCAACGACACGATTCCCGGCACGTCGGAGAGCCGCTCTTGGTGGTCCTTGGGCAGTGCGGCGAACAGTTCGCTTGCCGCGATGCCGAGCGCCGCCTCGGTTGCCCGAAATGCGGACGCGCCGGCCAGCTGAGTCCGCTCCGGCGCCCCGAGTCGGCGCGCCACCCACGCCCCCAGCCGGCTGCGCCACAGCCGGTCGCGCAGGCCGGGCTTGACGAACTCCCGGACGGCGGCCGGCAGCATGGTGATCTCGAGGACGTTGCACAGCACGCCGAGCCCGATCGTCGAGAAGAGCGGAATCACGATGGGCCACGGTCCGATCGTCCGCTCGTGAACCACGCCGGTCAGCAGCATGAGGAGCGTGACGCCGCCCCACGTCCCTGCGCCGTAGAACGCGGCGCGCAGCGCGCGCGCCAGCGGCTTCTCGGGCTCCGCCGTCATCGCTTCGCCTTCGGAACGCTCGCGCGTTGCCGTGTCGAGCGCGGCGCGAAGGTCCGCCAGCGTGTGGCCCGAGCGGAACAGGCGGCGCGCCTGATTCACGTGGAAGCCGAGCATCGCCACGACGGGCAGCGTCGCCAGGATCGCGAGGATCGACACCTCGATGAGTCGCTTTGGACTGCCAAGCGTTCCCAGCTGGTACATGTTCGTCAGGTTGCCGAGAGTGGCGATGGTGAAGACCGCCGTGGCGCCGAGGTAAATGGGGGTCGCCGGATTCGCCGAGCCGAGCCAGCCGCGCAGCGTGGGCGGGAGTGCGGGGCGCGTCTCCATGGCAGGGGCCAGCGCGGCGGCGAGCGCCTCGCCATCGGCGAACCGCTGCGCCGGGTCTCGCGCGAGGCAGCGGTCGATCGCAGCGCCGATTGCGGGCGGCAGGCCCGGTGCGACGTGCATGACGCTGGGCGGCGCCTCGGTGGCCCGGCGCAGGAGCAGTGCGGGCACGTTCGACGCCTCGAATGGCAGCCGGCCGCTGACGGCCAGGTAGCCGACGACGCCCAACGAATAGAGATCGCTGCGCCCGTCGACCTCGCCGCTGGCGCCCTGCTCCGGGCTCATGAAGGTCGCCGTCCCCGCCACCTTCCCGGGGTCGCTCGCATCGACGCCTTGGCCGCCGTGCGCGATTCCGAAGTCGGTCACCAGCGCGCGGCCGGTGGCGGCTTCGAGCAGGATGTTGTCCGGCTTCACGTCGCGATGCACGATGCCGCGCCCGTGCGCATACGCGAGCGCCCACGCGACTTCGCGAAGGATGCGCGTGGCGTCTGACGGTGGCAGCGGCCCGTGGCCGCGAAGTCGCTCGCCCAGCGTCTCCCCCTCGACGTAGCTCATGACGAAGAAGACGAACCCCCCGGCCTCGCCGACCCGGTGGATCGGGACGATGTGCGGATGCGACAGCCCCGCGGCCATCCGCGCTTCGCGCAGGAAGCGCTCGCGCGCCGACGTGTCGCCGGCCATCAGGGCCGGAAGGACCTTGATGGCGACGTCACGGTCGAGTTGTACGTCGCGCGCGAGATACACCACGCCCATGCCACCGCGGCCAAGCTCGCGCTGCAGCGAGTACTCGCCGGCCAGCGCCGCCTGCAGCTCGAGAAACTCGTCGGTCGGATGCGTCACGCAGGGAACTTACGAGCGGGTATCTGATGCCGGTTCCAGCGGCGGCTGATTCTTGGAGGCAGGCTTAGCTTTCGGACGTGAAGATCGAGATCAAGGCAAAGAAATCCGACGGCGTCGAGCGGCTGCTGGAAGTGACCGTTCCGGTGGAAATCGTCCAGGAGGCGGAGGAGCAGGCCGCGAAGCGCTATGCGACCCAGGCCCGGCTGCCGGGCTTTCGCCCCGGCAAGGCGCCGGCGGCGCTCGTGCGCAAGCGCTTCAAGGACGCGATCCGACAGCAAACGCTCGAGTCGATCCTGCAGGACGCGTACAAGGAGGTCGTCGAGCGGCAGCAACTCAACGTGGCCTCCACACCGCACTTGCACGACGTGAAGTTCGACGAAGGCAAGCCGCTCGTCTTCGAGCTGCACGTGGAAGTCCGGCCGGAAGTTTCGCTGGCCCGCACCCAGGGCTTCAAGCTCACGCGCCCGCCGTCCTCGGTCACCAACGAGGCCCTCCATGAACAGGTGGAACAGTTGCGCGATCAGCGCGCCAGCTGGACGCCGGTGACGGAGAAGCCGCAGCCGACCGACATGGTCACGGTACTGCTGTCGACCGCCGATGAGTCTGGCGCGCTGCCGGAGGGCAAGGAGTACCGGCTCGTGCTCGGCGGCGGCCAGGCGATTCCTGGCATCGAGGACCTGATCATGCGCCTCGCGCCGGGCGAGACGGCCGAGGAGAGTGTCCGCTGGCCCGATGATTTCCCCGATGAGTCGCAGCGCGGCAAGTCGAAGCCGGTGCGCGTGGCGTTGCAGGAGGTGAAGCGGAAGTCGCTGCCGCCGCTGGACGACGCGTTCGCGCGCGAGGTCGGCGACTTCGAGTCGCTCGACGCCCTGAAGGCGGCGGTGCGCGCCGACCTGCAATCCCACGCCGAGCGTGAAGCCGACGCCGCGGTGCGGCAGCAGTTGATCGACCAGATCGTGCAGGCCAATACGTTCGACGTGCCGCCGAGCTGGGTGAACCAGCTTGTGGACGGCTACATGAAGGCGTATCAAGTGCCCGAGGCGGAGCGCGAACGGTTCGCGGCCGAGTTCAGGCCGGTCGCGGAACGGCAGGTGCGTCGGGACCTGATCATCGACTCGGTCGCCGAGTCGGAAAAGCTGGCGGCGTCGGAGGCCGATATCGACGAGCGCGTGGCGGAGGTGGCGCAGAAGCGGAGCGCCGACGCCGGGCAGGTCTACGCGTCGCTGCAGAAGGCGGGGCGCATCAAGGAAATCGAGCGGGCAATTACGGAAGAGAAGGTCTTCAAATGGCTCCTTTCGAGGAACACCGTCGAATAACCATGGCCACCATCTATCCCCCGTACGTCATCGAGCGGTCCAGCCGCGGCGAGCGCAGCTACGACATCTTCTCGCGCCTGCTCATGGACCGCATCGTGTTCCTCGGCACGCCGGTCAACGACGATGTCGCGAACATCATCATCGCGCAGTTGCTGTTCCTGACCGCGGACAATCCGGAGCGCGACATCTACCTCTACATCAATTCGCCGGGCGGCAGCGTATCAGCCGGTCTCGCGATCTACGACACCATGCAGTACCTCAAGTCGCCGGTGAACACGATCTGCATGGGCCTGGCGGCGAGCATGGGCGCGTTCCTGCTGTCGGCAGGCCGAAAGGGCAAGCGTTTCGCGCTTCCCCACTCGCGCATCATGATCCACCAGCCGTCGCAGAGCGGCGGTGGCGGCAGCGCCTCGGAAATCGAGATCCAGGCGCGCGAGATCCTCTACCTGCGCTCGAAGCTGAACGAACTGATGGCCAAGCACACCGGCCAGCCGATGGACCGGATCGAGAAGGACACGGACCGGGACCGTTTCATGTCCGCCGTCGAAGCCAAGGACTACGGGATCATCGACACCGTCATCAGCAACCAGGCCGAAATCGTCAGCGACCAGGTCATAAAAGCGCAGGCGGAGAACCGATAACCAACGGATAGGGTGCAGGGTATAGGAATGCAGGATTCAGGGCGGATTGCCTTAATCGAGACCGGTCGTCCCTGTTGACCACCCCTGAAGTCGCGTCTTTATTCCATTGACGCCCTGCTGTTCCGGGGCTGTGGTCAGGTGGACCAGATAGAGCCGATATGTCCCACGACAAACATCTGCGTTGTTCGTTCTGCGGAAAGTCGAAGGACTCGGTCCGGAAGTTCATTTCGGGCCCGTCGGTCTACATCTGCAACGAGTGCATCGCCCTCTGCAACGAGATCCTGGCGGAGGATGAGGAGCGCGAGGTCGCCGAGGCGATCACCCAGGTCCCGACGCCTCCCGAGATCAAGGACGTCCTCGATCAGTACGTGATCGGCCAGGAGAAGGCCAAGAAGGCGCTCTCGGTCGCCGTCTACAACCACTACAAGCGCATCAACTCCTCGTCGGTGCAGGACGAGGTCGAGTTGGACAAGAGCAACATCATGCTCATCGGGCCTACCGGCGTCGGCAAGACGCTGCTGGCCCAGACGCTGGCGCGGATCCTCGACGTTCCGTTCACCATCGCGGATGCCACGACGCTCACCGAAGCCGGCTACGTCGGCGAGGACGTCGAGAACATCCTGGTCCGGCTGCTGCAGGCGGGGGACTTCAACGTCGCCGAGTGCGAGCGCGGCATCGTCTACATCGACGAGATCGACAAGATCGCGCGCAAGTCGGAGAACCCGAGCATCACGCGGGACGTGTCCGGTGA
>Ga0187893_10010990_pt1 | contig 13282 bp, 13 predicted proteins | sample MA1701074metaG_FD_139574 | JGI IMG/M metagenome (GOLD analysis project Ga0187893, IMG submission 139574) | White microbial mat communities from a basaltic lava cave in the Kipuka Kanohina Cave System on the Island of Hawaii, USA - MA170107-4 metaG ...
CGCGACCGCGCGGGGGGGCTCCCGGCGGCAGTAGTCTCCTTGGTCCGTTGACGATGAAGTACATAGCACGAATCGGGTATGAGCGGGAGGGCTACAGTTCTGCGCCGGCGGGTTCAAATGGGGCTCTGGGTGTAGCAACTCTCTCGTCTATATCGGTGTCTTGAAGTGCTGGACCGGCGAACCCATTTAATTCCATTGCCGGAGGGGGAAAGGAGATCTACTCGTCATCGTCCGCCAGTTCTTGGAGTTCATCGACCTCGGCCGGCTTTCTGGCCCAATGTCGAACGTGGAAGATCTGGACGACCTGGTCTTTCGCATCGATCGCGAAGTATACCTTGTAGCGCCGGTTCCGGGTTCCGTGGAGGAGCACACGGACCTCAAATCCGAGTTCTTCCGATTCCTCGGCGAGTGAGCAGCGGCGAGGAAAATTCTCAAGGGAGCGGATGTCATCAAGGAGTCCGTTGAACCAGCGCTCGGCCGTGTCGAAGCTTGCCTCCTGGCTGATGAAGCCAGCGATGCTGTCTATATCTGACAGGGCTTGGGGGAGATCTCAACGCGAAAAGCCATGCTTGTTTCGGAGTCGGGCTTCAGCCTGCTCGAGCGGGATTCCTTCGCCGCGTTGAAAGTCCTCGTGGCCCTGCCGGATAGCGGCTATTGACTCCGCTCGTTCGAGACGGGCGAGCATCGCCTGATAGCTCTCAGCATCCTGAACGACAAGCTCTGCACGTCCATTCACGGTGAGCACCAGCGGGGTTTTTCTCTTCTTGAGTCTAGCGACGTAGTCTTTGATGTTTCGCTGAAACTCCGTCACCGAGCGAACTTCCCTTAGGTCAATCATGGCGGTCTCCGTGCAGCGTGTTTTAAGCAGACAATTGCATGATATCATCAATCCGCCCATACGGTCCACGGCAAATTTGAAGCCCGCCGGAGCACGCGATTGCTTCATGCAGCTTAAACAAAACCCGACAATTTTGATGTGCCGATAAGAGGACTTGTCGGGCGAATTGGGGCTGTGTGTAGCCGGTTGCCCACGATTGCTTTCGTGTCGTCAAAGGGAAAACGTCTCCGGGGCCGATCCGATTCGAAAGAGCCACAAATAGGGCAATCGTCTTGTCGAGTAAAGATGAGGTGACGGATGCTGAAGTTTGTCACTGCCTCCTTGAAGGAATGAGGCAATGGTGCAGCGAGGAACGGCTGGAACATGTGGCCTGCGAACAGCATGGCGGCCGAGGCGGAACGCATGTTCAAGTCCATCACTGAAGGTGCACGGAGACGCAAGCCGGCTGAATAGCCCATCCGCAGGACGCGTGGCTTTTCGTCGTCCTCCAGCCCTTCCGGCCGAAGGCCATCGTACCTTATTGCCTTGGAGCAAACTAGGCACGGTCGACCAGGGCCGACGAGCGAAACACGGGCGTCTACGCTCTGGACATCGGTCTCGGTCGCACCGACCTCGCTGCCCAAGTCAATGTAAGGAATGAGATATTGATACGCAACCTCGCTCATGATCAGCCGAGGCCAATCGCGATCGACACAGCCGAAAATGAGATCGCACGCCCGAAGTTCTTGGGCAACTGTGTCATCACGTATGTCCCCTCCCCCGATAATGGTCACCGTGGATTGCAGCCCCGTCTCGTTCACGACTTCAGCGAAGCGCAAGGACTTAAGTTGTCGTGCTTCGGCGTCACGCGCTCGAAGATGCAAAACGCGGTTCAAGTTTGTGATGTCCGCCCGGTCGAAATCAAAAACCACGATCTCCCAGACACCTGTTCGCATGAGTAACTCGATCATGATGGAGCCAGGTCCGCTTGCACCCACTACCGCAACACGAATGCCAGATAGCCTCGCCAGCGCTCCCGGTCCCGTGAGGGCGACGGAACGATCGAATAACTCCGCCGCTGGCGGGGGAGGTTCAACAGGGATTCCGGCGAGTGGCATGAACTTGAGTTCTTCGCCGACTATCGTCAAGGCGCTCAAATACTGCGGCTTAAGCCTTCCACGGGACCTGAGACGTGCTGCGATGCTCTGCTTCCCGAGTACGGCACTGCCAAACAGCGCTTCTGGGTTGCAGCTCATATAGATTTGCCATGAGTGGAGGATCCTGAGCGTCGTCGAATGGTGAGAAACCGACAGAAAGCGATGAAAAGGGATGCGTGTGAAGGGTCAGAAAGCCTTTCAGTCTTCGCTGTCGAATAGCGAGGAGCGCCCGTCGCAAGCAGGAGGCACTGAACGTTACGGCATCTGCCGCTTGGTCTCTTAGATCGCCGTCCTCCGGCAGGAGGACAACTGCGACAAGAAGAGACTTTCTATTAGGATGATCGTTACACCCTAAAAGCAAGATACATCCCGTCTCTGTACCGGTGGAGAACAGCAGCGGCCCGACGGTGACGAAGCAGCCATCGTGTTGTGCCGCGCGGCGCTGGATGTAGTCGATCTCTTCGGCAGGCCGAAAGTCCTTACCCGCGAGGATGGCGCCCACCATTCGGCTGCGAGTGCTCAAGATCGGCGCACAAATCCAAGTGACGGTTCGCAAAGTCTGGATTCGGTTCGCCAGCAGCTTTCTGCGGCACCAGCGTAGAATCAACTTGGTACGATTAGATAGTAGGGGACCAACGTGACGATCACGCTCGAACTGCCTCCTGACCTTGAAGCCCGTTTTCTGGCTGAAGCCAAGGCGAAGGGTGTTCCTATCGGCGAAATCGTCACGGCGTACCTGTATCACGCACCACCCGCACAGCGGCCAAAACAGCTCAGTGCTGAGGAGATCGACAAAGCGCTCGACGAGGCAGCTGACCTTGTCCCAGAAGGCATTCCGCCGCTTTCGAACGAAGCCATGAGCCGCGACAGCATCTACACGCGCGAGGACGACTGGAATCGGTAGTGGACGTTCTTGCCGATACGAACATCATCCTTCGCCGTATTCATCGTACCCACCCTCAACATCGCCAAGCCCGCGAAGCAATAACGAAGTACAGCCGCCCCGAAAATCGCGTGTGCGTCACTTCTCAGATTCTCGTCGAGCTCTGGGCGGTTTGTACGCGGCCAATCGAGAACAATGGGCTCGGCCTCACTCCTGCTCAGGCGAACCGAATCGTCGGCCGAGTCGAAGCATCCGTTTTTCGCCTGCCGGATTCCGATAACGTTTACGCGGAGTGGCGACGGCTCGTCGTTGCCCACGGCGTTTCCGGAAAGAAGACTCACCACGCGCGGCTTGTTGCTGCCATGTCAGTTCACGGAATCTCGCACATTCTCACGTTCAATAAGGACGATTTTGCCCGTTACCCAGCAATCACCGTGCTCGATCCAACGAAGCTGTAAACAGGCACCGTTTTTTCTCAGAACCAGCTTAGGACTTCCGTGCCTACGATTCGGCATTGGCGGTTTCGCACGACCATCACCGTCCCCGTCAACATCTCAGGGGGAGGCGAACTCGTCGCCCGGTCCCCTGGCCGAGGCGGGGTGTACCGTACGCGCGACGTTGGTACAAGCAAAGTGAAGTTCCGGCTTGTGGCCCTTCTGAGGCGGCGTTGGCGTGAGTGCGTGTCGAGCTTCGCCCGCCGGAGCTCTCATGAGTCTGCTCAATCACGCACCGAGGGGAGCGCTCTCACGCCGCAACTTCAAGGCAGCGTTCGCACAGATCGAACGCCGGAGAGCTGCTTACGGTTCATCTTCGTTCCGGCAGTCCTTATTTTGTTTCGTTCTTCTTTGGATCTTCCTAGAAGCAACATCCACACTCCTGCAATTGAACTGACTGACAACCGCCCCAACCGCGCCGCAGGCGTCGCCTGTCGGCGTGCCGTTTTGGTTTTGACTCCACCCATCCGCCCCAGCTAAGGAGCTTCGCCCCTGGCGCGGACAAGGCTCCCCCTGCGCTTCGCTCCGGCTCCGCGGGCCATATCCCCAAGCTTCCGCGCGTCCGCTTCGTGTCCGCTTGTGCTGAACGTTCCCTCCTCCCTGGACCCTCTTCCCTCCCGGATTCCTGGGACGAGGAAATGGACAGGACAAGTCCCCTGCCATTTCCTCAAGTTCCATTTTGGGTTTGAGAACGCCGTCAAGGCCACAGCCGCTCCGCGGTGCGCTGCCGCGCAGCCTTGACTGCCATGAACAACCCGCTCGCGGCTGATCATTTCTCTTTGGTACGTTAGAACTTCCAACGGTCCAATGGTTGGATAACGCGTGGCAGCAGCCGCCGAAGGAAGACGAGCACGTGTTTCAGCTGGACATCCGCACCAGTGTCGCGCTTAGACGCGCCACAATTGAGTGGGCGTTTCGAAAGGCCCCGCATGCATCGTTCAGACCACGCGCGGTGGGTTTGGACTTTCAGAAACAGGGTTGACGATGGCAACGCGCAGAGCACCCACAAAGTTAACAGGCGGTGGTGGATTCCGATTCGAAGATCGAGTTGCCGCAATGTACTGCGCGGACATGCTTGCAGGTCGTCTCTCGTTCGGATCAGAGTGCGGTGTCATCACGGAAGTCCATTTCCAGAGTCGCGACAAGGGCTGGTTGCTTGATGATCTCCTGCTCGTTTTAGAAGGGAGCGGCACGCGGCGGCACTGCGCTTTCTCGCTAAAGAGCAATCTTCAAGTAACGCAGAATGGATTCCCCGACGAATTTATTAACGCTATATGGGAGCAAAACCGGGCCCCCCAGCCATCGGTCTTTGACGCAAGTCATGACATGTTGGCACTCGGGACGGCCCGAATTGGGGATACGGTGAAGGCAGCGTGGGATGCCCTTCTGACGCAGGCCCTTGGGTCAGACCCAACGCGGATCGTGACCCGCTTCACTCAGCCAGGACAGAGCTCCGCAGTTCAGCGAAATCTGTTCACCAGCTTGCATTGCCCGACGACCATCTGCTCTGCGGGCCCAGATCCAGTTGAGACTGCGCGGCTGATACGAAGCCTCAGGCTCTTCCGGTGGGATTTCGAAACCAGCCCATCTCAACAGGAGGATGCTTCTATCGCCGTATGCAGGTCGGTGCTCCGGAAAGGCGAAACTGGCGAGGCGGTTTCATTGTGGAAGGCTCTCTTGGGGATCGCCAGCGAGGGTCGAACATCAGGTGCGTCATACAATCTGGCGACCCTCGTCTCTAAGCTTCGAACTACCTTTGACCTTAAAGATCACCCCGACTATCAGGCAGACTGGACGCTCCTCGACTCGATCTCAGGTGATTCAATCCACGCGATTAGAGCGGAGATCGGAACGGGGATCAAGCTCGATCGAGCTGATTTGTCGTCTAAGATTGATGCCACTCTCGCCCAGACCCGCGTCGTTGCCATCATCGGCGAATCCGGCACGGGCAAATCAGCGCTCGTAGCTTCTCGCTTTGTTTCGACGCAGCCCACTCAGCACGTTGTCTGGCTCGACCGCACGGTATTTGATTATCCGAGTCAGTTCGAAATCGCGACGGCGTTAGGGCTGCGGCATACTTTGCAGGAACTGTTTTCGGCATCAGCAGTTCCAGAAACGTTTCTGGTTCTTGACGCGCTAGAATCGTTTTCCACGCGTGAGTGCGATCGAGCGATTGATTTATTGAAAGCTTGTGTCGAACAGCCGGCAGCAGAGACGAAAGTAATCGTAACGAGTCAACCACAACATTGGGATCGCCTCTTACGAGCACTGTTTCTCAAAGGAGTAGATCTAAACCGGATTGCGAGGGTTGATCTTGAGTTAATCAGTCCAATCGAAGTGCTGTCCTCTGTTGGCGGCACACTCCCGTTGTTAGGCCAGCTCTCATTGCGCCCCGAGTTGCAAGGCGTTTTATGCAACCTTAAAGTGCTCGACTGGATTGTTGCGGGACACGCGCTGCGATCTGGAGCGACTTCGTTCAGAGGAGAGTCGGATGTGATCGACTCCGTCTGGCAGCAGTGGGTTGGCACTTCCCCATCCAGACACGAAAGAGCCGCGATGCTGAAGATCATAGGCGAGAGGGATGGCGATTCCTTGGGAAGCGGTGTCCGTGTCGCCGACCTACAGAACGACGAACGCCGGACAATAGCAGAACTCGAATCGGATCAACTACTACGCGTCCGTCCGAGCCAAATCAGATTTACCCATGACCTTCTTGGCGACTGGGCGCGTCTTCAGTCACTGCTTTCTGGAGCTAATCAGGTTCTATCTATTGTTCGACAAAAGGCAACCCATCCAAGATGGCACGCAGCCATTCGTCTCTATGCCCAAAGACTTCTGGAGCAACAACAGGACACTGGTCAGTGGAGACATGCAATTCGCCAGTTGCAAGCCGATGGTGATGATGTCCTTGCTGTCGACTCTTTTCTGGACGCCCTCGTATTTGCCGGAAATTCGGAGTTTCTTTTGGAGCGCGCGTGGCCAGACCTTGTCGCCGACAACGGCGTTCTTCTACAGCGGTTTCTTAAGCGCTTCCTTCACGTCGCCACAATCGCTGATCCGCGTGTCTTTCAAATCGCGGAGCAAGCCGATCTGGACTGGTTCGCCGCAACATTTCGACTTCCGTACTTCCTCTACTGGTATCCCTGCCTCCGCGTGCTTGAACGTCATACCGACGACGTTTGCCGTTTGGCCCTGATCAGCGGTGCTGAAGTCTGTGAACTCTGGCTCCGTACAATACCTGCTCGCATGCCCGGCCGCGATGAAGCGAGTCGGCTCGCCTTAAAGCTGGCTAGAGAAGCGCAGGGCCGCGCCGCTGAGGGAGGGTGGTTCCAAAACGATGTTGACCGGAAGGTTTACGAAGCTCTTTTGTATGCGGCCCCGGAATTCCCAACCGAAGTCTCTGAAGTTGCTCTCGAACTTTGCCGAAGAACGGACGAGAGTGAAGAAATTGAAACCCGCGTTGCTAACTTTGAAGCACGTCGGCGCGCAGAGATCGCGGAGTACGTGAAGAAACATCCGGAGGTGACAAAACGGCGTAGAGTTGCACCGCCACCTCTCATCTCCTCTAAAGGTCCGCTGCGTCCACAAGCGCCCGATGGCCCGAAAGAAAGGGTTTCCGATTCGTTTCGCCAAGCAGCTGTCTCTCCTTCACTGCTAGCACTAGCAGCAGTGCGCCCCGCTATCGCGCGTGAAGTCGTCCTTGCCGTAACCATTGATGAGCCAACGCAAATTCGCTACGGCGAATTTGACCTGGATACCGACTACGGGACGACACACTGGAGTGGTGGATATCCTCCGATGTACTTCCGTGGGCCTTTCCTGCGGTTCCTGCAGGTGCAACCTCAGGAGGGTATTGAAACCATTGTTCGCCTTGTGAACTACGCCACTGGACGCTGGGCCGAATCAGCGTTGAGCCGGACACCTGCGAAATTGCACCCCGACCGTTGTTCTCTGGAGTTCACGCTCCCAGCCGGAAACGTTCGTTGGAGAGGTATTTTCAACCAGCAATACCTTTGGCACCGAGGAAGCGGCCCTCAAACCGTTGCGTCGCCGTTGATGGCACTTGAGAAGTGGTTTTACGACGAGATTGATGCCGGTCGCTCTATTGAGCGATGGATCAATCAAATCTTCGACTCCTCGACTTCGATGGCATTCGCCGGTCTTCTCATGACGGTTGGGATGAGGACGCCGTCGCTATTCAAATCGGTCCTGCGCCCGTTGCTGAATACTTGGCAGATCTTCGAAATGCAGCTCGCGCACGCTACCCAAGACCAGCAACTGTGGCGAATTGGCATGAGCAGTTGGGCTCAATCCGGAGACAAAATAATTGCGCAAGTCCTGGAATGGCACAGAATGCCTCATCGTACCCGCCTGCTGCGGGACGAAGTAGTCCGATTGCTGTTATTCGACAAAGAGTTCTCGGAATCCTTTACGCCAACGCGGGAGCGCTGGAAGCAACAGCTCAAGGACACGTTTCATGAGGACCTTGAACTCCTTATAGCAAGACTTGATCCCAACAATTACGTCACCACCAGACAAGCAGATGGCGACGAATACCTTCAGCTTCAATGGCCGGAACATCTGCGCGAAAGATTAGCCGAACAAGCCGACAACGCGGTAAAGGCAAACGCAGCACTGATGTTCCCGCACACGTGCCGGCAATTCTTAGATAATGAGCAGGTCTTCTCTGCCGAACAGGCTCAGCAGTTCTGGGATAACTTTCAATCCGTCGCGAAGTGGGAAGGACTCAACGACGAAGCTCATCGCTCGACAAGTCGATCGCTCGTAGTATCAGCTGGCATCGCGGTAATGACTTGTCTCAATGGCTCTTGGCTCAGAACACACTCTGAGCACGAAGCATGGTGTCTTGCAGAACTTGAAGGCATATCAAAGCAAGCTCCTGCCGAGGATTCCTCGCCGCGATCCCTCTTAAACATTGCAACTGAGAGTTTCGTTGGCGAAGCAAGCTTTGGGCTGATGCCGAGACCTGGCGCTGAATGGGTGCGGGACCGATCCGCTAGAGGCGTCACCGGGTTCTACTACTCATCGACTCTCAACACCATCGTTCGAGCATTTCGGTGCCGAAAGCAACTTGGCTCCGATTTTCGCCGCGCAGTCAACCTCATGATTATGTGGGCAGCACTACGGGGCGTGATGAACTACGGACGCTACTCCCGGGAGGCCGCGCCAAACTTTGATCGGCCTATGAATCGGCTCATCCGGGCGTATGTCAGTAAGCGTTTGTCAGATGTGATCATCGGGCTCCCGCGAGCAACAGCAATTGCCCGGCGCGCGATCGAACGAATTGACGCGCGGGATGCGTCTCCATGGAAACGTCATTCGCGCAGGCGTACCGAGCTTGAAGACGGTGATGACAAAGTTTATCGAGGCCGCTTCTGGCTTGACACTGATGTGATCAAAGCTGGCTTTGGATTTCTCGGCACTTTCTCTGAAGCCAGCACGGAAAACGATCGCGCTGAGTTCATCCAATACCATTCGGAACTGTTGTCTTTCTTTCTGGGCACGATGCCAAAGCTGGACTCAGATCGAGTGGAGTTGGAGGGCACGCCCTACGAGTTTGATCGATGGATATTCGAAATCATCGCAAGACTGATTCCACAGCTTTCCTCGAACGAGAATCCAGACCGTTTTTGGAAGCCGATTGTGGATCTCGGCCCCGGCGCTCGCTATTGGACGGAAACCTTCTTGAATCACTGGTTCGTCTTCGGTTTGCAGTCGTCGGAGTCCGTACAGGTCTTCGCCGCCCATTGGACGCGAATGATAGAGTATGCCTTCGAGCTACCTTTGTGGGCGCCCGAACGAAAATACCGCCATTATTTGGCCGCGTATTCCAACTACGAGCTGATGGGGCTCGGCTATGCACTCGACATCGTCGGTAAGGCCGAGTTTGCTCCCGTTCTGAAAGGCATGAAGCAACTCTACAAGATGTGGGCTGAACGTTGGTTGCACGACAACAGCTCCGCACTCAGGTTTGCTGTGCTTCTTGCCAAACCGTCGGGTGCGTCACTCTTGCCAGAAGGCGTCGTGTGGCTCAATCAGGCAATACGAGAGTATGACCAGTATGCTTGGCGGGGCGAGGAGCTTGATGAGCCACTTGCTGGCGCTTTGAGAGCCTGTTGGAGACACTGTCGCCGCGAGATCGAAGAATCCCCTGATCTGCGTGGAAATTTTCTAGAGCTGCTCAACATTCTATGCAAACGCCTTTGCGCCATCGCTCTGGAGTTGAGGGGTGAAGTGGCGACCGCATATCCGGGTGAAACATCAGCGGCCCTTTAGCTAAGGCGACACCGGAATGGATGTACAAAGGCTTTCATTACCGCAGTCCTCACCGCCGAAGAATTGCGCGACCTTCTCAACGCGGCAGGGGAGCACACACCGGATGTTCTAGGCGTTCTTGCCATCGGCGCCTTCGCCGGCTTGCGCATGGCCGAGATTGAACGTCTTGCTTGGACAAATGTGGACATGGACGGCGGCTTTGTACACGTTGGGGCGAAGAAGGCCAGAGCGCACGGCGAAGGCTTGTGAAGATTGAGCCGAATTTGCGCCGTTGGTTGGAAATCGCAATTCACTCCCGCGAATCGGTTGCGCCGCTCAATCTTCGAGTCGGCTTATTGGAGGAGGAAAGCGGCGAGGTTGAAAAATGGCCGTTCAACGGATTACGTCACAGCTATGGCAGCTATCGCTTGGGCAAAAACTTACTTGACGCACCAAGAATTCTCCTGCATAATTGATTCATGGCCGATACTCCAAAGACCCTTTCTGACGCGATCCGGTACTTTGCCGACCCGGACAACGCTTTGAACTACATGGTCTCCCTGAGGTGGCCAAATGGGGTTGCTTGCCCCTACTGTGACTCCGAGAATCCTATGTTCCTTGCTACTCGCCGCATCTGGAAATGCCGGGCGCGGGAATGCCGGAAACAGTTCTCTGCCAAGGTCGGGACTATCTTTGAAGATTCGCCATTGCCGTTGGACAAATGGCTGACTGCGGTATGGCTCATTGCCAATTGCCGCAACGGAATCTCTTCTTATGAAATCGCACGCGATTTGCAGGTAACTCAGAAAACCGCTTGGTTCATGCTCCATCGCATGCGAGAAGCCATGCAGGATGGAACTATCGGCGGGATGCTCGGTGGAGAAGTGGAAGCCGACGAAACCTTCATCGGTGGCAAGGCCCGTAATATGCACGCCAAAAAGCGGGCTGAGAAGATCCACGGACGCGGACCGGCTGGTAAAGCTATCGTTGCCGCAGTCCTGGAACGTGGCGGGCGCGTTCGCGCCAAGGTGGTAGACAAGCGGCGCAAGGAACAACTTCAAGGACTTGTGCGTGAGAACGTCGTTCCCGGCTCCTCGCTCTACACTGATGAATTGAAGTCCTACGATGGGCTCTCTGGCGACTTCGAGCACCAAGTCATCAACCACGCGATACAGTACGTGGATGAGCAACTCCATACCAACGACTGCGAGAATTTCTGGAGCCTCTTGAAGCGGAGCCTCAAGGGTACCTATATTTCGGTCGAGCCCTTCCATTTGTTCCGGTATGTTGACGAACAGGCGTTCCGCTACAACACCAGGAAGGACGGCGACGGCGAAAAGGTCAGCGACGCGGATCGCTTCTACTCTGTTTGCAGGCAAGTCGTGGGGCGTCGATTGACTTGGAATCGGCTGACCGGAAAAACTGAATCCGCTTCTCTGTAGGGGAAGCGTCAGGGACGCGGCAGGCGTTCGCGTTCCTGAACCTTCGGCGAGTCCGAAGCCGAAGTCTTTGCATGCTTGGCTGGTTTCTTCGTTACGAGAATGCGCATGAAGCGGTCGAAGTTCTGGAACTCTGTGCCGGATGGCTCCGGTATCGGGAGTTTGGTTCGTGGGCGCATTCTGTCTCCATACTGATTGGTTCTTGAGTCCTTTGTCAATTCGGCTGTTCGTCAAGTCGTGGCGAACATTGATAAACTTTTCCATCAAATGAAAGGAAATCGCGAAGGCCACAACGGAAGCAACGAGCAACCCAACTACGAGCAATCTCCCCATATCCTCGGCGATTCCCGCTCCAATGAACAAGGAAAAGCCAATGATCGCCGCGAACGACGCCGCTCCAAAGTACGCCGCTTGTGGAAAAAATGGAGACGAAGATTCTTTCATCCCATGAGTCTGTTTACTCTGGTATTGGTGATTGTGGCGATTCTTCAATGGTGCACTACAGATAAACAACTGAGCGTCATGAGAACGCAGATCGATCAAGTTCAGCAACAGATTGATGCCGCCAAAAGTGCTAACGAGTTGACCGCTGAATCTATGCGCGGACGTATCCAGTTTACTAATGCACGGATTCTCGAATCGATAACTGTGGGAAAACCGATCACTGTGATATTGGACTGGAAGAATATTGGCAAGTCCCCAGCCTATTCCAGAACTGCCCATGACGTTAAGCGATGGCGAGGTATGCCTGAAGGGGGGATGCCAATTGCGGTATCCAGTATAGGATCCGCCGGGATGATTGCACCAGATGATGGAGGCCAAATTTCCATGACAGACTTCAAGCCCGTCGCCGCAAGCTTTCTCGACGGCCTGCCCAAGGGACCCGTATTTGACATCTCCAAATTGGGCCAGTACGAAACCGTTTATTATTTCGCGCGTATTGAATACGAGACGATTGGGCGCAAGCACTTTAGTGAGTGGTGCGCATTCTTGATCGATTTTGATCTTGCGAATCGGCAGCTCTCTCCCGGAGTGGCCCTTCCCATCGTCCAAAATCGATACATGTTGAACCAATGCCCGAAGTGGCACGATGCCAATTAGTAAAAGAGCGCAAATCACTAGCGGCCTGTCACGCCAGCCCCAGCGTAGCCGCTGCGCCCCTGGTGTGTCAAGTAAGTTTTTACCATCACTTGGCGCACTTCAAAGATGCCGCACGGCTCGCGCTCGAAATGGGTCATACCGATACGAGCATGATCTTCGGCCACTACCGCGAGCTGGTACGCCCCGACGAAGCCGCGAAGTATCGATGAACGGCTGTCGCCGCCGTTGACCGCTCCGGACGTATGCACAGAAGCTATCTAATATGAGGGAAAGGGGATTTCCGGCATTGGAGCCAAGAGAAACTAACCACAAGACATTGAAAATAAGTATGTTATGCGCGCATTGTCGACAATTGACAACTATTGTTAACGAGGCTAACTTAATAGTATGAACGTTAATCTTGGAACCGTGTTCGACCAGTTCGCTGCCGATCTCTTAAAGACCGGCCACTACCAATCCCAAAGTGAAATTCTGCGGGAAGGTCTTCGGCTTCTCAAGGAGCGTGAAGAGCTGAAGCAACTACGCATCGCCGAACTGCACAAAGAAATTGCCATTGGTACCGCCGAGGCCGACCGTGGCGAGTTCGTTGACGGCGGAGAGGTGTTCTCTGAAATCCGCAAACGCAGCGCCAAGCAGAAACGCACCAAGAAATGAAGCGTTACATCCTCACGCCACGCGCCAAGCGAGATGTTAACGACATTTGGGATTACATCGCCAGCGACAACATTGAAGCCGCCGACCGTGTACTGGATGCTTGGAACCGGCAATGGTCAAGATTGCGAAGAATCCGGGCGTGACGTTATCGTGAGAGGGGTTCACCGGTCGAATGGAATGTGCCGATTCCTCATCCGAGCATTCCCTTTGATACGCCAAACAGGCGAACCGCGCTCTACCAAAACCTAATGGCATTCACAGCGCGGCTGCGGCCATCGCCGAACAGGGGTGGACTACGCGGCAGGCCAGCGAGTTCTCTGTGCCGTAAATTTCCGCGACCGCGCGGTCGCGGGCCATTGAACCAAGGATTCAGCGGGAGCGGTTGCGCTGACGGAACTGTGAGCAGGAAAGCCGGTCACGCGAATTTGGGGGAAATGATTGCTTTGTTTTGTGCGGCGTAG
>Ga0187893_10010991_pt1 | contig 13281 bp, 10 predicted proteins | sample MA1701074metaG_FD_139574 | JGI IMG/M metagenome (GOLD analysis project Ga0187893, IMG submission 139574) | White microbial mat communities from a basaltic lava cave in the Kipuka Kanohina Cave System on the Island of Hawaii, USA - MA170107-4 metaG ...
CGAGCCCGGGAGGCCGCTCCGAGACGCGTCTGAGCGCGCGCGAGGCCTCCGGCGCCCGCGCGGAGCGCGCCGCGACCGACGGCTCCGCGGACGCCGCGCCGCTCGCCGACGCGGGACGCGCGCGCCTCCCGGGAGCCCGCGCCCGCGCGGAGCGGGAGCAGCAAGCCGTCGCGGTCGCGGTGCCGAACGACCGCGCCGATCGCGCGGGCGACGCGGACGGCGACGCGGCCCCCGCCGCGCTCCCGCTCGCGCCGTCGGCTGCGGCGGCGAACGCTTCCGGCGACCTCTCCGGCGCGGCCGCGCCGCGCCGCGCCGGACTGGCGAGCGGCGTGTCGTTCTCCGAGGAGGCGGCGCCGCGGTCGGAGTCCCCGCTCGCCGGCGCCGGTCGCGCCGAGCCGGCGCCGCCCGCGACCGCGACCGGTGCGCGGGCCGCGTCGGGACCGGCATCGCCGCCGGCGCGGCCCGCGCCGATCGCGCTCGCGCCGCTCCCCGCCGAGGCGCTCGGAGCTCGCGAGGTCGAGACGCCCGCCTCGACCTTCCGCCTCGAGCCGTCGTCCTCGCCGCACGACCGGCCGCGGGAGGTCGCCGCGACGACGGTCGCCGCGCCGGTGCGGGCGAGCCTGCTCCCGGTCGGCCGCGCACCCGAGCTCGGGCCGTCGCTCGCGGCCTCGCCCATCGAGCTGCCGCCCGCGCCCGCCGCCGCTCCGCCGCCGTCGATCGCGGCGGCGGCACCCGCCGACCTCTCGCGCCTCTACGAGCGCCGCTTCGGCGAGCAGAAGAGCGTCGCGCTGCGCGAGGGCGGCGGCTCCGAGGAGACCGAGCGCGCCGTGCTGGCCGGGCTGCGCTACCTGGCGCGCATCCAGCGTCCGAAGGGGTACTACGGCCCCGCGAACGAGGTCGACCCCGGCGGCAAGTACCGCGACTTCCGCGTCGGCAAGACGGGGCTGTGCGTGCTCGCCTTCCTCGGCGCCGGGCACACCCACCGCTCGCAGAGCGAGTTCTCCCCGAACGTGACGCGTGCGCTCGCGTGGCTGGTCGCGCAGCAGGACCCGCGAAGCGGCCACTTCGGCAACAGCGAGTCCTACAGCCACGGCATCGCCGCCTACGCGCTCGCCGAGTGCTACGCCATGACGAAGGACGCCGAGCTGCGCGCGCCGCTGGAGCGCGCGCTCGGCCACCTGCTCGAGGTGCAGACGCACTCGACCGGCGATCCGCGCAAGGACGGCGGCTGGACCTACTACTACCGCGAGGGTCCCGGCTTCGACGCCTGGCCGCGCGCCTCCATCAGCGCCTGGCAGGTGATGGCGCTCGAGTCGGCGAAGGTGGGCGGCATCGACGTGCCCGAGGAGGCGCTCGCCAGCGCGCGAGTCTGGTTCCTGAAGAGCTTCGACCCCGGCTTCGGCGGCTTCCGCTACACCCACAACCCGAGCTGGCTCAACAACGGCTACGGCACGCTGCCCGCATCGACGCCGGCGTCGATGTTCGCGCTCACGCTGCTCGGCGAGAAGGACCACGCGCGCGTGGCCGCGGCCGAGGAATACGTGCTCGACCGCCTGCCCGCCGGCTTCCGCTCGCGCGGCGAGGACGCCTTCGTGCGGCGCGGCCAGGGCAACATCTACTTCTGGTACTACTCGACGCTCGCCCTCTTCTGCCGCGGCGGCGCGCCGTGGCGCACGTGGAACGAGGCGCTGAAGCTGACGCTGCTCCCGGCGCAGCAGCGCGACGGCTCGTGGGAGCCGATCGACCTCTACTCGCAGCGCTACGCCCACGACTCGCGCGACGACAGGAGCTACTCGACCGCCATGTGCGTGCTGATGCTCGAGGTGTACTACCGCTACTTCACGCCGCTGCTCGGGAAGTTCGACCCGCCGTGAGCGGCGCCGCGCGGCGGCGGCCGTCGGTGACAGCAACGTGTCAGACGCGGCGTCGACCGGAACGCGCACGCTGTTCACGCCGCCGCGCCGCCGGAAGAATCACGCGTCGTGGAGAACCTCCCATGACGTCGTTCCTGATCCTCGCGCTCGTCGCCGGACTCGCGCCGGCGGTCGACCAGTGCGTCCAGTGCACCGACGCGGCGCTCTGCCAGGCCCATCTGTCGGCGCAATCGGCGGCCGCCAAGGCGCTCAAGCCGAAGCTGCGCGGCGGGGCGCCGGCCGATCGCGTGGAGGCGCTCCAGGGGCTCGCGCGCCTGAGCGGCGAGCACTCGAGCGTTCCGTCGGCGGAGATCGCGGAGATGGTCGCCTCCGCGCTGGGCGACGAGTCGCTGCCCGTGCGCGCCGAGGCGGCGAAGCTGCTCGCGATCGACCTCCACCCCGAGGTCGCGGTGCGCTCGCTCGTGAAGGCGCTCGACGAGGTGCGCGGCGAGATCGGCAAGCTGGGATTCGGGGGCGGCGGCGGGCGCTTCGGACCGCCGACCGACGAGGACGAGAAGGATCCGAAGGTCGCGGAGCGGCGCAAGCTGCGCGAGGAGACCATGAGCTTCGCGCGCGCCGTCGTCGACGGGCTGGGGAAGCTGCCCGACGACCGCTGCGTCGAGTCGCTCGCCGATCTGCTCCGCCAGCTCACGCGGCGCACCGGCGGCGAGCTGATCGAGCCGGTGGCGCAGGGGCTGCTCAACCTCGAGTCGCGCCCCGCCATCGAGGCGCTGGTCCAGAAGATCAAGGCCGCCGGGACGGGCGGCGGCGACGCCGGCGGACGGTGGGGCCCCGACACCACCGGCAAGACGCTGCACGACCTGCTCACGAAGGCGGTCGCCGCGCGCGGTCTTTCCGAGACGCCGGCGTGGAGCACGAAGGACCCGCCCGACTGGGACAAGTGGTTCGCCCGCAACCAGAAGCAGTTCCCGGCGAAGCTCGGGAAGTACGACCTGGCGAAGATGAGGAAGCTGCGGGCGTAGCCCGGCACGACCGGTTCCCCGGCTCAGGACGCGGCGTCGCGCGGCTCTTCCCGGGACTCGCGCATCGCGCCGCGCATCAGGACGCCGAACGCGAGCAGCGCGAGGGGCAGGACGCCGAGCAGGGCGAGCTGCGCCGCGCCGCCGCCGCGCAGGAGGCCGGCGTCGAACGCGCCGTGGGCCACGACGACGGCGAGCAGCGCGAGCGCGACCTCGCGCGACGCGACGCGCCGCCGCCCCAGCCGCGCGCGCGCGATCGCCAGACCGAGCGCGCCGGTGCAGATCAGATGCATGAGCGTCGCGGTGAACCCGCGCTGCACCACGAGCGCCGGATCGTCGGTCATGGCCAGGTAGAGGACGTTCTCGACCGACGCGAAGCCGAGCGCCGCCGCGCCGCCGTACACGATGCCGTCGAGCGGCTCGTCCAGCTCGGGGTGGTGGAGGATCCCGGCGCACATCGCTCCCGCCTTCACCAGCTCCTCGCACGGGGCGGTGACGAGGAAGGCGTCGAGCAGCAGCCGCGCGACCCCGAATTCCTCCGGCAGCAGCCGCTCGAGCGCGGGGCGGACGAGCAGGATCACGGCGGGCGCGAGACAGCCGATCGCGAAGACGCGCAGCACGAGCGCGCGCGGCTCCGGCTCGAGCCGGTCCTTGCGGCGCAGGATCCACAGCCAGAAGAGGCCGGGCGCGAAGCCGAGCACGACGTACTGCGCCCAGGCCATCGGTTCCTCCGCGCGACGCGAGACTCCCGCCCGCTCCTTCGACCCGATCGGCGCGCGCGCTGAATCCGTCCGCGCGGCGCCGAGGGAAGGTTGCGCCGCCGGCCCCCAGGGGCTCCAATCCGCGCCGCATGTTCGACTCGCCGGTCGCGGTCGGGGGGATCGTCGTCGCGCTCGTGCTCGGCGCCGGGGCGCTGCCTCTCGTCCTGCGCCTCTCCCCGCGCGTCCTGCACGGCGTCGTCGCGGCGGCCTGCGGCCTCTTCCTCGGAATCACCTTCCTCCACCTGCTCCCCGAGCTCGGCGAGCGGGCGCGCGCGGCGGGCGGCCGCGCGCCGGCGCTGTGGGCCTCCGTGCTCGCCGGCCTGCTCGCGGTCTTCCTCGCCGACGTGCTGCTGCGCGCCCGCGAAGAGGAGCTGCACGAGGGCGACCACCCGGCCCACCACGGCGGCCACCGCGTCGTCGGCATCGCGACCTTCGTCGGCCTCTCGATCCACACGCTCGGCGGAGCGATCGGGATCGGACTGGGATTCGAGGACGAGGCGTGGCGCAGCACGCTGGTGGCGGCGACGCTCGCGCACAAGGCGGCCGAGGCGTTCTCGCTGGTCTCGGTGCTGCTCCTCGCCGAGCTCGCGCGCCGAACGACGCTCGCCCTGCTCGCGGCCTACGCGCTCGTCACGCCCGCCGGCATCGTGGCCGGCCGCCTGCTCGCGCGCGGGATCGCCCCCGACCTGCTCGGGCCGGCCGAGGGGCTCGCCGCCGGAACCTTCCTCTACGTCGCGGTCGCCGAGCTCCTGCCCGAGGTGTTCCACGGGCGCGCCGACCGCGGGCTCAAGGTCGTGCTCCTCTTCGCCGGGATCGCCGCCTCCACGCTGCTGCTCCTCCACCCGGAGAACCACGCGCCATGACCGAGAGCGGCGAGATCCTCGCGCTGCGCACCGTCCTGCTGCCGCGCGACACCAACGGCGCCGGCACCATCTTCGGCGGCGTCATCCTCTCCCAGATCGACCTCGCCGGGGCGGTGGTCGCCCGCCGCCACTCCTGCCAGCGCTTCGTGACCATCGCCATGAAGGAGGTGAAGTTCATCGCGCCGGTCTGGGTGGGCGACGTCGTCTCCTACCTGGGCCGGGTCGTGCGCGTGGGCACCACGTCGATCACCATCCGGATCCGGGTCGAGGCCGAGCGCTTCGCCGACTGCCGCACCAAGGTCGAGGTGACCACCGCCGAGGTCGTCTACGTCGCGATCGACGACCACGGGAAGCCGAGGCCGGTGGGAGCCGGCGGCGGCTGAGCCGGGCCGCGTCTCGCGGCCGCCGCGACTCACCAGCCCAGCGCGCGTCCGATCGACGGGGCGAGGAAGTCGGCCAGGAGCTCGTGGCCGCGGTCGTTGAAGTGGACGAAGTCGACGAACGCCACGTCGTCGCGCCCGTCGAACGCGGTCGTGCCGTCGACGAAGCACGCGGACTCCGAGGTCGCCACCGCGGCCGCCGGCGCCACGAAGCGGGGATAGGCCGCGGTGGAGTAGCCGGCGTAGCCGCGCCGCTCGTAGCTGCGGCGGAGCTCGACTTCCGCCGGCGGCGGCGCGGCGCGCTGGAAAATCTCGGGCTGCGGCGCCAGCACGGCCGTGACGCCGTACGCCCGGGCGAGGCGCACCATCGCCCGCAGATTGCGCTCGAAGATCGGGAGCGCGCCCTCCGTGTGGTCGAAGTAGTCGCCGTACTCGCCGCGGGGGGCGGAACGGCGCCGGGCGCGCCCGGCCATCGCCTCGAACGCGCGGAAGAGCGCGAGCCCGCGCAGGAGCTCGACGCCCGGGCGGGTGCGCCGCACGAGCAGCGCGTCGTTCTGCAGGAACTTGGGGTGCAGCAGCGCCTGGTCGCGGTCGGGCCCCGAGGCGCTCTGGTGGAAGTCGTTCCATCCGTCGAGGAGGACCACGACGTCGGGCGCGCGGTCGATCAGGCGGGTCGCCAGCAGGACCAGCTCCTGGGTCGAGTCGTAGCCGATCACGCCCGCGTTCCAGACCTCGACCCGCAGGCCGCGCGCGCGCGCAACGGCATCGAGCCGCCGCTCGAGCTGCGGGGCGAGGACTCGGTCGTCGCCCGTCGCGCCGACTCCGAACGCCGCGGAGCCGCCGAGCACGATGACGCGCCGCGTCCCCTCCGGCTTGTCGCGTCGCCACGACGTGCCGCGGAAGCCGTCCTCGTTGATCGTGACGACTTCGCCGTCCTGGCCGGCGACGTTGCGGAAGACCAGGCAGGGGTCGGTCGCGAGCGCGATCGCCCCGTTCTCGTCCGTGTAGGGTCGACCGTCGTGCGTGACGCTGCGGAAACTGCTGGGGCGGGGGCCGCGCCGCTCGGCCTGGTGGATCGCGTGCAGGCGCTCCTTGATGCGCAGCCCCGCCTCCGCGAGCCCGAACAGGAACGCGACGACGATCGCGGCATAGACGACTTCACGTCGGAGGCGCACCACGACGGGTGACCGGATCGAACTCATCGCCCCTCCAGGCGGCCGGCGATCCTTCCGCCGTGGCTCGCGGGCCGGCGTAAGCTCCGGCGATGGCGGAGTCCGGAATCGCGGCGGCGGAGGCGGTGCGTCCCGCGCGCAACGTGGCGCTCGCGACGCTGGCGAGCCGCGTGCTCGGGCTGGTGCGCGACAAGGCGACGGTCTTCTGCTTCCCGCAGGCGACGGCCGACGCGCTCTACCTGGCGTGGACGATCCCCAATCTCTTCCGGCGGCTGTTCGGCGAGGGGGCGCTCGCGGCCGCGCTGGTGCCGGTGCTCGCGCAGACCGAGAAGGAGGCGGGGCGCGAGGCGCGCAATCGCGTGGCGCGCTCGGTCATCTGGTCGCTGATCGCCCTCCTCGCCCCGCTCACCGCGGCGCTGGTCGCGGCGCTGCTGCTCGTGCCGGAGCGGGCGCTGCTGCAGCTCTTCGACTCCGAGGCGACCGGGCGCGAGACGCTGCGGCTGCTGCGCTTCACGCTGCCCTACGTGGTCTTCATCTGCGTCGCCGGCCAGATGCAGGCGGTCGCCAACCTCGCCGGGCGTTTCTTCGTTCCGGCGCTCGCCCCGGCGTTCGGGAACGTCGCCTGGATCGCGGGCGCGCTCCTCGCCTGGGAGCTCGCGCGGCGGACCGGCCCCGACGCCGATCCCGACGCCGTCTGGGTCGCCGCCGCGATCCTGGTCGGCGGCGCGTTGCAGGTCGCCTGCCAGGCGATCGAGCTGACGCGGGTCGGCGAGAACTGCCTCGCGCCGGCGCCGCTGCGCACCCGCGAGGTGGCGGAGGTCTCCCGCCGCATGGCGCCGATGCTGCTCGGGCTGGCCGCGAGCCAGGTGAACCTGCTGGTCGACCGCTTCGTGGCCGAGGCGATGGTGCCGGGCGAGGGGGCGGTGACGCAGCTCTACCTCGGCAACCGGCTGATGCAGCTGCCGCTCGGCGTGGTGGGCGTCGCGCTCGGGACGGCGGTCTATCCGGCGCTCGCGCGCGCCGCCGCCCGCCGCGAGTGGGGCGAGCTCGGCCACGCGCTCGGCGCGGCGCTGCGCACCGCCGGAGTGCTCTGCATCCCGGCGATCCTGGGACTGGCCGTTCTCGCGGGGCCGATCATGGGGCTCCTGTTCGAGGGGGGCGAGTTCACGGCCGAGGCCGCCGCGCGCAGCGGCGCCTGCCTGGCCGCCTACGCGCCCACGCTCCTGTTCCAGACGGCGGTGCTGCTGCTCGCGCGCGCCGACTACGCGCGCGGCAACTCGCGCCGCCCGGTGGTCGTGAGCACGGTCGCCGTCGCCGTGAACGTGCTGCTCGACTTCGCGCTCGTGATCCCGTTGGGGACGATCGGCATCGCCGCGGCCACCTCGATCGCGGCCCTGCTCAACGCCGCGCTTCTCGCCTGGCGGCTCGATCTCGGCGGATTCGACCGGAGGCGCGAGCTCCTGCAGCCGGCGCTGCGCGTGGCCGCGGCGGCCGCGGCGATGCTCGTCGTCGTCGCTCTCTGGCGGCTCGGCGTCGAGCAGCTCGAGGTGCCGGCCTGGGAGCGCCTCCTCGGGCTTCCGCTCCCGCTGCGCCACGCGCTCACGGCGGGCGGAGGGATCGCGCTCGGGCTGGCGGCGTTCTACGGCGCCGCCCGGCTCCTCTGCCGGCGCGAGCTCGACGAGCTGCTGCGCCTGTTGCGGTCGCGACGCGGCCGTCCGCCGCTCGCGGGCGGAGCGCCGCCGCGCTCGTAGGCCGGCAGCCGCAGCAGCTCGGGATCGAGCCGGCCGAGCGCGGCGTCGAGCCGCGCCACGAGCTCGGCCCGCTGCGCCTGCTCGAGCCGCGCGCGCAGCAGCCTCGAGGTGTCGGCGGGGGAGAGATTGAGGCCGTCCAGCGTCCCCGCCGCGTCGGGGCAGCGCTCGAAGGAGGCGACGAGGTCGGCGAGCGCGCGCTCGAGGTCGCCCTGCTGGCAGGCGATCCGCGCGCGCCCCGCGAGCGCGAGCGCGGCGAAGTGATCGGAGGTCGGCTTCATCCCGGCCTCGGCGGCGGTCGCGGCCTCGTAGAGCGCGACGGCGCGCGCGTAGGCGGCGAGCGCCTTCTCCTCGCTCCCGGCGCGCCGGTGGAACTCGGCGGCGACGATGGCGGTGTAGCCGGCGGCCTGCGCGAGGCTCGCCGACCCGCCCTGCTCGCGGCGCAGCGCCTCGTAGGCGGGCTCGAGCCCCTCGACTCCGCTCTCGGCCAGGATGCGCGCGCGCAGCCGGTCGTGCAGCGCCCACGAGTCGGGGAAGCGGGCGAGCCCGTCCTCGAGCACGCGCCCGGCCGCGGCCGCGGCGCCGAGCCAGCGCAGCAGGTCGTAGTGGTCGGCGACCTGGGCGTCGCCCCCGAACGGGTGGCGCGCGAGCACGCCGTAGGCGGCGTGCACGTCGGCGAGCCACTCGGGCGGCCACGGCCTGCGCTCGCGCAGCGCCGCGCCGATCTCGAGCTGCCGCGCGCGCGCGAACTGCTCGAGCACGAGCGCCGCGCTCGCGCCGCCCGGCTCGGGCGGGAGCTCGCCCGCCGCGGCCGTGGCGCGCGCGCGCGCCTCCTCGATCTCGCCGAGATGGAACGCGACGGTCGCGAGCACCGCGCTCGCGCGACCGCCGTAGGCTCCGAGCTGTTCCGCCCGCAGCGCGGCGCGGCGGGCGTCGAGCAGGAGGTAGCGGGAGAAGGTCTCGTCCCCCTCCGCCTCGAGCGCGCGCCCGAGGAACGCCTCCGCCAGCTCGACGTGCGCGGTCGCGTCGTTGGACCGCATCGTCACGTCCTGCCTGTCGAGCCGCGCCGCGACCGTGGCCGGGTCGAGCGCGCCGCGGCCGGCCGCGAGCGCCCTCGTCCAGGCGTCGACGTCGATCCGCGGCGAGCGGGCGGCGAGCGCGCGATGGACGACCGCGAGCGTGGCGGCGCGCGGCGAGGCCGCCCCGAGCCGGTCGAGCGTCGCCACCAGCGCCTCGCGCTCGGCCGGATCCATGGGGACGCGCAGCGCCTCGCCGATCAGCCCCACCGCCTCGGGCGCGCTGCTCCCGGCGAGCGCGCGGCGCGCGAGCTGGCTCATCTCCGCGTCGAACCCGAACACGGCGAGCCGCAGCAGGTCGACCGGCGCGGCCTCGGCGTGGCTCCCGGCCGCCTCGAGCAGCGCGCGGCGCAGCGCGGGATCGCCCTGCTGATAGGCCGCCTCGACCGCGATCCGGTCCTGGATGTCGCGGCTGGCGACGCGCTCGACCACCGGGCGGTCGCCCCGCACCATGGTCGGGCCGGGGTCGGGCCGGTTGGCGATCCCGTCGCGCAGGGAGTTGAAGATGGTGTCGGTGTCCCAGGCGTAGAAGACGTCGTACATCTCCGACCGGTCGAGCTCGACGCCGATGTGGCGCGGCGCGACGCGCTGCCCGTCCATGAAACGCTCGTAGAGGCCCGGCTCGATGGCGATGTGCTCGCCGCAGGTGACGCTGCCGAAGCGCGGGCAGAGGATGCGCCGCCCCTGCTCGTCGTGGTCGCGCGGCGTGTGGCGGTAGACCGACGCGATCACGCAGACGTAGGGCTCGTAGAGCTTCGCGATCTCCGGCTGGCGGTAGCGCACGCCCGCGTAGTGCTCGCTCGCGATCTCCCCGTCCATGTTCACGCAGACGAGGAGCGCGCGCCCCGTCTCCTTGGAGACCGCCAGCGCATCCTCCCAGCTCCGCTGCCACGGGATCAGGCAGGGCTTCTTCCAGTCCTCGGCGGTGGGCGCCCACCACATCCGCTCGCGATCGAGACCCGGCGGCGGGCCGCCTCCCGTCTGGCCGCCGGCGGGCGGCGCGAGCAGGACGAGGAGGAAGGAGAGCTCGAAGAGGCGGGCCGCGTGGCTGGACATCGTCGTGACCGGTTCGGGAGGGGTGCGCCGCGCGGCGTCGGCGCGGCCGCGCGAGGATATCGCCGGGTATCCTCCGCGGCTTTCGCGCGGGCTCCGCCCTCGCGCGACCGCCCCCGCCAGGAGCCGCGACCCCCGTGACCGACCCTCGCGCCGCCGCGCAGATCGGAGCGAAGGCCGCGTTCCTGCGCGACGTCGTGCGCGAGATGGAGTCGGTGATCGTCGGGCAGAAGCCGCTGCTCGACGGGCTGCTGATCGGCCTGCTCGCCGACGGCCACGTGCTGCTCGAGGGGGTGCCGGGGCTGGCGAAATCGCTGGCGGTGCAGTCGCTCGCCACGGCGCTGGGCGGCACGTTCCACCGCATCCAGTTCACGCCCGACCTGCTCCCCTCCGATCTCCTCGGCACGCAGATCTTCAGCGCGCGCACCGGCGAGTGGAGCGTGCGCGAGGGGCCGATCTTCGCCCACTTCGTGCTCGCCGACGAGATCAACCGCGCGCCGGCGAAGGTGCAGTCGGCGCTGCTCGAGGCGATGCAGGAGCGGCAGGTGACGCTCGCCGGCGAGACGCGACCGCTGCCGGCGCCCTTCCTCGTGCTCGCCACCCAGAACCCGATCGAGCAGGAGGGCACCTACCCGCTGCCCGAGGCGCAGGTCGACCGCTTCATGCTGAAGGTGGTCGTCTCCTATCCGAGCAAGGAGGAGGAGCGGCGGATCATCGAGCGCATGGCGCGCACGGGCCACCGGCCGGTCGCGCGGCCGGTGGCGACGCCGCAGCACGTGCTGGCCGCGCGCGCCCTCCTCGACGACGTCTACGTCGACGAGAAACTGCAGGGCTACGTGGTCGACCTCGTCTTCGCCACCCGCCTGCCCGAGGAGGCGGGGCTGGCGCGGCTCAAGCCGCTGATCCTCTACGGCGCCTCGCCGCGCGCCTCGATCGCGCTCACGCAGGCCGCGCGCGCGCGCGCCTTCCTCGAGGGGCGCGGCTACGTCACGCCGCACGACGTCAAGGCGGTGGGCATGGACGTGCTGCGCCACCGCGTGATCACCACCTACGAGGCGGAGGCGGAGGGGATCACCTCCGAGCGCGTGGTGCAGGAGGTGTTCGACCACGTGCCGGTGCCGTGAGCACGGGGGCCGGGACGCGAGCCGCGCAGCGCATGGTCCTGCAACGCGACGCCGAGCTGTCGGAGCTGCTGAAGGAGGTGCGTCGCATCGAGGTGCAGAGCCGCCGGCTCGCCGCCGGCGTGATGGCGGGAGGCTACGCCTCGGTCTTCCGCGGCGCCGGCCTCGAGTTCGACGAGGTGCGCGAGTACGCCGAGGGCGACGATCCGCGCAGCATCGACTGGAACGTGACGGCGCGCACCGGCCGTCCCCACGTCAAGAAGTACGTCGACGAGCGCGAGCTCACCCTGCTCTTCCTGCTCGATCTCTCGGCGTCGATGGGCGGCGGGTTCGGGGTCTGGTCGGCGCGCCAGATGGCGGCGCGCGTCTGCGCCTGCCTCGCGCTCTCGGCGGTGCGCCACCACGACAAGACCGGGCTGATCGCCTTCGGCGGCGCGGTCGAGAAGTTCGTGCCGCCGCGCAAGGGGATCGGCCACGCGCTGCGCATCGTGCGCGATTGCCTCGCGCTGCCGGGCGGGGGCGCGCGCACGCGGATCGAGCCGGCGCTCACGCTCGCGGCGCAGGTGGTGCGCCGGCGCGCCGTGCTCTTCCTCGTCTCCGACTTCCTGGCCGACGGCTGGCAGGAGCCGCTCGCGCTCTGCGCGCGCCGGCACGACGTGATCGCGATGCGCCTCCTGCCCCCGGAGCTCTCGCCCCCCGAGGCCGGCCTCATGCGGCTGCGCGACCCCGAGAGCGGGGCCGAGCGCCTGGTCGACTGGCGCAGCGCGCGCGTGCGCGCCGGCTACTCGCAGCGCGTCGCCGACTGGCGCCGCGCGACCGAGGAGTCGCTGCGCCGGGCGGGGGTCGACCGCATGGACGTGCCGCTGCCCCGCGTCCCGCGCCGCGACGCGGTGGCGCGGCCGATCCTCGCCTTCTTCCGGATGCGCGAGCTGCGGGCGACCAAGCGATGAAGGGCGGCGCGCGCGACCTGCTGCGGACGGCGGCGGCGACGGCGGCCGTTTGCGGCGTGACGCGCGCGCAGGAGCCCGCCGCGGCGGAGCTCTCGCTGCACGTGGCCGCCGAGGCGGCGGAGGTCGGACTCGGCCGCGCGTTCGAGCTCACGGTGACGCGCGGCTGGAGCCGCGCCCTCGAGCCCGAACCGTGGAGCGACGCGGCGCTGGCGCCGCTCGTCGTGCGGCTCGAGGCGGCGCAGCGCCGCGAGATGGGCGGCCGCGTCGAGGAGACCTTGCGCTACCGCGCCTTCGCCTTCGCGCTCGAGGAGGTGGTGGTGCCGGCGGCGACGGTGCGCGCCGCGCCGCGGCCGGGGGAGCGGGGCGCCGCGCGCGAGGCGGCCGGGAACGAGCTCCGGCTGCGCGTGCGCGGCGCGCTCGACCCCGCGGCGCCGGGGGAAGTCGAGCTCCCCTCCGATCTCCTGGAGGTGCCGCGCCCAGCGCGGCGGGCGTGGCTCCTCGGCGCCGCGGCCCTGGCGATCGCGGCGATCGCCGGACTCCTGGCTCGGCGCGCGCGCGCGCGCGCGCGGCTCGCGCCGTCCGCTCCGCCGGCGCCACCCCCGGTTTCCCCGCACGAGCGCGCGCTCGGGCGGCTGCGGATCCTGCGCGAGCGGACGCGCGGAGGCCTCGCCGACGCGGCGGAGGTCCACCTCGCCGCATCGGCGATCGTGCGCGAGTGGCTGGACGAGGCGCACGCGCTCCGCGCGCCCTGGCGCACGACGGAGCAGCTGCTCGCGGCGCCGGCCACTGCGCGTGCGCTCCCGCCGCCGCGCCGCGCGCTGCTCGCCGACCTCCTCGCGCGCTGCGATCGGGTGAAATTCGCGCGCTTCACGCCGGCGGCCGAGGAGCCGCCGAGGCTCCTCGATGCAGCCGAGGAGCTGGTCGCGCCGGCGGCGGGAGGCGGCGCGTGAGCGCGCTCGCCGCGTTCCTGCGGGAGCTCACGCTGCTGCAGCCGCTGTGGCTGCTGCTCGCGCTGCTGCCGCCGATCGCCCTGCTCGCGCGGCGGCGCCGCCCCGAGCCGGGGATCGCCTTCGCGCCGATGGCGCTCCTCCCGGCCCGCCGCGGGTGGCGCGCGCGGATCGCCGCGCTCCCGTGCTGGCTCGATCGCGCGGCGCTGCTGCTGGTCGTGGTGGCGCTGGCGCGTCCGGTGCGAAGCGAGCCGCTGCCGCCCCTTACGCGCGGCGTCGACCTGATGCTCTGCCTCGACGCCTCCTCGTCGATGACG
>Ga0187893_10010992_pt1 | contig 13280 bp, 11 predicted proteins | sample MA1701074metaG_FD_139574 | JGI IMG/M metagenome (GOLD analysis project Ga0187893, IMG submission 139574) | White microbial mat communities from a basaltic lava cave in the Kipuka Kanohina Cave System on the Island of Hawaii, USA - MA170107-4 metaG ...
TGACCGACTGGAAGGGGATCGAGGATCACGAAAGCTTCATGGCACGGCTGCAAAGCGAGCATGGCCGCAAGCGATCCTTCTGGGCCGAGTGGTAAGGACCGCCTGTCGAGGTCCCTTCCTACCTGTCCCTTCCGAAAACCCTGTCCTGGGAGGATTCGCCGGAATCAGGGAATCGGGACATGCTCGCGGGCGATGGTTACGATTCTCAGGCTGCTGATAGGGGCGCTACGCGATTGTATGATGTCGCGCGGGCGGCTTGAAGCGGAGGTGCTTGTTCTCCGCCATCAGCTCAACGTATTGCGCCGGAAGTCGCCGAGGCGGGTCCGGCCAAACGCATTTGATCGGGCAATCTTTGTCTGCCTCTATCGACATTTCCCGGATATCGGCAATGCCGTCGCGATCATTCGCCCCGAAACCGTCATTCGCTGGCACCGTATGGGTTTCCGGGCATGGTGGCGTTGGAAGTCTCGGAATCCAGGCGGCCGACCCAAGATCGACCGGGAATTACGCGATCTCGTGCGCCGCATGTGCGAGGAAAATCCACTATGGGGCGCGCCGCGAATCCACGGCGAACTGCTCAAGCTGGGCTTTGCTGTCGCACAGTCGACGGTTTCAAAATACATGCTCCGAGGACGAAGACCGCCTTCGCAAGGTTGGAAGACATTTCTGCGCAATCACGCCGATGGAATTGCAGCGGTAGACTTTTTGGTCGTTCCAACACTGAGCTTTGAACGCCTATTTGCGTTTGTCATACTCGGCGTCGGTCGAAGAAACATTTTATGGATCGGCGTCACCACGAACCCAACAGCACAATGGTTGACCCACCAGATTACCGAAGCCTTTCCATGGGATCAGGCCCCGACCTTTCTCATCCGCGACAACGACTGCGTTTATGGCGCGGTGTTCACGCGGCGGGTCCTGTCGATGGGCATTCGCGACCGCCCTATCGCGCCTCGATCGCCATGGCAGAACGGATATGTCGAGCGCGCAATCGGCTCGATCCGACGTGAGTGTCTTGACCACATGATCGTGTGGAGCGAGGCCCATCTTCGGCGCGTCCTGAGGGCAAGCACCTTGGGTCTTTGACGCGGGGTGATGCCGACGACCGCGTGAGGGCAAGAAGCCTCGCAATTCGCGATCGACCGATCTCTCCTGGATCGCCATGGCAGAATGGTATTGCGGAGCGCTTCATCGGCACGCTGCCGCGAGTGTCTCGACCATATACTCATCTTCAGCTAGATGCATCTGCGGCGAATTCTTTCCGCTTATGCAGCCTATTACAATCAAACGCGCACGCATCTAGCTTTACAGAAAGACACACCGCTACAACGCCCTATCCAACGCTTTGGTAGGATCGCCACCGTTCCCGTTCTGGCCGGGCTACATCACCAATACGCCCGGATATGATTTTCGGAAGGCACAGGATGAGTCATGTTAGCGAGCGAGCACGAGATACTGCCACGTAGGCTTGGCCCGACGCGAACGCTCCATTCTCGAGGTCTATGCGAACATCGTCTCGTCGTCTTGGGTGAGGCGCACCTGCGTCGAATCTTGCGATTCTATGCTCGCTATTACAACGAAATCAGAACCCACTGGTCGTTGGCTAAAGATGCACCAGTCTCTCGCCCGATTCAGTGGACTGGAATCATTCGGTCACACCCAATCCTTAGCGGACTTCATCACCACTACGTCCGGGTTTAGGATTTCGGTACACACAGCCCCGGTTAGAGACCCATGTCTTTGTGCGCCGCCTCCATGTGCTTAATACAGCCAGCTGTATCGCCCTTTTTCATCGCATCTTTCGATTGTTGCAAATGCTCCGTGGCGGATTTCTTTTTAGCTGCATCCGTCATTTTGGCCACGTCCCTATCCATCTGCTGCACGTGAGCGTCAGTGCACCACTGGTATTCCTCATTCGTCTGGCCATAAGCGGGTGTCAACGCCATCAGGGCCCCAAAGGCCAGCATCAGGGTTCTATGCATGACATTTCTCCTGGTATGGGACCGAGATTTCGGTCTCACTTAAAACGCGCGTCTGGCGTGATTAGGCTATCATGTCAAAGAATTTCTTGTCAAAGCTAGTTGGCAAGTGCGGCCTGAGCCAAGCCGCTGGCAGTTTGGAATCTGACTTTGGACAGGTCTGCAGCCGGCAGACCACCGGTCGAGCAGTTACTCAGCTCAAAATCGTTCGAGCAGGTGAAGCGATTTCGGCGTAACAACAAGCGTTTTTAATTTTCGACATCGTTGATGTTGCGGCCCGCTGGCCTAAAGGCGCCCGGCGATCAATCGCGAGGCGCACCAGAGCAGCCTGCAGAGATCCCTCATCAGACGGCAGCATCGACTGATTCGGCTTCAATTGTCAGCGGATCAGGTTTCCGATAGGGACAAGCCCAACGCTATTCTGCCAGCCCCTGCACGCATTCGAGGGAACGGGGCAACTATTGCGGCTGCTCCGGCGCTGCAGCGGGCGGTGGCGATGCCGTGGGCACAGTGGGAGTCGAGGCCGGCAGCAAATACCAGACTACCAGCAGGGCAACGACAACTGCCGCTGCGATCATTAGCCACCTGTTTGTGTCCATGCGGTCTACCGGCTCCTCCCTTCGCTGCACCAGGTTAGCCCCATTTGTCGCGCCGCGCCACGCCAACCAACAGGGAAAGGCGATGGAGATGGAGCGATCAGGGCTCCAAATGTCCGCCCTGGGGTCAAAAACTGACGTTCCGGTTTACGGATGCCGCTATGCGGCGCAACCGTTCCAAGTGAACGCTGAGGCGCTTCTGCCCGAAGCCGAAGGAACTGTCGATCCCGGCTGGTTCATTGACGAAAAGGCGCTACCAGCCGATCATCGTCAGTACTTTTGATCCAGGCAGACGACTATAGAATGCCTTGCGGATCGTAGATCGCCAATGGGTCGGTCGTTGGAGTATCTTGTGAGCATCGTGGCCGTGCTGGCCTTCGCTGACGCTCACGATGATGCGGTCCTGGCGCAACAGGACCGGTGGGCCGAGCCCCGCGCCGCCATGGTGCGCACGATCCAAGCCCATGCGGCTCTGCTTCCCGAGGCGGCCAGCACCGACGGCATTTCGACGGCAGTTCTCGACATCATGGGGAAGGTGCCGCGGCACGAGTTTGTGCCGAAGGAGATGGAGCGCGAAGCCTATGCGGATACGCCGCTGCCGATCGGTTACGGGCAGACCATCTCGCAGCCATTCATTGTCGCGCTCATGACCCATCTGATAAGGGCAAGTCCGCATTCGACCGTGCTCGAGATTGGCACCGGATCTGGCTATCAGGCCGCGGTGCTCTCGCCGTTGGTGAAGACGGTCTGCACCATCGAGATTATCCCCAGACTCGGGGAAACCGCCGCCCGGCGTCTCAAGCACCTCGGCTATGACAACGTCCAGACCAAGATCGGGGACGGCTATTTCGGCTGGCCGGAATGCGGTCCCTTCGACGGGATTCTGGTGACTGCCGCTGCCGGCCACGTCCCACCACCGCTTGTAAAGCAGCTCAAGCCCGGTGGGCGCATGGTGATTCCCGTGGGGAGCGTCTTTGGGCCTCAATTCCTGACGCTGGTGGAGAAGACAGGTGGTGGGCTGATCACGACCCGCCAGCTTTTGCCGGTCCAATTCGTGCCGCTGGCCCGAGACTCCCAATGATCATTTACCTCGCGCTCGCGGTCATCTCGGCGGCGATATTGGCTTACGAGGTCCTGCTCATTCGACTCTTCGCAATCGTTCAGTGGCACCATTTCGCCTTCATGGCGATCAGCATCGCCTTGCTTGGTTTTGGGGCCAGCGGCACATGGCTTGCCCTCTGGCAAGAGCGGATCGTATCGCGCTTCACGGCAACCTTCGCGGTAAGCGCCACATTGTTCGCGCTTTCCGCTCCGGCGAGCTTCGTCGCGGCCCAAGCCTTGCCGTTCAATGCTCTCGCCATCGTCTGGGATCCGGGCCAGCTCCTATACCTGCTGGCTATGTACCTGCTGCTGGTCGTTCCGTTCTTTTCCGGCGCCACCTGTGTTGGTCTGGCCCTCGTCTGTTACGGCGATAAGGTTGGCCGCATCTATGCGGCCAGCCTGTTCGGATCCGCGCTTGGGGCTCTTGGTATCGTCGCGGTGCTTTTCGTGTTGCCACCGTCAGACGCCCTTCGATTGATCGCCGCTTTGGGGTTTATCGCAGCGGCATTGGTTGCGTTGAACCGAAGGCTGGCTTTCTGGCCAGTTTTATCGGCGGGCGGTGTGATCGCGGCCATTACGGTCTGGGCAGTCCTGCCGAACGAGTGGTTTGCCCTGCGAATCGCCGACTATAAAGGTCTTCCCAGCGCACTCAAAATCTTGGACACGAAGGTGCTGCGCGAGCGCTCAGGACCTCTCAGCCTTCTTTCGGTCGTCGAGAGTCCAAGCGTTCCCTTTCGTTATGTGCCGGGACTTAGCCTGAACGCCCCGGCAGCGCCGCCAGATCAACTCGGCGTTTTCGTCGACGGCGGCTCGATGACTGCGATCACCCGCTACGACGGCCGCCACGACAGGCTGTCCTATCTCGACTACACGACCGATGCGATTGTCTATCATCTCGTGGAACGGCCCTCGGTGCTGGTGCTCGGCGCCGGCGGTGGGAGCAGCGTGCTGCAAGCCCTTTACCACCATGCCTCCCGCATCGACGTGGTGGAACTTGATTCGAACATGGTGCGCCTGGTTGGGAAAGACTATGCCGAATATGCGGGGAACATCTACAGCCGACCCCGGATTCGGGTTCATGTGGCCGAGGCCCGAGGATTCGTCGCCGCAAGTAAGCGTGCCTGGGACCTGGTGCAGCTTCCTTTGCTGGACGCCTTCGGCACTGGGGCGGCGGGGATGCACGGTCTCAGCGAGAGCTATATCTATACTGTCGAAGCCTTTGAGCATTATCTCAAGCGTCTGCGCCCCGGCGGATGGCTCAGCATCACGCGCTGGCTCAAGCTACCGCCGCGCGACGCGCTAAAGCTGTTCGGCACCGCCCTCGAGGCCTTGCGTCGCTTAGGCGTCGAGACTCCCGAGCAACGCCTCATCTTGCTGCGCGGTCTCAACACCACCACACTGCTGGTCAAGAATGCTGCCGTGGCGGAGGCTGACATCGCCAAAGCCAAGACCTTCGCCGAAGAGCGCTCATTCGATCTCTGCTACTACCCCGGGATCAGCGCGGATGAAGTCAACCGCTTTAACGTTCTCGATGAGCCGTACTTCTTTGCAGGCGCCAGGGCTCTGATCGGATCGGAGCGGGACGCTTTCATCACCCGCTACAAGTTCGACATCACGCCAGCCACAGATGAGCGGCCCTACTTTTTCGACTTTTTCAAATGGCGCACCCTAGCGGAGTTGATGGCGATCCGAAAAGCCGGCGGGGCGGGTCTTCTGGAGCTGGGCAGCGTGATTTTGGTTGCCACGCTCATTCAGGCCATGGCGCTAAGCGCCATGCTCATCATGGTGCCGCTCTGGGCGAGACAACGAAGTCTCGTCCGGTCTTCGCAGATCTGGCGCGTTGCCGCCTACTTCCTTGCTATTGGTCTGGCGTTTCTATTCGTAGAGATTGCTTTCATCCAAAAGTTAATTCTCTTTCTGAGTCATCCCCTGTATGCGGTTGCCGTTGTATTGACGGGCTTCCTTCTATTCGCCGGAGTCGGGAGTAGTCTCTCGTCGCGGTTCGCTGAGCGCGTCGACGCCTGGCATGGGACGCGTCCAGGCCTGCGGCTTTCCGCCATTCAGCTTTCCATAGTCGGCATTATTGCGATCTCGCTGACTTACATCTTCATTTTGCCGCGTGCATACGATCTGCTCCTGTCCCTCACCGACGTCACCAAAGTTCTTGTCTCTTTCGTCTTGATCGCGCCATTGGCCTTTTTCATGGGGATGCCATTCCCTCTTGGATTGTCTCGAGTGTGGCGCGGAGCGCGGGACCTTGTTCCCTGGGCCTGGGGTGTGAATGGCTGCGCCTCGGTCCTGAGCGCGATACTCGCCACGCTGATCGCCATGACATTCGGTTTTTCGACGGTCGTGTTGACGGCGAGCCTCCTCTACGCGGCTGCTGCGGCAGTGTTTCATCGGCCTTTACATGCAGCCGTATAATCGCCAAGAGGGCGATTTAGTTGCCGGAGCTTCACAAGCGCAATTCAGTCGGTTGCTGGTGGGTAGGCTCGCCCTTTCCGCCCTCCGGTATGCAGTTCAGATGAACTTCTCCAAGTCAGCCGTCGGCTTTAAAATTCTATAGGCGTCGCCCCGTTGCTGGATTTTGAGCCATGCCCACCTACCAATACCGTTGCGAGAAATGCGGGAAGAAGTTCGAACGCACCGAGACCATCTCCGAGCATGAGGCTAAGAAATCGAAATGCCCCAAGTGTGGGAGCAAGAAGGTTGCGTTTGTGCCGGGTCGCATCTTCGTGGTGACCTCCAAGAAGAGCTAAGACTCCGGAAGGGACCCGGTTAGCGGGCAGCGGCGGGTGGCAGGATCGCTCACTTCACGAGCTAATGGAGAGTGCCATGGGTCGAGCAAGAAAAGCACGCGCTGTGGGTTTCAATCACGTAGCGCTGGAAGTCGGAGACATCGAAGAGGCTCTGGCGTTCTACGGTCGACTGTTCGAGTTCAAGCTTCGGGGGAAGAGCAAGACTTCAGCCTTCATTGATCTGGGCGACCAATTTCTCGCATTGCAGAAAGGCCGAACTCAACCTGCTGACGAGGGACGTCATTTTGGGCTTGTGGTCGACGACAAGGATGCAGTCCGTGAGGCCCTAGCCGACGCGGGAATCAAACCGTTACCCGGCCCATTTCTTGACTTTCTCGATCCCTGGGGCAACCGCATCGAGATCGTAGGTTACGAAAACATCTAATTCACCAAGGCGCCCAACGTGTTGCGTGGCATGGGATTGACCCATCTGTCAAAAGACGAGCAAGCGATCAAAGAACTGGCTGAGAAGGATATGGCGCCGAACTAGGCGCGAGCCAACGACAGGGGCCAGTCAGGATCGGGGGGCAATGGAGCATGCGATGCCAAGCACCTTGATCACCGGTGCCAATCGCGGGATTGGGCTCGAGTTCGTCAGACAGTATTTGGCCAATGGCTGGCAGGTTTACGCTGCTTGTCGTGATCCAAGTTCCGCTTCCGAGCTGCATCGACTGGCTGACACAGGCAACCACAACCTGCGGATCCTGGTGTTGGAAGTCACTGACCCCATCAGTATCGAGGCTGCAGCGGCGGAACTTGACGGGCAAGCCATCGACCTCCTCCTCAACAACGCTGGCGTCATGGGGGCTCGGGGTCAGACCATTGGAAGCATTGATTACGATGCTTGGGCGAAAGTGCTCGACGCCAACGCTATGGGTCCGATGCGAGTGTCGGAGGCCTTCGTCGACAATGTCGCCCGAAGCGACCGAAAGCTCATCGTCACCATTACCAGCGGCATGGGATCGCTTACCGACAATACCTCTGGTGGTTCGATCGCATATCGCAGCTCAAAGGCCGCCGTGAACATGGTTATGCGCAGCCTGGCGATCGACCTCGCACCACGCGGCATCACCTGTGTTGTCGTCAATCCTGGATGGGTGCAAACCGCTATGGGTGGCCCGCACGCCAAAATAACCCCCGCCGAGAGCGTGACGAAGCTGAGATGTCTGATCGAAACCCTAGGGCCGGCCCAGTCAGGCAAGTTCTTCAACTACGACGGCAAGGAATACCCTTGGTAGGTGCATGGAGCGCATTCAAGCAATGGATCGGACTGAAGCCTTCTGAACGATGCAGTTGCCTTATCCTCGGACGTGCAGATGTCGATACCCAGTATACCTAAGCCGCCCGGACCACCACCGGGTCCACCGCCGCGGCCGAAGCCACCGCCGCCGCCACCGCCACTCAAGAAGCACTGATCACCAAAAGTCAGTCCGCTCCAGCAGATGGCGAAGCCTCGAAAGTGACTTGCGGCTATCGCTTCTCCGACTTGCTTGCTTTCGCGGCCTTAACGGAGCCTTTGGAGCCGACCTTCGTCTTACCTTTTCCCTCTTCGACCGGCGCCATCCGCGTTTCCACTCCTACCATCAGCGCAGCCCGGCGTGTCCTATGGGTTGCCCTGCGCTGGCTCGCTCGGCGCCTCATCTCTTTCGCCTTGTTCGTGCCTCGCATAGGCGCCTCCATAGAGCACGCGTTTTATAGCCGAGCGCGCTATCCGAGTTAAGCCGGACATGTTTTTCAAATCCACAATTAGTAACGCTGCCTTTGGGGTAAGTGCCTTAGTTGCCATCAATGCCCAGGAAAGCGCCTCAAGCCTTCGTGTCACCTCTAGGTCGCGAACCCGTGTTCCGCACACCTTCACGGTTACCTCGCCGCACGCCCGCAGAAACGCGCACGCACCTGGCTTTACAGAAGGATGCACCGCAACAACGGCCTGTCCAACAGTTTGGCAGGATCACCGCTATTCCCGTCCTGGCCGGTCTACATCACCGATATGTCCGGATATGATTTTCGGAAAGGACAGGTCTTGCCAACGCCTTTCTTCTGTCAGGTCTACCGCGGCGCTTCTTCCGAGCTAAAGACACCGACATTCCCTGCGGGATCCATCGCTTGAATGCGATACGTGTAGCTGGTTCCAGTCGTGACAGAGGTATCGACGTAATCCGTCGTTCCCCGCGGCAGCCAACCGCCGATTGGCCGCCAGAGGATGCTCCCGGCGTCGCGTCGTTGAAGGCGAAATGTCGCATCGGCATCACCGGGTGGCGCCGCGAAGCGCAAGCGTATCGAGCCAAGAGTCTCCCATACAACGTGCGGTGATCCCCATACAGGTGGTGCCGGCGGGGTTGTGTCAACCGAGCGCCCGCGTGCCGACGCAGACAGCGCCGAGATGTTGCCTGAACGATCGATGGCGACCAACCGATATCGATAATCGGTTACCGCCCGCACGGTGGTGTCGTCCCATTGCAGACTTTCATACGCCGTCCCGCCACCCTGCCTCGTCGGGGCGAGTGCCGCGGCGGGTGCGCGCACGGTGCCGTCCCTGTTGACCTCGAGCACTAGCGTCATGCGCTCAAGGCTTCCGTCATTTTCGGGCACCATAGTTCGCAACAGACGATAGGCCTCGAGGTCGGCTTCGGGGTTGGTGGCCCAGTCAATACGGATGGCACCTTCGATCCCCTTAATTGAACGCACCGTTGGTGCGCGTGGTGGCAGGAAATCCGTCACGTGCACGAGTTGAGCACAGCCAATAGGCCCGATATTGCCGGCGGCATCCATGGCTCGACCCGCATAGAGATAATCGTTCCCTTCGCTCGCGTCGACTTTGTCCGCGTATTGAAAGCGATACGAGCCGCCAACCGGTACACCAGGCGAGGGCTCCAAACTGGCCAGCCGATAGGATTGAGGGTGTGCAATTGCTTTACGACGCAGACTGAACCGGCGATGCTCCTCGATACACGTTGGCGTGCTGTCCGTGCAGGTTGGAGTGTCCGCGGTGAGACACGCGGGAATCGGCTCGGAAAGTGGGAGCGCATCCAGCTCCGACCCCTTGGCGCGGACCAGGTGATAGAGATGGCGCGAGTCTCCCGACCAGGAGAGCGCGAGCGATGCGTTCGCGCCCTTGTCAGTAGATTCAGGCTCCTTGTCGACGGTCGGAATCGGCGGCGCCAGGGGCGGGTCGAAATCCCGTGCAAAGATAACGGTAGGGGGCGACACATTGCCCACGTTACTAAATGGCGAACGATCAACACTACCGACGCCGACATAACCAAATACGACCGGCTTGTCATCGTCAGGCGTCATCGGCGGATCCAAGATCAGTGTGTCGAAGTATTCCGCATCCGTCACGCCTGCCGCAGCAAGATTGGCTGGCAGTTCACCGCCTGCAATAGCCGGAACCACCTCCGGCGAGAACGGCCCCCAGTTGATGGCTTCGGACCACAAGGCGCGGCTTTCCGGCCGTGAGAAGGTCTCGTAGTCGCGAATCTTTACGTAGATGCGAAAGTGGTCGAGATCCGGCACAGTAGCACGGCGCCTATTTGGCCATACCCAGGAGACATGCAGGGCAGTTTGATGGATCGAATCGGGAGGGAAAAGGCGATCGCGGAAAGCTGGCGTCAGCCCGTTGAGAGTTGCTTGATCAGCGCGCTGGTATGCGGTGGCGGCAATGTTGAGTGGCGGTGGTGGTCCCGTTATGTCGATGACATCGGCGATGAGGGTGTTCGACAGCACGCTGGTGCGTCCGAATAGGTCAATTCCCTCAAGGCCATATGCATAGCAACGATAGTCCAGATGGCGGTCGATGAAGAAATAGTCGGGCCACACCGGGCCGGTGGGTTTCTCCTCCGGAACAGGCACGATCGCTGCCACCGGCTGTGATCCCTGTTGCGTCAGACGCATGATGACTGCAAAGCCCGCATCAGGCGGTGCCGCCGCTGCGCATGGCCGCACCCCGAGATCCTCCCGTTTCGGCAGTACGCGAACGGCGGTGATGCCCGCACTACTAGGCACCGGTGCGCCCGGATCAAGCACCGGCGGATCCCAACGAAGCGCCACCGCGCGGTCCAGGCGCGCGGATCCGCCGCCCGGCGTCGTGTAGGTGACGGGTGTCGTCGCACGCGTCAATATTGGTGGTGCGAGTGGTTGTGTGTTGGGTCTCGACAGGCGCGCGACGATCCAAGAACGATCACGATCGGACCAGTGGCCGACGATGCGGTAGTCATATTCGATGTTGGGGTCTGCGGTCCTGTCGACATATAGGAGACCCAGCATCCGCGCGATCTCCGGATCAATGGCGGCAATCATCAGAGCTTCGATCGGCCTTATTCGCCACTGGGCAAGCGGCGCCGCAGGCTCGTCGGGCCTTTCATGTTCGTAATACGCGTAGTACGTACGAAGATAGGAATCCAAGTCGGCTTGCGAGTCGTACGGTGACGTTGGTTGTGGCACCGTTGGATCATCGGGTGCCTGCACGAAAAAGAGCATGCTGTATGCCGTACGGCCAAGCATGTCTTGCAGCCCTGTGAACGGCGCGCCCTCAAAATGGCTCCACCGCGACGGATGCAATCGGTCGACCACGCGCCGCTGCCACATAGGTCCCGGCGCCGGGCTCGCATCGCTGAAAGCATTAACGGGGTAAATCGGCTGCGCATTGAGCTTGGTCCAAGCGCCCCCCGATGACGGGCGACGGAATAAGTCAAAGCCCCCTGCCGGGAACTCGAGCGCGGAGCGAAAAGCCCAACGCAAGTGGGCGCCAGCTTCGTCGGAAAACTGACCTTCCCACCAGATACCGATCATCGCGAGGTCGTGGTCCTTGCGCGCGAGCTCGCTGCAGGACCGGAGCAACAGCAAGAGGATGATCGTGGAAAGCAAAACGGTAAGGCCGAGGTACCACGGAATGTATTGGCAGACCGACTGGCTTGGCTCGCGGCAGTAGCGCTGGCTCACCATCCACAGTAAGAGCGCAAGCAGAAACAGCAGGACAATCCAGGTGAACGATTGGGTGCATGGATCGCCAAAGAGCAGCACGCCAAGCGGCTCGTTGCAGCAGCGCAGCACGAGAAACACAATGGCGAGCAAGAGCAGCGCAAGCAGTACCAGCGCCGACCACGCCGCTATAGGGGAGATTGAGAGCTTGAGGATTCCGAGCTGCGTGCGGCAAGCAGCGATCGCCGTCAGGAGCCACGCGAGCACTACCACCAATAGGAAAAGAAGCAGTACCAGCCAACGAACATAAATGTCGACCGCTGCTAACGCGCGCCAAAGCGTGGGCGCGCATGCAAAGAGCCACCAGGCGAGTGCGAAGCCAGTAATGAACGCTAAGACCACCGCGACGCGACAGAGCGCGGGACAGATGGATCTGGCGTAACGCTCCAACCAAACGGCGCTGAGCATGCGACCCGCGCTGAACACCAGCACCATAAGCAGAAGCGCGAGCAGCGCGAGCCAAGCGAGCAGCGAGCAGATCAGCATTACGGGCTCTCCGCAACGAACCTATCTCTCGGCAAGTTGATTGTGATGGCACTCGTCTCGCGCGACGCTGCGTCGGCGCTGCGAAGAATCGGATATCGATCACTTACAACACGGTTTAAGCTGAAAGAAATGGTGTATTCGTCATCAGGCCACGGCTGCACGCTCGCGTCACTTATCCTGAATAAGAAGAACCGCGTGTTGTCGCGGTTTGCGGCGATGACCGGGGATACGGCACCGAGTCTCGTTGACGAAGTGCCTACAGAGATGCGCGTAAAGTCGAGCGATTCGGGTGCTTCGAACAGAAATCCGATTGTGTCGGCGCCGTGCTTGATCGGCCGCAGCTCCAGCCCATCAGGGAGCGGCCGGCGCGACGTGTCGAGCGCTAGTGCCTTGTCGATCTGCTCATATGCACCGAGTGCTGCATTCCAGTTGTCGTGCAACGCCCGCTTTTGAGCATCGCTCATGCGATCGGGCTTGTCGCCATAGCCTGGCGCGCGACGGATCCAGTCTTCCACTTGCGGCCAGGGAACGTCTTCCGGGCCACTTGGACTCAGGGCATTGCGCAGAAAATGCGCAAGCTCGCGGGAACTTGCGTTCGACAGCGCGGGCGCCGGGCTCGGAATTGGTCTTGCGGCGGCCGCAGCGAAAGTCGCGAGCTCCGTGAGATTGGCACTGCTCACCCCCAGTTCCACGTAGTTCACCGGGTAGGATTGGATAAGGTCATTGAAGGTCCGGAACTTGGATGTGAGGAGTGGAAACTCATAGACGACGACGCGATCGCCATTGTGGAAACGTACCGGGTTGGCTTTGAGCCAGTCCTCATCCGCGAGCCGCGTGTCGGTGGCAAGGCGCGCGTCCTCCAACCATACGCGTACCTTGTAGCGCTCGCCTCCGCGTATCGCCTCGGGCAAACTCACGCGACCAAAAACCCTGTCGTCCCTGGGCAGCACCGTGTCGACGGGCACGCCATGCTCCCGCAGGAACTGCAACCAATCGTTCTCCGTGACGCGTGGGGCGTGCGTTGCGGCCTCGTCCCAATCGGTGCTGATCAACACGTCGCCACTTGCGGATCTCACCGGCCGATCGTTTTCGTCGAGGAGCTGCACTTGTAATAGTTGGCCTGGCCTCCGATACATGAGGTCCATGTACGCCTCGTTGAATCGAATGCCGATGTCGTAGTTGCGATGATGCGGGCGACGGTCGCTTGCCGGAACGGTCATCTCGACGTACTGATCCAGAGAGAGCGGTGGACCCTCGGTGTGAAAGATCGCGAAGTTGCGGTAAACGCGGTCCGGCCCGGAGGTGTTGCGGGTCACATCAGAGTCGATGCTGAAGCGGAA
>Ga0187893_10010993_pt1 | contig 13278 bp, 11 predicted proteins | sample MA1701074metaG_FD_139574 | JGI IMG/M metagenome (GOLD analysis project Ga0187893, IMG submission 139574) | White microbial mat communities from a basaltic lava cave in the Kipuka Kanohina Cave System on the Island of Hawaii, USA - MA170107-4 metaG ...
CGGACGAGCTATTTCGGCCTGGAAGACGTGGCACGCCACGGGTTCGGGCTGAAGGACATTCCCGACGCGGTGCGGCTGCGCAACCACGTGCTCGAATGCTTCGAGCGCGGGATGCTCGAGGCCGACCCGGAACGGCGGCGGGCGCGGTTGACGTTCGTCGTCGTGGGCGGTGGCCCGACCGGCGTGGAGATGGCTGGCGCGCTCTCCGAGCTGGTGCGCCTCGTGCTGGTGAAAGACTATCCCCGGTTGAACCTGAAGGACGTGCGCATCCTGCTGCTCGAGGCGGGCGATCGGCTGCTCGCCGCCATGCCGCCCCGCCTCTCGGAGGCCGCGGCCCGGACCCTGTGGAAGAAGCACGTGGAGGTCCGGCACGGCGCGACGGTCTCGGGCTACGACGGCACCAGCGCCCGCCTGACGAGCGGCGAAATCATCCCCGCGCACACGCTGGTCTGGGCGGCGGGCGTGCAGGTGGCGGACCTGGTGGGCCGCCTCGGCGTCCCGACCGCCCGGCTCGGGCGCGTGCCCGTCGAGCCGACGCTGCAGCTGGCCGCCCATCCGGAGGTGTTTGTCGTGGGCGACGCCGCCTACCTGGAAGCCGGGCACAACCCGCTGCCCATGATGGCCCCACCGGCCATGCAAATGGGCGAAACGGCGGCGACGAGCATCCGCCGCCTGATCGATGGCAAGGCGGCCGTCCCGTTCCGGTACCGCGATCCGGGTACGCTCGCCACCATCGGTCGCAACGCGGCGGTAGCGCGCATCCGCGGCATTTCGTTCACCGGATTCCCGGCCTGGGTAGTGTGGCTGGTGGTCCACATCATCCAGCTGATCGGGTTTCGCAACAAACTGTTCGTCTTGATCAATTGGGCGTGGGACTATTTCTTCTACGACCGCGCGGTACGCCTCATCACCTGGTGGGATCGCCATCCGAATCCGGAGAGCCGTCCATGACCCGTCTGCCGTCCGTCTCTTTCATCCTAGCGTTGGCCGGGTGCGCCGGCGCCGCGTCCGCTCCGGCGAGCCGGGCGCCAGCCCCGGCCCAGCCGCGCTCGTCGAGCCAGGACACGGCGTGGGGGCGCGGTGAGGGTCCCAAGCCGTACGACCAGGTCATCACCAGGCAGGCGACCACCGACTCGGGTGTCTTTCTCGTGCATCAGATCGGAGACAAGCTGTTCTACGAGATTCCCCTGGCGCAGGTCGGCGCGGAATTCCTGCTGGTGGTGGACTACGCGGCGACACCCGCGGGGACGCGATACGGCGGGGAACAGCTGGACAGCCGGGTGGTGCGCTGGGAGCGGATCGGCAATCGCGTCCTGCTGCGCAGCAAGAGTTACGCCATTGTCGCCGATAGCGCGTCGCCGGTATCGCGCGCCGTGCGATTGTCGACGGTGGAGCCGGTGCTGATGAGCTTCGATATCGCCGCCTTCAGTCCCCGGGACTCGAATCTCGTGATCGAGGTGTCGAAGCTGTTCACGACCGATGTCCCGGAGCTGAACGCCCGGCGGACGTACCGGCTGCGGCGGCTCGATTCCAGCCGGTCGCTGGTTGCGTCGGCGCGCTCGTTCCCGACGAACATCGAGGTCCGCGCGTTGCAGACCTTCGAGAACGATTCCGTGCCCGGGACGGACCGCCGTCTCGGAACGGTCTCCTTCGAGATGCACTACTCCATGGTGCGGCTCCCCGAGCGGGAGATGGCGCGCCGGCTGTGCGACAACCGGATCGGGTTCTTCACGATGCGCCAGATCGACTACGGATTGGACCGGTACCGCGTGGCCGAGCGCTGCTACATCACGCGGTGGCGGCTCGAGCCGAAGGCTCCCGGGGCGGCGGTCAGCGATCCGGTGAAACCGATCGTGTTCTACATCGACCCCGCGACTCCGGAGCGGTGGGTGCCGTGGCTGATCAAGGGCGTCGAGGCCTGGGAGCCGGTGTTTCGCGCCGCCGGGTTTTCCAACGCCATCACCGCGCGGCGGGCGCCCACGGCCCAGGAAGACCCGGAATTCGATCTCGACGACGCCCGCTACTCGACCATCCGCTGGCTGCCGTCGCAGATCGAAAACGCCTACGGGCCGCACGTCAGCGATCCGCGCACCGGCGAGATCCTGCAGTCCAACATCGGCTGGTACCACAACATCACGAGTCTCGTGCAGGCCTGGTACTGGGTGCAAGCCGGGGCCGTCGATCCACGCGCCCGGCGCCTGCCGCTTCCGGATTCCCTGATGGGCGAGATGGTCGCGTATGTCGCCACGCACGAAGTCGGCCACACGCTGGGTCTGCCGCACAACCAGCTGTCGTCGGGCTACTACCCGGTGGATTCGCTGCGCAGCCCGACCTACACCCGGCGCAACGGGACGTCGTATTCGATCATGGACTACGCGCGCAACAACTACGTGGCCCAGCCCGGAGACGACGTTCAACTGTTGCCGATGCTCGGTCCGTGGGACTATTACGTGATCGATTGGGGCTATCGCCGCATTCCCGGGGCGGCCACGGCCGATGCCGAGCGCGTCGTGCTCGATTCACTGGCGCGCGAGCAGGACACGATGCCGTGGCTGCGGTTCGGGAACCCGGACGGCGTCGATCCGCGTACCCAGACCGAAGCGCTGGGGAATGACCCCGTGAAGGCGTCGCAGTACGGGCTCGCCAACATCAAGCGGCTCGTCCCGATGCTGCTCCCCGCGACGACCGCGGACTCGCTCGACGACTATGCGCTGCTCGACGATCTCTACGATCGGCTCGTGCAGCAATGGGCGCTGGAGATGGGTCACGTCGCGGTCGTGCCGGGTGGCGTGTGGCGGCACGAAAAGTACCCCGCCCAGGCCGGCGTCATTCACACGGCGGTGCCGCGCGCGCGCCAGGTCGAAGCGATCCGGTTCCTCAATGAGAATGCCTTCACGACGCCGATCTTCCTTCTCGATACGGCCGTGTTGCGGCGCATCGAGCCGACCGGGTTCGTGGAACGGATCCGCGTCCGCCAGTCGGCCTTTCTGGCGACGTTGTTTCAGGACACCCGCCTGTCGCGGCTCGCCGAACAGGGCGCCACGCTGCCGGCCGGGTCCGCGTACACGCTGCCGGACCTGTTCGACGACGTCCGGGCCGGGGTGTTTCGCGAGCTGCGCGGCGCCCGGCCGGTGGTGGACGCTTACCGGCGCAACCTGCAACAGGCGTTCGTCGATCAGATGGACCGGCTGATCACCACGCCGCTGGTCACGCCGCCGCCGCCCAACTTCACGCCGTTCCCGGGATTCACGCCGCCTCCTCCCCGTCCCGCCGATGCGCGGTCGCTGGCGCGGCTGACGCTGCGGGAGCTCCAGGCCTCACTCGCGAGCGCCCTGGCGCGTGTTCCCGATCGGCCCACCAGAGCGCATATCGTGGACCTGCAGGCGCGCATCGATCGCATTCTCAATCCACGCTAGTCGGGAGTCTGCCAATGCCTCAGACGCACGTTGCCTCCATCCTCGCCCTCCTCGTGGGCGGCATGACACCACTCGGCGCGCAGGTCGCGGCCGTGGACGTCAGTCCGGCCCGCGCGAGCGTCACGGCCGGCGACACGATCCGGTTTCGCGCCGTGGCGAAGGACTCGGCCGGCCGGGTGGTGAGCGGCGCGCCGATCGTCTGGCTCGCCCCGTCCTTCGACGTGGCCGGCGCGGACTCGACGGGACTCGTGTCGACGCATCGTCCCGGCCAGACCTACGTGTTCGCCCTGGTGGGCGGCACGCCCGGCTTCGCCGTGCTGGACGTGGCGGAACGCAGCCCGGCTCGACTCGAGATCGCGAGCCCGGAGGGCGGCGCGGACCTGGTCCCGGGGGACGTGCTGCGGCTCGAAGCGCGGGCGTACACGGCGCTGGGCGATCCGCTGGGCACGAGCGCCGCGCACGGCCTGAGCGGTGTGCAGTGGCAATCGCTCGCGCCGCGCATCGCGGCGGTGACGCCGGGCGGGCTGGTCCGGGCGGTGGCGGCCGGGCGGACGACGATCGTGGCGAGTCTGGGGGCGCTCACCGCCCGCGCGGACGTGCGCGTGCGCGCCAGTCCGGTCGCGAGCGTCCGCATCACGGCTCCGGACCAGATCCGCGTGGGCGACGTCGCCGGGCTCACCGCGCACGTGCTCGGGTCGGGCGGCCGGCCGGCCCCCGGGGGCCGCGTGCGCTGGAGCGTGACCGGCCGCGGCGCCGAGGTCGATCCGGAGGGCCGCTTCGTCGCCTCCCTCCCGGGCACGTACCCCGTGGTCGCCTCGGCCGGAGGGCGCGTGGCGTATGCGGAGGTCCGGGTGCTGCCGCGGCGCGATCCCCGCCGCGTGGAAGCGGTGGCGCACTTCGCCACGCCCGCCGGCGTGCAGCTGGGCGAGATCTGGCCGGTGGGCGACGTGGCCTATCTGTCGTCGATCGGGAGCCAGATCTACGTGTTCGACATCACGAACCCGGCGGCGCCCGCGCTCACCGACTCGCTGATTCTCGATGCGCGGCTGATCAACGACGTCATGGCGACCGCGGACGGCAAGATCCTGGTGGCGAGCCGGGAAGGGGCGAGCACGCGCCGCAACGGCATCGTGTTCTTCGACTGCACCGATCCGCGGCATCCGAAGCTGATTTCGGAATTCACGGAGACCGTGACCGGCGGCGTGCACAGCGCGTTCGTGTACCAGCGCTACGTCTTCGCCACCGACGATGCGACCGGGTCGCTGCGCATCATCGATTTCTCCGATCCCGCGCATCCGCGGCAGATCGCGCGCTGGGAGGTGGAATCGCCGACGCCGGTGACCGCCTACCCGGTCGAGTTCCTGAACGTCAGCCCGCAGCGCTACCTGCACGACGTCTACGTCGAAAACGGGCTCGCCTATCTCGCCTATTGGCGCGACGGGCTCATCATCCTCGACGTCGGCAACGGCATCAAGGGCGGCTCCATCACGGCGCCCAAGCTGGTGAGCCAGTACACCTACAACCATGCGGAGCTGTATCCGCCGGGGTTCATCGCGGGGACGCACGCGGTGTTCCGCGCCGGCAACTACGTGTATCTGGGGGACGAGTCCTATCCCGCTATCGCCGATCTGGCGAGCCGCGAGCAGTTTGCGACGCGCGGGCGCATGCACGTGATCGACGTCAGCGATCTCGAGCATCCGCGCGAGGTGGCGTTCTACGAGCCGCTCGAGTTCGGCGTGCACAACATCTTCGTGGCGGGCGGGCTCGCCTACCTCGGGGCCTACAACGGCGGCATCCGGGTGGTGGACGTCTCGGGCGAGCTGCGGGGCGACCTGCGCGCCCAGGGTCGGGTGGTGGGGTCGCTCTACACCGGCTCGCTCGAGGGCTTTCGGCCCAACATGGCGCTCGCCTGGAGCGCGATCCCCCATCGGGGCTTCATCTTCGCCGCGGACATCAATTCGGGGTTGTGGGTGGCGCGGGTGACGGGGGGAGCGGTGCCCTGATTCACAGCTTCGGCAACGTGATCCCCACCTGCGCCTGGTATTTGCCCTTTTTGTCGGCGTAGCTGCGCTCGCATTCGTCGCCCGCGTCGGCCGTGAAAAACAGCACCTGGGCGATGCCTTCATTGGCGTAGATCTTCGCGGGCAGGGGGGTGGTGTTCGAGATTTCCAGCGTCACGTACCCCTCCCACTCGGGCTCGAACGGGGTCACGTTGGTGATGATGCCGCAGCGGGCGTAGGTGCTCTTGCCGACGCACAGCGTGAGCACGTTGCGGGGGATGCGGAAGTACTCGACCGAGCGCGCCAGCGCGAAGGAATTGGGCGGGACGATGCACACCTCGCCCGTGAACTCGACGAACGATTTGGGATCGAACTGCTTCGGATCGACCACGGCGGACAGCGCGTTGGTGAAGATCTTGAACTCGGGGGCCACGCGCATGTCGTAGCCGTAGGACGAGACCCCGAAGGAGATGACGCCGTCGCGAACCTGGTCGTCGGCAAACGGCTCGATCATGCGGCGGCGCTGCGCCATGTCGCGAATCCAGCGATCGGACTTGATCGACATGGCGGCGCAATCTAACCCGCTTCGCGAGCGCCACCATGGAAGGGCTCCACGCCTTCTCGCATCGCCGCACCAACGCCAAGCTCCTCTCGCTGGTGGTGGCGGATGCCCTCGCCGGACGGCGCATCGTCGACGTGGGCGCCGGCGAGGGGCTGTTCACCTCGTGGCTCGGCGAGCGCCTCAGGGCGCGGGGGGTGGCCCCGGCGACGGTGCTGCGGGCGTGCGACCTGTTCCCCGATCAGTATCGCTACCCCGACGTTCCGTGCGATCGCGTCGACGTGGGGATGCGGCTGCCCTATGCGGACGCGTCGTTCGACGTGGCGTGCTCCATCGAGGTGGTCGAACACCTCGAGGACCAGTTCCACTTCCTGCGCGAGCTGCACCGCGTCCTGCGCCCGGGCGGACGCGCGCTCGTCACCACCCCGAATTTGCTCAACATCAATTCACGGCTCCGCTTCCTCCGCGCCGGGTTCTGGCTGCTGTTCGACCCGTTGCCGCTCTCGACGCGCGAGCCCGTGCATCTCTCCGGGCACATCCATCCGGTGACCTGTTACTACCTGGCCTACCTGTTTCACCGGGCGGGGTTCGCCGCGGTGCGCGTCCACTTCGATCGGTTCAAGGCATCGGCCACCGCGCTCACGATCCTGCTGGCACCGCTCGTGTGGCTCGGTCATCGCGCCTTCGCCTGGCGCCTGCGGCGCAAACAGCCGGCCGTGTATCGCGAGAATCGGCAGCTCATCGCTCGCCTCAACGGCTGGGCGATGCTGCGGGCGCGCAGCGTGATCGTGGAGGGGCTCAAGGCGCAATCTGACGGCGCCATCGGCACTTAGGTCATGTCGTTCGGTTGACAGTCGCCCGCACGGGAAATAGTTTCAAGGCGGCATTAGTGAAATTTTTCACGAGGTCAATTGCTCGGGTCCTACGCGGTGTTCCTGCTCCTGCTCGCCTTCGTGATCGTCGCCGGCGGCGTGATGCTCGTGTTGTCCCACTTCCTGGCGCCGCGCCGGCCGACCGGCATCAAGGCCAGCCCCTACGAGAGCGGCATGCCGCCCCTGGGCGATGCGCGCGAACGGTTTTCGGTCAAGTTCTATCTCGTCGCCATGCTGTTCATCGTGTTCGACATCGAAACGGTATTCCTGCTGCCCTGGGCGGCGATCTACACCGGCGGGGGCGGCGTGGCCACCGTCAGCACCGGATTTTTGCTCGTCGAGATGATCGTGTTTCTCGCGATCCTCGCGGTGGGCTACGTGTATGTCTGGAAGCGGGGAGCGTTCCAGTGGGATTAACGGTGATGATGGGTCCACCATGAAACACGTGCTCGAAACCAAGGAAGTCGCCGGCAGCCCCAACTTCCAGCTGACGACCTTCCAGAAGTTGGTGGATTGGGCGGTCAATCAATCGCGCGCCAACTCGCTGTGGCCGATGCCCTTCGGCACGGCGTGCTGTGCCATCGAGTTCATGGCGACCGCGGCCAGCCGCTTCGATCTGGCCCGGTTCGGGATGGAGCGCCAGGCGTTCAGCCCCCGGCAGGCGGACGTGCTGATCTGCGCCGGCCGGCTGCCGTTCAAGCTGGCCCCGGTGATCCGGCGCATCTACGACCAGATGCCGCAACCCAAGTGGGTCATCTCGATGGGGGCCTGCGCCTCGACGGGCGGCATTTTCGACAACTACGCCATGGTACAGGGCATCGACACCATCGTACCGGTCGACGTGTACGTCCCCGGGTGCCCGCCGCGGCCCGAAGGGCTGTTGTACGGCATCCTGCTCCTGCACAAGAAGATCAAGGGAGAATCGCTGTTCGATGCCGTGCCCCGCCGCGACGAGCAGCTGCTCGACGAGCGGGGCCTGCGGCTGCCGCCGGCCGAGATCGACGAGCTGTCCGAGCCGTTCGGCAACTCCGTCCACCAGTTTCGCTCTTCGTGAATCCCAGCGTCGCGGCGGCGCGCGCGGCCTTCGGTGACGCAATCGGCCGCGCCACCCTGGCGCGCGGCGAGACGACCGTCGTGGTCGCCGCCGCGCGGGTACTCGACATCATGCGCTGGCTCAGGGACACCCCCGCCCAGGGCTACGACTATCTGGTCGACGTCACGGCGGTCGAGTACCGCGACCAGGAGCGGCCCCTCGAGGTCGTCTACCAGCTGCGCGCGCTGGCGCGCCGGGAGGACCTGCGCGTGAAGGTGGAGCTCGATCCGCGCGGCGAGCTGGCCATCGATTCGGTGACGCCGCTGTGGGCCGGCGCGAACTGGCTGGAGCGCGAAGTCTACGACATGTTCGGCATCGTGTTCGCGGGACACCCCGATCTGCGGCGCATCCTGATGTGGGAGACCTACGCGGAGGGGTATCCGCTGCGCAAGGACTTCCCGCTGCGCGGGCGCTTCAGCCGGGCCGAGCAGGTGCGGCAGGCCCTGAACCTGAACCCGGAAGCGCATTACTCCCTGGAAGAGCTGTCGATCGCGGACTCCTTCGACGAGCTGCCGGCCGACATGCGCGAGCGGTTGCGCCGCGGCGAGCGCGACAAGGTGCCGGACTCCGAATGAGCAAGCGCACCGTCGAGCTGGCGCTCGCCACGCCCGGCGTCGATGCCCAGGGACGCCCCGGCCGCATCCCCCTGCAGGCCGGCACGGCCGACGACGAGCTCGGCCGCGACCACCTGCTGGTCAACCTCGGCCCCCAGCACCCCGCCACCCACGGCGTGTTGCGCCTGGTCGTGGAGCTGGATGGCGAAACCGTCGTCCGGGTGATCCCGCACGTGGGCTACCTCCACTCCGGGTTCGAGAAGCTGGGGGAATACCGCCACTACAATCAGATCATCCCGCTCACCGACCGCACCGACTATCTGTCGCCCATGGCGAACAACGTCGCCCTGGCCCTCGCGGCGGAAAAACTGATGGGGATCGAGATCACGCCGCGCTGCACGGTGCTGCGCGTGATCGCCTGCGAGATGAGCCGCATCATCTCCCACATGGTCTGGCTCGGCACGACGGCCATCGACCTCGGGGCGTTCACCCCATTCCTGTGGGCGTTCCAGCAGCGCGAGCGCATCTACGACCTGCAGGAGATGTGGACCGGGGCGCGATTGACCACCAGCCTCACCCGCGTGGGCGGCATGATGGCCGACCTCCCCGACGGGTTCGTCGCGAAGCTGCGCGAGTTCATCGCGACGTTTCCGAAGACGCTCGATGAGATCGACCGCGTCCTGACGCGCAACGCGATCTGGGCGGGCCGCACGCAGGGCGTCGGCGTGCTCACGGCGGAGGAGGCCATCAACTACTCGCTGTCGGGACCGATGCTGCGCGCGTCCGGCGTGCCCTGGGACATGCGCAAGGACCAACCCTACCTCGACTACGAGACCTACGATTTCGAGGTCCCCGTGGGCGAGCACGGCGATGTCTACGACCGCTACCTGCTGCGGCTGGAGGAGTGCTACCAGTCGAACCGCATCCTGGATCAGGCCCTGGACCGGCTGCCCGACGGGCCGATCAACGTGGATGATCCGCGCGTGATCCTGCCCTCGAAAACGCGGGCGATGAGCGACATGGAAGCCATGATCTTCCATTTCAAGCAGGTGATGGAAGGCGTGAAGGCACCGGTGGGCGAGGTGTACGTCGGCATCGAAAACCCCAAAGGGGAGCTCGGCACCTACCTCGTGTCCGACGGGACGGCCAAGCCGGTGCGCTGGCGCATCCGTCCGCCGTCGTTCATCAACCTGGCGTCGATCTCCAGGATGGCCGAGGGCCATCTCCTGTCTGATCTGATCGCGATCAATGCGTCCGTGGACATCGTGATGGGGGAGGTGGACCGGTGAGCGCGGCGTCCCCCCACGCCCCGGCCGGGACCGAGGCCTACGTGCCCGTGTTCACCGGCAAGACGCAGGCGGAGCTGGACAACATCCTCAAGCGCTACCCGAACAAGCAGGCGGCGCTGCTGCCCGCCCTGTGGATGGTGCAGCGGGAGCAGGGCTGGATCTCCGACCGCAACATGGCCGAGGTGGCCGACGTGCTGGGCGTGACGCCGGCCCACGTCAAGGGCGTGGTGACGTTCTACACCATGTATCACCAGCACCCGGTGGGGAAGCACTTTGTGCAAGTGTGCACCACCTCGCCGTGCAACCTGTGCGGGGCCGAGGACGTGGTGCGGGCGCTGCTCGAGGCCACCGGCGCCGGAGAGCTGGGCGCCACGAGTGCCGACGGCAAGTGGACGGTGATCGAGGTGGAGTGTCTCGGGGCGTGCGGGTTCGCGACTCCGATCCTGATCGACAACGACTTCATTGAGTCCGTCACACCGGACCAGGTGACGGAGATCGTGGGGAAGTACCAATGACATGCGATTGTGGATTGCGGATTGGGGATTGTGGGTTTGTTCGTGGGACCGGGCCACGTCTGCGAATCCGCGATCCGCAATCGACAATCCGCAATCGACGGAGACGATAGTGGGCTTCCCCCACAAGCCGCACCCGCGTGAAACGCTCCTCCTCTCCAAGCACTTCGGCGAGGCGGAGGCGCGCAGCATGAAGGGATGGAAGAAGCGCGGCGGCTACGAAATGCTCGAGAAGGCGCTGGGCATGGACCCGGCCGCCGTGGTGGAAGAAGTGAAAGCGTCGGGGTTGCGGGGACGCGGCGGAGCGGGCTTTCCGACCGGTCTCAAGTGGTCGTTCATGCCCAAGGAGAAGAAGCGGCCCCACTACCTGTGCGTGAACGCCGACGAATCCGAGCCCGGCACGTTCAAGGACCGGGAGATCATGCGCTGGACGCCGCACGCGCTGCTCGAGGGCACGGCGATCGCGGCGCACGCGATCCGCGCGGAAATCGCCTACATCTACATTCGCGGCGAGTTCACCGAGCCCTGGGCCATCATGGAAAAGGCGCTGGCCGAGGCGAACGACGCCAGGGTGTTCGGCTCGATTCGCGTGTATCTGCATCGCGGCGCCGGCGCCTACATCTGCGGCGAAGAAACGGCGATGATGAATTCGATCGAGGGCAAGCGCGGCAACCCGCGCATCAAGCCCCCGTTTCCCGCGGCGGCGGGCGTGTTCGGCATGCCGACCACGATCAACAACGTCGAGACGCTGGCCGCGGTCCCGCACATCCTGAAGCACGGCGCCGCGTGGCACCAGCAACTGTCGCTGTCGAGCCCCAAGAGCACCGGGACGAAGCTGTTCTCGGTGTGCGGGCACATCGCCAAGCCCGGGAATTACGAAGTCACCCTCGGCTTCCCGCTCAAGGATCTGCTCTACGATCTCGCCGGCGGGATGCGGCCGGGGCGGACGCTCAAGGCCTGCATTCCCGGCGGCTCGTCGGTGCCGATCCTCAATCGGGAAGAGACCGAGAACACGCTGCTCGACTATGAAGGCTGCGTCGCGCAGGGCACGATGCTCGGCTCCGGCGGCGTCATCGTCTTCGACGACTCAGCGGACATGGTCTACCAGATCATGCGCCTGGCGCGGTTCTACGCGCACGAGTCGTGCGCCCAGTGCACCCAGTGCCGGGAAGGGACCGCCTGGACGACCAGGATTCTGGAGCGCATCCTGGCGGGTCAGGGCAAGACGAGCGACCTCGACCTGCTGCTCGAGCTGTCGGAGAACATGACCGCCAAGACGATCTGCGTGCTGTCGGACTCGTGCGCGGCCCCGGTGATTTCGGGGATCGGGAAGTTCCGCGACGAATTCGAGGCCTATATCGCCGGAAAACGCAAACCGGTCATGGCGGCTTGATGGAGGCTCCTGAGGGCTGATGGCCGAGAGCCTTGTCAACCTGACCATCGACGACACGCCGGTGAGCGTCCCCGCCGGCACGCTGGTGATCGAGGCCGCCAAGCAGGCCGGGGTGCTGGTGCCGCACTATTGCTACCACCCGGGCTTGCCGGTGGCCGGCGTGTGCCGCATGTGCCTGGTCCACGTCGAGCAGGCTCCCAAGCTCGCCATCGCCTGCGCCACGACGGTGACCGAGGGGATGGTGGTGCGCACGCAGGCGCCGGAAGCCAGGAGCGCCCGTCAGAGCGTGCTCGAATTCCTGCTCATCAACCATCCGCTCGACTGCCCGATCTGCGATCAGGCGGGGGAGTGCGAGCTGCAGGATTTCGTCTTCCAGGAAGGCCGGGCGGGAACCCGCTACACCGAGTACGCCAAGCGCTTCAACCCGGTCGAGGATTTCGGGCCGGACGTCCTCTACGTGCCCAACCGCTGCATCCTGTGCACGCGCTGCGTGCGGTTCATGGAGGACGTGGCGCAGGAACCGGTGCTCAACGTCTCGGAGCGCGGCGATCGGGCGTTCATCGGCATCCACCCCGACACGCGGCTCGATCACGCCTGGGCGGGCAACGTCGTCGACCTCTGTCCGGTGGGCTCGCTCCTGTCGAAGGACTTCCTGCACAAGGCGCGCGCCTGGGAGCTCGACAAGACGGCGTCGGTGTGCACGGGGTGCTCGCAGGGATGCAACGTCACGCTCGATTTGCGCGACGCGACGGTGGTGCGGGTTCGGCCGCGTCCCAACCTCGAGGTAAACCGCTACTTCATTTGCGACCACGGCCGCGCCAACTATCGCTGGATGAACCGGGCCGACCGGATCGAAGCCCCGCTGGTGCGCGACGGCGGCGCGCTGCGCGCGACGGACTGGGACGAGGCGCTCGAACGGGTCCTGAGCCTGCTGCGCGGCGCGCAGGGAAAGGCCGTGACGATCGCATCCCTCCGGGCCTCGACGGAAGCCCTGTACTTGGCCCGCCGCGCGCTGTCGCGCTTCGAGTGGACCGGCGGCTTTCTCACCGTGATGGGAGAAACGGCGCCGCTCGCCGGGGTGCCGAACCTGGCGTTGCGCGCCGAGCGCTCGCCCAACGGCACCGGTGCGGCGCTGCTGGGCTATGCGGCGGACCTCGATGCCGTGTCCGCGGCGGCCCGGCAGGCGGCGGTCGTCTTCATGCTGGACGAGACCGATGTCCCGCTCGAGACGGCGGGCGCCCTGATCTTCGCCGGCACGGTTCTGCCCGACCACGCCCGGCACGCCGAGGTGGTGCTGCCGCTCGCCAACGTCGCCGAGGAGGACGGGACGTTCGTGAACCGGGACGGGCGCGTGCAGCGCTATTTCCAGGCCAAGCCGGCGCCCGGGATGGCGCGGCCCGCCTGGTGGGCGCTGGGTGAGCTGGTCGCCCAACTCGAGGGCGGGAGCGCGCCCGCGTCCGCCGAGGCGGCGTTTGCGACGCTGGCGGGAGCGGAGGAGGCCTTCGCCGGGCTGTCCTACGGTGCGCTCGGACTCACGGGGCGCGCCGTGCGCGCGGGCGCGGGAGTCCCGGCGTGACGTTCTTCCTGATC
>Ga0187893_10010995_pt1 | contig 13276 bp, 11 predicted proteins | sample MA1701074metaG_FD_139574 | JGI IMG/M metagenome (GOLD analysis project Ga0187893, IMG submission 139574) | White microbial mat communities from a basaltic lava cave in the Kipuka Kanohina Cave System on the Island of Hawaii, USA - MA170107-4 metaG ...
GGGGCCGGGAGCCCGGCCGATGAAGCCGGAGTGGGTCATCTCGATCCTGAGGCAGTGCCGGGCTGCGGGGGTCGCGTTCTTCTTCAAGCAATGGGGCGGCGTTCGGAAGGACCTTACCGGAAGACGCCTGAACGGCAGGCTCTACAGCGAAATGCCGCAGCACGTCTCGGCCTAGCGGCGCAACGACGCTGAGCGGGCCAGCCCCTCATTGCCGCAGGAAGGTGATGTACAGGCAGGGGACGTGTTGCCAGGGTTCTTTAATGTCCGCGTTCGGTCTCCAGGCTCCTGCCGGCAATGTTCGCTTTGGGTCGAAAGCGGAAATTACGCCACAATCAAGCTGCCGTGGCCTCACTCGATGCCAGTAACCGCCTAAGGCATTCGACCGCGCGGCGGAGGCTTTCGGAGTGCCCTGCGGCGTGGTCTGGATGCCAAAGGGATGTAACAAATTCGATAAGCCGCGATGCGTAGGCTGGGCCGACGATCCGCCCAGCTTCTGGTCGAGGGACCATGTCCTCTCGGATCGCTCTTCGCCGAGATCTACGCGCAAGGTTGACCATTTCCCTTTTCGGATCTTGAAGCGACTCGGGATCGGCAGGAAGCAAACCACGCCCGATGGCAAGAAAATCTGCCAAATTCTCACGATCGGCGAATAGCCACGCCTCCACCTCTCGCACAGCTACACGAAAGCAAAGCCGCGGAGCAGGATCAGGCAACCATGCAGCGCGCAATGGGGGCGCACAGCTTGCCTCATCGTCGAGATCAACAAGAATGATCCAGGGTGCATAGCGCGCCGCATTGTTGTAAGCGGCTGTTCGCTGCTTCAGGAATGCCTTTCCCTGCTTGCCGTAGACATCCCCCGGTATGGCCCCAACATACGTGAGAAGCCTTCGAATTACGGCCTCGTCTATCACACCCTCGACGGCCGCTGAGATGACGACATCTCCTGCCATGCTACGAGTCACTAAACAGTGTCAACTGCGCCGCATTCTCTGGCCGGGTCTTTGGCAGAACGGCCTCGGCGAGGTTAATGCCACCATTGAGCAAATCCTTTATTTCCTTAAAGGCGCTCGCTGGTCTGACTTCCGTGCCTTCACTTGACGGTCGCAGCAAGAGCACTTCATCCAACCCAACCCCTTCGTCTCTTAAGAGGTCCGGTGAATGTGTGCTTAATACTATTTGCCTTCCGGTGCGGCGCTGTACTCGAGCGAACATCTGCGGTAAGAACCGCACGATTTCCGGGTGCAGTGAAAGCTCTGGCTCCTCTAGTAACAATGGTCCTGAACCCTCCATCGACACCCACAGTAGCCCCATTAGACGAAGCGTGCCGTCGGAGAACTGTTCCTCCGTTTGCCATGCGCCTTGGGGTCGCCAATGCTCGTACCGACCGCGCAAATGAGCCGCGCCGCGGACATCGCGCTGTAGTTCGATTTCCATTAGCTGGGGGACGGCCACCCGAAGCGCATCGCGGATTCTCTTTAGGCGCGCTGCCTGAGTTTTCGCGGGCGTCTTTGCTATCTGCTCCAGAAAATCTCCACCGAACGGATCGTTGGTGCGCCCGACTGACCTATCTGGTTCCCTAACAAGTTGTGGAACGATGTGAAGATATCTAATGGACTCGAAGAGTGCTGCAAGCTCCCGAAACTCACGGTTTACATTGACTTGCTCAAGATGCGTTTGTGTAAGCAACTCGGCATCGGACTGATCACGCGCGTCGGGGCGATCCAACAGCTCGACCTCGTCCCTTACAACGCGCTCGTGTGTTATGCGTTGGCGACGCTGCGGATCCTGATTGAAGGCAAGTTCGTACTCCCATGTCCGGCCGCCGCCAGGCGATCGGGCAACGATGCGGACTTCAATGTCTGTCCACCGTCGTGCGGCGAGACAGCGAATCGCGCTTACTCCGCCGCGACGACGAACGGCCTCTTGAAAACCACCACCAGGCGATGCCAAGTCGCGTAAGAACCGAAGGGCGTCGAGAAAGTTCGATTTTCCCGAGGCGTTCGGTCCGACCAGAAAGACGCGATTCGCAAGTGCCACATCACATGCGGCGAAGTTCTTCCAATTGAAGAGCACAATATTGGAAAACCGCAGTGGTTCATTTCCGTTGCTCACGAGATGTTTTTCTATGCGTCGCGGAATTGCGCCTAGTATCGCATCTTAGCAACTCCTTCGAGGAGGCTGCCGAAAGCCTTAGAATCCAGCGTGCTCTAGATGGCTCGTGGGGACGGCAGCGCGCAAGCACAGCAATGTCCGCTTTGGGTCGAGAGCGGACGTTAAACCCCTTCGACCGAACGCTGCTCGAGCTCGATGACGATGTTGCCGCCGGCGTCGAGCCCGGCCTTTGCGCCGGGCGGCACGACACAGGTCGCGTCGTATTCCTCGACGATGAGCGGGCCCGAGCGCGCGCTGACCAGGTCAGAGCGTTGGATTACAGGAGTTTCTATCCAAGAGCCGAAATAGGCGCGCCGCGGCGGCGGCGGCGCGGGCTCGGCGCGGCTCGCTCGCACGCGCTCGGGAACGCTCGGCCCGGAGCGCAGTCCCTGGCCGACGACCTGGATCGACACCAGCTCGACCGGCTCCTCCGCCCCGGCCCGGTGGCCGTAGGTCTTCTCGTGCTCGCGGCCGAAGGCCTCCTCGAGATACGAGATGTCGATCGGGCCGTCGGGCAGCGGCACGGTGAGCTCGTAGGTCTGGCCGTGGTAGTGCAGCGCCGCCGTGCGGTGGATTTTCGTCTTGTCTGGAGTGAAACCGTCCGAGGCGAGCTGGTCGCGCGCCTGGCGTGCGAGCGCGTCCCAGGCCGCCGTGACTTCCTGGAGGTCGGCGTTGCGCAGCAGCCGCCGCAGGCTGCGCGAGTAGTGGTGCTCGACGTCGGCATAGAGCAGCCCGAAAGAGGAGAACAGGCCGGGGGAGGGCGGCACGACGATGCGCTGCATGCCGAGCGCCTGCGCCATGCCGCAGGCGAACACCGGGCCGTTGCCGCCGAAGGCGAAAAGGGCGAACTCGCGCGGGTCGCGCCCGCGCTCGGTCGACACCGCCTTGATGGCGCGGATCATGTTCGACGCGGCGATGAGATGCGCCCCATGCGCAGCCTGCTCCAGGGGCATGCCGAGCGGCTCCGCGATCTTTTCCCTGAAGATCTTTTCTGCCTTATCGGGATTCAGCTTGAGGGCGCCGCCGACCAGGTGGCGCGGGTTGAGGTAGCCGAGGATCAGGTTGGCATCGGTCACCGTCGGCGTGTCGCCGCCCTTGTCGTAGCAGACCGGACCGGGCGAGGCGCCTGCGCTTTCCGGCCCGACCTGGAGCGCGCCGGCCGGGTCGATCCACACCAGCGAGCCGCCGCCCGCGCCGACCTCGGCGAGGTCGATCGCCGGCACCTTGAGCGCGTAGCCCGCGCCGGTCAGGAGGCGCGAGCCGATCATGATGCCGGCGCCGACCGAGTATTCGGCGGCGCGCGTCACTTCGCCGTCCTCGACGATCGCGGCCTTCGCCGTGGTGCCGCCCATGTCCAGGGTGATGATCCGCGGCAGCCGCTTCGCGCGCGCGAGCGCCTGCGCGCCCACCACGCCGCCCGCCGGCCCCGACTCGATGATGTGCATCGGCAACGCGGCCGCCGCGCTGTCGGTGGTGAGGCCGCCGTTCGACTGCATCAGCAGCACCGGTGCGCGCACGCCGGCCTGGTCGAGCCTGCGGCGCAGCGCCTTGAGATAGCTCGCCACGATGGGCATCACGTAGGCGTTCACCACCGTGGTGGAAGTACGCTCGTATTCCTTGATGTCCGGCAGCACCTCGCAGGAGATGGAGCAGGGCAACTCGGGCGCTTTCGTGCGGATGATTTTCTTGAGAAGCAATTCGTGCGCGGGATTGCTGAACGAATGCAGAAGGCAGACCGCGATCGCCTCGACTCCTTCGGCGAGGAGCGCGTCCACGGCGCGCTCTGCGTCGCGCGGGTCGAGCGGCCTTTCGATTCCGCCGTTCGCATTCACGCGTTCGTCCACCGTCTGCCGCAGGTAGCGCTCGACCAGCGGCGCGGGCTTGGTCCAGCCGATGTCGTACATGCGCGGCATGCGCAGCGTGCGGATCTCGAGCACGTCGCGGAAGCCCTGGGTGGTGACGAGCCCGGTCTTCGCGCCCTTGTGCTCGAGGATCGCGTTGGACGCGACGGTGGTGCCGTGGCGGATCTCCTCGATCGCGCCGCCGGCAAGGCCGGTCTCGCGGAACACCTCGGCGAGCCCGTCGACGATCGCGCTGGCGTAGTTCTCGACGCTGGAGGAGATCTTCTTGGTGTGGATCGCGCCGTCGGAGCCGAGCAGCACGATGTCGGTAAAAGTGCCGCCCACGTCGACGCCGACGCGGTAAGTAGTCACTGAAGTTAAGCGACCTTGCGGGCCTGCTGAGGCGGATCTTCCCGCTGCACGGCCGGCACCTTGCGCCAGCCGCGGGCGGCGCGGATGTCTGAGCGGCGCTTGGCCGTCGCTTTCGCGTCGACTTCGTTTCCGGCCACGACAACCCCGTACTCCGCCTCGGCCTTCGCCGGGGACAAGAGCTCGTTCCTCACGTCCTTCAGCACCGCGGCGGGGTCGCGCTCCAGCGGGTCGCCCCAGCCGCCCGCGCCGGCGAGCACGTGCCTGAATACATCGCCGCGCTTGATGGTCATGGTGAACTTGCTGGGCAGCGTGCGGTTCTCGCCATCCGGGTTGAGGTAGTTCTCGGAGGGCATGCCGGGGCTGCCGCCGTAGAGCCCGAAGGGCCGGTGCGTGCGCCGGTCGGAACGCACCTGCAACACCGCTTCCTCTTCGAGGAATTTGTAATCGCGCTTGAACGGCACGCCGCCGCGATACTTGCCGGCTCCGGCCTTGTCGGGCACGAACTCGTAGGCGAGGAACTCGATCGGCTGCTCGGTCTCGGTGATCTCGATCGAGTGCGAGGCCATGTTGGCGAACATGTGCGAGTTGCCGTCGAGCCCGTCGGCCCAGGGACGCGCGCCCCAGGCGCCGCAGGTGAAGTCGACGTAGATGAAGGGTTTGCGGTCGGCATAGTAACCTCCGATCGAAACTCCGGTGTTGCCGCCGTCGCCCGCCGCCTTCACCTTGTCGGGCAGCATCATCGCCAGGGCGCCGAACATGCAGTCGGTCATGCGGAATCCGGTGAGGCCGCGCGCGGCGCAGGCGGCGGGGAGCACCCCGTTGCCCACCGTGCCCGGCGGGCAGATCACCTCGATCGCGCGGAACACCCCTTCGTTGTTCGGGATGCCCTGCGGCAGCACCGAGCGCACGCCGGTATAAGAGGCGGCCTTGGTGAAGGAAAGCGTGTTGTTGATCGCGCCTTTCACCTGCGGATGCGTGCCGGTCCAGTCGACCACCATGTGGCCGCCTTTCTTGCGCAGGGTGACGAAGAGGCGGATCGGTCTTCCGTAGTCGACGCCGTCGTCGTCGATCCAGTCCTCGAAGCTCCACTCGCCGTCGGGCAGCTTCTCCAGCGCCGCGCGCGTCAGGCGCTCGGCGTAGTCGATGGTTTCGCTCATATAGAGCTTGGTCTGGGCGGCGCCGTACTTGGCCACGAGTTCCTTAAACTGCTTTTCGGCGATGTGGCAGGCGGCGAGCTGAGCGCGCAGGTCGCCGAACACCTTCACCGGCAGGCGCACGTTGCGCTCGATGAAGGTCATGAGCGTCTTGTTGAGCACCCCGGCCTCGTACATCTTGAGCGGCGCGATGCGCAGGCCCTCGGCGTAGATCTCGGTCGAGTCCGAGGCGTTCGAGCCCGCCACGCGCCCGCCGACGTCGGTGTGGTGGCACACGGTGCAGGCGAAGGCGAGGCGTTCCCCCTCGTGGTACAGCGGCTTGAACACGAAAATGTCCGGCAGGTGCATGCCGCCGTCGAACGGGTCGTTCATGATGAAGACGTCGCCCGGGCGGATGTTGTCGCGGTAGTGCTGCATGATCGACGCCATCGCGGTGGGCACCGAGCCGAGGTGCCCGGGGAGCGTCAGGCCCTGCGCGACCAGCCTGCCGTCGGCGTCGGCGAACCCGGTCGAGTAGTCCATGTTGTCCTTGAGCACGCCCGAGTACGTCGTGCGCATGACGGTGAGCGCCATCTCGTCGGCGATCGAGAAGATCGCGTTCTTGAACAGCTCGAAGGCTATCGGATCAGACATCGAAGCGGATCCCCTGGGCGAGCGGCAAGTCGCGGCTGTAGTTTATCGTGTTGGTCGCGCGGCGCATGTACGCCTTCCAGGCATCGGCGCCCGCCTCGCGGCCGCCGCCGGTTTCCTTCTCGCCGCCGAAGGCGCCGCCGATCTCCGCGCCGCTCGGCCCGATGTTGACGTTGACGATGCCGCAGTCGCTGCCGCGCGCCGACATGAAGCGCTCGGCCTCGCGGATGTCGTTGGTGAAGATGCTGGAGGCGAGCCCCTGCGGCACGGCGTTGTGCCAGGCGATCGCCTCGTCGAGGCTGCGATAAGGCGCCGCGTACAGCACCGGAGCGAAGGTCTCGCGATGCATGACCGGAGTCTGCGCCGGCATCTCCACCAGCGCGGGGTGCGCGTAATGCCCGCCCTCGCAGCCGGGCACGCTCACGCGCTCCCCGCCGTGCACCGTCCCGCCTTCGCGGCGCGCCTGCTCGAGCGCCGCCTGCATCGCCTCGAACGCGGCGGCGTCGATCAGGGGCCCGACCAGCGTGCCGTCCTCGAGCGGATTGCCGATCGGCAGCGACGCGTAGACCTTTTTCAGGCTCGGGATCAGCTTCGGGTAAACGCTCTCGTGGATGAACAGGCGCCGCAGCGTCGTGCAGCGCTGCCCGGCGGTGCCGGCGGCCGCGAAGGTGATCGCGCGCACCGCGAGCCCGAGGTCCGCGCTCGGCGCGACCACCATCGCGTTGTTGCCGCCCAGCTCGAGCAGCGTGCGCGCCAGGCGCTCGGCGGCGCGCGCCGCCACCGCGCGGCCCATGCGCGTGCTCCCGGTGGCGCTGATCAGCGCGACGCGCGCATCGCCGAGGAGCGCGTCGGCCGTTTCCCGGCCGCCGATCGCCACCTGCGAGAGCGCCTCGGGGGCGGTGCCGAAGCGCGCCGCGGCGCGCTCGAGCAGCGCCTGGCAGGCGAGCGCGCTGAGTGCGGTCTTCTCCGACGGCTTCCAGACCAGCGTGTCGCCGCAAGCGAGCGCGAGCGACGCGTTCCATGCCCACACGGCCACCGGGAAGTTGAACGCGGTGATGACGCCCACCACGCCGAGCGGATGCCAGGTCTCCATCATGCGGTGTCCGGGACGCTCGGAGGCGATCGTCAGCCCGTAGAGCTGGCGCGACAGTCCGACCGCGAAGTCGCAGATGTCGATCATCTCCTGCACCTCGCCGCAGCCTTCCTGCAGGATCTTGCCGCTCTCGATCGACACCAGCGTGCCGAGGGCGGCCTTTTGCGCGCGCAGCTCCTCCGCGAACAGGCGCAGCAGCTCGCCGCGCCGCGGCGGCGGCACCTCGCGCCACGCGCGGAAGGCGCCGGCGGCGGCGCCCACCTTCGCCTGCACGTCGGCGGCCGCATCGGCGCGCAGCACCGCGATCTCGCCGCCGTCGATCGGCGAGCGGCAGGCGAGGTCCTTGCCGGCGCGGGCCGCAAGATCGACGCCCAGTTCCTGCAACAGTTTGCCTGCGTCCATGCTTACCTCTGGGGTGTGACGCTCAACGTGAACTCGCCGTCCGACTGGTGCGCCGAATATTCGAACGCGCCGCTGGTTTCGACCGCGATGCGCGTATCGGGCCCCGCGCGGCGGGTCTCGATCGCGTCGATCGGCGTGGCGAAGTCCCGCACGTCGAGCCGCAGCTCCCTGGCGGGAGAAATCTCGCTGTCGAGGAAGGTGACGATCAGGCGGCGGCCCTGCGGACGCACGTCGACGCCGGCCGTGGCGTCGGTCGAGACCACCGTCACCCGGCCCTCGCCGTGCGCGCCGCGCTCGAAGCGCACGTCGCGGATGAGGTGCCGCGCGCCGGCCGGCGCCGCGCCGAAGAAACCCGGGCGCTCGCGCGGCGGCGCGGTCGCGCGCAGCGTCACGACCAGCGCGTTCCCCCCGAGGGCCGCTTCGTAGGTCGCTGGGCGCACCAGCTCGATGACCAGCCGGGTACTGGTTCCATGGGGCACCAGGTGGATGCTGCGCACCAGTCCGCGCTCCGGGCGAATCGTCTTGCGCTCCGGCGCGACGGTGGTCTGCGCGAGCTCCAGCACGACGCGCGCGGCAGGATGGAATGTCCTGAAGCCCGAGGGCGCCTGCGGCAGGGGTTGCTTCAGCCCGACGCGGATCAGCGCAGCGCCGGGCTGCGTGGCGTAATCGACGCTCAGCACCGCATTGGTCTGCGCCCAGGCGAGCGCGGACCAGGCGCAGAGCCCGGCGAGCGATATCCACAACGTTCCCATGAGTTGAGGCTGGTATATTTTGCCCGCTCCCATGGTCCAGGATGTCTACGCTGCGCTCGGTGTCAAGCGCCGGATCAACGCTGCGGGAACGCTCACGCGCCTGGGCGGCGCCCTGATGGACGAGGAGGTGGTGGCCGCGATGGCCGCCGCGGCGCGCGCCTCGGTCGACATCGGCGAGCTGCAGGCGGCCGCCAGCCGGGTTATTTCCAAACATACAAGTTCAGAAGCAGGCATTGTCACGACCGGCGCAGCCGCCGCGCTTACCCTGGCCGCCGCCGCAGCCATGACGCGCTGGGACATCGCCAGGATGGCGGCGCTGCCGCACGCCGACGGCTTCCCGAACGAGATCCTGCTGCCGCGCACGCATCACACGAGCTACGCGCACGCGCTGCGCGCCGCGGGGGCGCGCATCGTCGACCTCGGCCACAACGACCGCGGCACCGGCGCCGGCGTGCGCGGCATCGAGGCGTGGGAGATCGAGGCGGCGATCACGCCGCGCACCGCAGCTTTCGCTTTCGCTGCCCATCCGGGGAGCACGCAGGACTTGAGCACCGTGGTTGCGGTTTGTCGCTCAAAGGATATCCCCGTCATCGTCGACGCGGCGGCGCAGCTGCCGCCGAAATCGAATCTCAGGAAGTTCTTCGAGCTGGGCGCCGACCTGGTGGCGTTCTCGGGCGGCAAGGCGATCGGCGGGCCCCAGGCCTCGGGCATCCTCGCCGGGCGGCGCGACCTCGTCGGCGCGGCGCTCGCGCAGCAGCTCGACATGGACGTCCCGCCCGCGACCTGGACGCCCCCCGGCCTGATCGATGTTCAGAAGATGAAGGGGATTCCGCACCACGGCCTGGGACGCGGCTTCAAGGCCGGCAAGGAAGAGATCGTCGGGCTGCTCGTCGCGCTCGAGCGCTTCGCGGCCGCGGACGACGACGCATCGAACGCCGCGCTGGAGAAGCGGCTGCAGCGCATCGCACAGGATTTGGGGAATGGAAAGATCGTCTCTGCCCGCGAGACCGGCCGGGTGCCTCAACTCCATCTGACGGTCAAGAAACCGGTAGAGGTCAGCCGCCGCCTGCAGACCGGTGAGCCGCCGGTGCACCTCTCCGAGCGCTACGCCGCGCAGGGCATCCTGATCGTCGATCCGCAGGCGCTGCGGCCGGAGGACGACGCGGCGCTGGTCGCAGCGCTGCGCAGCGCTTTGCGTGAATAGATTCGAGCGAAAACCGCTGCCGGAGCGCTTCTGCAACCTGGAACGGCTGCTGGCGACCATGACCGCGCGCGGCCTGGACGGCATCGTGGTGTCGAGCCCGCTCAACGTCTTCTACCTGAGCGGCTTCAACGCCATCGCGCACAAGGCGGACGAGCCTCGGCCCTACGCGCTCGCGCTTTCGCGCCATGCGCCCGACCATCCGGTGCTGGTACTGGCCGACTACTACCTCGCAGCCTTCCTCGGCCAGCCGAGCTGGGTGCGCGACATCCGGCCGTTCCGCGCGGTGATGATGCCGCTCGATCGGCCGCCGCGACGCGAGGACATCGAGCGGTTCATCCCGCGGGAGGCAAAGGAGCTGGAATGGGCGCACGCGGCGCGCAGCCGCTACGAGTTCGACATGAACGCGGCGCTGCGCAAAGCGCTGGCCGAGCTCGGCCTGGAACGCGGCCGCATCGGGTTCGATGATCTCGCTCTCGGCCAGCGCCTGGGCGCCGACGCGGTCGATGCTTATGACGCCCTGATGTTCGCGCGCGCCGTGAAGACTCCCGCCGAGATCGAGCTGCTGCGCCGCGCCGCCGCGCTCAATCGCGCCGCGATCGAGCGCACGGTCGAGTCCTGGGAGAAGGGCATGCGCTGGCGCGAGCTGAACCGCGCCTACCATGCCGCTGCCGTCGAGCTTGGCGGCTTCGTACGCGATCCGGGCGCCATGGTCTGGGGCCATCCGCGCGGCGCCGAGGCCGCGCTCACGCTGCAGACGGGACTGGAAGACTTCGAGCTCGAGCGCGGCCTGCACGTCATGTTCGACTGCCACGGCACGCTCGATCTCTATTGCTGGGACGGCGGCAAGACCTGGGTGGTCGGCGGCGAGCCGCAGGGCGAGGGAAAGCGCAACCTGCGCGCCACGGCGCAGGTCGCCGGCGAGCTCATTGCGGAAATGAAGCCGGGAAGGCGGCCGAGCGAGCTGCAGGCGCTGGGGCGCGAGCTTTATCGCAAGGCGGGCGTCGCCGACGCCGACGCCGCAGTCGTGTTTTTCCACGGCCTGGGGCTTTCGCACTGGGACGTGGAGGAGAGAACCGCCGACTGGCGCTTCGAGGCCGGCATGGTGGTCCCGCTCCACATCGTCTACCCCGGCGGCGAGCGCAGCCGCGCCTGGCTGGAGGAGGTGGCGCTCGTCACCGGGCAGGGCGGCGAGCCGTTCTTCGGCTGGGGATACGAGCCGCTCGCCTCCTAGCGATGTTTTCTCTCGATCTCGGCGGAAAGCTCGCGGTCGTCACCGGCGGCGCGAAGGGCATCGGCGCCGCCACCGTGAAGCTGTTCGAGAAAGCGGGCGCGCGGGTCGAAGTGCTCGACATCGAGACCGGCTGCGACGTCACCGACGAAGAGCAGGTCAAGAACGCGTTCGCCAGGCTCGGCGGCATGGACGTACTGGTCAACAACGCCGGCCGCGCGATACGCAGGACTGCCCTCGAGGTGAAGAAGGAGGAATGGGATGCAGTGCTCGAGCTCAACCTGACCGCGCTATTTCTGTGCTCCCGGCTCGCCCATCCTTATATGAAGAAGCGCGGCGGCGGCGCGATCGTCAACCTCGCCTCGATCATGGGGCTCTCGGGCGGCATCTATCCGAACGCCTCCTACCAGGCGTCGAAGGGCGGCGTCGTGAATCTGACGCGCGCGCTCGCGCTCGAGTGGGCCGCCGACGATATTCGAGTGAACGCGGTGGCGCCGACCTACGTGCGCACCGAGCTTACCGTGCCGATCTTCTCCAACCCCGACGTGCTGAAGACCGTGGCCGCGCACACGCCGCTCGGCAGATTCCCCGAGACCGAGGACATCGCCGCCGCGATCCTGTTTCTGGCCAGCGACGCGGCGCGCTGCATCACCGGCGTGACGCTGCCGGTGGATTCGGGCTACCTCGCGAGGTAGAACGCGGCGAGCATCGCCGTGCAGGTCACGACGTCCAGCAGCAGGCGAAGGCGGCTGCGGCGCGTCCAGGCGCGCGCCATCGCTTCCGTGATCTGCGAAGGGTCCATGCGCTCGAAAGCGAGCGCCTTGGGGATGAAGTCGAAGGCTGACCAGATGCGCATGACCGCATGGCTGGCAAGAGCGACCAGCAGCCAGAAGCGCGCCTGCGGCTGCGACCACGCGGCCACCAGCGAGGCGAGCAGCAGCAGCTCGAACGCAACGTGCGCCGGGATCCAGAAGCGGCGCCGCGAAATTCCGCCGCGCGCCGGCTGGACCATCTCCGGGCGGCGCGGCCACGCCGGGTCCACCACCCCGATTTCATAGAAGCCGCCGCCCAGGCTGATCAGCGCGAGCGCAGCAGCGAACCCGATCAGGTAGACGGACAGCATCAGCTTTTCAACCTGTATCCGGTCTTGAAGATCCACGCCACCACGGCGAGGTCGATCGCGAAGAAAGCGAGCGTCGCCGCCAGGCTGACCCAGACGTTGACGTCGGCGATGCCGTAGAAGCTCCAGCGGAAGCCGCTGATGAGATACACCACCGGGTTGAACAGGCTGAAGGTGCGCCACGCCTCCGGCAGCATGTCGATCGAGTAGAACGCGCCGCCGAGGAAGGTGAGCGGCGTGATCACCAGCATCGGGATGAACTGCAGCTGGTCGAAGCCGTCCGCCCAGATGCCGAGGATGAAGCCGAACAGGCAGAAGGTGGTGGCGGTGAGCACGAGGAACACGACCATCCACAGCGGGTGGGCGATGCTCACCGGCACGAACAGGTTCGCGGTCGCCAGGATCACCGCGCCGAGGATCACCGACTTGGTGGCGGCCGCGCCGACGAAGGCGAGCACCAGCTCGAACGCCGACACCGGCGCCGACAGGATCTCGTAGACCGTGCCGGTGAACTTCGGCAGGTAAATGCCGAACGAGGCGTTGGACAGGCTCTCGGTGAGGAGCGCCAGCATGATCAGCCCGGGCACGATGAAGGCGCCGTAGGGCACGCCGTCGAGCTCGCCCATGCGCGCGCCGATGGCGGCGCCGAACACCACGAAGTAGAGCGAGGTGGTGATCACCGGCGCCGCCAGGCTCTGCCACAGCGTGCGCCGGAAGCGCTCCATCTCGAACCGGTAGATCGCGAGGATGCCGTGCCGGTTCATCGGCGCACCAGGTCGATGAAGATCTCCTCGAGCGAGGTCTGGCGCGTGTTCAGGTCCTTGAAGCCGATGCCGAGCTCGCCCAGCCGCCGCAGCAGCGCGGGGATCCCGGTGCGCTCCTCGGCCGCGTCGAAGCTGTACTGCAGCTCGGCGCCGCCGTTGCCCAGGTGCAGCTTCCATTCGCGCAGCCCCGGCGGAATCGCCGCCATCGGCTCGAGCAGGTGCAGCGTGAGCTGCTTCCTGCCGAGCTTGCGCATCAGGGCGGCCTTTTCCTCGACCACGATCAGCTCGCCCTTGTTGATCACGCCGATGCGCTCGGCCATCTCCTCGGCTTCCTCGATGTAGTGCGTGGTGAGAATCACGGTGACGCCGCTGTCGCGCAGCCCGCGCACCAGCGCCCACATGTCGCGGCGCAGCTCGACGTCGACGCCGGCGGTGGGCTCGTCGAGGAACAGGACCTCGGGCTCGTGGAGGAGCGCCGCTGCCAGCTCGCACTTCATCCGTTCGCCGAGCGAAAGCTGCCGGGTCGGAGTGTGGATCAGGCCCGCGAGCTCGAGCATCTCGCCGA
>Ga0187893_10010996_pt1 | contig 13273 bp, 11 predicted proteins | sample MA1701074metaG_FD_139574 | JGI IMG/M metagenome (GOLD analysis project Ga0187893, IMG submission 139574) | White microbial mat communities from a basaltic lava cave in the Kipuka Kanohina Cave System on the Island of Hawaii, USA - MA170107-4 metaG ...
GGCTTCGGCGGCGGGATCGCTCCCGCGTTCGCCGCCCAGTCGGCTACTTGCCGAACGGACAATTTGCAAGGTGAGCACTTTTCAGCTCACAAGATCAGCCAAGCTTGCTTGGCGCACCAGAAAGATGTCAGACAGAAAAATGGCGACGGTTTCCATTTTTCTGTCTGACATCTTTCTGTTTTCGCTGGCCTGCTTATGCGATTTGGCGGTGGAACTCTTACCCGGCAGGTTTCGCCGAAACGGCGCGCCCGCTTCTGCCCATAAGTTTCACGATGGGCTGAGCCGTGCGGACTTCGCGCAGCTTGACGACATCGCGCCTCATTTCAGGCGATTCGGCGAAGCAGGAATTGATACATTCGATCAACCGCTCGGCGTGTTGGGCGAGCGGTTCGGCCAGACGGTAATGAACCCACAAACCGTCTTTGCGGTCGCTGACCAATCCCGCGCGTTTCAAATAGGCCAGATGGCGCGAGACCTTCGGCTGGTTGGTATTGAGCACGTCAACCAAGTGGCAGACGCAGACTTCGCCTTCCGCCGCCAACAGGTTGATCAGCCGCAGCCGCGTTTCGTCGGCGCAGGCTTTCAGAAAAGCCGCCATCTGCGGCGCCAGCTTGTTCCGGGATGATGCTCTGCTCGTCTTCGCCATACGCCGGATTATAGTCGAAGAAAATTATTTTGGCGACGGCAACTATATTTGCCTTGACGTATGTAGTCAGCGGGAGTATCTTTCGCAGCGCATACGGATAGCCGTATGTAGTCGGTACCGCGAGCGGTAGCGAGCGCGGCTCCGTCAGGCGACCTATCGTGGAACCGCGCTCGCTACCGCTCGCGGTACCGACTTCAAAGGAGTCTTTCATGTCGCCTTTGACGACGCCCTGAAACAATCAAGATTGGTAGGGCAGGTTACCAACCTGCCCTACCAATCTTGGGAGGAGGCAAACGTTATGACACCGAAATTACACGTCGCATTGAACGTCAACAATCTTGAGGAATCGCTGGCTTTTTACCGCGCGCTGTGGGGCGTGGAGCCGGTCAAAGTCCGTCGTGGCTACGCCAAATTCGACGTGGCCGAACCGGGCGTCAACCTGACGCTCAACGAGAATCCGGTCAGAGAAGCTGGCGGTCTCAATCACCTGGGCGTTCAGGTCGGCAGCACTGAGGCGGTGACCGAAATGCAGAAACGCTGGGAAGAGCGCGGCCTGAAAATCGCGCTGGAAGAAAAGCAGACCGCTTGCTGCTACGCCGTGCAGGACAAGGCCTGGGTGGTTGATCCGAACGGTTACCGCTGGGAAGTCTTCGTCGTGCTCGAAGACAATCTGCCGGAGGTCGTCGAGCCGAAAGCGGCGGCGTGTTGCGTGACGGGGCAGCCCGAAATGGTTCAGATCGGAGGAGGCTGCAAATGAACGCGGCGATCGGCCGCGCCACGGCGCAAGACCTCGACGCAGTTCTCAGGCTGTTGGCCGAAGTCGATCTTCCGGCTGAAGGCGTGGCGGAACATTTCGGCGCATTTTTCGTCGCGCGCGATGGCGAGACGGTGATCGGTTGCGTGGGCGAGGAGCGTTACGGCGACGTATCGCTCCTGCGCTCGCTGGCCGTCGCGCCGTCGTTGCAGCGCAGCGGGCTGGGAAAAGCGCTGACGGCTCGCCTGCTCGACGAAGCGATCAGAAACAGCGTGAGCGAAGTGGTCTTGCTCACGACCACGGCGGGGGATTTCTTCGCGCGCCATTTCGGCTTCGCCCAGGTGGAGCGAAAGCGATTCGACAAAGTCTTCGCCGCCTCGCCTGAATGGTGTTTGCCGCGTTGTTCGTCAGCGGTCTGCATGCGATTGATGTTGAACGAGTGATGAAATGAACAACGCGGTGATCGTTTCGGCAATCTGTCTGAACCTGGCCATACTGTTGCAGACTATCCGCGCTTTTCTTTTTATCCCCATCGCGTGGCTGCTCTGGATCGGGATTGTGTTCGCCGCGACGGATGCAATCGTTGAGTTGATTGATATTTTGGTAGAGCGGCGGCGGCGCGCAAATCTCGGCGGACTTTCGACGGCGGAGTATGCGATCCACGTCAACGCGGCCGGCTTGCGGTTCGCGGCTCTGGCGTTGATCTTCGTGGCCAAGCCTGTCGAAGCGTGGAGCCTGAGCACGCCAACGCTGCTCGAACCGTCATATCCATCCTGGCTCACCTGGTTGATTTTCAACATCATTCCCGGCGGTTTTGTCGCGGCGTTGGCGCACGTGTGGTTGATGCGGGCGGACGCGAGAACGCGGGCGTAGGTCAGTCTTCACCGAATTGTGATGGTGACTGTGTTGCTTGCCCGGCCATTCCGTGTGATGACCAGCGTGTGCGTCCCCGCCGCAATGCCAACCGGCAATTGCAGATTGAACTGGTTGAGGCCGATGAAGCCCGGCGCGCGTCCGGCGTACAACAGCGTGGCCGGGTTTCCGTCAAGCGTCGCCTGCGCGCTCGCGTTCACGTTGCCGTCAACGTCGGTGGCGTCAGCGCCCAATCCTGTCCCGAAGACTGAGATGATGTTCGGCTGTCCGTTCGCTTGTGTGGCGTTGAAAGGGCCAGGCGTCCCAGTGAAGGCGTCAACCGCCGCCGCCGCTCCCGACCCGCTCGCGTTCGCCGTGAAGATTGAAGGCGCGGCGGTCACGACCTGAAGCGCCGCGCTCGAGACGCGCCCGTCGCCGCTGGTCACAGTGACCGAGGCCGGGCCTGCCACCGTTCCGTCGGGAATCTGGTAATTGACCTGACCCTGCGAGACGAAGAAGAGCGGCGCCGCGCGCTCCGTGCCTGCGCTGTCTCTGATCTTCACCGTAGTTCCGGCCAGCGTGGTTGGCAGCGGAACTGAGGATGCGACAGCAGTCGTCGTCGCCAGGTTCGGGCCGAACGCCGCGACAATCGCTTTGCTCGCGATGGCCGCGCCGCTGAAGCTGGCGGCGGAGACAGTCACGGCGTCAGCCGCCAGCTTGACGATGAAGGCGTCGTGGTCGCCGCCGCCGAAGCTCGCTTGCAGCGCATTCACCATTTGGAAATTGGTCGAAAGCGTCCGGCCTGAAATCCACGCGCTCCCTACGGGATCAACTGCAAGGCAGAGGCCGGTGTCGTTGTTCGCGCCGCCGAGGTAGGTCGAGTAAATGGCTGAGGAGCCACTGGCGTCGAGCTTGGTCACGAAAGCGTCAAAAGCGCCGCCGCCATAACTCGCTTGCGCGGCGTTCGCCGTCGGGAAGTTGGTCGAAGCCGTCGTCCCTGTCACGTAAGCCTGCCCAGCGGCGTCAACGGCAATGTCGCTCACCACGAAGCCGTCACTGGTCAGATTTTCATTGCCAGCGCCGCCGAGGTAGGTTGAATAAACGAGCGCCGTGCCGTTGGCGTTGAGCTTGGTCACGAAGGCGTCGAGCGTACCGCCGCCGAAAGAGCCTTGCAGCGCGTTGGCCAGCGGGAAATTGCGTGAGCTGGTCGAGCCGGTCACGTAGACATTGCCCGCCGCGTCGAGCGCGAGTTGATTGCCGGGAAAGCCCTGCGCGTCGTCGGTCGAGCCGCCGAGATAGGTGGAGAAGACGAGCGCCGAGCCGCTCGCATTCAGCTTCGATACGAAGATGTCGCCGCCGCCGCCGATGGCCGGTTGCAGCGCATTCGCCAGCGGGAAATTGGCCGATCTGGTCCAACCCGAAACATAAGCATTGCCGCTCGCGTCAACGGCGATGCCGCAACCCTGATCGAGAGCATTGCCGCCGAGGAAGGTGGAAAAGACCAGCGCCGCGCCATCCGGCTGCACTTTCGTGACGAAGGCGTCGGTGTTCCCGCCGAGAGATGGTTGCAGCGGATTTTTCGTCGGGAAGTCGGACGAGCCGGTGACGCCGGCAAGATAGGCCGCGCCGTTTGCGTCAACCACGATTCCATTGCTTTGATCCGCGCCGCCGCCGCCCAGGTAAGTGGAGTAAGCGAGCGCGGCGCCGTTCGCGTTCAGCTTGGCGACAAAGGCATCGGATTGACCGCCGCCGTAACTCTGTTGCAATGCGCCCACCGCCGGAAAATTGGGCGAAGTGGTTACGCCGGTCAGGTAAACATTCCCGGCAGCGTCAACAGCCATACCGGAGCAGGCGTCGCCTCCGCTCCCGCCAAGATAGGTCGAATAAATCAGCGCGCTGCCGCTCGGGTTGAGCTTGGCGATGAAGCAATCAAAACCGCCGCCGAAGTTGGGTTGCGCGGCGTTGGCGGTGGTGAAGTTGGCCGAGCCGGTTCCGCCCGCGACGTAGATGTTTCCCGCTGCGTCCACGGCGATGGCATTGCCGTGATCGAAGCCGCCGCCGCCGAGGTAGCTCGAATAAGAGAGCACAGGATCAATCACCAGCGGTCGCGCCGGATCATATTCGCCGATCTCGAATCCGATCTCGCGCTCTCCGGTCTGAACGTAGCGGCCCTCGACGATTCGCCTCGCTCCATCCACATCCTGATAAACGACGGGCTTGCGATGGCGCGCTTCGCCGTCTTTCAAGCTCAACACCAGATCACCGCCAGCCTCAATGCTCATCCGCTCCGCGCCCTCGAAGACCAGCTCGATCTGTCGCGGGTTTGCGCCGGGTTCGAGCGCGAAGTCGTATTCGATCCGGCTCTGATTGCCGTAGTAGATCAAGTCTACGCCCGGATAGACCGCCGTGTATTTGACTCTGGCGTAGTTGGTCACGTTCGTGCGCCACTGCTTCGGGTCATCGCCGATCAGGTGGTTGCTTACGCCCGGCGCCCGATCAATGCCTTCAATGCGCGGCGCGCTGTTGGAGTTGACCAGTTTCATCCGCAAGGCGTCTGATGAATGCGCCGCTCCCTCACGATTGCGGTACTGAACCACCGCTTCGTTCGCGGTCAGAAAGAGTTGATAGCCATTACCGCGTGACAGAAATCTGACGTCGCTGTCGGTCTGGCCGAGATTTGCTTCGAAGCTCAAAGGCAGGCTGCCCAGAGATGCGGCGATTTGCGCGCGGCGCCAGTCTTTGTCTGTTTGTCCGAGCCATTGCCTGAGCAGAGCGGTCAGCATGAGCAGCGCCAGGCTGATCAGCAGATAGTAAATCACAGGTCTTTTCATAGTCATCTCCTCCGCGAACGTGGGACAAGATGGCATCTTGTCCCACGTTCAATTTGCATTGTTTCAGGGCGTCAGCGCCGCTGCCCCCTTCGTCGCGGGCGATCGGCGAATGTGGTTACGGCTGCACAGCGCGAGAATTGTGCGCGACAGCCAATTGCCATTGACCATTCCGTTTCACATAAACCCGATCTTTTTGATTGCCGACTCGATCCTTAAAATTCGCGGACACCGGTGTACGACGGAAAAGTCGTAGGCAAATTGCCAGCGGGTGAAAAAATATTTGCCGAGGCCGAGCGGAGGTGTAGAATGCCCCTGCTTTAGCTTCTTCTCTTCATTGGCCATTCATCGCAAAGGAGATTGCTGAATGTCACATGCCGCGCGCCGCCGGACTTGGCTGATCACTCTCATCTTCTGCTTCGCTCCCTCGTGCTTTGCTCAAAACCAATCCATGCGCCCGGCAATCGGCGTTGAGAACCCGGTCGAAGAACTTGCCGCCGCGCTGATAGCCGCGAAGTCAGAGGCCGAGCGTGACTCATTGCTGATAGCGAAGAGAGAGTTGTTGACTACGGAGTTGGCGCAGGCGCTGATCCGGCAAGGCGGGCGGCTTCGGACTCAGGGGACTTTCTCGCAGGCAGTCGCGCCGCAGGCGCTCGCCATCTTTCAACTGGCGCGGCGCATCGCGGAGCAGTTAGGGGATCAGGCTGGTATCGCGACGGCGCTAATCAACCTGGGCGACGTCCACCGTAACCAAGGTAACCGAAGCCTGGCCCTGGAGCACTACCGAAAGAGCCTCGCGTTGCGCGAAGCGCTGGGCGACCAGGCTGGGATAGCGAGCGCGCTACTCGTCATCGGGTTCGTCTACTCCGCGCAAGGGGACTTCGCCTTAGCATTGGAGCACTACCAGAAGAGCCTAGCGATCAGCGAGACGCGAGGTGACTGGACGGCGGTTGCCTGGGCGCAAGGCTACGTGGGAGATGCTTACCGCTTGCAAAAAAACTACAGCGCGGCTCTTGAAGCTTACCAAAAGGCGCTGACTCTGTTTGAGGCAGCGGTCAATAAAGCCAGGATGGCCTACATCCTGACCAATATCGGACTCGCTTATACAGCGCAGGGCAAAGCTGGCCCGGCGCTCGAGGCCTATCAACGGAGTCTGACGCTATCCGAGGAACTGAGGGATAAAAGAGGAATGGCCGAGGCGCTCCAGTCAATTGGAGGCATCCATCTGAACCAAAAAAACAATGGCCTCGCCCTCGAAGCTTATCAAAAAGCTTTGGCGCTCTGGGAAGCGCTGGGCAATAAGGGAGAGATGGCCTCCAAACTGAACCTCATCGGGGTTGGTTATCTGCTACAAGAGCCGAGTTTGGCGCGCGAACTTTTCCAAAAGAGCCTGTCATTGACTGAGGCGGCTGGCGACAAAAAACTGATGGCCGAAACCCTGTTACGCATTGGCCAATCCTACCACCGACAGGGCGACATCAGCTTGGCCCTCGAGTATTACCAAAAATCATCGGCGCTGAGTGAAGCGTTGGGCGACCAGGCAGGGATGGCTCAATCCCACCGGCAAGCCGGTATCATGCAAACAATGCAAGGCGCCTTCAACCAGGCCTTGGAGCATTACCAGAAGGCGCTGATGATCCACGAGTCATCAGGAAATAAGAGTGAAATAGCGTTCATCTTCCATCACCTCGGTTTCCTTTATGCGTCACAAGGCAACCACTCCTCGGCGTTGGAGTATTACCATAAGGCGCTGACCATCCGGGAAGCATTGAATGACAAAGAGGGGATGGCAGTTGAGCTTCATTCCATTGGGGAAAGTCATCTCGCCTTGAGAAACTTTGATCTGGCTGTGGCTTCACTTCGGCGAGCCATTATGCTGCGAGAGGCAATTGGAAATCAGATTGGAACGTCCGAACTCCTGAGCGATATTGGCAAGGTTTACGGCAATCAACGCCGGTTCGATGAGGCCAGAGAATATTTCCAAAAAAATCTGGCGCTGTCTGAGAGGTTTGGGGGCAAAGTGGAGACTATTCATGCTCTGCTAGATCTCGGAGACCACTATCGAATGAAGGGGAACTATAACTACGCCTTCGCGCTGGAAAACTATCAAAAGAGCCTCGCGCTGAGTGAGGCGCTGGGCTTCACCTGGCTGATCGCCGATACCTTGCTACGAATTGGTTGGCTTCATTCCTCGAATAGCAATTATACAGAAGCGGCGCGAGTCTATGAGCGCGCCGCTGAACTATACCAAGCCTGGGGGCCGGCAAAGGTCTGGCTAGCCCAGGCCAACGTCGGCGACGCATATCGCGCTCTAGGCCAATTCGATCAAGCCGAAGCCGCCTATCACAAAGCCATCACCGCTATTGAGACTATGCGCGTCGAAGTCGTGGGTGATGAACAAGAGTCGCAGCGCTTCTTCGAAAACAAGACCTCGCCTTACTTCGGGATGGTCAAGTTGCTCGTCGCGCAAAATAAAACCAGGGACGCCTTCGCTTATGTTGAGCGCGCCAAAGCGCGTACGCTCCTGGACGCGCTTCGCAGTGGACGCGCCAACATCGTCAAAGCCATGACCGCGCAGGAACAAGCGCAGGAGCAGAGCTTGAGGAGCGAACTCGTCTCTCTTAACTCGCAAATCACCAGCGAAACCCGGCGACCACAACCGGATCAAACCCGCTTGGCTGAACTCAGAGCCGGACAGCAAAAAGCGCGGCAAAGCTACGAAGCCTTCCAAGCAAGCCTTTATCTGGCTCATCCCGAATTGAGAGCGAAGCGCGGTGAAGCGCCGCCGCTGGAACTGGCCGAGGCGGCTGACTTGCTGGCTGACGGGAAAAAGGCTTTGCTCGAATACATCGTCACGGCCGAGCAAAGTTATCTGTTCGCGCTGACGAAAGAAGGGGCTGGCAATCAATCAGCGGTTGAGGTCAAAATCTATCCGCTGCCGATCAAAGCCGAAGACTTGACCGAGCGCGCCGAACAATTCCGCCGGCAACTGTCCAAACGCGATCCGGGCTTTGCCGATTCGGCGCGCGCGTTCTACGACCTGCTGCTCAAACCCGCCGCCGCGCAACTGCAAGGCAAGACCCATCTGGTCATCGTTCCCGATGGTCCATTGTGGGAATTGCCCTTTCAATCCTTGCAGTCCGCGCCCAATCGTTACCTGATTGAAGATCACGCGGTCTCCTACGTCCCCTCGCTGACCGTGCTGCGCGAAATGATCAAATCGCGCCGCAAACAAGCAACCCGCGCCGCCTCGCTGCTCGCTTTCGGCAATCCGGCGCTAGGCCAACAAACCGTCGCGCGGGCCAGGACTGTGATGATGGATGAGAAGTTCGAGCCGCTGCCGGAAGCCGAGCGCCAGGTCAATGCGCTCGCCCGCCTCTACGGAGCGCGGCGGAGCAAGGTCTATGTGGGCGCGGAAGCGCGCGAAGAACGCGCCAAAGCCGAAGCCGGCAATCACCGCATCCTGCATCTGGCCACGCACGGCGTGTTCAACGACGCCAGCCCGATGTACTCGCACGTGTTGCTCGCGCAGACCGAAGAGCAGGGCAAGGAGGCAAGTGAAGACGGGCTGCTCGAAGCGTGGGAATTGATGAAGCTCGAACTGAACGCAGACCTGGTTGTTCTCTCGGCGTGCGAGACGGCGCGTGGGCGCGTAGGCGCGGGCGAAGGCGTGATCGGGCTGACCTGGGCGTTGTTCGTGGCCGGATGCCCGCGCACGGTAGTCAGCCAGTGGAAAGTCGAATCGGCCAGCACAACGGAATTGATGGTCGAGTTTCACCGCCAACTCAAAAGCAGAATGCAGAAACCGTCAGCCAAGCTGGGCGCGGCGCAGGCGTTGCGGGCGGCGGCGCTGAAGATGCTGCGCGGCGGGCAGTACCGGCATCCGTTCTGGTGGGCAGGGTTCGTCGTGGTTGGCGATGGTTTTTAGCTCAGTGGCGCCATCCGCTAACGAGCCGAAGGCTTCACGCTTCGCAGCAGCTTTCGGGCCAGAGGCGAGGCTTGATTGGCGTCAACCAGCATTCGCAACTCTCGCTCGGACTCGTCCAGCATTCCCGCCTGCGCATATAGCAATCCGAGCGTCAGGTGTGAATCGGCGAACTGGCGGCGCGCCCGCGCAAGCTCTTCGGCCTTTGCCTGCTCCAAAACCTTGAATTTGGCCTCGGGGGCGGGCGGTTCGGGCACGACGATTTCCCGCCCATCTTTCATCGCTTTCACTTGCCACGAATAGATCGCGCCACGTGGCAGCGGTTGCGACGGACGCCATTCGGTTCCAGTCAACAACGGACTCGTCGTCACGCGATTGAAATCGGCGTCGTAGACAGTAATGGTGTAATTCGTGGCTCCAGCCAGGGGCTGCCAGCGAAAATCCGGTTGATTGCTTTCAATAACTTTCGCTATTGGCTCAAGCAGTTTGAAAGGCGCGTTTTCACCACCGCCCATCAATGATCCGGTTTTGACGTTTAGCGCAGCCAGGTCGGGCGTTTCGACTCCCCCGGTCGTCAACGCCCGCTTGATCATCTGCTCGTAGGCCGGGGGCAATGGCTGTTGAGCGATGAGGCGCCCTTCTTGGTCCAAAATCACGCGACCGCCGCCGTCATTCAGCGCTATCGAGTCTGTGGGCGCCCCGCCTTCAACCACTGCGGGTGAGGGGCTGGACGGCGCTAGGGTAGGCGACACCGAAGCGATGATGGGCAGCGATTGGCGCCCGACACGCAATTGGGAATAGAACAGCCACGCGATCAGCAACAGCAACGCACTTGCCCCGGCCAGAACCGGCCAACGCACAGTCAACAACTCCGTCAATTTCCGGCGCCTGCTATGTAGCGTTGCGACTGGTACGGGAGGCGCCGGCGATTGCTCCGGCGACAGCGCTGCTATTTCGAGGCTGAAGTTACGCAGGTCTTGTAATTCAGCGTCGCACATTCGGCAAATCTCCAAGTGGCTCTCGACCGCCTCACGCTGAATCCCGCTCAATTTCTCGTCCACATAAGCCGCCAACTGATCGTAGCTGAGGTGCTCGGGCTGTTCGCCGCCTGACGGCAAGCTTGCGCGCAGCGTTTGCCAGGCCTGCGCCGCCGGGACTGAGGCGCCAAGCTGCTCGCGGCATTGTTCGCACGCGGTGAGGTGATCGTCGGCGGCGAGCAGATCCAGGGGCGCGAGCGCGCTGCGGCGGTATTGTTCCAATTGCTGTTGCGAAAGGTGCGTGGACATTATGCTCTCCTTTCGGACTGAATCGCGGATGTCCGCTCGCCGAAGGCATTCATCCGGCGGAGCAGGCGACGGCGCGCGGCCAGCCGCAAATTGATCACCTGCTGTCGCGTCAGCCCCAGCCGCGAAGCAATCGTGTCGTCATCGAGTGGCAGCATCGGCCAGATATGAACAAACTCGACCGCGGGAATCATCAGCGCTTCAGCAATCTGCCGGATTGAAGCGACGCCGGTAATCGGCAACAGCGCGATGGCGTTCCCGCCTTTCTCATCGCGCAGGTTGAGCAGCAGCGCCGTCCGCTGCCCTATCGGAAGCTGCGTGATCTCGCCCCAGAGGCGTTCCAGGCGCATCCGGGCTTCTACTTTAGTCTCAACGTCGGCGCGCGGGTCGGGCAGCCGATCGAATGGGTCAAGCGAATCTTCGTCCCGGTCAGATTGTGCTGGCGGCAGCGGTTCAGTGACCCCGCAAAGCCGCGCGACCAAATTGACCAGTTGGTCCAACTCGATGGGATGCCCAACCCAGTCGAAGATCGCCGAAGCCAGGCCGGCAAGTTTTACGCTCTCAGGCCGCCGCCCTCCCAGCGCAGCCTGCGCGAACAATTGTGGATCGTCGTTGATTTGCGTCAGTCGCGCGCTGTTCACGTTCGACCGATTCGTCGCGCGCCACTTGGCGAAGCCGCAGAGCACAATCGCCTTGTCGCTCTCCCACAGAGAGAAACCGGAATGATGCGTCATCAGATAGCGCAAGCGATTCTTGAGTTGATGATAATGGGGGGATTTACGCCGTATGTATTCGTGACAGGCGTTATATGCCGATACGGCCACGTAGCCCTGGAAATTGCCTATCGCGTTCTCCGCCGGATGAGACCGAAAAGCTTGCAAGCGCGTGAGCAATTGCACGAGCACTTCGCCGTGCAGGTCTTCGGCGTCTTGTTGCCGCCCATGCTCGAAAAAAAGGCAGAGCTTCGATCTGATGATCTGTTTGATCACTGGTCCCGCATGTTCAACGACCAGTCTCTCTATCAAGTGACGCACGTCGTCCGCTTCCGCCCTCAACAAGGGCAGAAGAAGGTCATCAACCGATATGGGGGCTTTCGGCGTCTCCATAGGCCGTCGTGAGTAAGTGGGCAAGGCTCGATGTTGATGAGTCCTGCTGGCATTGTTGAGTGAGTACCGCTGCGCGATGCCTGGGCTGGATTTTCGATGAGGAGTTTGGCTCTGTCAATTGCAGCGCCACGGTGTTAAAAGCTTTGGGGCGCGACGCTGGAATTTGTTTTCCCCAGCGCCGCGCCCCAATTGTGTTTTGGCTTTGCGGCTCGTTCTTTTGGCGAAAGTTATCCGTTGTTCTGGCTGCCGGTTTGACCTTGATCAACCTGCATCGCCCGCCTGCGGATTTCGGCGTTGGCTCTCAACTGTTCGGCCCGTCGTAATTCCCGGTCTTTCAACAACTCGTTCTTCACCGTTGTCGTCCTGTTTTGAATTGCGATCACCAGTTTCTGTTGCGGTCTCTGCATATCTACTTCTCCTCGTTTTTTTCGTGAACCCATGAACACAGCCCGCACGTTGATGGGGCAAGAGATACATCTATCATTTCCATCGCCGTGAAGCTGATACTTCAAACATCAATCAACCAACGTTTTGCCTCTTAGCACGAAGCGTGCCAAAAGTTGGCCCGTTGCGGAGATAATTCCATGCGCTTGTTTTCTAACGCTTTGCCGGAATGAAGAGATTCAAGAGCGCGGCATTGTGGGCTTATGAAGTAAACAAACGATGACGGCTTTGGACAACAAAGCCTTTCACCATCGCTTATCATTTACAGTAACGGCAGGTCACGCTCGTGAACTTTCGCGGAGGCGATGGCGTAAGCTATCATCGCTGCCAACGAAAAAGTCTATGGAGGGTTCAAGATGAGCAACAGCATATTCGATCAATTGCGGGAAGCGGCGCGGCGAACCGCGCAGGATCTGGACGACCGGTTCGATCTGAAGAACAAGGTCGAACAGGGAGTCAACGCCGCCGGCGAAGTCGCGCGTAAAGCCGGCGAGACGGTCAACCAGGCGGGCGCCGCCGCGCGCGATCAGTTCGACAAGTTCGACGACCAGTACAAGGTCAGAGAGAACGTGCAAGGGGCCGCAACCAAAGCCGAAGAGACGTTTCGCGACACAGCGCGCGCTGCGCAGACCGGCGCCGAACAATTTTCCAAGTCCGCTGAAGCGACCGCCCGCGAGATTTTCGGCGGCGCTCAAAGTTACTACCGCCGCGCCGAACAGGCGGTCAACCTTGGCGCAAGCGGCGCCCGAGTGACTGAAGCCGCGCTCGGTGGTTTTGACAAGGCTCGCGCCTGGATCAAGGAAAATCCCGGCAAGACTGCGGTTGTATCTTTTTCGATGATTGCCGGCATTCGCGCGGGATCGGCGTTGTCGAATCTGGGCGTGACGATTCTGGGCGCGGGCGCGGCGAACAACTGGTTCTTCCACAGCGCGTTGCCCATCGTCGGCATTCGCAAGCTGACGGAAAAATACAACGAGTATTTGAAAGAGCAGGAACGGATGCTGGCCGAAGGTAAGCTGGATGAGGCCGAGCGCGGGCGCATTGAGTTTCAGCGCAACCTGACGAAATACGTCGGCGCGCCGCTGCTCGGAGCATTTAGCGTCGCCGCCGGAGCTTCGATGATCGGCGCGGCTTTTTCGGGCGCGACGGTCACTGGTTTTCCAATCAGCCTGATTCTCGGCGCGAACCCGTTGCTTAACGGCATCTGGTTCTTCGCCAACGGCGTGGTCTGCATCAGCGAGGGCTACAAATTCTTTATGATCGCGCTGGCCGACCAGGAAGAGGTCGAACGCGTCGTGCGCGAAATCAAAGGATTGTTGCCAGCCTGATTTATGCCGCGCCCGTTCGCAGGTTGAGCATTTTTCTGCCCGCCATTTCTCTGCGATACCTGCAGCAGAAAAATGGCGGGCAGAAAAATGAAGATAACCCTGCGTAA
>Ga0187893_10010997_pt1 | contig 13273 bp, 12 predicted proteins | sample MA1701074metaG_FD_139574 | JGI IMG/M metagenome (GOLD analysis project Ga0187893, IMG submission 139574) | White microbial mat communities from a basaltic lava cave in the Kipuka Kanohina Cave System on the Island of Hawaii, USA - MA170107-4 metaG ...
ATCATGATCAGCCAAGGCATCGATGGCGAACTTGCAGAAGAGATCATCAAAAAGATTTGGTTTCTAGAGTTAAAAGAGCCTGGAAAGCCCATCTTGCTCGTCATCAACAGCCCAGGAGGCTCTGTGGATGCTGGCTTTGCCATCTGGGACCAGCTCAACATGATCACCTCTCCGGTGACTACGCTCATTACCGGCATTGCTGCTTCTATGGGATCAATTCTCTCTTTAGCCGCTGCCCCAAAGCGACGCTTTGCCACGCCAAAGAGCCGCATCATGATTCACCAACCAGCCATTGCCGGCATGATCCAAGGACAGGCGACCGATCTTGAAATTCAAGCGCGCGAGATTATCAAAACGAAAGCGATGATTGTGGACATCTACGTGCAAAAGACTGGTCAATCAAAAGAGGCCATCGAAAAGGCGATCGACCGCGATACCTGGATGACAGCCAAAGAGGCATTAGACTTTGGCCATATTGATGGAATTGTCACCTCTTTTAAAGAACTGGCTCTATGACCTTTAAGGCTACTCGCTCGATTGTGCAGTCCATCCCCGTCAGCCATTACTCTGGTTGCGGAAATGACTTTTTATTGATCGATAACCGCGAAGGCTTGGTCCCTGAGCTTTCGGGCCAAGTAATTAACCAGCTTTGCCAGCCCAAAACAGGAGCTGGCGTGGATGGCTTGATCATCGTCAAGAGTTCGAAAAGTGCTGACGTCGCCATGAAGTACTACAACTGCGATGGTACAGAAGCCGAAATGTGTGGAAATGGCGTGCGCTGCCTGATGCAATACTTGCGCCAGAAGCTGAGCTATCCTCGCACCAGATGCCTGCTCGAAACAAAAAATCGCGATCTGCTCGTCACCATGGAGGCCAATGAAATTGCCGTTCATATGGGCGAGGTGCAGGAGCTTGGCTGGAATATCCCGCTTGAATATCACAAAAACCACTTCATGCTCCACCATCTAGATACTGGCGTGCCCCACGTGGTGATCTTTGTCGAAAACCTCAATGCGCTCGATGTCAATAAAATTGGTGAGCATATTCGCTTCCATCCTCGCTTTGCCCCAGCCGGCACAAATGTGAACTTTGTGGAAATTGCCCTGATGGGCCTGCAATTTTCTGCCCACATACGCACTTATGAACGCGGCGTGGAAAGAGAAACCCAGGCCTGCGGTACTGGAGTCACGGCTGCTGCCTACTGCCTCAACAAGCTGCACGGTTTTCATTCCCCCATATCACTTTGCGTAAGATCGAACGAATGGCTACAGGTGCTCTTCGAAGAACAAAATGGCAAGCTGGACAACGTGACGCTCAAAGGGCCTGCCACCTGGATTCGCGATGGCAAAGTCCTGCTCGATGCAAAAAACAGTCGCGCTACCGTCGAATTTCATGCTTAAGTTGCACGCTGAACGCTATCTACACTACCTTAAGGTCGTTAAAGGCGCCTCGAGCCATACCGTGAGAAACTACGGCAACGACCTCAAGGTCTTCATCGATTTTGTTGCTGCCAAAGAGGTCGATAAAGCCCTTCTTCGCCAATTTTTAGTCAGCATGACAGACCAAAACCTTGCGCGAAGAAGCATCGTCCGCCGCCTCTCCTGCATGCGCAGCTTCTTCACCTTTTTGCAAAAAGAAAAGCTCATTGAACAGAACCCCATGGACGAGATCGATAGTCCCAAGCTCGAAAAAAAAATCCCCCAGGCCCTCTCCTACGAGCAGGTACAAAACCTCTTCAACCAGCCCGACACGAGCTCGCTGATGGGTCTGCGCGATCGCGCGATACTCGAGCTTTTTTATAGCTCAGGTTTACGCGTGAGCGAACTTTGTGCCCTCGATAAGGGCGACATCGACATTGAAAAGCTTGAAATGCGCCTGCAAGGCAAGGGAAAAAAAGAACGCGTCGTACCAATCACCAAAAATGGCGCCGATTGGGTATTGCGCTACCTTTCGCATCCAGGCCATGTGAGCCAAACGCAAGCTATTTTTTTAAACCGCCTAGGTACAAGACTTACCACCCGCTCTGTCGATCGCCTGTTTGTGAAGTACTTACGATTAAGTGGCCTTGCGGCCCACATCACCCCACACAGCATTCGCCACACCATTGCCACCCACTGGCTAGAAAATGGCATGGACCTCAAAACAATCCAGCTCCTGCTTGGCCACAACTCCCTTGCCACCACCACCATCTATACCCACGTCTCAACCAAACTTAAAAAGAAAACTTACCAAGAAAGCCACCCCCACGCCCAAAGCTCTTTATAAAAAATGGAAGACTTCCACGATAAATTCGTCGAGGCCAGCAGCTTATGGCAAATCTCAACGGTAAAAACGATATAACGATAAGAACGATCATAGAAAAATCATTATTGATTTATTTTTTAAAATCTTATCGTTTTTATCGTTCTATCGTTCTTACCGTTGAATTTAGCCATATGCGCCTATATCTCTTCCATCGTGGTTTGGCTTATTTTCGATAAATAATCAGATTAATTATTCCACATAATCCCAATAATAGATTACAATTGATCTTTGTTTAATATAAAAATAAGTGTTTTTATGCAAGTTAGCCCTTACGTACCACCCCCCCATGAAGCCGTAACGAAGAGTCCAAGATCAGAACTTGCAGTCTCGTTTCAATACTGTACGATTGCATCTCCTCGTCGAGAAAGTCCCGCACGCAGTAGACGGGTGAATCAAGTCTATGCCTCAACAACTGTCGCTACAGCTCCTGCCTCTGCACCTAAGGTAACGCAAAAGGTATCCCTCACGATTCAACTCGAACAATGCCAAAGCTTTGCCGATTTTAATCACCTCTGGAAAACAAAACAGACTCGCTGTTCGGCAGATGAACTCATTAAGTTTCTTGAAACATCTACAAGCTATCGAAATCTTCCCCACTCTGTGCCTGATATTTGTGACGCTGTAAAAAAGCGATTTTGCGAATTTTCTCGAGATCAGATGGTTCCCTTATTGGCTGCCCTTTCACAATTAAAGCAGTTCTATGGTGACAAGATTCAGGATAGAGTTGATCCAATCGCGGCAACTATCGAAACAGCATTATTAGAATTAAACAGCTCTTCAAACGAGCAATTAGTCACCATTATTCAAAATGGTGTACGTTTCAACATGCAAACGTTGCTCACTCACATCGTTTCCAAAACATTGAATCCAACCAAGTTTAGTGAATTAAGTGGCTCACAAATTGTGCAAATCGCTTCGGCAATCAACAGTGTATCTTTTGCAAACCTTTATGAGACAATCGACAAACAGGTCCTTCAGGAATTAGTACAGAAAGAGAAATTGAAAAGTTGTTCCAAGACTAATCTCGTTGAACTTGCCTATGTGTACAGACACTTTACAAAGTATCGTTCGCTCTTCAACGCGATGATCAATCTACTTCTTGATGCGGACGCAAAACGCCTTAAAGAATGCTACCCAAATGATCTTGCGCTGCTTTCCTATACCTTGAGAGGTGCTGACAGCCCCAAAAAAGCAGACTTTTATAAGGCGACTGAAGCGTTGCTCGTAAGTCAGTTAGGACGTACTCAAGTAGGTTTAGACGCCTGTTTCTGGATCGCCGATGGCTTTCGATTGGGACATACCTTTACAGAGCCACTTGCAGGACTTATTAGAACACAACTTATTGACACCGCAGCCGCAAGACGCCCTATGATTGCAGATTCTGAAGGGTTTCATCTTGCCTCTTTTGCCCAAGCCTTTGAGCCATTGGCTTGCCCTGAATTTTTCAAAATAATTGAAGATGAGCTTTGTCGCTTTAAAAAGTTGCCTTTCTGCAGCGGAACAGAAATGGCACGGCTTGCCACCTCTTTTTCCAATCGAGGGGCGCTCTCACGAAATTTGAAAGATTTCATCGCCCGTATGTATTGTACAACAGATAAATTGCAAGTGTGTACTCTAGACCAGCTTGGCGATCTCACAGTTGCCTTGAATGGCTATTCGACAGAATTTTACAAGTTAGTGGATAAAAAGCTTCGCGACGAAAAAGCCACTGCCACAGCAACTGCCAAGCAGCTCTTGCAATTGGCTAGCGGTTTTGCTAGTTCTGCTTACCCAGCCGTTGAGCTCTATAAACAAATTAATTACTACATCACTGCGAAACAGTATGTAAGCACATACTGCGCAAACGAGTTAGTGGCGCTTGCCAACGCCTACAAGGGCGACATGGAGCCCTACAAAGAGCTTTTTGATGGCATCCGTAAAATGTTTGTCACCTACGATAAACTAAGCGGATGTACTCCCACAGACTTGGCTGAAGTCCTGAACATCTTTAAAAAAGATGATTCGCCAAAACTGCATCAAATGGCAAGAGCTCTATTGCTCGAGGGTGAGGCAAAGCTCGTAAAAAGTTTAGACCGCTACACGTTGTGCCGCATGGTAGAAGGCTTTTCGCATAGCTCTGCAGCCTCAAATGAGCTCTTTAAAGCCTTTGAAGCGCGATTTTTTGAGCTCTTGGATGCAAAAGTTGCCTTTTCTTTGGAGGACCTTACCTCCATGCTTCACGCTTTTGCAAGAGGCGGTTTTGCAAGCTCGAGCTTGTTCGATACACTTGATAATGCACTGATGAACATGGTTTCAGGCATGACTGAGCACGAGAGGTCCGACGCAAGACGAAATCTCTTCATGCACGCCTGGTCCTTAGCCTGCATCGGTCGCCTTGAATCGCCATTTTTTACGCTCTTTTCAGACTTAGTTACGCAATTGATTAAAACAAAAATTGCGTTACACTCCTCTGATAAGATGCAGCTTGCCCAAATTGCCCTTGCTTTGCGCCTTGAAGCTCCGGATACCTATAAGGCTCTTATATCGACAGAGATAGAAGCAATTGTCAAGGAACATAAAGAGGCCATTCGCGTTACGCCTCCCGATTCGTCGAGATTTCACTTAGAAATTTCTAGAGCGATCAAAGACAACTTCAGCGACGTGGAGATCAAAAATGAATTCAATCTCGACGGTCTAGCTTTAGACATTTGGCTACCTGGTAAAAAGCGCGCAGTTGAAGTGAATGGCCCAACACACTATGTGGAAGATGGCAATCAACTCAATGGCGTCTCGCGTTTTAAAATGCGCCTTGTGGAAAAAATCACGAAGAAGCCATGCGTTCCGATTAGCGGATCTGATTGGAAAACGGCAAAGCAACATAATGCAGTAAAAAAATATATTAAGAGCACTATCATTGATCCAATAATGCAAAATTAAGATGAAGATTCGGCAATTATTGACAAAAACTAAGCGAAAGATGAATATCTCTATTGAGTTTGGCGTCCTGAATGAAAGGAGAAAATTATGGTGAGTTCAGAGATGAATTGCTCAGCAACTGTTGTAGGTGCAGATCCGCAAACTCTTCCCGATGCGCTCAAGCAAATGTCTTTAAAGCGAAAAGAACCCTCGGGCACCCCTTTTGAGTCGAAAGATCTCGAACGGCCATTCACACTACAAAACGGTCAAAATTTGGCGCCTGTTTTAGCTGCCGAAGTGTGGGCGATGGTATTTTCCTACCTTCCTACTGCACAAGACCAAAAAGCTATTGATTTAACATGCAAGAGATTTCATGAGCTCTCGCCACTAACTGAATTGCAGAAAATCCGCCAATTTTTAAACACTGGAGAAACACTGAATTTGCGAGACTTTCACTATGCTGATTGTCTTACAGATTCATTTTTTAAACGATCAATTCGCGCCTTTTTGCTGGCTAGTGTCCAAGCTGGTACAGATTCTGAGGAAGCGCTCCAAAATAAAATCCCAGATTTTGTCTCGCTCAAAATTGCCCTCTTAGTTAGCACAGCGTCTCCTGCCGCTCAAACTCCCTCATCCGAACAAAAAGTAGCAGAACGCATGTACAAGGTTTCAGAAGCTCTGTGGATGGCAGGCAAGATTCGCATTGGATTTACCTCATGGATGAATTCTCCTCCGCAAGCCCTTCCCTGGTTCTGGGATTACAATCGTGTGAAAGAATTTTATGGAAAGCTAAACAATCCTGGATTTAAAACGACCATCGACGAATTAAGGAAAGTTAGCGCCAGTATTAAAGTTCTTTTAGAAAAGACAGCCTTCAAATCGCAATGCAAAGAGTGCGATCCGACACTTGCCCCACTTCTCAACATGGTTCCAAGAATACTCCAGACAAATCCCAATGCAAGGGGCGAGATAAAAGATCTCATGAGAGCCTATTGCTATGCGGCGTCGCATAGAAATAATGTAGAACTACTGACAAAAGGTGGCTCACTTTTTAATGACGATTATCGAGTGGTTAAAAAAGTCGTCATTTTTGATGGATTGCTTTTAAAACATGCCTCAGAGCGACTCCGCAGCACCTTCGATATTGGACTTACTGCAGTTAAACAAAATGCTTTTGCCATATTCTGTTTAGCCCCTAATCTGCAAAAGGATCAAAGAATCATCGAAGCTGCTTTGGATCAAAATCCAAACATCGTCCTCAAATTACCAAAAGATGTTACCTACACACCTAACTGTGCTCGCAAGATCAGAAAGCTCGAGTCAACGCTGCGGAAATCGGTAAATGGCGAGCCAGAACAACGTATCGCTTGGTCACCCCAGATTACTAGCTTGGTTCAAACACCTACCAGCTAGTCAAAGACAATTGCTTTTAATCATATAAATTATTATAATCACTCATATTTTTTAATTGAGAATACAAATGATCACGCTTGATGAAATTACTATGGCCGTTGGTGGTCGCACCCTCTTTGAAGAGGTCTCCTGTGGCTTTTCGCCAAATAACCGCTATGGCTTAACCGGGCCAAATGGCGCAGGCAAATCGACCCTCTTTAAAATCATCATGGGCCTCCTTGACCCCATCAAGGGCAGAGTAGCCAAGCCCAAGCGCGTCGGCATGCTGCGCCAAAACATCCACGACTACCAAGACGAGCGCACGTTGGATGTGGTAATTCAAGGCAACGCACGCCTCTGGAAGGCAATGCAAGACCGAGAAGTACTCTACAACCAGGAAATGACCGATGAAGTGGGCATCAAGCTAGGAGAGCTCGAAACGATTGTGGCCGAAGAAGATGGCTACAGCGCCGAGGCAAACGCAGAAAACCTTCTCTTAGGCATTGGAGTTCCCGCAGAGCACCACTACAAACCGATGAAAGAGATCCCCCAAGACATGCAGTTTCGCGCGCTTCTCTGCCAAGCGCTCTTTGGAGAGCCAGAAGCTCTGCTCTTGGATGAACCTACCAACCACCTCGACATGGGCTCTATCGGCTGGCTGGAAAATTTCTTGTGCCAGTATCGCGGCACCTTGATCGTCGTGAGCCACGACCGCCACTTCTTAAACGCCGTCACCACCCACATCGCTGACATCGACTACGAAACGATTATTATCTATCCTGGCAACTACGACGACATGGTGGAAGCGAAAACTGCTGTGCGCGAACGAGCCACCCAAGATGCCAAGTCTAAAGAAAAAAAGATCGCGCAATTGCAAGAGTTTGTCTCCCGCTTTCGCTCTGGCACGCGCGCAAGCCAGGTGCAATCAAGACTTCGCGAAATCGAAAAACTGCAGCCACAAGAGCTAAAAAAATCAAACATCCAGCGCCCCTACATCCGCTTTATTCCGACGGAAAAGCAGTCTGGAAAGGTGGTGCTGAAGATCGAATCGGTCAGCAAGGGCTATGGAGACACCCAGGTAATCAACAACTTTTCATTAGAGATCCATCGCGGCGACAAGATTGGCGTCATCGGAAACAACGGCCGCGGCAAAACGACCCTTTTGAAAATGCTTGCCCAGGTACTCACTCCCGATAGGGGCGTGATTGAGCCTGGCCACAACATGATCTCAGGCTACTTTCCGCAAAATCATGGCGACGTTGTCGATAAAAAAGATGAAACCAACCTCTTTGAGTGGCTAAAAAACCGAAAAGCCAATGTCTATGACACCGAAGCCAGAAGCGTGCTTGGCAAGATGCTCTTTGGCGGCGATGATGCCTTCAAGCGCATCTCAGCCCTTTCTGGAGGTGAAACGGCCCGCCTCATTTTGGGTGGCATGATGCTTACCGATCACAACTTCATCATTTTGGATGAACCCAACAACCACTTAGATCTTGAAGCCGTCTCTGCTCTTGGCTGGGCTCTGGACGAATACAAAGGAACAGCCATTGTGGCAAGCCACGACCGCGACCTCATCTCGCGCTTTGCCAAAAAGCTCATTGTCTTTACCGAAACTGGCATCGAAGTCTTTGATGGACCACTCGAAGAGTACCTACAAGTCTCTAAAGTCTCCAAATGAGAAGGCTCTTTGCTTTCCAACAAAAAAAGTTTTTGTCCCTTTCCCTCAAAGCTCAGCACAAAAAATGCGCTGAGCTTTTACATGAACTGATAAGCCAAAGTCCTGCCCTCATAGACCACTACAAGGAACTTTGTAGCTGGATGGCGCTTACAGAGCCACTTAACCTCCTAGACCGCTACCACTGGCACTTAAAAGAATCGGGCACCTTTGTGAAAGAGCACTCGTTTATCATCACCTCCCAAGATCGCCTGGAAGCAGCCCCTTCCCTCTCCATAACGCTCTATCTTGAACGACTCCGCTCTGCACACAACGTAGGTGCGATCTTACGCACTGTAGAGGCCTTTCGCCTAGGCGAAGTGGTCTTCTCAGAAGGCATGGTGGACTGCACAAGCCCACAGCTACAAAAAAGCGCCATGGGCACAGAAAAATGGCTCACCTGCCAAAGAACGCCCCTTAGCCTCTGCCCAAAGCCACTTATCGCCCTAGAAACCGCTGAAAATGCCACCCCCTATTACAACTTTGCCTTCCCCAACCAATTTACCCTCGCCTTGGGAAACGAGGAGTATGGCCTCTCAAACGAACTCCTCAAAGAGGCCGACGCCTGCATCCAAATTCCCCTCTTCGGCAGAAAAAATTCACTAAACGTCTCTTGCGCCTTCGCCATCATCGCCGCCGAAATCGCCAGGCAAAAACGATTATAATCCCAATTTGCAAAAAAACTTTCTTGTAGCTATAATTGAACCTCTTTTTTCAATAAATAATCCAATTAGGAGATCAATATGAAGCTTCTTTCAAAAACACTTTTTATTGCATTTTTAGCCGTTTCTTCTCTTCTCAGTGCCAACGAAGATGAGGCGCCACAATACAATTTTGTGGGTACGCACTTTATGGCAAGTTACAAAGAGTGCGACGTAGATGCGCTAACAAATCTTCCAAAACTCAAAGAGGCGCTCATTCAGGCAGCCAGAGCCTCAGGAGCCACTGTTCTTGATACTGTTGACTACACCTTTGAACCAGATGGTTTGACGATGGTGGTCTTGCTCTCAGAAAGCCACGCCAGTATCCATACCTATCCGGAACATCGCGCCTGTTTTGTCGATCTTTTTACCTGCGGCCACAACTGCTCGGCAGCAAAATTTGATGAGGCTCTTCGCTCCTATCTTGCGCCAGCAGACGTTACCGAAAGCGTAGCAACGCGCAATTGATAAGTAATAAGCAATCGCCTAAGATCGTACTGATTCTTAGCTCGGCTTAGGCAATTTTCTTAATGAGGGAGATCTCGTGTCACAGCAAAGCACTCAACCTGGCACCTTTCAACTCGATTGCCTTTCGTGCAAGGCGCCTGTAGTCTTTTCTATCCTTGACCTCGAGAATCCCTCCCACATTGTCACCTGCAAAGAATGCCAGAAAAAGTATGCGTTGGGAGAAGAGACTCTCAAGCGACAACTGCAAAAGTTTGCAGCTTTGTGTCTTCAAATCCAAGACTCCCAAGAAATTTTAGGCGATGCCAATGTTGCGGTTGATGTTGGGTCGCAAACCGTCCAGATCCCCTTCAAGCTGCTCCTTACGCGCCTTAAATCGGTGCTCAATTTAAAGGTCGGAAATACGACTCTTTCTATTACCTTTCGCGTGCAGCCAACCTCTCTACCCAAGAGCTAACTTATGAATCAGTTCGACCAACTCAAGCAATGGACCACCCTTGTTGCAGACACGGGAGACATTGAATCAATCCGCGAATTTCGCCCCACTGACGCAACTACGAACCCTTCGCTCATCTATGCTGCAGCACAAAAACCTGAATATCGCTTTTTGATCGAAAAGGCAATTGCTGAAATGCCTCAAGGAACAGGCTCGCATGAAATGCGCCTCGAACTCCTCCTCGACTATATTTTTGTCAACTTTGGTCTTGAAATTTTACAGCTTATTCCCGGCCGTGTATCGACCGAAGTCGATGCCCGCCTCTCGTTTGACACTGACGGCTCGATCGCCAAAGCGCGCTCGCTCATCAGCCTCTATGAAAAGCGCGGCGTACCACGCGAGCGCATCTTGATCAAGCTTGCCTCAACCTGGGAAGGGGTACGAGCGGCAGAAGTACTCGAAATGGAAGGCATTCACTGCAACATGACCCTGCTCTTTTCCTTAGCTCAGGCCATTGCTTGCGCCGAAGCCAAGGCCACACTCATCTCCCCCTTTGTCGGCCGCATCCTGGACTGGTACAAGAAAAGTACAGGCACCGCCTCCTATCCTCCGGCCGATGATCCCGGCGTCGTCTCCGTGTGCACCATCTACAACTACCTCAAAAAGTTTGATTTTAAGACTGTGGTGATGGGCGCAAGCTTCCGAAACGCAGGTGAAATCAGAGAGCTTGCCGGCTGCGACCTTCTCACCATTTCCCCTCAGTTCTTGCAAGAGCTTTCAACGTCCACTGAACCCCTCACTCGTAAGCTCTCTGTCGAAACCGCCAAGAGCCTCCCGACCGAGCGCATCTACCTCAATGAAAGCCATTTCCGCTACATGTTTAACGAAGACCCCATGGCTGTCGAAAAGCTAGCTGAAGGCATCCGCAACTTCGCCAAAGATGCCATCAAGCTACAGCAGTACATCGCCACCCAATTCCCCGACGCGTTCTAAGAACCTATCCGTACATGGCGTAATTTCCTCTTGAGAGGTCTATCTTGCCTGTCCAGTTCGCGGCAAAGGGCTGAACGTAGTCTTCAAGTTCCTCGTAGGGTATTTCGTAGATGAGTTGTGATTCGAGATTGGCAGGATCTGAGCCATCAGTGGGGTCGATGTAATAGACCAAACGCTTGAGACAATCCACACCAACGAGGATTATCACATGCGCACTGAAGGTCATTTGGTGTCTTGTGCCCGGATCCCAGCGAAAAACGGGCCTGCCTTCCATACTTTCGGCAAGCTGGCGAGGTTCAACGGTGTAAAAGGATCTGCCCAAGTAGCCTGAAACGATCAGAGGGCCATGCTCTGAGAGTTCATAATGAAGCCATTGGATAGGGCCTCGACGCGGGACCCAAGAAGAGTGCTGCAAGTTAAGGCTCTCACAGTAGGCTTGGAAGGCAAGGTTACTCACGAAATCAATTTTTTTCTCAAGGCTTACTTTCTCCCAGGCTGGGGCATGCCACTTTTCTTCTAAGCCTGTTCCTTTCATCCATTCTGGCATCTGGCAAAAGAGAGCATGCCTTTCAAGATAGGGAATCTGAAGTTGCTTGAGCAAATTTTTATAAATCTCCAACATCTCATTTTTCTGCTCTTGCAGGACAGTTTTTTTAACAAAGCGCAAAAGATCATCTTCTTCTGTTTGCAGGCAAAATTGCTGCACAATATGCGTAAACCACGCCTGATACTGAGGCGTGACCAATTGGTGCACAACCCCTCTTTGCAGCGCCCGCACAGCTATCTCTCTTGAAAAATGGGGAGACTCCTTTGTCAGAACAGCTGCATAGAGATTCTGTATCAGCAGCACCTGCCAAATGTTTTTATTATCCACAGCTGTAAGTTGCTTACGATACTTTGAGAAGAGGATTTCACTCTTTCGCTCCTTTTCTTGACTCGGAAGCGGACATTTACCAATGCGTAACCCAATGGTCTTGGGAGCATAGTACCAACAAGTTTTCCCTTTTTGAGGGAGCTGCCTCACACGTTTTTGTGGGCTCTCTAGAACATTCGGAACATAGGGATCTGGTTTGCCAAGCGCTGGAGGACGAAAGATAAAGCTCATAGAAGAATTGACAATTAAATTGTTTATTAGTATAATAGAATTCCAGCAGGAGAGTAAAATGTCATTACATTTGCCTCTAGGCAAGTCTTTAGTCAAAGAGTTACGATGAGTTACCTCAAGCAGTAGGAGGCTTGAGAGTAACTCTTCGACACCTTCTCCCTATCTACTTTCACCATTTTCTCCTTTTTGCACTTTAAAAACAAACTAAAGGCGTGTCATGTTGCATAAAAATAATAAAATTAATTTGCATTTCCGTCATTTTAGACAAATATTTGATGAAAAAATGCACTACTTTATTAATCATCAATACCTCGACCCAAATAAAGAGGTAAACTGCAGTGATGCCAAGAGGCATGATCCCGTGCATTGTCTCAATGTTCAAGCGAAGCGAGGGCGCTGGAATTTTATCGAAAATGGGCAAAACTTCTCTTGCAGCGTGTATGCTGCCATCGAACAAATCCACCGCAACCTTCAATGGGCGCACCATTTAAAAAAACCCTTCATCGACATTGCTTGGGTACCTCGCGCCTACTCGGCTGCTATCCCCCGCAAGATCTTTTATAAAATTTTTAAGCCCGTCTTGGAACAGTTGTTAACCTCCTTAGATTGCCACCTAACACCACTCCTACTCAAAGGCATCGAGGCCATGCGTATTCAGTAACCCAAAAGAAAATTTGAATTGATTTCCTCTAGCTGTTAAGAGGGAAAAAAATAGATTTTTTTATGGTAAATCTTGAAAATAGAGACAGCGAGCATTTTGGTTATGAGCTTGAAATTCGCGGCTCAATTGACGACTATTATGGGGAAGTGCTGGCAACACAGCAAAGCGGTTTTTCGGCCAAAAAGCTGCAGCCTTTCATTCAAAAAGTCCAATCAAAGACGCTATTTGCCCCTTTGGCCCGGATTATTGAACTTGTCGTACACCTACAGCTGTTTTCTGGGACATTTGGCAAAAAGCTTGAGAACCTTGTTGAAACGAATAGCGAAGCAAACAAGCTCATAGACCTTCACAACAAATCAACCAAGTTCACCTATGAACCGGGCGAGACACCCTTTTTCATACTCGAATCCAAAATTTTCAATGTCGCCTCTGATTTACGAATTAAGTCAAAAAAATACCAACGAGCCATCCAAACACTAGAAAACCTCGAACTCATTCAAGGCGACTCACCGCAGGAGTTAGCCTTAAGTCTGTACCACTCTCTTCCCCACAGCATCAGAAAAGTGGTCGAGAGCATTTTAGAGATAGGTGGCTACCCCAAAGCTTC
>Ga0187893_10010999_pt1 | contig 13271 bp, 16 predicted proteins | sample MA1701074metaG_FD_139574 | JGI IMG/M metagenome (GOLD analysis project Ga0187893, IMG submission 139574) | White microbial mat communities from a basaltic lava cave in the Kipuka Kanohina Cave System on the Island of Hawaii, USA - MA170107-4 metaG ...
ACATCCCACAGGGGGCGGGGCTCCATCATGGCGGACCCCGATCCGACCCGCCGGGGGGCCGCCCCCCACGTACCGGCGCGCCTACCCGGTCCGCGGCGGGGCCGAAACCCGCCGAGCGGCGGGGCCGCCCGGCTCAGGCGGGTGAGCTCAGGAGCTCGGCTGGCGCCGCCGCCTCGTCGGTGGCGAGCTCGGGGGCGAAGCTGTTGGCCGGCTCGACGAGCCACCGGCTGGCCGCGAGGGCCAGCACCGAGGCCCCGGCGATGAGCAGGAAGAAGGTCCGGTCGCTCACGAAGAGCCGGGAGGTGAGGAAGGCCACCGCCCCCACGTTGCCGAAGGCCCCGGCCAGGCCGGCGATCTGGCCCGACACCCGCTTCTTCACCAGGGGGACGATGGCGAACACCGCGCCCTCGCCGCCCTGGACGAAGAACGAGCACACCATGGTGACGACGATGGCAGCCACCACCGGCCAGGCCGGTCCCAGCGTGGCCAGGAGCAGGTAGCCCAGCGCCAGGCCCACGAGCAGCGCCGAGAGGGTCCGTCGCCGGCTGCCCAGCAGGTCCGAGAGCAACCCGCCGGCCGGACGGGCGGCGAGGTTCATGAAGGCGAAGCCCGAGGCGGCCACGCCGGCGAGGGCGGGGCCGAGGCCCCAGGTGTCGGCGAAGAAGGCCGGCAGCATGGTGACGACGGCGAGCTCGGAGCCGAAGGTGCAGAAGTAGGCGAGGCAGAGCACGGCGACCGAGCGGAAGGGGTAGCGGTCCTCCGGGGGGTACTCGGTCGTGAGCGCCGGATGGTTCACCTGGAACACCTTCACGAGCTGGAAGGCGAGCAGGGCGGCTATGCCGGCCAGGGCCAGGACCAGGCCCAGGCCGTCGATGACGCCCTCGCGCCACACCCGCCAGGCAATGACCACGAGCACGCCGTTGAGCGGCACGGTGAGGGCGGCGAGGCCGAACACGGCGGCGCGGTTCGTGACCTCGAGGGCCCCCTGGCGCCGGGGCCGGGCGTAGGTCACCCCGTCGGGGGTATCGGTGACGGCCCGGAGGTAGAAGACGCCATAGGCAGCGGCAACGAGGCCGGTGGCGGCGATGGCCCACCGCCAGCCGTCGGCACCCCCGATCCAGCCCGCCACCACGGGGAGGCTGAAGGCGGCGGCGGCCGAGCCGAAGTTGCCCCAGCCCCCGTAGACCCCCTCGGCCGCCCCCACCTCCCGGGGCGGGAACCACTCCGAGACCATGCGGATCCCGACCACGAAGCCAGCCCCCACGATGCCGAGGGCCAGGCGGCTGACCACGAGGAGGGGGAAGGAGCTGGCCAGGGCGAAGGCGGTGCAGGGCACGGCGGCGTAGACGAGGATGGCCCCGTAGACCCTCCGGGGCCCGAACCGGTCGAGGGCCATGCCGATGAACACCCGGGCCGGCACGGTGAGGGCCACGTTGCACAACCCGAGGGTGACGACCTGGGCCGTGGTGAGGCCCAGCTGCTCCTTGATGGTGTTGGAGAAGGGGGCGAAGTTGAACCACACGACGAAGCTGAGGAAGAAGGCGAACCACGTGAGGTGGAGGATGCGGTAGCGGCCCTGGAAGCTCCACAGCCCCCGCAGGCGGGCTCCGAGGCCCTCGCCCCCACCCCCCGGGCCCGGGGCGAGGCCGGTCGTCGTGGGGGCGCGGTCGCCGGCGGCGGGGCCGGGGATGGGACTCGTCGTCATGGATGGGCATTGAACGCCGTCGAGGTGTCCCCGCCGTCACCCCGGGGTGAACGTCGCGAGTCCCTCCGCTCACGTCCTGGCCAGGGTCCTGTGACCGGCCCCCGATGCGGGCTCGGGTCGCCGTCGTCCGTGAGCGCGTCAGGTGCGAGGCTCGTGGATGGCGACCGCCGTGTGACGCGCCAGCGTGGCGACGTCGCTGTCGGCGTGGAGGATCGCGACCCCGCGCCGGAGCGCTGGTGGCCGCCCCGGCGAGGATCCGGAGCGACGCGGGCAGGGTGCGGCTCAGGGCCCGGCTCGAGCCGTGGCCTCCTCGAAGAGCGCCTGGAGGCGGCCGCGCAGGGCCTCGGTGAGGTCCCGGACCTCCCGGCGGGGGACGCGGGCGCTGCGCCCGGGGCCGAGGGTGCTCGCCGGCAGGATCGGCTCGCCCACCACCACCGCCACCCTCACCGGTCGGGGCAGGCGCCGGCCCCGGGGCAGCGCTCGCTCCGACCCGCCGATGCCCACGGGCACGACGGGGATGGCGGCCCGGGCGGCGACGTAGGCGGCCCCCTCGAAGAGGTCGGTGACGACCGGGCCCTGGCGCCGCGTCCCCTCGGGGAACAGGACGAGGGGCTCGCCGTCGGCCACCACGGCCAGGCACCGCCGCATGGCCTCCCGGTCGACGTTGCCCCGGGCCACGGGGAACGCCCCGAGGGCGGTGAGGAGCCGTCCCAGCCCGGGGTGGCACCACAGCTCCTCCTTGCCCATGTAGCGGAGCCGGCGACGCGTGACCCCGGCCACGAGGGCGAAGTCGAGCCAGGAGCGGTGGACCGGGGCGAGCACGAAGGGGCCCGGGGGGACGTGCTCGAGACCGTCGAAGCGCACCCGCCAGCACAGGCGGCAGACAGCCACCACCACCGCCCGGCACAGCCGGTAGAGCACCATCAGCGGGAGGGCGCCATCAGGGGACGAGCACCGTCAGCGGTCCCGGGCTCGCCCGAGGAGGCCCACGATCTCCTCGACGAGGTCGGCCACGCTGCGCCCGGTGGTGTCGACCACCACGGCATCGCTGGCCACGGCCAGGGGCGAGGCGCCGCGGGTGCTGTCCACGACGTCGCGGCGGCGCACGACGTCGGGGTCCTCGTCGATGCGGCGCCGGACCCGCTCGGCCTCGGTGGCCGTGAGGTAGACCTTGAGCTCGGCCTCGGGGAGCACAACGGTGCCGATGTCGCGACCCTCCACCACCCCGCCCCCGTGGGCCGCCACCCAGGCCCGCTGGCGGGCCACGAGCTCGGCTCGCACCCCGGCGTCCGTTGCCACCTGGCTCACCACCGCGTTCACCGCCGGGCTGCGCAGCTCGGCGGTGACGTCCTCGCCCCCCAGGTGCACCCGCTCCCCCACCTCGAGCTCCAGCGACCGGGCCAGGGCCACGAGCTCGCCGGGGGGGCCGGTCCCCGCCGTCCCGGCCAGGCCCCGGCGCAGGGCGGCGAGGGCCACGGCCCGGTACATGGCCCCGGTCTCGAGCGTGGGCAGCCCGAGGTGGGCGGCGACGGCTCGGGCCACGGTCGACTTGCCCGACCCCACGGGCCCGTCGATGGCTACGACCGGCATGCGTCGAGCTGGCGCTCGAAGCCGGGGTAGCTCGTGGCTACCGACTCCCACCCCTCGATGGTCACCGGCTCGGCGGCCACCACCCCGGCCACCGCCATGGCCATGGCCATGCGGTGGTCGTGGCCGGCCTGCACCGTCCCCCCACCCAGGCGACCGCCGGCGACCACGAGGTCGTCGCCGTGCACCTCGCAGCCGACCCCCAGGGTCCGCAGGGCGGCGGCCACGGCCGCCACCCGGTCGCTCTCCTTGAGGCGGAGCTCGCCGAGACCGGCGAAGCGCGACGTCCCCTCGGCCGCCGCCGCGGCCACGGCAAGCACGGGGATCTCGTCGACGAGCCCTGGCACCTCCTCGGCGGCGACGTCGGTGGCCCGGAGGCGGCCCACGTGACGGCTCCGGAGCCCGCCGCCCTCCACCGGCTCGACGAGGGCCCCCATGCGGGCCAGGACCTCGAGGAAGCCCCGCCGGGCCGGGCCGGCGTAGACGTCCTCCACGACCACGTCGCTCTCGGGGGCCAGGGCGGCGGCCACGAGCCAGAAGGCGGCCTGGGAGGGATCGCCGGGGACGGTGAGGTCGAGGGGGGCCACGGGCCCGGGCCGCACCGTCACCGTGCGGCCGCCGTCGGCCACGGTGACCTGGGCCCCGGCCCGGACGAGGAGCTCCTCGGTGTGGGCCCGGGTGGGGACCGGCTGGTGGACCACCGTGGGACCGTCGGCCCCCAGGGCGGCGAGGATGATCGCCGACTTCACCTGGGCGCTGGGCACGGCCACGGTGAGCTCGCCACCCCGCAGGCCCCCGCCCCGCACCGCCACGGGCGGCAGGCGCCCTCCGTCGCGGCCGTCGACCCGGGCCCCCATGGCCCGCAGCGGCTCGGCCACCCGGTCGACGGGCCGGCGGCGCAGCGAGGCGTCGCCGGTGAGGACGGTGAGGAAGGGCAGGGAGGCGGCCACCCCGCAGAGCAGGCGCAGGGTGGTGCCGGAGTTGCCCACGTCGAGCACGTCGCCGGGCTCCCGCAGCGCACCCGGGCCGCCCGAGCTCACGGCGGTGGTGAGCCATCTCCCACCCGCCCCCCCGGCGCCGTCGGGCGGGTGGTCGACGACCTCGACCCCCAGGGCCGCCACCGCCTGGCGGGTACGGGCCACGTCGTCGCCGGTGGACAGGCCCCGCACGGTCGAGGTACCCCGGGCCAGGGCACCGAGCAGGAGGGCCCGGTGGGAGATCGACTTGTCCCCCGGCACCCGCAGCTGGCCCCGCACCGCCCCGCCGGGGGCCACCGTGAGCCGGCTCACGGATCGAGGGCCCGCGCCGCGGGTCGGTAGCCCCGGGCGGCGAGGGCATCGGTGGCCCGGGCCAGGGCGGCGGCGGGGACGATGACCACGAGCACCCCGCCGGGGCCGTCGAGGGAGTGGGCGATCTCGATGTCGGCGATGTTCACGTCGTGCTCGCCGAGCACGGTGGTGACCTCGGCGAGCACGCCGGGGCGGTCGGCGACGACGAGGCGCAGCTCGGCCAGCTCCTCGGGCCGGGCCGCAGGTTGGGGCAGCGAGCGCCGGGCCGTGCGGGCCCGGTCGAGCACGTCGAGCAGCATGCCCCGGTCGCCGCCGGCCACCGCCCGGCGGAGGTCGCCGAGAGCCGAGGCCAGCCGGTCGAGCCCGCCGAGGATCGCCTCCCGGTTCTGGGCGCAGATGTCGGGCCAGATGGCGGGGTTGCCGGAGGCGATCCTCGTCATGTCCCGGAACCCTCCAGCGGCCAGGCGCAGGAGGGCGGCGTGCTCCTCGGCACCCTCGTCGGCGAGGACCATGAGGGCGGCGGCCGTGAGGTGGGGCACGTGGGAGACCGTGGCTACGAGCTCGTCGTGGCGCTCGGGGGGCAGGGCCAGCACCTCGGCGCCGAGGGTGCCCACCACGGCCCGCACGAGGGTGTAGGCCGCCGGGTCGGTGTCGAGCCGGGGGGTGAGCACCCAGACGGCGCCGTCGAAGAGCCGGGGGTCGGCACCCTCCACGCCGTCCTGCTCCGAGCCGGCCATGGGGTGGCCACCCACGAACCGGGGGTGGGCCACCTCCTCGACCACCGTGCGCTTCACCCCGGCCACATCGGTCACCACCGCCCCGCTGGCCAGGGCGGCGCGGGCCACGGCGGGCACGGCGGCGGCCGGGGTGGCCACGAAGACGACCTCGGCGTCGGGGTCGTCGCCCACGGCGTCGAGGGCCCCGATCGCCTGGGCCCGGGCCTGGCGGTCGGCGCTGGCGTCGCGGCCGGTGACGTGCCAGCCCCGGTCCCGCAGGGCCAGTCCCAGCGAGGCCCCCACGAGCCCGGTCCCCACGATGGCGGCCCGTCGGCCCGGCCCGGTGGCCACCTCAGGCCCCCAGGTCGTCGCGCAACCCCCGGGCCCCCTCGAGGTAGACGTGGTGCAGCTCGGCCGGTCCCCGGTCGGTGGTGAGGTGCATGAGCACGCGGATGCAGCGCGGGGTGGCGCCCGTGACCGCCAGCTCCCGGGCGCAGAGCAGCGGCACGTCACCGAGGCCGGCGGCCCGGGCGGCGGTGGCCGGGAAGGTGGAGGTGATGTCCTCGGTGGCGGTGAAGATCACGCTGATGAGGTCGGCCTTGCCGGCCCCGTTGCGGTCGAGCATCTCCCGGACGAGGGTGCCGACCCGGGCCTTCACCGCCTCGGAGGAGTCGACGTCGACCGTGGTCGCGCCGCGCAGGGCTCGGACGGCGAGGGTCACGGGCGGAATCTAGCGGCGCCGGCCCCGGCGGCGGCCCGCTCGAGGTCCCGCACCTCGAGGGGGGTGAGGGGCCGCCAGCGGCCCGGAGCCAGGGCGGCATCGGCCAGGGGGCCGATGCGGGTGCGGACGAGGCGCAGGACCGGGTGGCCCACGGCCTCGCACATCCGCCGCACCTGGCGGTTCCGGCCCTCGTGGATGGTGACGCGCAGCACCGAGGGGCCCAGCCGGCCCACCTGGGCCGCCTGGGTGGGGCCGTCCTCCAGGGTCACCCCGGTGCGCAGGGCCCGCAGGGCCCCGGCCGAGGGCCGCCCGGCCACCTCGACGAGGTACTCCTTGGCCACGCCGAAGGACGGGTGGGTGAGGCGGTGGGCCAGGGGACCGTCGTTGGTGAGCAGGAGCAGGCCCTCGGTGGCCACGTCGAGTCGGCCGACGGGGAACACCCGGGGCTCGGCGGGGACGAGGCCCACGACCGTGGGCCGGCCCTGGGGATCAGCGGCCGTGGTCACCACGCCGGCGGGCTTGTTCAGGAGGTAGTGCACGAGCCCGGGAGCGACGCCCACCGTCACCCCGTCCACCGCCACCAGCGCCAGCTCGGCCACCACCCGCTGGCCGAGGTGGGCGGGGAGCCCGTCGACGGTCACCCGGCCGGCGGCGATGAGCTCCTCGCAGGCTCGCCGGCTCCCCACGCCGGCGGCGGCCAGGACCTTCTGGAGCCGCTCGCCGGCGGGCGGCGGGCGCTCAGGCCCAGGTCCCAGCCGTCCCCTCCCCCCGGACCCCCAGGCCCCGCTCGAGGGCGTCGACCACCTCGGGGCCGGGGACGAAGTCACCGAGCGGGGGCAGCTCGGCCAGCGACCCCAGGCCCAGCCGCTCGAGGAGCTCGGGGGTGGTCCCGTAGAGCACGGCCTGGCCGGGACCGGGGTCGCGCCCGATCTCGGTGATGTAGCCCCGCTCCACCAGGGTCCGCACCACGCCGTCGACGTTGACCCCCCGGATGGCCGCCATCTGGGCCTTGGAGACGGGCTGGCGGTAGGCCACGATGGCCAGGGTCTCCAGGGCGGGGGCCGAGAGCCGGCTCCGCTGGGGCTCGAGGACGAAGCGCTCGACGTAGGGGGCGAGCTCGGGGTGGCTCTGGAACCGGTACCCGCCGGCCACGGCCACGAGGGCGAACCCCCGGCCCTCGGCCTCGTAGGACGTGGCCAGCTCGGCGCAGAGCTCGACCACCCGGTCCACGCCCACCTCGAGGAGCTGGGCCAGGAGCTGGGCGGGCACGGGCTCGGTGGCCACCATGCAGATGGCCTCGATGGCCCGGCGCTGCTCGCCCCCGCCCGGGGACGGGCCGGTCTCGAGACCCCTCACCGGGCCGCCCCGGTGCTCGCCGGCAGGCCCACGGCCACGGCCACGAGGAGCTCCCCGAAGGTGCTGGCCTGGGACAGCTCGACCCGGCCCTCCTTGAAGAGCTCGAGCACGGCGAGGAAGCGCAGCACCACCTCCATGGGCTCCAGGGGCCCCGCCCGACCCTGGGTGAGCTCGCGGAAGCGGAGGCGGGGGCGGGAGGCCAGGGCGGCCAGCACCTCCTCGGCCACCTCGCCCACCGTGGCCCGCACCGGCGTCACGTGGCCGAGGTCGACGTGGGCCGCCGGCCGGGCCCGCACCGCCCGGTGGAAGGCCTCGACGAGGTCGCCCGGGGTCACGCCGGCGAGGAGGTCGGGGGTGAGGGCCAGGAACCAGGCCTCGGGACCCACGACCCGGGGCCAGCTCCGGGCGGCCAGGGCCATCCGGCGGTCGAGGGCGGCCCCGGCGTCGCGGAAGGCCTTGCACTCGAGGAGCCGGGCGAGGAGCAGGTCCCGCTCGCTCAGCAGCTCCAGGTCGTCGTCGTCGGGCTCCTCGGGCTCGGGGAGCAGGCGCCGGGCCTTGAGCTCCACCAGGGTGGCGGCGATGACGAGGAACTCGGTGGCGACCTCGAGGTCGAGCCACGCCATCCGATCGAGCTCGGCCAGGTAGGCGTCGACGATGTCGCCCAGCGACACGGCCCACACGTCGACCTCGTCGCGCACGACGAGCGAGAGGAGGAGGTCGAAGGGACCCTCGTAGACCGGGGTGGAGACCTCGTAGGCCATGGGACCCCGAGGCTACCGGCGGGGCGCCGGTGCAGGGGTGACCCGGCGGGCCGGGGGGCCGGCGCCGGAGGGCCGGACGGCGGCCGACCTACGATGGCCGGCCATGGCTCGCGTCCTCTCGGGCATCCAGCCCACCGGTGAGATCCACCTCGGGAACTACCTGGGGGCGGTGCGGCGATGGGTGGCCGACCAGGACGCCCACGACGCCTACTTCTGCATCGTCGACCTCCACGCCCTCACGCTGCCTCGGGACCCGGCCGAGCTGCGGGCCAAGACCACCGAGACCGCCCTCGTGCTCATGGCCGCCGGCCTCGACCCCGAGCGCTGCACCCTCTTCGTGCAGAGCCACGTGCCCGAGCACCCCCGGCTGGCGTGGCTGCTCGAGTGCGTGGCCAGCATGGGCGAGCTGCGGCGCATGACCCAGTTCAAGGACAAGGCCCGGGGGGGCGAGGAGTCGGCGAGGGTGGGCCTGTTCACCTACCCCGTGCTCCAGGCCGCCGACATCCTCGCCTACGACGCCGAGCAGGTGCCCGTGGGCGACGAGCAGCGCCAGCACCTCGAGCTGTGCCGGGACCTGGCCGAGCGCTTCAACCACCGCTTCGGCGACACCTTCGTGGTCCCGCGGGCCACCGTCCCCGAGATCGGGGCCCGGATCATGGACCTCGCCGACCCCGAGCAGAAGATGTCGAAGTCGGCGGACTCGGCCCGGGGGGTCATCGGCGTGCTCGACGAGCCCGACGTCGTGGCCCGCAAGGTCCGCAAGGCCGTCACCGACCCCACCGCCCAGCTCCGCTACGACCCCGTCCACAAGCCGGGCGTGTCGAACCTCCTCCAGATCCTCGCCTCCATCCGGGGGGGCGATCCCGAGGAGCTCGTCGAGGCCTTCGCCGACTACGCCGGGCTCAAGGCGGCCTGCACCGAGGCCATCGTGGAGGTGCTGCGCCCCATCCGCGAGCGCTACCTCGAGCTCGCCACCGACCCCCACGAGACCGCCGCCCTCCTGGGCCGCGGCGCCGACAAGGCCCGGTCCGTGGCCTCGGCCACCCTGGCCCGGGCCCACGAGGCCGTAGGCCTGCTCCCCCCTCGATGACGGCGGGTGGCGAGGGATCCGTGACGCTGGCCTCGAACGCCCTGCTCGCCGTGGGCTACCCCGTGGCCGTGGCCGCCGGCGCCCGCCTCGTGCCGGCCCTGCGCCAGCGCCGCCACCGGCGCCTGGCCACGCTCGAGGGTGCCATGGGGGCCATCGTGGCCGGCCACGCGCTGGCCGGGCGGTGGCCAGCGGTGGCGGTGAACGCCGCCACCCTCGTGGGCTTCGCGCTGGCCTGGGCCGTGGCCACCCGACGCCCCTAGGCGCCCTCCCCGCCCCCGGTCCGCCCTGCCCTCCCGGCCCGGGGCCGGGGCTGCCGCCAGGGCCCTCGGCCCCGGCGAGCTAGGCCCCTGCCGGAGCCCGGGCCGGGCGGCGAGGCCGGTTGGCCAGGCGCTCGCGGGCCCGGGGGCCGGCGAGGCCGAGGAGGCCGACCATCCCGAGCACGCCGGCACCGGCCACCACCCCCGTGACCCGGCGCTCGGCCGCCGCCTGGCAGGCGCGGCCCCGGGCCTGCTCGTAGAAGGGGCCGGCCCCCGCGGACTCGGCGGCGGCGTCGAGGTTGGCCAAGGGGGCGCCGCAGCTCGCCGTGGGCCGGGGCGGCGAGAGCGACGGATCGAGCTGGTCGAGGCGCAGGAGCTCGTCGTCGGCAAAGGTGGCCCCCACGGGGAGGACGAGGCCCAGGACGACCACGATGCCGGCGGCGGCGAGGCACCCCAACCAGGCGGCTCTCGGGACCCGGCGGATCACGCCGCCCCGGCGCCCAGCTCGGCGATGACCTCCGGGCGCTCGGTGATGGATCGGGCCCGCTCCAGGCGGTCCCGGAGGTCCTCGGGGCTGAGCCCGAAGGCGCCGTCGGGGATCTCGACGGCCTCGGTGGCCGAGGTCACGACGAGCCTGCCCTCGTCCACGGCCATCGACTCGATCCACTCCCAGCGCACGAGGGCCTTGGCGTCGCGAGGGCCGAAGGACGACACCCCGTGGAGGTCGACCCGGTAGCGCACCCGGGCGCCGAACGGGCGGCGGCGGATGACGTGTTCGGCGACCCGCGACGGCACGACGATCACCGTACCGTACGGCCTCGGAGCACCGGCCGGGCTCGGGCCGGCCCGCCGGGCCTGCGGTGTCAACGTTCCCGGGGACCTGGGCGTCGGTCTGGGATGATGGTGGCTACGTCGCCGGAGATCGGAGTGGGGCCCGCACCGCTGGCCGTGGACCTGCGGAGCCTCTACGAGTCGGAGCGCTCCTCGCTGCTGCGCCTGGCCTGGCTCCTCGTCCACGACGCCGCCGAGGCCGAGGAGATCGTCCAGGACGCCTTCGTGAAGGCCCACGTGTCCATGGCCCGGCGCCTCGACGACCCGGCCAAGGCGGCCGCCTACCTGCGCTCGGCGGTGCTCAACGGCGCCCGCAGCCGACTCCGCCGCCGCCAGGTGGCCCGCCGCCACCCGCTGGCGCCGATCCCGCCGGCGGCCGGGGCCGAGGTGGCGGCCCTCGCCGAGCTCGAGCACGAGCGGGTGCTGGCCGCCCTGGCCCGCCTGCCCCGGCGGCAGCGGGAGTGCCTCGTGCTGCGCTACTACCTCGACCTCCCGGTGGCCGACATCGCCCTGGCCCTGGGGGTGTCGGCGGGGTCGGTGAAGACCCACATCCACCGCGGCCTGGCCGCGCTGGCCGAGCTGTTGGAGGACCGGGGATGACCGTCGAGGACCAGCTTCGGCACGCCCTCCGGGACCAGGCCGCGAGCCTGCGCCCGGACCCCGGCGACTGGCCCGACGTGGCCCGGCGAGCGGCCGGCGTCCGGCGCCGGCGCCGGGCGCTGACGGCCGGGCTCACGGCCCTGGCCGTGGTGGCCACCACCGCCGTCGCCATCGGCGCCCTCACCGGCGGCGAGGGCGACCAGGTCGTCACCGTCGACCGACCCCCCGCCCCCGGGACCACGGCGCCGATCGAGCCGGCGACCACGCTGCCGCCGCCGCCTCCCGTCACGGGGGCGCCGGCCCCGGCCGTGCACCGGGCCAGCGGGTACCAGCTCCTGTGGCCCTTCGCCTCGCTGGAGGCAGCCCAGGACTGGCAGGCCGGCGCCGACCGCCAAGGCTCGGGCCGGCTCGACCCGGCGGCCACCGCCGTGGCCTTCGCCCGCGACTACCTGGGCTACGAGGGCATCGACCGGGCCCTCGCCACCCGGGTCGACGGCGACGACGCCCGGGTGACGGTGGGCTACCACGACGCCGCCGAGGGCGACCGGGACTTCCCGGCCGCCGTCGTCCACCTCGTCCGCCTCGGCGTCGGCGACCTTGCCCCCTGGGAGGTGGTGGGCACCGACGACGCCGACTCGCTGACCCTCACTGCCCCCGCCTACGGCGCCGACGCCACGTCGCCGCTGACCGTGGGTGGCAGGATCACCGGCGTGGACGAGGCGCTCGACGTCCAGGTGCGCCAGCTCGGCACCGAGGGGCCCCTGGGACGGGCCTGCTGCCCGCCGGCGGGTGGCGAGGACCAGCCCTGGAGCCAGGACGTGGCCTTCGGGGGAGCCCGTCCCGGCACCCTCACCATCGCCGTGTCCACCGGCGGCCACCTGGCCCCCGTCGAGCGCTTCGCCGTCACCGGCGTGCGCTACGGGGCCGGGTAGGGCCGGCCCGGCAGGGGCTCTAGCGCTTCGAGGCGCAGGTGATGCAGCGGCGGGCGGCCGGCTTGGCGTCGAGGCGGGCGGCGACGATCTCCTCCCCGCACACCTCGCAGCGCCCGTAGGTACCGGCGTCGAGCTTGGCCAGGGCGTCCTCCACGTCTCGGAGGAGGTCGCGCAGGGAGCCCACGAGGGCCTCCACCTGGCCCCGCTCGGCGGTCACCTGGCTCGTGTCGGCGAAGTTGTGGTCGAACTCCAGCCCGGCCTCGCCCCCGGCGCCGAGCTCTCCCAGGCGCCGGCGGAGGGTGGCCTGCTCCTCCTCCAGAGACGCGCGCCGCTCGGCCGTAGACGCCTCGGTCATGGCCGCATGGTACCGCCCGCCGGCGCCGCCGGCTCAGGGATCCCCGTCGGCCGGGGCCCGGGTGCGAGCCCGGGGGTGTGCCTCGTCGTAGGCACGGCGGAGGCGGGTCGCCGAGACCCGGGTGTAGACCTGGGTGGTCGAGATCGAGGCGTGGCCCAGCAGCTCCTGGACGACGCGGATGTCGGCGCCGTGGTCGAGCATGTGAGTGGCACAGGAGTGGCGCAGGACGTGGGGGCTGAGCCGGTCGCCCAGGCCGGCTCGCCCGGCGTGGTGGCGGACCACGGCCCAGGCCCCCTGGCGGGTGAGCCGGCCCCCCCGGGTGTTGAGGAACACGGCCTCGGCATCGCCCCGCCGGGCCCACCGGGTGGGGGCCAGGGCTCCCCGGCCCGGGGGCTCGAGCCACTCGGCCAGGGCCCGGGCCGCCGGCCGTCCCAGGGGCACGATGCGCTCCTTGGCCCCCTTGCCGAAGGCCCGCACGAGCCGCTGGCCGAGGTCGACGTCGCCCAGCGAGAGGCCCACGAGCTCGGACACCCGGAGCCCGCACCCGTAGAGCACCTCGAGGATGGCCCGGTCCCGGCGGGCGACGGCGTGGGTGCCGGCCACCGCGGCGAGGAGTCGCCCCACCTCCTCCTCGCTCAACGCCTTGGGCACCCCACTGGGCACCGAGGGGCGGCGGACCTCGAGGGTGGGGTCCGGGGGACCGAGGCCCTCGTCGGCCATGAACCGGTGGAGGGCGCGCACGGCCACGAGGGCCCGGGCCACCGACGACGGGGCCCGCCCCGCCGCCCGCAGGAAGGCGAGGTAGTCCTCCACCACCTCGGCGGTCACCTCCTGGGGCCGTCGGCCCCGGGCCCGGAGGAACTCCTCGTAGGCGGCGAGGTCCCGGCGGTAGGCGGCCACGGTGTTGGGGCGGCGGCCGCGCTCGACGACGAGCCAGCTCAGCAGCTCCTCGGCCTCCCGCCCCAGGCCCTGGCTCACCCGCGCACCCGGTGGGGCCGGGGCCGAATGGCTGCGCCCCGGTGGGGCCGGGGCCGAATGGCTGCGCCCCGGTGGGGCCGGGGCCGAATGGCT
>Ga0187893_10011001_pt1 | contig 13271 bp, 11 predicted proteins | sample MA1701074metaG_FD_139574 | JGI IMG/M metagenome (GOLD analysis project Ga0187893, IMG submission 139574) | White microbial mat communities from a basaltic lava cave in the Kipuka Kanohina Cave System on the Island of Hawaii, USA - MA170107-4 metaG ...
GCCTTGAACGACGCCTGGTACCGAGTCCGTGAGTGCTTCTTCATGGTGCTGCTCCTTCCCCCTTCGAGGAGCAGGCTCAGTTTTCCACCTTATGCCCTGGTCCGAAAATCGGGGTCCACTTCAATGGTTTCCGTTGCGTTCTTGCTAGGACGAGGGGGTGAGCGAGAACGGGGGGTAGAAGCGGTGCTTCGCAAGAAGCCGATCGCCAGTGCGGAGTCGGCAGTCGAGATCGTCCTCCACGAGAGGCACTGCCGAGCGATCCGCGACTCGCTGGGTTCCATTCCTCGGAACGTCTTCGATCCCCGCTTGAGTGAGACCGAGATCAACGCCACGGCATCCCATGCTCCTGATGTCTGGATTCGAACGAATTCTCCGTGGACGACGGTCGACTTCAGATCGAGCGATTTTGCGCACCCCGCTCACGTGTGGGCAGTTCGTGCCATCGCGAGCATCCAGAGATGTCAGCATTGAATCGCCTCCGCGCACGTCCCCTAGCAGACACCGAACGTCCGCCGAGACTCAGCGAGCGGCGATGTCCCGCGCTCTGTTGAATTTCAGTGAGTGGCGGCTCCGATCATCCTACTACGCGACCTGCTGAGAGGTCGTTGCCGTCTGCTCGGCATCGAAGGTCTCGAGCGTCCGGAGAAGCGCAGGCAGTTCGCGGTAGCCGCGGATCTTGCGGAAACGCGTCTCGGCTTCCGTCAGCGCCGCCGTGACCCAGCGCAACATCATCGAGCCTCCGTTCCTGCACTCGACGTTGCGCGTGTAGGTCCCGATCGAGCCGCTGAGGTTCTCGGTTGGATTCGCGCTCCGCAGCGCGCGATGGAGCGCGCCACGCGAGTTCACTCCGAGCGTCTGCAGCGTCAGCGTCTCCTCGGGCCCTTCGCGCACCGGCGCCGCGGCACCGGGATGCGCGCGCTCGAGGGAGGCGGCGAGCTGCTCGAGCCTCCGCTTCGCGAGGGACGCATCCGGGGGGCTCCAGGCCTCCTCGAGCACGCGCGAGACACTCGGATGCATCCGCTCCGGCAGATGCTCGAGGACGTTCCTTCGCTCGTGCACCTGGCAGCGATGGACGACAGCCCTCACCTCGCTCGGCGTGCTGCCGGCTCGCTTAGCGCTTCGATCGGGAGCGCGCTGGCCCCTGGGACCGCAGAGCGCTTCGCGGCCTCGCTCCATCATCCCGATGAGTACCGCTGCCGCCCGACGTCGACGCAGTGCTCGAAGAACCCGCGCTTCGCGCTCTGCCGCGCTCCCAGGAGCGGAAGCGGGACTTGGATCGAGGCAGTCGCGGTGGGCGGAACGCGGCGGAGGTGAGAACTCGTCGAGAGATCGGCATGCTTGGCTTTCTTGGCTCCTCCTGGGTGTTGCAACCCCGTCCGTACCAGACGGACGGCAGAGGAGCTGCCACTCCTACAACCCGAGCCCAACAGCCTTCTGGACATCCCCGGAACGCGCGTGGCGGCGGCACGGGCCGTTGACAGGACGCGGAGGCTTCGACGAAGATCGCCGCCGCCCGGCTGGGCCCGCCCGTGAGGCAGCATGAAGCTTCGGCCGTCGTGGTTGCGCGTCGCGGTTGGATCGGCGGGCGCCCTGCTGCTCGCCGCCGGCAGCGCGGGCGCCCAGACGCTCCAGTGGCTCGGTGCGACCGACGGCACCATCGGGGATGGTGTGAACGTGTCCGCCGACGGGTCGACCCTGGTCTTCCGGGTCAGCTCCAGCGAAGCGCGGCGCTGGACCGCCCTGGGCGGCAGCGTGGTGCTCGGGACCAGTGGCACGCCGCGGGGAATCTCGGGCGACGGCACGACGATCGTCGGCCGGGCGCCGGGCGTCTACGGCTTCGGACATGCGTGGCGCTGGACCGCGGCTGGCGGCCTAACGGTGATGCCCGTGACGCCGTCCCAGCCGACGCCGAACGGCTCGTATGCGGCCGGCATCTCGGTCCTGGGGCGGGTCGCCGGCGGCGCCAGCACGGGGTTCGATGCGCCGGCCTACTGGGAGACGACCGGCTCGCAGACCTACATCGACAGCGCCGGCCTGGGGTACCAGGCGTTCGACATCTCGCCCGACGGCAGCGTGATCGTCGGCTATCGCCTCGCCGCGGCCTGCGGCCAGACCTGCGCCATGCGCTGGACCGACGCGGGCGGCGGGAGCTTCGTCGGGAGCGCGATCGGCACGAACCCGAACAGCGGCTTCGGCGTCGCGATCAAGGCATCGAGCGCGGGCGCGGTGATCCTGGGCGTGAACGACAGCTCGGCCGATAGCGGCGGCTGGACCTGGACCGCGGCGACCGGCATCCAGCTGCTCGACACCGGCGGCATGGAGGAAGCGGTCGGACTCGGGATCAGCCACGACGGCTCGCTCATCGTCGGATACGTCGCCACCGGTGCGAACAACACGGCGGCCGCCTGGGCGGGTGTCGGCGCGCCGGCCCGCACGCTCGCCCAGCTCCTGCTGGAGGACTACGGCTACTCCGTCGGTGCCGACTTCCTGGCGCTCGCGACCGACGTCTCGGGCGACGGGCGCGTGATCGTCGGCAAGGGCAGGCAGGGCGGCGTCGGGTCTACGCAGGTCTTCCGCCTGGAGCTTCCTGCGCCGGCTGCCGTGCCCGCGCTCGGCTCCCTCGCGCTCGGTGCCGCCGCACTCCTGCTCCTGACCTCGACCCTTCTCGTGCTGCAGAGACCGGCTCGCCGGCCGGGAGGCTGACTCGCGGCGGTCACCCCGCGGCCACGAACCTCGGCACCAGCTGCGAGAGGCAGCGCGAGTTCTCCTGTGCGAGGCGCTGCTGCAAGCGCGCCGTCGGCATCGACTCCGGTGGTCCGGTCGCTCGCGACGCCCTGCGGCGGATTCGAACCCGGCGGCTGCCGCGCGCTGCGACGTCCCAGCGCGCGATGTCACTGCTGATCCCCCCGTCCTCCTGTCCGCTCTGCCCGCATTCTCGGCGGGCCGGGCGCGACTATCCGATCAGACTTCCCCGCGGCACCGAGGATGCGGGCAAGCGGAAGCCGTCGACTCCCGGAACTGCCGAGCTCATCCCGCCTCCCCGACGGAGCCGGGGGGTCTCTCGAGGGACTGGAAGATCTTCTGGACGCCTCGTGGGCAGCAGGTCGACTGGTGCCGACGCGCCAGAAGGGCTCCCATCGGGCGCGTTCGAGAAGAGACGATCACGCGTGGCTCAGCCGAATCGGACCGGGAGGCGGTTCGGCCCGCGAAACAGCTGATGGATGGTGCCGCTGATCCGCACGCCGCCGTCGTCGACGAGACGGAGGTCCGGCAGGCGCTCGAGGAGGACGCGCAATGCGACGTCGACCTCGGCGCGGGCGAGGGGCGCGCCGAGGCAGAAGTGCTTGCCGTAGCCGAAGGTCATGACCGCCGCTGGCCGGCGGCGGACGTCGAAGCGGTCGGGGTCGGGGTAGACGGCCGGATCCCGGTTGGCAGCCATCACGCCGAGCATCAGCGGGGCACCAGCGGGAATCGCGATGCCGTGCCAGATGACGTCCCTCGGGTTCACGCGGTTTATCCACGCCGTGGGCGGATCCAGGCGCATGCCCTCCTCACCCGCCCACCGGCACAGGCCGGCGGGATCGGCGCGCACGAGGTCCAGCTGGTCGGGGTGCGTGAGCAGGGAGTAGAGCGTGCTGCCGAGCCCGAGATAGGTGGTATCGGCCCCGGCCGGGAACAGCATGCGAAGGAAGTCGAAGACCTCCTCGTCGCCGAGGCGGTTGCCATCGACCTCGGAGGTGACGAGCGTCGAGATGAGATCGCCGCCTGGCTCGACGCGGCGCTGGTGGAGGATCGGCCGCACGAAGTCCGTGAACTCTCGCGAGCATTCCAGTGCGTAGTCGTAGTGGTTCCGGATCTGGAACATTCCGACCGCCCACCGCTTGATGTCGTCCTCGGAGTGGCGAGGCAGGCCCAGCAGGCGCGAGATCACGATGAACGGGTAGCGGCTGGTGAAGTCGGCCACGAGATCGGCTCGGCCCTTCGCCTCGAAGCGGTCGACGAGCTCGTGCGCGATCGGCTCGAGCAGCGGCGGGACGAGCTGCGACATCAGGCTCTTGCGGAACGGCGGCGAGACGAGTGCGCGCTTGGTGCGGTGCTCGTCGCCGCGCATGCACTGGAGGTTGCGACCGAGCACATCGACGTGGTTGCCGTAGTACTCAGCGGACGGAAAGGTCTCCTCGTCGCAGAACGCGGCCCTCACGAGTTCGTGGCTCAGCAACAAGAGCGTCGGACAGCCGAACCCCCTCGCCCACAGCGCAGGCCCGCGGGCCCGCATCTCGTGGAGCTTCGCCGCGAGGTCGGGAAGATCGTCGACGTAGACATCGACCTCGTCGTCGAGGATCTCCGGGGTCGTGATCGCCATGGTGCTCCTCGAGCAGTCCCCGAAACCGCAACTATGCGCCCAGGAAGATCAAGCGGACATCTCACGTCTGATACCTACCACACTCGCAGCTCCCGCTGGGGACTCCCGGCGGGCGCATGCACCTCGCCGACGTGAACCGCGCCTTCGAGCTGATGAAGTCGGGCAGGGTCGCGCGCTCGCTGCTCGACTTCGAGAGCGCCAAGCGTTCGGAGCCGGAGGGCCGGGAGTCAGGAGGGCGAGCGCCGTCTCGGAGGGTCGAGGCGACCGGTTCCCCGCTCCGGCCGCGCCGCAACCACGCGGTGGCGAGCGGCAGGGCAGCACTCGCCCCGGGCTCCAGGCGAATCCGGCGGACGACCGCGCTCCGGTGTTGGGGAAAAGGCTTTCGCCCTAGTATCTGCAGCTGGATCCAGGTGAGATGGGTCTCGGGCCATGGTGCCGCGGACGACTGGCCCACCGCGCGGAAGTTCCCTTGGCGTAGTGCGCGGGAGAGAGGCAATGACGAGCGAGCATCGGTCTTCGCGTGACAGCGGATCGACCGAACACTATGACGTGCTGATCATCGGAGCGGGGGTCAGCGGCTTGTACGCCGTGCACCATTTCCGCGAGATGGGTCTTTCGGTGCGCGCGTTCGACGCGGCCAGCGACGTCGGCGGCACCTGGTGGTACAACCGCTACCCGGGGGCGCGGGTCGACGGCCCGGGCAGCCCCTACTACTGCTACACGTTTTCGGACGAGCTCATGCAGGAGTGGGACTGGCAAGAGACCCAGTCCGAGCAGTCCGCGGTGCTCGAGTACGTCGAGCACGTCGCCGACAAGTTCGACCTCCGGCGCGACATCCAGTTCGAGACCTGGGTCGAGGACGCGCGCTACGACGAGGCGACGCAGCGCTGGACGGTGGAGACGAGCAAGGGCCAGCGCGCCTCCGCCCGGTTCCTGATCTGCGCGGTGGGTGCCCTCTCGACGGCGAACGTGCCCAACATCCCGGGGATCGACGACTTCGCCGGCGAGACCTACCACACCGGCCGCTGGCCGCACGAGCCCGTTTCCTTCCAGGGCAAGCGCGTGGCCGTGATCGGGACGGGCTCTTCCGGGATCCAGGCGATCCCCGAGATCGCGAAGGAAGCCGCGCACGTGACCGTGCTCCAGCGCACGGCGCAGTTCGCCTTTCCTGCCGGGAACCGCCCCCTCACGCCCGAAGACCGTGCGCAGGCGAGAGAGGAGTGGGAGAAGACCAGGGCGCTGATGATCGCGCATCCCGGAGGCTTCCCTCACGAGGGCAACTCGCGCGCGGCCCTCGACTACACGCCGGAGGAGCGCGAGGCGCACTACGAGAAGCTGTGGAAACGAGGGAGCTTCCATTTCTTCCTGGACGGCTACATGGACGTCGCCACCAGCGAGGAGGCCAACGCGTCGCTCGCCGATTTCGTGCGCGGCAAGATCCGCGAGATCGTGAAGGACCCCGAGACCGCCGACAAGTTGATGCCGGATCACTTCGTGATGACCAAGCGTCCGATCCTCGAAGACGGCTACTGGGAGACCTACAACCGCGACAACGTCACGCTGATCGATCTTCGTGAAGATCCCATCGAGCGCTTCACCGAGGCGAGCGTGATCACGGCCTCCGGCGAGCATCCCATCGACATGCTCGTTCTGGCCACCGGCTACGACGCGATCAGCGGCTCGATGCTGCGCCTCGACCCCAAGGGACGCGGCGGCGTGAGCCTGAAGCAGAGATGGCAGGACCGATTCCACAACTATCTCGGTCTCACGATCGGCGGCTTTCCCAACCTGTTCATGATCCACGGTCCCGGGTCGCCCGGCGTGTTCTACAACATGCCGCTCGGCGCCGAGCGGCAGATGGCCTGGATCGGCGACCTCATGGGCCATCTGAGCAAGCACGGGCTTGGCGCCGTCGAGCCCACGGCCGAGAGCGAAGACGCCTGGGCCGCCGAAGTCAGCGGGATCGCCAACGCCACGCTCTTCCCTCGCACCGACTCCTGGTGGACCGGCGCGAACATCGAGGGCAAGCCCCGCTACTTCTCCGCGTACCTGGGGGGCTCGATCTACTACAGGCGCATCGCCGACGTGGCGGCCAAGGGCTACGACGGGTTCGCGTTCGAACCAGCGCACGGCGCGGAGAGCGCCGAAGCGTCGGCGCTCGCGCCTGGGAAGATCAAGCGACCATCCGGCGTCCGATAGCCCCCAGACTGACGACTCCGGCGGGGAACCGCCCGCGGCGGCTCGGGGCAAGCGATGCTGGCACTGCAGGCGATCGCGACCCGAGGGTCGGAGCTTCGAGTCCCTCCCGGCGCGCCGGCGTCTTTGCAGCGTCGGCGATCTCGACCGCTCTCACGAGGGCTGGTGCCCTTCGGTGGCGCAGGGCGCCGCCGAGAGCGGCGCGAGAGGCAGCCCCGGTCATCGACCTCGGTCGTTGGGCTTCATCGGTCTGGTTCGCGGGTGCTCCCTCAGCGACGGTCACACGGAGCGGTCGAGTCGAAGAGCGCCCCCCCGTCTACGCAGGTCGGAGCGCGGTCGTCGTGCGGCACGCACACGGTCGCGCTGCCCGAGCAAGTGCCACCGCGGCTGTCGGCGGCGACGAAGCCCACGTGGTAGACGCGTCCATCGCCTGGAGTCAGGGGGTTCCCGGCGCGCTCGGCACGCAGGCGCGCGGTCGACGCGTCCACGACCTTCCCGTCCGGGCAGGTGTCTCCGGAACCGCCACCCGTCAGAGGTTCGTCCTGCCGAATGCCGGTCACGTCGATCGTCAGTGGATCACCGTCGGGATCGGTCACGCTCTGCACCGAGACATCCGCGAAGCGGTGATTCGGCGGCCACAGGACGGGTCGACTCGCGACCGCCTCGGAGCAGTCCGGAGGCGAGTTCACGACGACGCTGCAGTCGGCCGTGAGCGCCGAATCGCCAAGCCTAAGGCTGACGAGCCGGCGACCCGCCTGTGCGTCCGGCGGGATCGCGAACGGCACCTCGACCTCTCCCGCGCCATCCGTCATGCCCTCGGCCACCGGCTCGTCCCCCAGGAGGACCTGCACCGGCGCGCCGCCGAGCGGGAAGCTCGCCGTGACGGTGGTCTCTTGCCCCTGCGTCACGGGATCGGGGCTGACGCTGCACTCCGGGTAGCGCGCGGGCACCAGCCAGACGGCGACGCTGCTGCCCCGGTCGTCGGGAAGGCGGTCGGTCATCCCGGTCGGATCCGTCGCCATCGCCTGCAGGCGAATCGGGGTTGCCAGCGGCCCGACGATGTCGTCGGGAATCGCGAGGCTCACGCTGTCGAAGGCCGCGACGCCCGTCTCGCCGTCGACGGCACTCTGGACACTGGTCGTGATTCGCGGGTCGCTGACGACCGCGAACGAATCCTCCTCGAACTTCCAGACGTTCGCGACGGGTCCCGCAGCCTCGAATCTCACCTCCGCGACCAGCTCCGCTCCGGTGAAGTCGGTGTCGAAGCCGGCGTGGCCGGGGAGATCCGCCGGATTTCCACCCGAGTCGAGACTGTCGTCGAGATCGGCGAAGACGACGTAGGAGCTCCCCAACAGCTCGCTGCCGGACAGCCCGGCGAGCGAGCCGTTGAGCCGGTGGATGAACGACGTCGTCGAGTCGTCGGCGTCGTGCGCCACGATCTGGCCCACGAGGTCGAGACGCCGGAGCTGGAAGGGCATGTCGCCTCGGGAGTCGCTCCGGTAGTCGCTCGCGACGGGGTTCTTCAGGTCGACGACTCCCGAGGGCCACCTGCCGGGAACCGCGTTTGCCACTCTTCGCAGCTGGGCGATCTGCTCACGGCTCATGAACGTAGTCGCCTGGTCGATCTCCTCGTCCTCGAGGCAGCTCGAGGCTGAGGCGTTCATGATGGTCGATCGCTGGTTGCAGACCGTTTCCTGCTCTTCCGAGCCACAGCCCCCCAGACCGTCTTCGTCGATGCGGTTGTCGCTGTTGATGAAATCGTCTGCCCCGTTTCCGTGTCGCAGGCTGAGTGTGTGCCCGAATTCGTGAGCCAGGAACGTCCGGGCGACGGCGCGGTCCGCGCCGCCAAGGGCGTTTCGGACGGTCTCCTCGACGCCGAGATAGGCGTTCACCCATTTGGTGACGGTCGAGGGGTTCGAGCACTGGTTCCCCGTAGCGACGCCGTTGTAGCCGGCTCCGTAGAAGGAGTCGGCCGACGTATCGCTGCCGCGGATGTAGGACATCCGGCGGACGTACAGGGCCACGATCCCCTGCAGGGCCACGCTTCGGGCGAGCCTGTCCGACTCGTAGGCCTTCCTGCAGTCGGCCTCCGCGTACTGAAGCTCCTCCTCGTTTCCAATGTCACCCTCGAGTCCCGTCGCCGGGTTGGGGTCGTCGATGATCTTGATGGTGCCCTGCTCCTGCAGCAGGAGCGCGGAGGTCCCCAGGTTCCAGACCAGCTCGGACCGCAAGGTCACGTCGGCCCTCGGGATGAAGACCCGGTCGCTCGCCAACGCATGCAGCCGCCAGAGAGCCTGGTTCCTCTCGCCATCGGAGACGGAGGCGAGGTCCGTGCCCTTCAGCACGCACCAGAGAATCGGCACCTGCAGCAAGTCGGATTGCGCGAGCGTCTTCGACGGGAAGGACAGCACCTCAGCGAGCGCGGCGAGAGCAATCCAACGAAGGCGAAAATGACGGACGGCTAACAGGTGCGGCATCGAACGATCGAGCGGGAGCGAGCGCGCTACGAAGAGCCTCCTGCAGGCCCGCTCGCGCCGATCCCGCGAGCGAGATACCCGCGCCTACCCCCACGGCGCGCATCATACGCGAGCGCTGCGCGAACCAATCGAAGAAAAGAGAGGTCGTGGCTCGCGCGGATGCGCGGACTCACCCCGATCCTTCCTTCTCGAGAGCGACGAGGCCGTCGGTTGGGGCTGCTCCCACCTCCGCCAGAAGCGTGACGCCTAGGAAGAGCAAGCGGACATCTCACGTCCGACAACCGCCGAACTGACAACTCCGGCGGGGAACCACCCGCGGCGGCCGCGCCGGGACGCGCCGCTCCGCCAGCGATACGACCTCGAGGGAGGCCTCGCTGCCGGACGTGGTCGTCTCCGCGAAGCTGCTCTGGGCCTCGAGCGGCCCATCGCTCTCGAGCGCCAGGAAGCCCGAGATCGGCTCGGAGGCCGAGCGCGGCGTCGCGAACACGAAATCGTTCGCGATCTCGTCGCAGGCGAGCTCGAGCGCGTGGCCTGGATCGAGGGCGATCGCGAGGGGGCTCGACACGGGTCCGGGCTCGCTGTCGCCGATGCGCTGCGAGAGGGCGAGGGTCGCCTGGATCGTGGCGGGACGGCTGCCCGGATCGAGCAGGGCGACGCTCGTCGCGTACACGCCGCCGGCGATTCCGCGCACGCCCCCGGAATCCGTTCCGCAGGCGACGCTCGTCCCGTATTGATAGGCGTCGGCCCGGCGATCGGACTTTCCGGCGATGGACCGCTCGGCGAAGCCGACCACGACGAAGAACAGGGCCGAGGCCAGGGCCAGGCCGGGGCTGGGTTTCTGCACGTTGCGTCCTCCTCTGATTCGATCTCTCGCCCTCCGAGCACCGAGCATGGCCCGGGCGGAGGTCGGGCGATTCACTTCGGACAGGGCCCGAGCGTGTCTCCCTGCCGTTGATGAAGGAGCGACGCAGCACGCGTGACGTAGATCGTCCGGGGCGCCTGGTTCGGCGTCGGCGTGAAATGCGAGGTATGGCAGATCGGATAGAAGATCCCCGGCTCGCGGTTCTCGGGCTCGCGGCGCGGCGCGACGCGCGATCGAGCGCGGCAGCGCGCGGAAGACGAGCGCGGAGCGATGAACCGGGACGCAGAGAAGGGGTGCGATCGGCTGATCGTTGAAAGGTCGGCGTCATCGACGGATCCTCTCGGAGGACGGTCCGGCGGGCTCGCCGGTCCCCGAGATGGCTACACCGACCTTCCTTCGCCGTGGAGACCCATCGACGCCTGATCTCCGGACTGCGCGGGCCCGTCCCGCCGGGAATCGGACCGGCGGCCACGGCCGGTCGTGGCGGACCGGAGCGCAGGTCCGGCGGGACACTCCGGTGGCCAAGCGAGCGAGCCTCGAATAGCCCTGCGACCCGCGCTAGGCCTCCGCCAACGCCTTCAGCTGGTCCGCGACCGCGCCCCAGCCCTCGTCGAAGCCCATCTCGGCGTGGGTCTTCATGCCGGCCTCGTCCCAGTGGCGCGACCAGGCGCGGTAGCGCGTGGCCTTCGGGTCGGCCGGGTCGGGGGCGATCTCGAAGCCGCCGACCATGAAGCCCGCGTCCATCGGGATCCAGCCGGCCGCGAGCGCCTCGGTGAAGACGAAGCGGCGGCCCGGGACGACCTCGAGCAGTACGCCGCGGATCGGCGACTCCTCGCCGGGCCCGGGCCCGCGCATCACCATGTCGAAGGCCCCGCCCGCGCGCCACTCGAGGGCGTTCACGTCCGTGCGCCAGGGCTTCGGACACCACCACTCGGGCAGCCGCTCCGTCATGATCTTCCAGACCTTCTCCGCCGGCGCGGCGATCCGCCGCTCGACCGAGAGCTCCCAGCCGTTCTCCGCGTTCGCACCCATCGCTCCGTCCTCCTTCCGCTCGTCCGTCTTCGTACGCCGGTCGATCGGCGCCGCAGCGCCGAGACGCGCGACACCGCTTCGACCCGACGCCGTCCCGGCACCGACCTAATACCGCCCCTCCTCGCGCAGCACGTCCCACTCGGGGCGCGTCAGCGCGGAGAGCACCGACTCCTCCTCGTAGGCCAGGCAGAGAAACTTCATCCCGCCACTTCGCCGCACTCGCCCGCCGTTTCCATCGCCCGCGGCAGCTCGCTCGGATCGACGTCGCGGACGTGGGTCGCGACCGACCAGCTGTGGCCGAAGGGGTCCTCGAGCTGCGCGTAGCGGTCGCCCCAGAACATCTCCGTCGGCGCGAGCCGGACCGTCGCACCGGCCTTCTCGGCGCGCTCGACGACGGCGTCGACGTCCTCGACGAAGTGGTGGATCGTGACGGCCGTGCCGCCGATCGCGCGCGGGCCGAGCACGCCGCGCTCCGGGTACTCGTCGACCAGCATCAGCTCGCAGTCGCCGATGCGCACGCAGGCGTGGGCGAGCTTGCCGCTCGGGTCGGCCAGCCGGAACTGCTCGACGGCGCCGAAGGCCTCGACGTAGAAATCGATCGCCTTCGCGGCATTCGCGCAGACGATGTGGGGCGTCAGCGAGCGGGCGCCCTCCGGAATCGGCTTCACCTTGGACTGCGTCTTCGCCATGGTCTCGTCCTCCGTTGCGTTCGACCGGGTCGCGCGGACGGAACGATCCGCCGAAGCGCCCGGTCCATCCGACTCAGCCGCGGTAGGCGGCCTCGAGCACTGCGAGCTCGAGCTTCTTCATGGGCATGAACGCGGCCACGACGCGCGCGACCTTCGCGGGATCGGGGTCCGTCATCCACTCGCCGAGCTTGCGCGGCACGATCTGCCACGACAGCCCGAAGCGGTCCCTGCACCAGCCGCACTGGCTCTCCTCGCCGCCGTCCGCGACCAGCGCCGACCAGAGCCGGTCGATCTGGGCCTGTGTGTCGCAAGCGACCGAGAGCGAGCAGGCCTCCGTGAGCTCGTAGACTGGCCCGCCGTTCAGCGCCTGGAACATCACGCCGGAGAGCGCGAACTCGACCAGCAGCGCGCGGCCGTCGCCCTGGCGGCTGGTCGCGGTGACGAAGGAGTTCGGGAACAGCGAGACGTAGAACTTCGCCGCCTCCTCCGCCTGCGAATCGAACCAGAGACAGGTCGTCACGGTCTGTCGATCGATCGCCATCGATCGCCCTCCTTCGCATTCATGTCGCCCGGGCTCGGGCGATTTCGACATCGCGACCGGCGCCGGCGAGCGCAGCGCGGCGCTCGTCCAGATAGCGCCGCACGCTCGGATCGCGCTCGAGACCCATCGCCCGCGCGTACGCCGCGCCGGCCTCGGCGCAGCGGCCGACGCGCGCCAGCAGCTCCGCCCGCGCGGCCCAGTATGGCTGGTAGTCGGCGAGCACGGGGCGATCCGCCAGGTCGTCCAGCGCCACGAGGCCCTCGGCCGCGCCCCGCGACTCCGCCAGGGCGACGGCGCGGTTGACCGCCACGACCGGCGAGCCCGTCAGCGCGAGCAGCGCGTCGTAGAGCAGCGCGATCGCCGTCCAGTCGGCCGAGCCGCGGCTCAGCCGCACGGCGTGGGCCGACTGGACCGCGGCCTCGAGCTGGTAGCGCCCCGCGCCCGGGAGGCGACTCGCGCGCAGCAGCAGCGCCTCGGCCTCCTCGATCAGCGCGCCGTCCCAGTCGGCCGGATCCTGGCGTGCGAGCGGCACGTAGCCGCCGTCCGCGTCGCGCCGCGCCGAGCGGCGCGCCTGCGCGTGCAGCATCAGCGAGAGCAGGCCGAGCGCCTCGGGCTCCTCGGGCAGCAGCGCCACCACGATCCGCCCGAGGCCGATCGCGTCGTCGTCGAGCTCGCGGCGGCAGGGGTCGGTGCCCGTCGGATCGTGCCAGCCCTCGGCGAAGCAGGCGTAGATCGCGTCGAGCACGTCGGCCAGCCGCGGCGCGAGCTCCGCGCCCGACGGGACCTCGAACGGGATGCCCGCCTCGCGGATCTTGCGCTTCGCGCGCACGAGCCGCTGGCCCATCGTCGCCGGCGAGGTCAGGAACGCCGACGCGATCGCCGCCGCATCGAACCCGAGGATCGTCTGCAGGATCAACGGCGCGCGGATGCCCGCCTCGAGCGCGGGATGCGCGCAGGCGAACATCAGACCGAGTCGCTCGTCGGGGAGCTCCTGCGCCGACGCGCTGGCCGCCTCCTCGGCGAGCAGCTGGAGGTGGACCGAGGCGGTCTCGGCATGGCGCTCGCGGCGGGCGCGATCGATCAGGCGCCGGCGCGCGACCGTGACGAGCCA
>Ga0187893_10011002_pt1 | contig 13270 bp, 11 predicted proteins | sample MA1701074metaG_FD_139574 | JGI IMG/M metagenome (GOLD analysis project Ga0187893, IMG submission 139574) | White microbial mat communities from a basaltic lava cave in the Kipuka Kanohina Cave System on the Island of Hawaii, USA - MA170107-4 metaG ...
AAAGGGCGAGCAACTGCAAGGTCGTATCGAAGCCGAGCTTCTTGCCGTGCAGCGAGACCGCCCGCTATTGCGTTCATTCTTCCGCGCCCCATCTGTCGCCTATATTGCTGACTACTGAGTAATACCTTCTTGAGGGGTGCGCAAAGAAGAAGGAAACGTTCGCGAAGTGCCTGGCAGAAGGTAATGCGTGATCGTTCTTGATTGCGATTCTTGGCTGTTTTCCCTTCGATCTGCGTGCCGCCCCTGATTTCAAACTGCCACCTGACGTTCTCTGTGTCCTCTTTGTCCTCCGTGGCTAATAGCCCTGATCGAGATCGACCAAACCGATAGGCGGGTCGCCGCGCTCCAGGCGCCTGATGTTTTCGATTACCTACGCCTGGACTTCGGAGGCTATGGTCGGCGCCGCAACGTGCGGCGTGATGGCGATCTTGTGATGACGCCAGAACGGGTGCGAAGATGGCAAGGGCTCTTCGCGGAATACGTCGAGCATTGCGCCATCCAGTTGGCCGCTATCGAGAGCGGCGATAAGGTCCCGGTCGACCACATGTGCGCCGCGACCGACGTTCACGACGTACCCTGCCCTTGGCATCGCCGCAAAAGCCCCAGCGTTGAGAATGTTTTCCGTCTGTGGCGTCAACGGTAGCGCGTTGACTATGACACGAGAGCGGGAGAGAAATTTCCCGAAAGTCTCCATTCCCGCAAATACCTGTACGCCTTCGAGTTGTTTAGAAGTCCTCGCCCAGCCGGCGACCGCGTAGCCGGCTGCCGCAAGCCGCTGCGCCACCACTGCGCCGATGACGCCCAGCCCCATCACGCCGACTGGAAAATCGCGGGTAAAAAAAGGATCGATCTGGTTCCACCGCGCTTGCCTCTGCAGCGCAGCGATCTCGCGCATGCGGCGCTGGAAGTGAAGTACGGCGTACGTCGCGTACTCCGCCATTTGCGCTGGGAAGCCCACGTCAACCAGGCGCAACAGCGGCACACCCCTTGGCAGAGCGGGGTCGCCGGGGATCGGATCGACTCCGGCGCGGAGCGCAAGGATTGCCTTCAGATTCGGAAACTGGGCGAGGAATCCCCGGGGCGGTTTCCACACCAGCGCGTAGCGGACTCTTTCGCGCGGACCCGAATCCGGCCAGACGCGAAACGGAATCCCCGGCAATTCGCGCGCGAACGCAGCCGCCCAAGGCTGAGGGGAATCGGATTTGCTGTAGTACAAAATGCTCACTGAAGGGGCTGCCTGCGATAACATGTGCGCTAGAACATGGTCAAGTTCCTGCGGAAGAAAATCTGCGCGCACCCAGAGCAAGTTGTCTCGAGACCTTACGCCATGAAATTTCGCGTTTTCCTTAAATCAACTATTGCGTGGTTCCTGGTCGGAATACTAATTCTCCCAGCACAGATATTTTCCCAAGATTCCCCCGCTGGCGCTGGTGCGGATGTTCATTTTGCACAGGTGTACGATTTTATACAGAAAATTCAAACGCCTGAACTGTTTGAAAACGCGCGCGGGCAGGTGGCGGAGCTTAAGCGTGCGTTTCCTGGAAGCCCTTATTCGGTTATCGCGGAGGGAGAACTTAAGTTCACAGAGAGCCAGTTTTTCAATAAGGCCGCATCCCTCGAAGAAGCCAGCGTGCTCGCACAGCGAGCCGTGAAGCTCGATTCATCGATCGCCGATAGTTACATTCTTCTGTCAAAAATCGCAGCGGTCCGAAGAAACGCATTTGAGGCGTCCCGTCTGGCAGACAAGGCACTCGCGATCTCCCCAGGAAAGCCCGAATCAATGTTCGCAAAGGGCAGATCCGAGCAGGTTGGAGGCAACTTTCAAGATGCAGCGACTTGGTATCGAAAAGCTGCAGATGCTTTTGTGGACCCAATTCGAAAATCCAATGCGTTGGCGTGGGTTAATCTCGCGTTGAATGACGACGAAAGGGTACCGGCGGACAAGAAAATGGACCGGCAAAAAATCGAAGTTGCCCTTCGAGAAGCCCTTCAGCTCAATCCGTCACATTTCTTTGTGCGCAGTACCCTTGGCTGCTTTCTGATCCACGCCAAAGGCGATCCGGTTGCAGCAAGAAAAGTCCTTCTCGATCCTCAGGCGCGTCGCCCGCCACTTCGCCTCGACACATATTGCCTTGCGCTGTCGGACTACCTCGAGTGGGCAAACCAAACTTTAAAGGGATCAGCAACCACGTCCCCAGATTCGATAGCATCAAGAACCGGGCTGTCGATCGAAGACGCGTTTACGGGCGCGGCACTCGGGGAGGGACTTGCACCCGTAATAACCGCGATGGTACGCAAAAAAACCGTCAGGAACCTGAACACAATCGGCTCTGGAAACCAACGTAAGCTTCAGGACTGCTGTCCGGCAATTGTGAACGCCGCGTCCGCGGGTAATTTCGGCACCCTGAAGGAACTTGTTCAGGCAGGCGCAAACGTAAACGCCGATGGTGATGCCGGAAGACCGGCTTTGATCTATGCGGTGTTTTCCGCAGATGTCAACATGGTGGACTTTCTGCTGCAGAAAGGCGCGCGGCCAAATGTCCGTTCGCAAGACGGTCTTACGCCAATTTATGTCGCGGCGATTCTAGCCAAGAAAAACAAAGTCGAGATGATGAAATTGCTGCTGAAATACAAAGCGAATCCCGTGGTTCAGTCTCCCGACGGCTTGCCGCTGCCGATGCTGGCCGCGTCCTTGACGGGACAACAACCTGGAATGCGTCCAGATATCCTGAGAACTTTGATCGAAGTAGGGAAGGTTGACGCCAATTTCAAGGACGACAAGGGCAATCCGTTGATCGCCACGGCGGTTTATGACTCTGAACAGGTTCGCTTTCTGCTTTCACGGGGAGCAAGCCCATGGGGTTCAGTTCATGGCACTGATCTCGTCGAGTTTTACGAGGCACGAAAGTCTTCGCCTCCATCGGTCGTTGAGAGCCTCAGGTTGATCAAGGATGCCAGAAAGAAAGTCAAACAGAACTAGGAATCGGACTCTCTTGCTTGCCGCGTTCCTCGCGGCAGCGATTGCAGTTGTCGTCGTCGCACCGCTGCGCGTTGAAAACCCCATCGAATCGTTCTACTACGGATTGCTTCCTTCTCTGCAGCAGAAGCAAATGTATCCAACCTCATCTGTCCCCAAGTTTCAGTTCGATGAACTCGCGTTCGGCACCTTCGTTGCAAACCTCCGATGCGACGCAACTTGGAATTACTCAGGGCTGATCGATCCCGGTCGCATCCTTGAGGAAAAACTGAAGGTCGAGCCACAGAATCCTTACGTATGGACAGCCTCGGCAGAGCGGCATCTATGGCTATTTGAAACAGGACAAGGTCTAAATTCGACTCTGTCTGATGCAATGGCGCTAGCCATTAAGGCCGTCGATACCCCGGTGCCAATTGCATTGGGCCACATAACACTCGCGAAGTTATATCTCGCAGCCGGAAACGCTTTTCGCGCCCAGCAGCATTTGGATCGAGCCATTAAGTTGGGCGCGGCACCGGCAGATGCAAGTCTGGTAAGCGGTCAGATATCGGATTTGTTGAACCACCATCTTGCTGCAGAGCGACAGTTCACCGAGGCAATTAAACAGAATTGGAACAACGTTTTAAAGGCACAGGCGGCGCTATTGCTTGGGGATCTGTTGGTTCGCCGTGGACGATTCAAGGATGCTGAAAGCGAATACCGACTTGCCAGCTCCTTCCATGCCTGTTCTTCCGTCCCAGAGCGCCGACTTGCCCAGCTTCTAATCTTCATCAACAACGATTTGAAAGAAGCGGACACAGTGCTGACGCAAGCGTTGACGGCCTTCCCCCATCCCGAAATCAAACGACTTTTGTCATTGATAGAGCTTCTCAAGTGGTCGAGGAACTATTCCCCGGGACGACAGAAAACACTAAGGGTGCGAGAGATACTAGAAGCGGCCCATATCGATGCGGGCGAGATGTTCCTGACGGCATCAAGATTCGACTCCGGGAAGATGCTCGTCACTGATCTATTGCACTCGAAAACAGTAGGATCGATCGACGTGATGGACGGGAAGAGCAACACCGCGCTCATTGTTGCCTCAGAAGGCAATGCGCTCTCGGTCGCTGCAGAACTCGTGTCCCGTGGCGCCAACGTAAACGCAGAAAACTTTCTTGGCAAAAGAGCGCTTGGCTTCTTCTCGGCACACGGAAATCGTGCGGCCGTCGAAAAGCTGTTGTCGAAGAATGCAGAAATTGAATACGTCGACGCGACCGGAGACTCGCCGCTGAGTCTTGCTGTGAAACGTGGTCACGGCGGCATAGTCGACTTGCTTATCCGCGGCGGGGGCGGTGGCAAAGTTGATTCATTGCTATTTGAAGCAGCGATAAGAGGAGACTTGCGTATTGTGAAATTGCTTGTCGCCGCAGGTGCGAACGTAAATGTTTCTCCAGAAAACGCACCACCACTTATCGGCGCGTTCTTTAGTAGAGACATTCCCACAGTTCGCTTCCTTCTTGAATCGGGCGCCGACACCACGGTCATATTCGACGGGCGCAGCATTCATGACTATGCGATAGATTCAGGGAACCCGGCTGTTGTCGAGCTTCTAACTGCGCACAAGAAAAGTCGTATTTAGGTCCGCTATTTGCAATGTCGGATTCCGAAATATCGAGTCAACCCGGGGTTACGGCGCAAGGATCTCCTGATTGTCGATCAGCCGCGTGCTGCCGAGTTTGGCGGCGCCAAGCACCACGAGTTCCTTGTCGTGCGGTTCGGGGCGTAACCCGCGCCGGGTACGCACAACGACGTAGTCGACTTTCCAATCGTGTCGTGCGAGCAGTTCTCCGGCCGCATACTCCATAGCGACAAAATTCCTGTCGCCGCTTTCCACCGCCTCCTTGACCTCGAGGATGGCCTGGCGCAGCCGAATCGCTTCCTTTCTCTCCGCGGGGGACAGGAACCGGTTGCGCGAGGACAGCGCCAGGCCGTCCTCTGCGCGCACGGTCTCCGCGGGAATGATGCTGATCGGCAGTGCGAACTGGTCGACCATGTGGCGCACGATCGCCAACTGCTGATAGTCCTTCTTGCCAAAAACCGCGATCTGAGGTTGCACGCAATTGAACAGCTTCAACACCACTGTGGCCATACCACGGAAGTGGCCCGGCCGGAATCGACCCTCGAGCTTGTTGGCGATCTTGGGAAGATCGACGTAAAAAACCTGCGGCTCCGGATACATCTGCTTTTCATCGGGGGCAAACACCACCGTGTTGCCTTCGGCTTCGAGTTTGGCGCAATCATCTTCAAAGGTACGCGGGTACTTGTCGAAGTCCTCGCCCTGCCCGAACTGCAGGCGATTGACGAAAATCGTTGTCACCGTGACCGGCGCGTGCTCGCGTGCGATTCTGACCAGGCTCAGATGGCCGTCGTGGATGTTGCCCATGGTCGGCACGCAGGCGATCTGACTTTCCCGCTGCAATCGCTGGCGCAAATCTTTTACTGTCTTTATGACGTCCATGAACCCCCTTTGAGTCGCAGAGGATGCTTTTGAATTCCGCCCCGAGGGGTACATGGGGAACACCGAGAAGGACCAGGTGCCTGGAACGAACCCGAGTACCGTCTCTTAGCCATATGCCGGGCTCAATTGGTCGCACCCGTCCATGCCAACCCTCACCCGTTGTTTTCCCCGCGTCCTCTCGTCCTGCTTTTACGAACTTTGCGGCAAAACTCCCGAATTTTCTGTTCTTCTTCGTGTTCTTTGCAATTTCTGTGGCCAGTTCCTAAAACGAATGCTCGGGACCGGGGAAAGCACCGGACTTTACTTCGGCCACGAAGCGCTCGATTGCCGCCCGGATCGATGACGAACCGTCCATGAAATTTCTCACGAAGCGCGGTTTCCTGCCGGGATAGATATCAAGCATGTCGTAAAGATTGAGAATCTGTCCGGAGCAATGGGGGCCCGCCCCGATACCCATCACGGGGATTGCCAGGGCATCGGTCAACGCCTTGCCAACGCCTGCGGGCACCAGTTCCACAACCATGAGGCTTGCGCCTGCTTCCTGCAACGTTTTGCCGGCGCGGATCAGTTTTTCCGCCGAGTCATCGGTCTTGCCTTGTACCCTGTAGCCTCCGATCGCGTGCACCGATTGCGGCGTCAAACCCACATGGCCGCAAACGGGGATACCGCGCGAACTCAGGAACGCGACGGTCTCCGCCATGACCTCGCCGCCTTCGAGTTTTACCATTTGCGCGCCTGCGCTCATCAGTTTGGCGGCATTCTCGAACGCCTTCTCCGGGCTTTGCTGGTAACTGCCAAAGGGCATGTCGCCGATCACCAATGCGCGATTGGCGCCACGCGCCACGATGCGCGTGTGATAGATCATGTCTCCCATGGAAACGGGCAAGGTCGAGTCGTGACCCTGTATCGTCATTCCGAGCGAATCGCCGACCAGAAACGTATCCACGCCTGCCGCATCGAGGAGCGCGGCAAAACTCGCGTCCGTACAGGTCAGCATGGTGATGCGATCGGCCTCCTGCCGCATCTTTTGCAAAACGCTAGTCGTAACTCTCATAAGGAGATCTTTCCAGCCAATGTAGTGGGCGGTGATTACGGAGAAGAATCGTACACCCGGCGCCGTTCACGCCAGTTTCGCTCCAGCCGCGGCCAAACTACCCAGCCTATCCTGTATTCCTGCCCTGGAAATTCACCACCCCGTCCGGTTAACCCGCAAAAAAGGGCAAGGCGAAGATTCTCAGAGGCAAGCCGTAATCAATCACCCCGGCTGAAGAATTCGCGGGGTCCGCGCATTTCGGTAATGCGGCGCAACAATAAATCAAAATCGCCGGCGCTATCAACAAAATTGAGATTGTCGCTGTTGACGATCAGCAGCGGCGCCGTGGCGAACTGGTAGAAGAAACGTCGATAGGCGTCGGCCAGTCGATTCAGGTATTGCTCCGAAATGTTGCGTTCGTAGGCGACCGCACGTTTTCGCACCCGGGCAATAAGAGTCTCGGGCGACGCCTGCAGGTAGATCACCAGGTCCGGCGCGGGTGCTTGCGGCATCAAATGGCCGTAGATTTGCTGATAGAGATGCAATTCGTCGTCGGACAGCGTAAGGCTGGCGAACAACGGGTCCTTGTCGAGAATGAAATCGGCGACCGTACCGCGATCGAAAAGATCGATCTGCTTCAACCCCCCAACCTGATGAGCCCGCTGGAACAGGAAGAACAGTTGCGTGGCCAGCGCATAGCGCCGCTGGTCTTCGTAGAATCGCGCGAGGAAGGGATTGGAATCCGGATCCTCGAGAAGCAGAGTCTTCCCCAGATGATCCGAGAGGCGCCGGGCCAGGCTGGTCTTTCCTGCGCCGATTGGTCCTTCGACCACGATGTAGCGGAATTTTTCAGGCTGCATCGAGTTTGCTCACTCCGCTGCAATCCACCTGTGCCAGCAGATCCCGCACCCGCCCGCGTCCCGGAACCATGGCCTCGGGAGCGATTTCGACGAATGGCGCCAGCACAAACGCGCGTTCGTGCAACCGTGGATGCGGCAGCGTCAGGCCGTCCTGATCGAGAACCTCTTGTCCATATAGCAGCAGGTCGATGTCGAGCGTGCGCGGTGCATTGCGCGTCGTGCGTTGGCGCCCATGGCGATTCTCAATTGCAAGAAGCGCATCAAGCAAGGCTCGCGGCTGGAGCGTGGTCTTCACCGACGCAACTGCGTTGATGAAATCGGCTTGTTCCAGATAACCGACCGGGGTCGTGCGATAAAAAGAGGAACACGCGGTTACGCAGGTGCCTGATATCGCTTCCAGTTCCTCGAGCGCCTGCCTGACCTGGTTCAGGGGATCGGCGAGATTGCTGCCCAGGCCGACGAAAGCAATCGCGGCCGGCTCATCAACAGACATCAAGGTTCCGCCGGCGGTTGATCTGAATTGACCGAAGGGGGATTGCCGCCACCGGGTTTGCGATGCCGCCGGCGCCGGCGCGGAGTACGGTCGGGTAGCAGCATCCGCTTACGCGTTTCTTCGTCGGCATTCTGAAAATTTTCCCACCACTCGGCGACTTCGGCGTCTACTTCACCGCTGTCGCAGCGGAGCACGAGAAAATCATAGCCGGCCCGGAAACGCGGGTGCGCGAGCACGCTGTAAGGCCGCCGGCCGGAACGGCCGAGGAATCGCGGCTGCAGGGCCCAGATCTCTTTCATGTCGGTACCGAAACGCCGCGGGATAGACAGTTTCTCAGCCTGCACGTGGATAACGTGATCCATCGCCTTGAACAGCGCGGGCATCGATTTGAGCCCCTCCTCCTGCGCCAGCTTCCATGCCGCCAGCACTTCGTGCCACAGGAGCGCCGCGAACAGGAACCCCGGGGACACCGGCTTGTCGCTGCGGACGCGCTCGTCTGTCCGCTGCAGCGCCATCATCACGAAGCGCTCGCCCATCGGCTGCTCGAGAATGACATCGAGCATCGGCAGCAGCCCGTGATGCAGCCCTTCGTGGCGAAGCTGAAGCAGGCAGGCCGTGGCGTGGCCGGAAAACAGCAGCTTCATCATTTCCTCGAACAGCCTTGACGAAGGCACATTGGCAAGCAGCGGAGCGAGCTTCTTGATTGGCTCACGGGTCTTGGCTTCGATCTTGAGACCGAGCTTGGCAGCAAGCCGTACGGCACGCAGCATTCGCACCGGATCTTCGCGATAGCGCTGTCCTGAATCACCGATCATGCGAAGCCGCCGGGCGTTGAGATCGTCCAGGCCGCCACAGAAGTCGTGGATTTCCTCCGTGGTAGGATCGAAGAAAAGCGCATTGATACTGAAGTCGCGTCGCGTGGCATCCTCTTCCTGAGTGCCAAAGACATTGTCGCGCAGGATGCGCCCGTGTTCGTCCGACACCTGTTGGTCCGTGACGTTGCCCTGCCTGGCGCGAAACGTGGAAACTTCCACCGTGTCGTTGCCGAACATGACGTGCACGAGACGGAAGCGGCGTCCGATGATTCGCGCGCGCCGGAATGCGCTACGCACCTGCTCGGGCGTCGCGCTGGTGGCTATGTCGAAATCCTTTGGCTTGAGCCCGAGCAGCAGATCGCGCACTGCTCCACCGACAACGAAAGCGTCAAACCCTCTTTCCTGCAACGTGCTGATGACCCGGCGTGCACTGGAACTGATACCCTCGCGGGAGACCCCGTGTTTTTTGCGCGGGACGACCCGCGGCTCTGCGGAGGTTGATGACCGGCCGGAAAACACCCGGCGAAGCAGTTTCCGAATCATCAAGTATCGGGGGAAGTTGGTGCTGGGTAAAAGCGGCGATTATACATGCGACATGCGCCCTCAAGAACGGCGCGGAAGGAACAGCCTGTCACCACCCGCCATGATGACATCGAGAGGAAAGCCGTAAAGCCGGCCAAGAGGGCCGGCATCCAGCACTTCGCGCGCGCTGCCGTGCGCGAAACTTCCGTCGCCGTATAAAAAGGGAAAACGGTCGCAATATCGGCTCGCAAACAGCAGGTCGTGAACCACCATTACGACCACTGCGCCGCGATTGCACCAGCCTGTCCGGCTCCAGTCTGAATCCCTGTTCCACTCCCAGGCAGCATCGCCAGGAGCACACCGAGAGCCGCGCCCCTGCGCGCAGCGATTAGCGCAGACTGATGACGCGCCATTCGTGATCGAGCGCGTGTTCCTTGAGAGTCTCGTCAGGATCAACCGCGACGGGGTGGCTGACGATCGAGAGCAGCGGCAGATCGTTGAGCGAGTCACTGTAGAACCAGGTCTCCTCGAGCTCATTCCAGGAGATGCCGTGCTCCGCCATCCAGCTCATGAGCCTGGTTACCTTTCCCTCGCGGAAGGACGGTAAGCCCAGCACGCTCCCGGTAAACTCGCCGTCGACTTCCTCCGGCTCAGTGGCGATCAGGTTCTCAATTCCGAACTCCCGCGCGATAGGCCACGTGACAAAACTGTTTGTCGCGGTGATGATGGCGCGCGCGTCCTCCTTGTGGCTTTCCACCAGGTCCCGGGCTTTCTGGGTGATGATCGGTATTATCTTCGACTGCATGAACTCGGCATGCCACTCGTCGAGCTTCTTTCGCGGGTGACGCGAAAGCGGTTTGAGCTGGAAATCGAGAAACTCGTGAATGTCGAGCGTGCCGGCCTTGTAAGCCTCGTAGAAGCTGCGGTTGCGCGCCTCGTGCACCTCGGCATCGAGCGCGCCCTTGTCGATGAGAAACTGCGCCCACTCGAAGTCGCTGTCACCGGCGAGGAGTGTGTTGTCCAGATCAAACAATGCGAGACGCATGGTCTTCGTGCGATGGCGTATCGGAGAATTGCAGAAGAGGCCTGAGGGGTCGTGACAAAGCGCTTGAAGTATAGCTCAAATTTCCGTGAGGACCGAAGCTCACGACGCCCACGGTCGTCAATCTCCGGACCGCGGATCTCCGTTTCCTTCACCTTCCGATTGCAGCAATTCGCGCAGCAGCGGCAAGGTGATCGGCCGCTTGTTCTCCAGTGAGAATCGGTCAAGCGCACTCAGCACCGCCATCAGAGAGCGCAAATCGCGATTCTTGTGGCGCAGAAGATACTCGACGATTTCGTCGCGCAGATCGAAGGCGCGTTCGGCTGCGTGTCGCTTGAGCGCAATGCGCTTTTCGTCGTCGGAAAGCGCGTGGACCTGGAATACCAGCCCCCAACCGAGCCGCGTCAGCAGGTCCGGCCGGAGCGCCAAGCGCGCCGGTGCCGCATTGCCGGCCGCGAGTACAACGCCCTGGCATTCGCGCAGCAAGTTGTATAGCCCGAAAAACGCGATCTGCGCCTGCGCATCCAGCTTATCGACGTCGTCCACCGCGAGCATGCGCAATCCGGCATCCGCCGCCGGCAATTTCCCGCCCGGGGCAATGTATCGGGCAATGATCCCTTGCGAAGACGCGGCCGCAACAGCAGCCTGGAGCAAATGCGATCGGCCGCAACCCTGTTCGCCCCAGAGATAGAGAAAGTGCTCGGCGAAGCTCCCGGAGGCGAGCGAGCGCAATGCGGACACGACTTCGCTATTCCGCCCCGGGAAATAATTGTCGAACGCCGGCACCGGCGGCGGCGTCAGTCCGAGAGCCAGTTGCCTCATCACGACTTATACAGATCGCTGGCCAGGTATTCCGCGCGCAAGCGCCGCAAACCCACCAACAAGGCGGCGCTCGCCGGTAAGGCCAACAACACGCCAAAAAATCCGAAAAGATGCCCGAACACAAGAAGCGCGAAGATCACTGCTACCGGGTGCAATCCTATGCGGTCGCCTACCAGCCAGGGCGTCACCAGAAAACCCTCCAACAGCTGCCCGATGCCAAACACGACCCACACGCCCACCAGTCCGAAAGCGGTATCGAACTGGTTGATCCCCGCAAGCGTCGCAAGCAACAAACCCACCAGTGCGCCGAGATAGGGGACGAACACCAGCAAACCCGACAGAATTCCTATCGGCAACGAGTACTCCAATCCAGCGATCCATAATCCCAGGACATAAAAGACGGACATGATAAGAATCACGGCAATTTGCCCGCGCAAAAACTCCCCGAGCACCGTGTTGATCTCTTCGGCAAAACCCACCGCCCACTGGTGCCAGCGGCGCGGGATCAGATCCTCGATTCGACTCATGAACGCGTGCCAGTCGCGAAGAAAATAGAAGAGCATCACTGGCACAAGAAGGACTGAGGTAAAGAAACCGATGAGCGCCACGCCGCCGGTGGTGAGCTTTGGCAGTAGCGCCCTGAGAACGTCGTTGTCTGCCCGCAAGCTGTCGGCGAGGGCCCGTTTCGCATTCTCGAGGTCGAGATGCAACTCCACGCCGAAACTGCCGGAAAGCCATGGAATGACGCGCTGGCGTAGCCAGTCGAGATAGTCCGGAACCTTCTGAAGAAAAGCCGCAAACTGCCTTTCGACCATCGGCGCCACTATGAGAACGAGCAGCGACAGGCCGAATAGGAGCAATACCAGTACGATCGAAACAGCGAGCCACCGCGGCAGTCTTTTTGCAATTCGATCCACCAGCGGCAGGCAGATGTAGGCGAGGATCCCGGCAAAAAGGAACGGGCTCAGGATCGGCGCGATCAGATACAGGAGAAGTCCGGCGACGCCCGCGGCGGCCAGGTACAACACAAATCGCACACGGAAGATGCTGTTCATTTGGAGTAAAATTCGCGGCGCGCCAAGCTTGGAACTGAATCACGCATGGCAATGAATTCAGACACCGAATCGGCGCCGAATTTCGATCGCCACTCTATCGCGAAGAACCCGGCAACTCAACTTGAAGACCGACCTCCCCTCCCCCGCTTCGCTTTCGTATCGTGACGCCGGCGTGGACATCGATGCCGGCGACCAACTGGTCGAGAGGATCAAGCCCTTGGCGAGGCGCACATTGAGAGACGGCGTGCTCGCCGGAATCGGCGGCTTCGGCGCACTGTTCGAGTTACCGAAGGGGTACCGGGAACCCGTTCTGGTATCCGGCACGGACGGCGTTGGTACCAAACTCAAATTGGCTTTCCAACTGAATCGTCACGACACGATCGGCATTGACCTGGTGGCAATGAGTGTCAACGACATCCTCGTGCTGGGTGCCGAGCCGCTCTTTTTCCTCGACTACTTCGCCTGTGGGAAGCTTGCGGTCGATACCGCGACACAAGTAGTGAAAGGCATCGCTGCCGGTTGCGTGCAGGCGGGTTGCGCACTGATTGGCGGGGAGACGGCCGAAATGCCGGGAATGTACCCGGACGGCGAATACGACCTGGCCGGCTTCGCGGTCGGCGTGGTCGAGAAATCGGGGATCAAAGATGGCGCCACCATCGTTGCGGGAGACGTGGTTCTCGGGCTGGCCAGCAGCGGGGCGCACTCCAACGGTTACTCGTTGTTGCGAAAGATCATCGAGACTTCCGGCGTGGACCTGTCATCCGATTTCGACGGAAGGACGTTGGGAGAAGCGTTGCTCGCACCCACACGCATTTACGTGCGGCCGGTGCTCGCAGCGATGGGCGCGGTACGCATCAAGGGTCTTGCGCACATAACCGGGGGCGGATTGTTGGAGAACGTGCCGCGGGTACTGCCATCGAAAGTAAAGGCCGTGCTGATGAAAAACGCGTGGCCGCGGCCACAATTGTTCGAGTGGCTCCAAAAGAACGGTAAAGTCTCCGAAACCGAGATGCACCGCGTATTCAACTGCGGGATCGGCATGGTGGCAGTGGTATCGCCAGAGGACGCCGCACTGGCGCAGCACGCGCTCGAGCGTGAAGGAGAAAAGGTCTTCCGAATCGGAGAAATCCGCCCCCGACACGGCGAGGAGCCGC
>Ga0187893_10011003_pt1 | contig 13270 bp, 10 predicted proteins | sample MA1701074metaG_FD_139574 | JGI IMG/M metagenome (GOLD analysis project Ga0187893, IMG submission 139574) | White microbial mat communities from a basaltic lava cave in the Kipuka Kanohina Cave System on the Island of Hawaii, USA - MA170107-4 metaG ...
TCGGCTTCTTCAGCGGGCTCTTCTTCGCGCTCTACGGCCCCGCGCGCTTCGCCATGGACGCGCTCCGGAACGAGGACGAGCGCTACTTCGGCTGGACGCCGGCGCAGTACCTGTGCGTCGCCACCGCGCTCCTCGGCCTCGCGCTCCTCACGTGGTCGCTGCGCCGAGCCCGAGGGAGCGCGCCGGCATAGCCGGCGTACGGCCGGCGCGCTGTGGCGAGGGACGCGGCGGCGGCGCCGCGTGGATCAGCGCCTCGATCTCTTCGCCCCGCCGCCCCGCGTCCGCGTAGCCGATCTCGACGAGCGCGCGCGTGTACGCCGCGTCGAAGAGCAGGTAGCTCATCAGGTCCGCGCTCTGCGCGTCGGGCGTGCCGAGCCCCTCGAGCATGAAGCGGACCACGCGCGGCATGCGGTGCGCGAAGCGCTTCGCCACGAGCGCGAGGTCCTCCGAGGGCGCGAGCGCGAGCGGCGTGACGCGCCGGATCGGCTCGCTCGTGCCGGCTCCGCTCTTCCCGCTCGCCACGATCTCGTTCATCCGCGCGAGGTGGTCGAGGTCCGCGTCGAGGTGGTCGAGGAAGATCGCGTTCAGGAACACGCCGGTCACCTGAGCGAGCGGCGGGCAGGGCAGCCGCGGCGCGCCGTCGGGCGGGGTGGCGGCCGCGCCGACCTCCTCGCGTGCGAGCGACTCGGCGGCCCGGCTCGAGCGCACGCCGACGGAGAAGATGTGCGAAGCGCCGAGCCGGATCGCGGGCGAGAGCGGCGCCACGAGGCGGAGCCCACCGTCCCCGAACCAGAGGTCGCCGGCCTGCGAGGCGAGGCGCACGGGCGGGAACACGATCGGGATCGCGCACGAGGCGAGCACGTGGCGGCTCGTGAGCGAGACGGGCAGCACGAGCCGGCGGCTCTTCGCCCAGATCGCATGCCCGGGCCGTCCCTCCACGAACGTGAAGGAGCGCCCCGAGTGGTAGCTCGTCGCGGTGACCGCGACGGCGTGGAGGTGCCCGCGCCTCAGCGCCTCGGCGATCCCGCGCGGCGGGAAGAGGCGCTCGAGCAGGGCCGCGAGCGGGCTCGTGTCGAGGAGGCCGTGCGTGCGCGTGTGGCCGAGCACGCTCCCGAGCACGAAGTCGCGCGCCAGCGAGGCGCCCGTGCGCGCGAGGCTCCCGAGGTCGCTCGCGAACACGTCCTCGACGCGGAGGTTCGACCAGACGCGCGCGATCTCCGCCGTCGCCTCGCCGAAGCGCGCCCCGCGCGCCGCCAGCAGCGTGCCGTTGATGGCGCCCGCGGAGGCGCCCGCGATCACGGCGAAGGGGGAGGGGCGCCCGCGCAGCGAGCGCAGCTCGCCGAGGCGCTTCAGCACGCCGGCCTGGTAGGCGCCTCGCGCGCCGCCGGCGGTGAGTACGAGTCCGAGCATGCTTGCCCTCCTCTGCTACTGGGCCAACGAGGCGACCTCGAGAGTGAGCCTGGCGATCGTCTGGCAGGTGCTCGCGAGCAGATTCTCGAGCAGCACGAGCTTCACGTCGGGACGCTCCGCGCCGAGCCGCTCGAACGCAGCCATCGGCAGCGCGAAGCACGTCACCGCGTCGTCGGCGCGCACGTCCGCCGAGCGCGGCGCTCCGCTGAGCGCAGCGAGCTCGCCGAAGGTCATCCCGGGCGAGAGCGTCGAGAGGCGCGTGAGCTCGCCGTTCGGGAGCTCCGTCACGACGCTCACCTCGCCCGCCGCGAGGAAGTAGATGCGGTCAGCGGCCTCGCCCCTACGGACGATCAGCTCGCCGGCCTCGAAGCGCATCGGCTCGAGCATCTTCTCGAAGCGCTCGAGCTGCTCCGGCGCGAGTCCGCGGCAGATCGGGTGCGCCGCGAGCGGGAGCGCGGCGGGCCGCTCCGCACCCGGCGCGCGCCCGAGCAGCTGGTCCTCCGCCCACTCGAGCGCCGGATCGAGGTCGCGGAACGTGACGAGCTGCCAGCGCTCGTCGGGGCGGAGCTTCTCGTCGAGGAGGCGCAGCAGTCCGGGATGGCGCTGCGAGCTCACGAGCACGAGGCGCTTCCCGCTCCGGCCGAGCTCGGCGAGGAGCCCGATGAGGAGAGCACCTGCGCCGCCCGCGACGCGCGTCACGCGCTTCAGGTCGAGGATCGCGAGCTCGAGGTCCGGGGCGTCCTCGAGGATGCGGCGGATCGCCGCCTCGATCGCGGCGAAGGCCACGTCGCCCTGGAGCTCGTAGACGCGGGCCCGCCCGCCGCGCTCGCGGAGCCGCTCCTCCTCCGCGGGCGTCCGCTGGCGCTTCGAGCGCGCTCCGGCGAGGTCGTAGCGCCCACGCAGCGTCGCGCGCGCGGGCCGCGGCACGCGCAGGAAGTGCAGCTCGAAGTCGCGCGAGAGGTCGCGGCACACCGCGACGCCGCGCACGCTGTTGCCGCGCGCGTCGAGCGGCGGCGAGGAGACGCCGATGCCGAGCTGGCCGGGCAGCACCGCGAGCACGCCGCCGGCCACGCCGCTCTTCGCGGGTATCCCCACCTCGTAGAGCCACTCGCCGGCGTAGTCGTACATGCCGCACGTCGTCATCACGGAGAGCACGCTCGGCACGAGCTCGCTCCAGATCGCGCGCTCGCGCGTGAGCGGGTTCACCCCGCCGTTCGCGAGAGTGGCCGCCATCAGGCTGAGGTCGAGGCAGGTGACCGAGATCGAGCACTGGCGGAAGTAGAGGTCGAGCGGATCCTCGGGGTCGTCCTCCAGGATCGAGAAGTTCCGGAGCAGGTGCGCGATCGCGCGGTTCCGGTGCCCGGTGTCGCGCTCCGACGCGTAGACGTCGAGGTCGAGCGAGAGCGGCCGTCCGGCGTAGAGCGAGAGCGTCCCGAGGAGCCGGTGGAGGCGGTCCTGCGCGGAGTCCCCGGCCACGAGCCCGCACGTGGCGATGGCGCCGGCGTTCACCATCGGGTTCAGCGGGCGCCCGCCGCCGGGCGAGAGCCGGATCGAATTGAACGCCTCGCCGCTCGGCTCGACCCCGACCTTCGCGAGCACGCGCTCGGGCCCGCGGTCCTCGAGCGCGAGCCCGTAGGCGAAGGGCTTCGAGATCGACTGGATCGTGAACGGCTCGCGCGACTCGCCGACCTCGTAGACGTGGCCGTCCGTGGTGGCGAGGCAGATGCCGAAGGCGTTTGGATCCGCCTTCGCGAGCTCGGGGATGTAGGTGGCGACCTCGCCCTCGCGGAGCGGCAGATACGCCGCGTGGAGCCGCTCGAGGTAGCGCTGGATCGGGGAGGATGCCTCGCGCGCCGTCACGCTGGAGCCGCTCCGCCCGCGCTCCCGAGCAGCGCCGCGAAGGCCTCCTCGATGCCGCGCTCGAGCTTCTCGAGGTCGGGCACCAGCTCGGGGTCGGCGTTGAGACCGACGTGGAGCCAGCCGTCGTACGAGAACACCGCGACGCCGAGCCCCATCCCGTCGGAGATCGGGACCAGCGGGCGGAGCGCCTCGACCCGGGCGCCGCAGAGCCAGCGCGTCTCTTGCGGCCCCGGCACGTTGGTCGCGATCAGGTTCGCGAGGCGGCCGAGCCGGAGGCGCCGGCCGACGGCCGCGACGAGCGGCGCGGGCAGCGCGTCCACGAGCTCGAGCAGCGCATCGATGCCGGTCCAGGCGCCGCTCGACTTGAGGCGAGCGGTGGCCGCGCGGGTGGCAGCGAGCCGCGCCGCCTCGTCAGGCGGATCGACCGCGAGCGGCACGAGCATCGCGGCGATGCGGTTCCCGAGCGCGCCGGCCTCGGCCGGGCGCCGGAGGCTCACCGGCACGAGTGCGGTGAGCTCGAGCCCGCGCGTGTCGCGGCCGTAGCTCTCGAGCCAGCGCTTGAGGCCGCCCGCGAGCACGGCGAGCACCACGTCGTTCAGGCTGCCGCCGCGCGCCTTCTTGATCGCGCGCACGCCGGCGAGCGAGAGCTTTGTAAAGGCGACTGCGCGGCGCGGCCCGAGCGGCGCGTTCCAGGGGAGCTCGGCCACGTCGTCCGACGCGAGGTGGAGCGCCGAGAAGGCCGCGTTCCGGAGCCGCTCCACGGTGTCACGCGCGGCGTGGGGGCGCGTGAGCGCGCGCCAGACGTCGCGGACGCCGCGGGCGCGCGCCGAGACCTCCTCGCCGAGCGCGCGCGCCAAGCGCGCGCCCGGCGCCGGGAGCACGGCCTCCGCGCGCGGCGCCGGGAGCCAGGGGCCGGGCGCCGCCGGGTCCGCGTCGAGCAGCACCTCGAGGAGCTGCGCGCCGGCCATGCCGTCGATCATGCAGTGGTGGACCTTCTGGAAGACGGCGCTCCGCCCCCCGCTGAGGCCCTCGATGAGGTGCATCTCCCAGAGCGGACGCGCGCGGTCGAGCGGCTGCTCGAGCAGGCGTGCCACGGCCTCGCGCAGCTCGTTCTCGCCGCCGGGCGCCGGCAGGCCCCAGCGCGTGACGTGGTGCTCCGCGCGGAACCCCGGGTCGTCCTCCCAGCTCGGATGGCCGAGCGAGAACGGCACCTCGAGCGCGCGCTGGCCGTAGCGGCGGAGCCGCGCGAGCCGCTCCTCGATCCGCGCGACGAGCTCCTCGCGCCGGAGCCGGCCTTCGACCACCGCCACGCAGCCGATGTGGAGCTGCGTGTGCGAGCGCTCGAGGTAGAGGAAGCCCGCGTCGCGGGCGCTCATGCGGCGGGCAGGCACGGGGATGCGGACGGGCACGAGCGCTTCCACGTTCAAGCCGCGTGCCAGCGCGCCACGGCCGCAGAGCCGGCCCAGCTGAGCCGCTTCCTGCCGAGGAGTGGCGTCCGCACGCAGCGGGGGCGCGCCTCCCGGATCCCACGCTGCTCAGCGCCTGGGCAGCGTGAGCGCGGAGCGCGCACGGCGAAGAGCGGGATATCCTGGCGCTTCTCCGGAGGGCACCGATCGCGAGGGCAGCGCTCATCCTGGGGGTCGGCCTTCTGGGCCTCGGCGCCGCGGCGCACGGCTACCTCGCCGATCGGAAGCTGCTCTTCGTCGCTGGCGTCGCCCTGACGGGGCTCGCCTCGGGCCCGCTGACCTTCGCGCTGGGGCGCGAGCGCTTCCCGAAGCTGGCGCTACGACTCGGGCTCGCCGGCGCGTCCTGTGCGTTCTTCCTGCTGCTCGCGGAGCTCGCGCTCGTCGCCGCGGCGGCGCTCTCACCGGCTGCCCCCCCGACCGCGGCGCCGAGCCACGAGGAGGCCCTGGCGGCGCCGGCCGCCTTCCGGCGCTGGTGGACGACCACCGTCCGGCCGGGCGTCGCGCAGCTCGAGTACTTCACGATGCCCGATCCGCTCGGGCGCAATCCCTACGTGCTGCGCCCCGGGACGTACCAGGGCCTCGGCCCCGCGACCTTCCACATCAACCAGCTCGGGTTCCGCGGGGCGGAGATGTCGCGCGGAAAGGGCGAGCGCTTCCGCATCGTCGTGCTCGGCGAGTCCACCACCTTCGAGGTCACGCTGCTCGACGAGGACCGACCCTGGCCCGAGCGGCTGGAGGCGCGCATCGCCGACGAGCTCGCGTGCGATCGAGCGGTGGAGGTCGTGAACGCCGGGGTGCCGGGCTGGACGCTCTCCAACCAGGTGATGCGCTTCTCCGACGACATCACGCCCCTCAGGCCCGATCTGGTCCTCTCCTACCACGGCTTCAACGGGTTCCACTTCTTCTTCGCGGGGCTGCCCGAGGTGACGATGCGCGGCAGCAAGCCTCGCGGGTCGCGCATCCTCGAGCGGGTCGAGGCGACCTTGCGGACGCTCCGGCTCCGCCAGCGCTACCGCGCTCTGCCCGAGATCGACGCCTCGGTGCTGAGTCGCGATCTGCTCGTGACGGCCTATGCCGACTGGTACCGGCGCCTGGTGGACGCAGCGCGGGCGGCTGGGGCAGAGGTGGCGCTGTGCACCTTCAACCTCGCCGTGACGGCCGACAGTCCCGAGGAGGCGATCCGCCTCCACGAGTGGTTCGTGCCCGATCTGCGCGCACGCATGCTGGCGAATCGCCTCCACTCGCGGCTCGTGCGCGAGCTCGGGGAGGCCCTCCGCGTGACCACCATCGATACCTCGCGCGAGCTCGACGGCGCCTACCGCGATGCCTACGTCGACGCCGCGCACTTCAACCGGGTGGGTAGCCAGCGCATGGCGGCGAATGTGTTCGACGGGCTGCGCGACCTGCTGCGGGATCACCCGCGGCTGCGCTGCCGCGCCCGGGAGGCAGCGGCGCCGGACTCCTGAATTTGACGCTCGCCGGCACGCTGAGGGAGAGTGCCGCCGATGCGCGCCACTTCTCGACGCCTGCTCCGCGCCGTGCTCGCGCTGGCCGGAGCCGGCGCCGGCCTGCTCGCCGCGGAGCTCGCGCTCCGCGCGGTGCAGTCGGGTTCCCCCGCGTCCTCCCCGTCGCGCCTCCATCTGGCGCGTCCGGACCGCCCGTGGATCTACGGCCTCCGCCCCGGCGCGAGCGCCTGGATCCCGGCGATGGGCGAGGTGATCTACCGCGTGAACGCGGAGGGCTTCCGCGACCGCGTGCGGAGCCGGGCGCGGCCCGCGCAAGCCTTCCGCATGCTCGTGCTCGGAGACTCGATCGCGTTCGGCTACGGGGTCGAGCTCCGGGACGCGTTCCCCGCGCAGCTCCAGGCGCACGTCCAGTCGCTCGTCCCCGGCCGCGCCGTCGAGGCGCTGAACTTCGGGGTGAGCGGCTACAACCCGTACACCGAGGCTGCGCTCCTCGAGGACGTCGGCGCGGACTGGCAGCCGAATCTCGTCGTCGCGCAGTTCGCGATCAACGACCTTGGCGATCCGACGCTGGGCTTCGATGTCCAGACCCGCCTCGCGGTGGGCGAGATCCCGGAGGCCGCGTACCCGGATCCGCGCGTGCGGGGGGACCGCTTCGCCCTGCCCCGGCCCCTGCTCCGCGCCTGCGATCGCCTGCGTCTCTGCCGCGCGCTCGACGGCCTCGTGGGCGCGCGCGCCCTCTCACGCTACCGAGTGCCGAGGCCCAGCCCGGACGATCCGGCTTGGCACTGGCTCGAGGCGCAGTACGCACGGATGGCGCGGTTCGCAGCCGCGCAGGGTGCCGGCTTCGCGATCGTCGTCTTCCCGTGGCTGGAGCAGATCGGCGGCGCGGACGGCCCGGTGCCGGAAGGGTTCCGCGCGCTCGGGGAGCGGCTCGGCGTCGAGGTCGTGGACCTGCTCCCGGCCTTCCGGAGCGCCTCGGGCTTGGCGTCCCCGCTCTTCCTCGACATCTGGCACCCGACGCCGCTCGGGCACCGCGTCGCCGGGCGCGAGACGGCAGAGGCGCTCGCCTGTGCGGGCCTCCTCCCGGCGCCCCCGCCCGCGAGCTGCTCCCGCGGCCCGGGCTAGGCCTTCGTTCCGGCCGCCGCGCGCGCTTCCTTCCGGTCGAGGCGCTGGCGGCGGACCACGGCGGCCACGATGGCCTCGGCGTTCGCGAGGCCGAGCGCGCGCGCGTACTCGAAGACGTGGCGCGAGAGGTACGGCTCGGGCGGCACCACGTCCCACGCCTCGGTCTCGATCGCCTCGAGGCTTCCGAGCCGCGTGCGCTCGTAGACGTCGTGGATCGAGAGGCCGAGCGCCTCGCGGCAGCGCCGCAGGTAGGCGCCGGGCTGCTCGGGGTCGAGGGGCGGGAGCACGGCGCCCGCCGCGGGGTCGCTCGTGCGCGCGAGCGTCGCACGGCTCATGCGCTCCTCGTAGCGGGCCTCGAGCCGGGCGAGCTGCGCGTTGCGCTCCTGGTCGGAGAGCAGGCCATGCGTCGCGAGCGACTCCTCGCCGAACAGCTCGCGGCGGTGCCGGTAGGTGCGGCAGAGCTCGTCCGCCTGGGCCAGGTCGGGCGCATCGGCGTCGAGGAGCCGCGCGGCGAGCGACTCGACGTCGCGCGCGAAGCTGCAGTAGGGGTGGAGCTCGAGCACCGGCTGGCGCTGGCTCACCGCGGTGTGGACGTTCTCGTCGCGCGACACGGCGCCGAGGTACTCGACCTCGGTGCCGAGGTACTCGCGGCAGGCGAGCGCGATGTCGGTGCCCATGCGGCGGTGCTCCGGGGTGCGCGCCTGGTTCACGATGAGGAGCGGCTGGAACGAGCGCGCCTGCTCCTCGAGCGCGCGGCCGGCCACGCGGTCGAGCGAGGCGACGCGGGCGATCAGCTCGCGCGGCGAGTGCACCTCGAGCCGCTCGCGCTCCTTCATGACCTGCTCGACGGCGTGGCGCACCTGCGGATCGCGCGCCGCGCGCGAGAGCGCGCGGAAGAACGCGGCCTTCAGGAAGTGGTAGGCGTTCTCGATCGAGGTCGGCTCGGGGATCACGACCACGATGCCGCGCCGCGCTTCCAGGAAGAAGTCGAGCACGTTGTACGCGCTGCCGGCCGAGAGGTCGAGCAGCAGGTCGTCCGCCTCGAGCGTGCGGATCTGGCGCAGCAGCCGCTCCTTCTGCGAGTGCTTCGGGTTCGCCATCGCGAGGAACGCGCCGGAGCCGCTCACGAGCGACAGGTTCCGGTACGGCGTCGGGCAGAGGACGTCCGACAGGTTCGGGACGGCACGGTTCAGGAAGTCCGAGAGCGTGCGGTGCGGCTTCCGGATGCCGAGGATGGTGTGGAGGTTGCCGCCGCCGAGATCGGCGTCCACCACGATGGTGCGGCGCCCGCGGCGGGCCAGCGCGATGGCGAGGTTCGCGGTGATCACGGACTTGCCGACACCGCCCTTGCCACCGCCCAGCGCCCAGACGCTCGGGCCGGTCTGCGCGTCGAAGTCGAGCGGACTCTTCTCTACGGAGTTCACAGCACTGCTCCCGCGGAGGCGCGCGACGCTGCGCGGCCGGCGACCCCCGTCGCGTGGTAGGTGTCCGGGCGCGGCGCTTCGGTGATCCGCTTCGGGGGGCCGCGGCGAAGATCCCCGCGGGGAGCGACTACGGCGAGCGCTCGAGCACGGGCGCGCGGCCCGCGACGGCCGCGCTCCGGGCCTTCCCGCGCCAGGCGAGGCGGTGCGCCGTCCAGGCGAGGACGAACGCGGCGGGCAGGTCGGCGAGCCAGTGCTGCTTCGTGGCGAGCGTCCCGTAGAGGATGGCGCCAGCCCAGCCGAGCGAGGCGAGGACGAACAGGCGGCGGCCGCGCGGGTCGAGCTCGGCGCCGACCACGCGCCAGCCATAGAGGAACGAGAACACGACGAGGCCCGCGTGGAGCGAGGGGAACGCGTTCCAGGTCGAATCCACGCCCACCAGCCAGCCGTAGGCCCCGCCCGTGGCGGCTGCGTCTGGCCGCGGCCCGGGCATCGGCGCGAGCAGGAAGAACGCGAAGCAGGCCAGGCAGAGCCAGAGGATCCCGCGCAGGTAGCGGAAGACGTCCTCACGCTCGCGCGCGAGGAGCGGGAAGAGCGGCACGAGGAGACACACCGAGAGGTAGACCGGCGCCCAGGCCGGATCGAACGGGATGAGCGCGTCGAGCGGCGAGACGAAGGGCTCGCGCGGCGGGAACGGCCGGAAGCGCTGGAGGCTGAAGTACGGGATCACGATCCCGACGGCCATCACGGTCAGCAGCGCGAGCTTCGTCGCGAGCAGGTGCCGGAAGCGCTCGAGGAGGCTCTTCGGAGACATCGCACCCAACCCTCTACACGGGGGTGATTCCACTTTCAAGTCGGTCACTTGCGGCGCCGGTAGCGATCGGCGAGGCTCCGCCCGTTCCGGCGGTCCCTCTGCACCCCACGAGACCGCGGAGCCGCGCGTCCGGGCGCGGGGTCCCTCGATGGCCGACTGGATGGACAGAGTTCGCGAGGTGCGGGCGCGCGCCCGGGCGCTCGAGGAGCGCCTGGCGGACCCGGCGCTCGCGAAGAACCCCGCCGAGCTCGCGAAGACCGGCAAGGAGCTCGCCGAGCTCCGCCCGCTGCTCGAGGCCGGCCGCCGCTACGAGGACACGCGGACCGCGCTCGCCGACGCGCGCTCGCTCACGGGCGACGCGGATCCCGAGCTCGCTGCGCTCGCGAAGAGCGAGCTGACGGAGCTCGAGGCGCGCGCGGCGGCGCTCGCGACCGAGCTCCGCACGCTCCTCCGCCCGAAGGATCCGAACGACGGCAAGAACGCGATCCTCGAGATCCGCGCGGGCGCCGGCGGCGAAGAGGCCGCGCTCTTCGCCGCGGAGCTCTTCCGCATGTACGGGCGCTACGCCGAGGCGCAGGGCTGGAAGCTCGAGCTCCTCTCGGAGAGCACCACCGGGACCGGCGGCATCAAGGAGGTGATCGCCGGCGTCTCGGGCAAGGACGTGTACGGCCGCCTGAAGCACGAGCGCGGCGTGCACCGCGTGCAGCGCGTCCCCGCCACCGAGGGCGCGGGCCGCATCCACACCTCGACGGTGACGGTCGCGATCATGCCCGAGGCCGAGGAGGTGGACATCGCGATCAACCCGGCCGACCTCCGGATCGACGTGTTCCGCGCCTCGGGCCCGGGCGGCCAGAGCGTGAACACGACCGACTCGGCGGTGCGCGTGACGCACATCCCGACCGGCGTGGTGGTGTCCTGCCAGGACGAGAAGAGCCAGCTCAAGAACAAGAACAAGGCGCTCAAGGTGCTGCGTTCGCGCCTCCTCGACGCCGAGCGCGAGCGTCAGGCCGCCGAGCGCGCGAGTGAGCGCCGCTCCCAGGTGGGGACGGGCGACCGCAGCGAGAAGATCCGCACGTACAACTTCCCGCAGAACCGCGTGACCGATCACCGCGCCGGGATCACGCTCCACCAGCTCGACCGCGTGATGGAGGGCGACCTCGCCGCGCTCCTCGACGGCGTCGCCGCCACCCTGGCCGGCGAGCGCGAGCGCGACGCCGGGGAGGCGGCATGAGCGCCGCCGCCGTCGTCGACCGCACGTGGACCATCCTCGAGCTGCTGCGCTGGACGACGCAGCACTTCGCGGCGAAGGGGATCGAGAGCCCGCGCCTCGACGCCGAGCTGCTGCTCGCGTCGGCGCTCGGTGTCGAGCGGCTCCGCCTCTATCTCGACTTCGAGAAGCCGGTGCTGGGTGAGGAGCGGGCGCGCTTCCGCGCGCTGGTGCGCCGCCGCGGCGAGGAGCGCGTGCCCGTCGCCTACCTGACCGGCCGGCGCGATTTCTGGTCGCTCCCCCTCGCGGTCACGCCCGACGTCCTGATCCCGCGGCCCGAGACCGAGACGCTGGTCGAGGCGGTGCTCGCCCGGACCGGGCAGCGCGAGGCCGGCCGCGCCGCCCTCGACCTCGGCACCGGCTCCGGCGCGATCGCCCTCGCGCTCGCCTCGGAGTGGCCGGCGGCGCAGGTCGTCGCGACCGACCTCTCGGATGCTGCGCTCGCGGTCGCCCGCAAGAACGCCGAGAGCCTGGGCCTCGCCGGGCGGATCGACTTCGCGGCGGGCGACGGCTTCGCGCCGGTCGCGGGGCAGCGCTTCCACGCGATCGTCTCGAATCCGCCCTACGTCGCGGAGGCCGACGCCGCGAGCCTCGCGCCCGAGCTCCGCCACGAGCCGGCGCAGGCACTCTTCGCGCCGGGCGATGGAACGGCGCAGCTGCGCCGGATCGCGGCCGGGGCGCCCGGGCACTTGTTGCCGGGCGGGCTCCTCGCGCTCGAGCTGGCTCCCGCCCAGGCCGCCGACGTGACACAATGCCTCGGCGCGGCGGGCTTCGACGCGATCGCGGAGCACCGGGATCTCGCCGGCCGCGTACGCGCGGTCTCGGCGACGTGGCCGGGAAAGGGGTGAGCATGGCGGGTCGAGGGAAGGGCGCGGGCCTCGTCACGGTGCTCGAGCAGGGCAGCGCCGGCTTCGAGCGTGCCTTCGAGAAGCTCTGTCGCCGCCAGCAGGCGCGCGACGAGAGCGTCGACAAGATCGTCCGCAAGATCATCGAGACCGTGCGCGAGAAGGGCGACGCAGAGGTGCTCGCGCAGACGAAGCGCCTCGACGGCGCCGACCTCGAGGCGCTCGAGGTCGAGCGCGAGGAGTGGGACGCCGCCGTCGCCAAGGTGGCGGCGGCCGACCGCGCGGCGCTCGGCAAGGCCGCGATGCGCGTCCGCGAGTTCCACAAGAAGCGCATTCCCGCGAGCTGGGAGGTGCGCGAGGAGGGCGGGGCGTACATGGGCCACCGCGTGCGCCCGCTCGCGCGCGTAGGCATCTACGTCCCTGGCGGAAAGGGCAGCTACCCGTCCACGGTCATCATGAACGCCGTGCCGGCCTCGGTGGTCGAGGTACCCGAGATCGTGATGGCGACGCCGCCCGAGCGCGACGGCACGATCCGCCCCGCCGTGCTGATGGCGGCGCGCGTCGCCGGCGTGCACCGCGTCTTCAAGATGGGCGGCGCGCAGGCGATCGCCGCGCTCGCCTACGGCACGGAGAGCGTTCCGCGCGTGGACAAGATCGTGGGCCCGGGCAACGCGTACGTGCAGCACGCGAAGCGGCTCGTGTTCGGCGAGGTGGACATCGACAGCGAGGCCGGCCCGACCGAGGTGCTCGTGCTCGCGGACAAGAGCGCGACGCCCGCGTGGGTGGCGGCAGATCTGTTGTCGCAGGCCGAGCACGAGGAGGACGCGAGCGCGATCCTGGTCACCCACGTGCGGCCGCTCGTGGCGCGCGTGGCCGACCAGCTCGAGAAGCAGCTCAAGGACCTCGCGCGGGCGAAGATCGCGCGCGAGTCGCTCAAGCGGAACGGCGTGATCGTGGTGGCGCGCGACCTCGACCAGGCCTTCGAGCTGGCGAACCGCTACGCGCCCGAGCACTTCGTGATCGCGTCGGACGCGGCCGAGACGCTGCTGAAGCGCGTCGACAACGCGGGCACGGTCTTCCTCGGCCACTACACGCCGGTCGCGGTTGGGGACTACCTCGCCGGGCCGAACCACGTGCTGCCGACCGGCGGCACGGCGCGCTTCTTCTCCCCGCTCGGGGTGGATGACTTCCTGAAGCGCACGGCCTTCGTGCGCTTCGAGCCGCCGAAGCTGCGCGAGCTCGGCTCCGACGTGATCCGGCTCGCCGAGCTCGAGGGCTTCACCGGGCACGGCGCGTCGGTGGAGCTCCGCCTCGCGAAGATCCGCCGTGCGCGGCGCGAGCGCGAGGCGGCGCGGGAGGCAGAGGCCGAGGCGGAGTGGGACCTGTGAGCAAGAACGAGCCGAAGCGCAGCGCTTCGATCGAGCGCAAGACGCGCGAGACCGAGGTCACGATCGACTTCACGATCGACGGGACGGGCGAGTACGACGTCGAGACGGGCGTGCCGTTCTTCGGGCACATGCTGGAGTCCTTCGCGAAGCACGGGCTCTTCGACCTCCGGCTCCGCGCGAAGGGCGACCTCACGGTGGACCTCCACCA